>Ga0209341_10001753_pt1 | contig 21188 bp, 33 predicted proteins | sample RifCSP13_2_FD_184020 | JGI IMG/M metagenome (GOLD analysis project Ga0209341, IMG submission 184020) | Soil microbial communities from Rifle, Colorado - Rifle CSP2_sed 13_2 (SPAdes) (version 2) | ecosystem: Environmental > Terrestrial > Deep subsurface > Rock core/Sediment | place: Rifle... | reverse complement strand
CATGGACGTCAAGTGCCCCGGCTCCGGCATGAGGGCAAAGCTCGCGTTCGAGAACTTCAAGTTCCTTCGGCCGGAGGACGAGGTGAAGTTCGTTCTCGTCGACCGCGTAGACTACGAGTTCGCGCGCGACGTCGTCCGGACCCACGCGATTCCTGCAGGGACGATTCTGTTCTCGCCCGTCACGCCCGGGCACAAGGTCGCGCGGGGGCTTGACCCCGCCAGTCTGGCGGCTTGGGTGTTGGAGGACGGGCTCCGTGCGCGCCTTCAGATCCAGGTCCACAAGGTCATCTGGCCCGGCGTGGATCGAGGGATTTGACCGGAATGGGGAGTCTTTAAGTATTCGGAGGGACGGTTCGGGTCTTGGTCGGCACAGTGGAAACCGACTGACCTCATGGAGGGGAGTACGTGTTTGCGCGACGGCTCGGCCCCGGTGGGAGTAGGTGTGGTGGTGGTGCTCGCAAGCTTCGCGCATACCGTTTCGATCGAAGGAGTCTTGGCGCAGTTGCATGCCTGGCACGGCGATGCGGTCCTCGACCGGCTCATCCTCTACCATTTCGACGGACGAATCCTCCGGATGTGGGTACGCGATCTTGGTTGGGTGGTGTGAATGGGCGTCGGCTATGCGGTCATGTGCTCGCGTCATAAGGAAGCCCTGGAGATAGACAAGTTTGGGAGACGCGCGTTCACAGGCCGAGAGATCGCCCCTTCCGTGCGCGAGTTCCGGCTCGAGATGATGGACGAGCGGCCCGAACGTTTCGATCCTGCCTCATTTGACCGCGTGAAACGCCTTGTGAGCGCTTTCGTCGCACGTCACCCTTCGTGCCCGCTCAGCATGGGTGACGACCGAAACGGGGACTACTGGCCCTGGGGAGAGGGGAGCCAGTCGCCGAGCTATCCCCCCATGGAGGGCGGACGGATCCATCCGTCCGGTTGGAAGGTCTTTTGGTTTTTTCTTGATGCCGAGGTCGTCCGGCAGCTGTATGCTGACAATCCCCATCTTGTCGAGCGGGAACTTGCGAGCGGAAAGGTGGACCTGGAGGAGATTCTCGGAAGAAACCGTCCTCTGTGAGGGTTCGGATCGAAGGGCTTTACATTCGGTGGCGAGGGTAGGTACACGAAGCATCCGAAGGAACGTTCATCTACCGCCATCCGCTAGCGACGCGGGTGAAGCGGTTCGAGGAACTCGACCACACCGCGGACTGCAGCATCCGAGCGTACGGCTCGACTCCGAACGAACTGTTCGCGAACGCCGCCGCGGGGATGTTCAGTCTGGTCACGGACCTCGATACCGTGAAACCCGTCGGAGAGTACGAGGTGCGCGTTCGGTCGAAGGACGCGAAGGCGCTCCTGTTCGACTTCCTCTCGGAGCTCCTGTTCCTCCACGAGACGCAGAAGCTTCTCCTTTCCGAGTTCGACGTCCACGTCGAGAACCTTGCTGTGGACGCTCGGGTCCGCGGGGAGCCGATTGACAGACAACGCCACCCTCTGCACTTGAACCTCAAGGCGGTCACCTACCACGAGATGATCGTGGATCTCGAGGGGGGCGTCGTGCAGGTGATCTTCGACATCTGAGGGGACCGATGATCCGCGGCGTGACGGTGGACTGGTGGCACACGATCGGCGAGCCCCACGGGGACGACTGGGAGGAGGTCGCGAAGCGCATGCGGTGCGAGGCGATCCAGCGCGTCCTGAAGGACCACGGCGTGCAGTGCACGTTCGAGAGGATCGACCTCGCGTACGACCTCTGGACGGACCACCTGAAGCGCGCGTGGAAGAAGAACGTGGACTGGCCCGCGGACCGGCAGGTCGCGGACCTGCTCGCCTCCGCGGGCTACGACGGCGCGTCGGATCCGTCATTGCTCGAAGACATGCGCGATCCGATCGGCATGCCACTGATCGAACGTCCGCCAAGATTGAACGACGGCGTCGTTGAGACGCTGCGCACACTCAGGGCGGATGGGCTCCGCCTCGCGATCATCTCGAATACGGGTCGCACGTGGGGTCACTTCCTGCGCCGGGTGCAGGACGGGATGGGCCTCTCCGACCTGTTCGACCACCGGACGTTCTCGGACGAGGCGCGCGTGCGGAAGCCGTCCCCGGTGATCTTCGATCAGACGCTCGCGGCGCTGAGGCTTCAGCCCGAGGAGGTCGTGCACGTGGGAGACGATGTGGACGCCGACGTCGCGGGCGCGAAGGCCGCGGGGATGCGTGCGGTCTGGTACGATACGGGTAAGTGGGCTGACGCATCGACGGACAAGGCAGATGCCATCATCCACGATTGGCGGGAACTGCCCGAGGTGATCCGCGGATGGTGAACGTGAAGGCTACGGCCGTCGCGCATCCGATCCAGGGACTCATCAAGTACCACGGCCTCGTGGACGAGCACCTCCGCCTCCCGTTCCATGACTCGATCTCCGTGTGCACCGCCCCGCTCACGACGAAGACGACGATCGCGTTTGGCGGCGTTCCCGAGGACACCGCCACGATCAACGGTCTCCCGGTCTCAGGTCGGGAACTTGAACGGATTCTGGCGGTGGTCGACGTCGTCCGTATCCGGGCGAAGCTCAACGAGAACTTTCGGATGGAGTCCGTGAACGACTTCCCCTCGAACGTCGGCCTCGGGGCGAGCGCGTCCGGGTTCGCTGCGCTCGCTTGGGCCGCGTGCGCCGCCGCGGGTCTCCCCCTCGCCGCCAAGGACGTGTCCCGCATCGCGCGGAGGGGCGCAGGGTCCGCCGCCAGGGCCGTGGCCGGGGGATACGCGCGGTGGACGACCGGCACCTCCGACGAGAACTCGTACGCCTACCAGCTACGCGAAGACCTGCCAATGGGCATCGTGATCGCACTCGTCCCCGCGTTCAAGACGACGGACACAGCCCATCGGGAAGCTCCCTCGTCCCCGTTCTTCCAGGCGCGCCTCGCGGAGATGCCGAAGATGCTCGCGGAGATGGAGCTCGCGATCCGCAACGGAGACCTCGGGAAGGTCATGATGCTCGCCGAGCGGGACACGATGATGCTCCATGGGATCACGATCACGGGGACGAGCGAGATGCTCCTCTGGCGGCCGGAGACGATCAAGGTCATCCTGGCGGTGAAGCGGATGCGGGAGGAGGGCGTGCCCGCGTTCTTCTCGATCGACACGGGCGCGACCGTGTACGTGAACACGCTGCCCGAGAAGGTCGACGAGGTCGAGTCCCGGATCCGCGCGCTGGGGATGGACACGCTCCGCTGCGGGGTTGGCGGCGGCGCCCGGACCGACGAAGGTCACCTCTTCTAGGAAACTGTAAAGACCCGTCCCAGCAATCCCCCCTTCGTGAAGCTCGTCCTCCTAGGCCCGCCAGGGGCCGGCAAGGGCACGCAGGCCGTCCGCCTCTCGGAGACCTTCGGGGTCCCGCACGTCTCCACCGGCGATATCCTCCGCCGCCACGTCGCGGACAAGTCGGACCTCGGGAAGAAGGCGGAGAAGTACATCCGCGCGGGAAAGCTCGTGCCCGACACCCTCGTGATCGAGATGGTCCGGAAGCGGCTGAAGCAGAGGGACATGAAGAAGGGGTTTATCCTCGACGGCTTTCCCCGAACGCGGGAGCAGGCGAAGGCGCTCGACGACATGACGAAACTCGACGCGGTCCTCCTCCTCTTTCTCGACCCCGAGGACCTGATCAAGCGGTCGACCGGCCGCCGCGTGTGCGAGGACTGCGAGTCCGTCTACCATCTTGGCTTCCACGCGCCCAAGAAGGCGGGCTTCTGCGACCGTTGCGGCGGCAAGCTCATCGTGCGGGAGGATGACAAGGAGCAGACGGTGCGCCGCCGCATCGAAGTCTATGAGGAGCAGACGAAGCCGCTCGTGCAGTACTACAAGGAGCGAGGCATCCTCGTGCAGGTGTATGGCAGCGGGATGATCGACGAGGTCGAGGACCGCATCCGCGAGGCACTCTCGCCACCGAAATCATGAGGCCAAGGATTATCCGCCGCCGGAGGATGTCTCCGGTGGCCGCACGGGCATGGAAGAGATTGACTGGAAAGTCTTGAGTCTGACGGCGAAACGCGGGCTCATCGGCGCCACGCGAGAAGACCTCTTCCGCGAGATCCGGGGCATGCGTTACGAGGACCTCGAGGACGCCCTACGCCGGCTGGAAGCGGATGGATTTCTCCAGGTCGAATGGACCGGCCCGAACCGATTCATCCTGACGGTCTCGGAAACCGGGAGCAAGCTGGCGGCCGCGGAATACGAGAAGCGCCTCAAGGCCTACCAGGAGCGGATCGAGGCCCAGCGGAAGGCGGTCAGCGGCGTGGAGAAGGTCTGAGCGCGCGGCCGCGAACGAAAGCCTAATGCTTAAATATGACCGGCCGTTTGGACCTGACGTCGGGTTTTTCCCGCGTTTTCCAGGAAGTGCATTGCCATGGAACGACCCCCTGAACTCGAGACCGGAACCACGACCGTAGGGCTCGCCTGCAAGGACGGCGTCGTCTTGGCGGCGGACCGCCGCGCGACCGCGGGCACGATGATTGCCCACAAGCGCACGAAGAAGGTGTACCGGATCGACGACAACCTCGGCCTGACGACCGCTGGGCTCGTGGGCGACATCCAGGTCCTCGCCCGCTACATCACCGCCGAGGCGGAGCTGTACCGCCTGAAGCGGAACCTGCCCATGTCCGTGGAGGCGGCAGCCACCCTGACCGCGAACATCCTCGCGGGACGCCGCTACTTCCCGTATTGGGTCCAGCTCGTGATCGGCGGCGTGGATCCCCGCGGCAGCCACGTCTTCTCCTTGGACATGGCCGGCGGGAGCCTCGAGGACAACTACGTGAGCACGGGGTCCGGCAGTCCGTACGTGTACGGCGTCCTTGAGGATCACTGGACGAATGAGCTCGACGTGCGCGGGGGCGCGGACCTCGCGATCCGCGCCGTCAACGTGGCGATGCGGCGCGACGCGGCCTCCGGCGAAGGGATCGACGTCGCGGTCATCACACGACAGGCCTTCCGGGAACTCGAAGAGGCCGACATCCAGCAGCGCAAGGCGGCCATGAAGCTCGCCTAGACAGACCTCACGTTCGCCCACACACAACCGGGATTGGAATGAGTCTAGAGGACATCCTCAGCGAGGCTAGAGACATCATCCGCAAGGTCGTACCGAGCGGAGTCGAGATCACGAGCGTCGAGTTCGAAGGCCCCGTCCTCGCGATCTACACGAAGAACATGGACGTGTTCGCGGAGAACAACGACCTCGTCCGACAGCTCGCTCAGAGCCTTCGGAAGCGCGTGACGATCCGACCGGACCCGTCCCTCCTCTCGCCGCAGGACGAGGCGGAGGCCGTGATCAAGGAGATCATCCCCGCGGAGGCGCAGATCACGAGCGTCTACTTCGAGTCCGACAGCGGCGAGGTCACGATCGAGGCCCTCTCCCCGGGGCTCGTGATCGGCCGACACGGGTCCGTCCTCAACGAGATCAAGAAGAAGGTCGGTTGGGCGCCGAAGGTCGTGCGCACGCCGCCAATTGCGTCGAAGACGGTCGAGGAAATCCGCCAGTACCTGCGGACCGTCCGCGACGAACGGACGCAGTTCCTCAAGAAGGTCGGCCGGCGGCTCACGCGAGAGCTGGCGACGGGAGAGTCGTGGGTCCGCATCACGAGCCTCGGCGGCTACCGTCAGGTCGGCCGATCGGCGACGCTGATCAATACGCGGGAATCCAAGGTCCTGGTCGACTGCGGGGTCCTCATCTCGGAAGAGAACGGATCGCCCTACCTGAGCGCGCCCGAGGTGATGCCCCTCGACTCCATCGACGCGGTCGTCATCACCCACGCGCACCTCGACCATTGCGGTCTGGTCCCCGCCCTGTTCAAGTACGGATTCGACGGGCCCGTGTACTGCACGCCCCCGACCCGGGACCTGTCCGCGCTCCTCCAGCTCGACTTCATCAAGGTCGCGTACGGGGAGGCGCGGAAGTCGCCGTTCGACTCCTCCCATGTCCGGCAGGCCGTGCTCAATACGATCCCCCTCAAGTACGGGGAGACGACGGACATCGCGCCCGACGTTCGGCTCACGCTGCAGAACGCGGGCCACATTCTCGGTTCGTCCGTGTGCCACTTCCACATCGGCGACGGGCTGTACAACATCGCGATCACGGGGGACATCAAGTTCGAGAAGACGTGGCTCTTCAACCCCGCGGTGAACAAGTTCCCCCGCCTCGAGACGCTCGTCATGGAAGCCACATACGGCGGGTACCACGACGTGCAGCCGAGCCGCCACGAGGCGAGCACGGAGTTGCGCGAGGTTCTCTCGACAGTCCTGCGCCGCGGCGGCAAGGCGCTCGTCCCCGTGTTCGCGGTCGGCCGGTCCCAGGAGGTCATGCTCGTGATCGAGGACCTCATCCGGAGCGGACGGATCCCCGAGGCCCCCGTGTACCTCGACGGCATGATCTGGGAGGCGACGGCGATCCACACCGCCTACCCGGAGTACCTGAACTCCCAGCTCCGGACGCAGATCTTCCAGACCGGCGAGAACCCGTTCCTGTCCCCCGTGTTCAAGCGCGTTGAGACGAGCGACATGCGCGCGACGATCATCGACGACCCGGAGCCGTGCATCGTCCTCGCGACGTCCGGCATGATGTCCGGCGGCCCCGTGCTCGAGTACTTCAAGCACTGGGCGGACAACCCGAACCACGCCCTCCTCTTCGTCGGCTTCCAGTCCGAAGGGTCCCTCGGCCGACGCATCCAGCGGGAGGGGCACGCGGTCACCCTCAGCGACCGGGGGAACCCGATCACCCTGCAGATCAAGATGGAGATGATCACGATCGACGGGTTCAGCGGCCACAGCGACCGTCTTCAGCTCATGGCCTACGTCGGGACGATGGAGCCGCGGCCCGAGCGCGTGATCGTGGGCCACGGGGAGGAGCACAAGTGCTCGGACCTGGCGATGAGCCTGTACAAGAAGTACGGAATGGAGACGCGGGCCCCGATGAACCTGGAGACGATCCGGCTCAAGTAGCGTTTTATCGCGTCCCGCGTTGGGCGGCGTCGTGCGCGCCGCGCTCTATGAGCGGGCGAAGGATCTGCTCTCGAAGGACGAGTTCGAATCCCGCGTCCGCGCCAAGATGGGAGAGTGGGGAGACCTGCTCGACGACGATGCCGCCGCTCGACTTGTGCTCGACGACCTGGGGCGGGGGACCGCGAACTTTCAGACCGTGAACGAGCTGCGCGAGGGCATGGAGGTCACCCTCCGCGTCCGGGTGGACGGCTTCTCGCCCGTCCGCGAGTTCCGCCGCCAAGACGGTTCGTCCGGTCGCGTCGTCAATGCGGACATCTCCGACGATTCGGGACGCTCCCGCCTCGTGCTCTGGGACGAGGACGTCGCCCTCGTGGAACAGAAACGCATCCGCCAGGGGATGGTCCTTCGCCTCGTCGACTGCTTCGTCCGCGAATCCCGCTTTGGAATCGAGGTCTCTCGTGGGAAGTTCGGGGCAATCCTGCCCGAAGGGTGACTACATCATTCCGCCCATGCCGCCCATGCCTGGCGGCATCCCGCCCATGCCGTGGCCGCCCTCGTCTCCGCCGCCGCCCTTCGGTGCTGCCGAGCGCCTCGAGGCGATGACGTCGTCGATTCGGAGGATCATCGTGGCCGCCTCCACCGCGGACTCGATCGCCTGCGTCTTCACGCGCAGCGGCTCGATCACGTTCGCCTTGCGCATGTCCGTGGGCTTCCCGGTGAAGACATCGATGCCCATGTTCGTCCCCTTCTTGCCCTCGTGCGCGGACTTGAGCGCAATGATCGTGTCGATCATGTTGAAGCCCGCGTTCTCCGCGAGGGTCCACGGGACGATCTCGAGCGCCTTTGAGAACGCCTCGATCGCGAGCTGCTCCCGCCCGCCCTGGCTCGCGGCGTAGTCTCGGAGCCGCATTGCTGCTTCCAGGTCGGAAGCGCCGCCACCAGCAAGCGCCGTGCCGTCCTCGACTACAGCGCTCGTGACGCGCAACGCATCGTGCAAGATCCGCTCAACCTCTTCGACGACGTGTTCCGTGCCGCCACGAATCAGGATCGACACCGCCTTCGGATTCTTGCAGCCCGTCACGAACGTCATGTCATCGTCCGCGACCTTCTCCTCGTAGACGAGCTTCGCATGGCCCAGGTCCTTCGCGGAAAGGTCCTCGAGCGCGCTCACGACGCGCCCCCCTGTGGCCCGTGAGAGCGCCTTCATGTCGCTTTCCTTCGCTCGGCGGACCGCGTAGATGCCTTCCTTTGCGAGGTAGTGCTGGACGAGATCGTCGATCCCCTTCTGGCAGATCACGACATTCGCCCCGGACTTCTTGATCGCGTCGACATACGCCTTGAGGGTCCGCTCCTCCTCCGCGAGGAACTCGCTGAGCTTCGCGGGGTCTCGGATGCGGATTTCCTCGCTGACCTCCGTCTTCTTGACCTCAAGCGCACGGTTGATGAGCGCGATCTTCGCATCTTGGACCCGCTCCGGCATTCTCGGGTGGACGCGCTCCTTGTCGAGGACGATGCCATCGACGAGCTTCGTGCCCTGGATCGAGCCCCCTTGCTTCTTCTCGACCTTGACGTTGTCGATGTCCGCGCGAAGTTCACCCGCGACCTCCTCGGCCACCGCCAAGACGGCGCGTACGACGAGGTCGGCGAGGAAGTCCTTCGCGTCTCCGATCGATCGGCCGCCCATGGCGGTACGCGCGATGGCTTTCAGGAGGTCCTTATCCTCCTTCTTCACCGCGAACGCGATTTCTTCCAGAGTTTGGATCGCGTGATCGGCGGCGACCTTGTACCCTCGCGCGACGACGGTCGGGTGCACGTCCGCCTCGAGAAGGGATTCCGCCTGCTTGAGCAGCTCTCCCGCCAGGATGACGGCCGTCGTCGTCCCATCGCCCGCCTCCTGGTCCTGGGTCTTCGCGACCTCGACGATCATCTTCGCGGCGGGGTGCTCGACTTCGATCTCCTTGAGAATCGTCACGCCGTCGTTCGTGATCGTCACATCGCCCAGCGAGTCCACAAGCATCTTGTCCATTCCCCGCGGCCCGAGCACGGAGCGCACGGCGTCCGCTACCGCACGCGCGGCGGCGATGTTGCTGAACTGCGCTCCCTTGCCCCGGTCGCGTGACGTTCCTTCTTTCAGGATGATAATCGGTTGGCCTTGCATCATCGTAGGGTCCCCCGCGGGACTAGAGGAGGGCTTCTATATGAAGGCTTCGGGCGCCGCCACGCTTGTCCGCTGCGGTACGCTGCCTCTCAACGCATGTGCGAAGGACACTGGAACGCCCGCCTGCGCCGATGGGTGAGTCTCGAAGAGCTCGAAGAGCGCGACCAAGAGATCGCCCATGTGGAGGGGGTCGCGCTGCCGCCGATCTTGCTCGCGACATCGAGGCGCAAACCCGTCGCGATCCTCCATTGAATGCGGCAAGCGTCCTCGGAACTACTGCGCCGTTCGAAAGGTACAAATAGCCCGCGCCTTCTGGCCCCGACTCCGGCACGCGACCAGACGCTCTGGGATACGCCCTTGGCGTCCCATACCCCGGCCCCCGACCCTTCTGGGGCCGAGGCGGCGTCACGGTCCCGTGCATGAACGGAGGACCCCTTCGGTGTCCCCTGCGAGAGGGGATGCCATCGAGGTACAGAGATGCCCAAGGAAGGACGGCCACGCCATGGGTCCATGGCGTACTGGCACCGGAAGCGGGCGGCCAGCGAAGTCCCTCACTTCACCTCCTGGCCCGACGCGGAGGACGGAGGCCCCAGGCTCCAGGGGTTCGCCGGCTACAAGGCCGGGATGACGCACGCGTTCGTCGTCGACTACCGGCCGACGAGCACGACCGCGGGTCAGGAAGTGCAGATTCCCGTGACGGTCATCGAGTGCCCTCCCATGAAGGTCGCCGCGATCCGACTCTACGAGAGGACCTACGAGGGCCTTCGATCGAGCGGCGAGATCTGGGCGGACAAGGTCGATGAGGAACTTTCGCGCACCCTCCCCATTGCGAAGAAGGGGAAGGGCGGGGACCCGTGGCGCAGGGTGGACCTTCCGAAGGTCGAGGACGTACGCGCGCTCACGTACACGCAACCGACTCTCGTGACCGGGATCCCGAAGAAAGCTCCGGAACTGATGGAGACGCGGATTGGCGGCGGTACGCTGGAGCAACGCGTCGCCTATGCGAAGACGATCCTCGGGAAGGAGGTGCGCGTCTCGGACTTCGCGCGCGAGGGCGCGATCGTCGACGTTGCGGCGGTCACGAAGGGCAAGGGGTTCCAGGGCGCCACGAAGCGCTTCGGCATCAAGCTCCTCTCGCACAAGAACAGCAAGCACCGCCGGAACGTAGGGACGCTCGGTTCCTTCCAGCCCGGGTACGTGCGGGGGACGGTCCCGAACGCCGGCCAGATGGGCTACCACCAGCGGACGGAGTACAACAAGCGCGTGCTAAAGATCGGGGAGGACGGGGGCGAGGTCACGCCGAACGGCGGCTTCCTGCACTACGGCGTCGTGCGCAACCCGTACGTCCTCCTCCATGGCTCCGTGCCCGGACCCACGAAACGCCTTGTGCGCCTCCGAGACGCCGCGCGGCCCCAGGTGTACGTGAAGCTGGAGAAGGCGCCGGAGCTGACCTACCTCTCGAAGCAGTCGAAGCAGGGGGCGTGAGATGGCGAAGAAGGTCGCGAAGAAGGAAGGCGCCCCGAAGAAGGCGCGCGCCCATCCGAAGCCGGAGGACCTCGGGCCGCTCCAGGTGCACCTTTACGACACCGGCGGCGCGCCTGTGGGGACCGTGGATCTCCCGCCCGTCTTCGCGGTGGACGTTCGCGTAGATCTCATTCGGCGAGCGGTCGTGTCGTTCCAGGCGAACCGCCGCCAGCCCTACGCGGCGAAGTTCCGTGCGGGGATGCGTCACTCCGTCCGTTGGCCCGGCAAGGGACGCGGCGCCGCGCGCACCCCACGAATCCGTGGCACGATGATCGGCGCGCAAGCGCCGAACACGGTCGGAGGCCGGCAGGCGTTCCCTCCGACGACGCAGCGGATTTGGGCGATGAAGATGAACGAGAAGGAGCGCCGGCTCGCGCGGAACGCGGCGCTGGCGGCGATCCACGACGGGCACCTCGTCGCCGCGCGCGGGCACCGGTTCTCGGGAAAGGTCAGCGTGCCGATCGTCGTGCAGGACGCGCTCGAGGAGATCGAGAGCACGCCGGAGGCGGTCGACTTCTTGGAAGCCGTGGGGGTGCAGCAAGATCTCCGCCGCGCGAAGGACGGGACGCACGAGCGTGCTGGTCGGGGGAAACTGCGCGGACGGCGGTTCCGCGTGCCCAAGGGGCCTCTCCTCGTCGTGCGGAACGCGGCGCTGGTTCGGCAGGGGTTCGGCAACCTGCCCGGCGTGGACGTTACGACCCCTTCAGGTCTGAACGCGGAGGTCCTCGCTCCAGGCGGCAACCCTGGCCGGCTTACGATTTTCAGCGCGAGCGCCCTCGAGGCGCTCCGGGGGTGGTGACGTGGATCCGGGCGACATCCTCCTCTACCCGTACGTGACGGAAAAGACGCTCAACATGCTGAGCGGGACCCCGTCGCAGGACTCGAAGGACGGGAATCGGATCGAGTTCGTCGTCCGCCGGGAGTCGTCGAAGCGCGAAATCCGGGAAGCGTTTGAAAGACAATTCGAGGCCAAGGTCGCCAAAGTCTACACGTTCGTCCGGAAGGACGGGAAGCATGCGATCATCAAGCTGAGACCAGGCTTCTCCGCGGAGGAGATCGGCATGCGGATCGGGGTGTTCTGATGGGGAAGAACCTGCCGACACAGCGTCGCGGGCGCGGCACCTCGCCCACGTATCGCTCCCCGAGCCACCGCCACGTGAGCGACGCGAAAATCCCGCGCACGTCCGGCGAGGGGAAGGTCCTCGAGATCCGCCACGCCCCGGGTCGCTCCGCGCCCCTTGCGAAGGTCGCTCTCGGCGACTTGGAGTTCTTCATGATTGCCCCGGATGGCCTCCAGGTCGGCCAGACCGTTGGGGTCGGGCGGCCGACCGTCGAGCGGGGATCCGTCCTCGCGCTTGGCGGGCTGCCCGAGGGGACGTTGGTGTACAACATCGAGCTCGACCCGGGCGACGGGGGACGCCTCGTGCGCGCCGCCGGTACGAGCGCGGTCGTCGTGAGCCAAGGAGGCCGCACGGTGGTTCGCCTTCCGTCCGGACACTTCAAGGAACTCGACCCGAGGTGCCGCGCGATCGTCGGCGTCGTGGCGGGCGCGGGGCGCAAGGACAAGCCGTTCTACAAGGCCGGCAAACACGTCAATGCGTACCGGAGCAAAGCCCAGTCCGCGATCGTCGTGCGCGGCGTCGCGAAGAACCCGGTAGACCATCCCCACGGTGGTGGCGCGCATCAGCACGTCGGCCGCCCGAGCACGGTGTCCGCGGGCGCACCGCCCGGTCGCAAGGTCGGTCGTCTCTCCCCTAAGCGAAAGCGGAGGAAGTGAGCATGGCGCAGAAAGAGGGTGGCGGCACGGCGAAGGCGGCTCGGAGGCGGTTGAGGAAGAGGGCGGCGGGCATGGAGGTCCGCCGGAAGAAGGAGTTCACCTATCGCGGATTCACGCTCGACGAACTGAAGGCGATGCCAATGGAGGAGGTGATCTCCCTTCTCCCGTCCCGAGCGCGCCGCACGTTCCTTCGGGGGATCGACGACGAGCGCACGGCGTTCCTCGAGAGAGTCCGGACCGAGGGGACGGACGAGGCGGTCAAGACGCACGCGCGGGACCTGCCGATCCTCCCGTGGTTCGTGGGGAAGAAGGTCGCCGTCCACAACGGGAAGGAGTTCGTGGCGGTGGACATCAAGCCGGAGATGATCGGGCACTACCTCGGCGAGTTCTCGTTGACCCGAAGGTCCGTGAGCCACTCGGGCCCAGGCGTCGGCGCAACGCGTTCCTCGAAGTTCCTTCCGCTCAAGTGAGGTGACGAATGGCGAAAATCGGGTACTCGGCACAAGGACTGGACGACGACGAAACGGCCCGGGCGATCGGGCGCGAGCTGCCGATCAGTCCGAAGATGGCGGTGGAGGTGTGCCGCCAGCTCCGTGGGAAGAGGGTGGACGTCGCGAAGGCCTACCTGGAGCGCGTGATCGCGTTGGACCAGCCCGTGCCGATGCACCGTTACAAGACGATGGTCGCGCACAAGCGCGGGACGGGTCCCGGGCGATACCCTGTGAAGGTCGCCGAGCACGTGCTGAAGGTCCTGGAGAGCGCGGAGGAGAACGCCGGGCACAAGTGGCTCGACGTCGAGTCCCTGCGCGTCAAGGTCATCGCGGCACACAAAGGTTCGATTCAGAAGGGAATGATGCCGCGAGCGCACGGGCGGTCGAGCCCGTGGAACCAGGAAACCGTGAACCTCGAGATCGTGCTCGAGAAGGTGGAGTGATGGCCGGCGAGCGAAAGATCGTCCAGGAGAACCTCCGGCGCGTCCTGCTCCGCGAGTACCTGATGAGCGAGACGAAGCGCGCGGGCTTCGGCGGCCTGGACATCCAGCGCACGCCGATGGGCACGCGCGTCACCCTCATTGCCGAGCGGCCGGGCCTCGTCATCGGGCGGAAGGGAAGCTCGATCAAGGCCCTCACCGAAGCGGTCGCACGCGACTTCAACTTCGACAACCCGCAAATCGAGGTTCAGGAGGTGGAGAGCCCTGCGCTGAACGCGCAGATCATGGCGGAGAAGCTCGCGAACGCCCTGGAGCGGGGGTGGCACTTCCGACGCGCGGGGCACAGCACCTTGCGTCGAATCATGGAGGCGGGCGCGAAGGGGTGCCTGATCGTCATCGCCGGCAAGCTCACGGGTCAGCGACACCGGAGGGTGAAGTTCAAGCTCGGGCACATCAAGTACTGCGGCGAGCCACGGAACCAGTGGATGCGGCGCGGCTTCGCCGTGGCGAAACTCAAACCTGGCGTCATCGGCGTGACCGTCGAAATCATGGACCCGATGGCCCGGCTGCCGGACGAGGTCGCCATCCGACCCCGCGCGCCCGTCGAGGGGGCCGTGGGGGCAGTCCCGTCGGCGCTGCAGCCGGTGGCGCCGCAGCCCTTGGAGCTGGCCAAGCTCGAACCCGAGCTTCCGGAGCCCGTGGTGAAGGGCAAGGTGGCCGCGCGCAAGCTGAAGAAAGCGACGCAAAAGCTTCGGGAGATCGGCGTGGACGCGGAGGTGCCCACGACAGAGCCCGAGGCGGAAGCGCCGCCGGAGCCGCCGGAGGATGAAACCTGATGGCGCTCCTCCGTACGAAGGAGATCCGCGAGATGACGTCCGAGCAGCGGGTGGCGAAGCTCAAGGAGTTGCGGGCCGACCTGCTGCACGAGCGAGGCGTCGCCGCCATGGGAGGCGCCCCGCACAGCCCGGGCAAGTTGCGCGCGCTGCGTACGAACGTCGCGCGGCTTCTCACGATCATGCACGAGGACGTCCTCCGGACCCAGAAGGGGGTCAGGCGGTGAGCACGACCCTGACGAAGCACGAACTCATCGGCCTCACCGTCCAGGTGCGTGCGGCCACGGACCCGACCTTGGTCGGTCTGCGGGGCCGTGTCGTCGACGAGACGAGGAACACGCTCCTCGTCGAGACCGCGAAGGGCGAGAAGCGCGTCCCGAAGAAGGGCGCGGAATTCGTGTTCGGACCCGAGGGGATCCGCGTGCAGGGGGACGACATCCTCTTCCGACCCGAGGACAGGATCAAGAGGGCGAGGTGAGGTCAACGGCGGCGAGTACGGGGAGGGACATCGGGATCGACGTGCCGAAGCCGGCGAAGGCGTGCGACGACAGGCACTGCCCCTTCCACGGCACGCTCCCCGTCCACGGCCAGCTGTTCGAGGGAACCGTCGTGTCCGCGCGGATGCAACGCACCGTGGTCGTGGAGCGGGAGTATCTGCGGTACGTTCGCAAGTTCGAGCGGTACGAGAAGCGCACGAAGCGGTTCATGGTCCACGGCCCCCCCTGCCTCGACCTCGCGCCGGGCGACCGTGTCGTCCTCATGGAATGTCGTCCGATTTCGAAGACGGTATCCTTCGTCGTGATCCAGAAGAAGGGGGTGGCCTCGTGAAGGGCCTTGCGGGGCGCCAGACGCGCGGGCTGCCGAAGGGCGCGCGCCTGGAGTGTATCGACAACACCGGCGCGAAGATCGTCGAGATCGTCGAGGTCCCGAAGTACCACGGCACGCACCGGAGGTACTCCGCCGCGGGCGTCGGGGACCTTCTCCTCGTGAGCGTGAAGAAGGGGACGCCCGAGATGCGCAAGACGCTCGTGAACGCGGTCATCGTACGCCAGCGCCGGCCGTTCCGGCGCTCGGACGGCATCATGGTGTCATTCGACGACAACGCGTGCGTCGTCGTGACTCCTGAAGGCGAGGTCAAGGGATCGGACATCAAGGGGCCCGTGGCGCGGGAGGCCGCGGAGCGGTGGCCGCGGATCGCCGCCACCGCCAGCATCATCGTGTGAGGACCATGAAATCGAAGCAACCGAGGAAGCAGCGGAAGGCGCTTGCCGAGGCGCCCTGGCACCGTCGGCGCAAGCTCATGTCCGCGCACTTGTCCGAGGAGTACCTTGAGGAGCGCAAGCGGAAGCTCCCTCGGGCCGTGCCCGTCCGGAAGGGAGACGTGGTCAGGGTCCTCCGAGGCGAGTACCGCGGCCGCGAGGGGAAAGTCGCGGCCGTGGACTACCGGAGCCTCCGGATCACGATTGAAGGACTCACCTATGCCAAGTCCGACAAGACCCAGGTGGCGAAGCCGATCCATCCGTCGAACGTCATCATCAAGAAGCTCGACGAGACGGACCCGCTGCGCCTGAAGCGGTTCGAGGGGGAGAGGAAGTGAAGAAGCACCTCAAGCGCCTGCCGGCCCCGCGCTCCTGGAAGATCGCGCGGAAGGAGTTCGTCTGGGCGTACAAGCCACGCCCGGGCCCCCACCCTGCGCAGGCCGCGATGCCACTCGCGATGGTGTTGCGGGACATGCTCAGGGTCGCCGGGAACGCGCGCGAGGCGGAGACCCTCGCCTTCGCTCGCTCCGTCCTCGTGGACGGGAAGGTCGTCACGGACCCGAAGTTCCCCGTCGGCCTCATGGACGTCGTCACGCTGGGGCCGACGAAGGAGAACTTCCGCGTGCTCCTCGACAGGAGGGGAAAGCTCACAATTCTTCCGATCGAGTCGGGCGAGGCGGCGTGGAAGCTGTGCCGCGTCCGAGGGAAGAGCACGGTCCGAGGAGGGAGATTCCAGGTCCAGCTCCACGACGGTCGGACGATTCTCCTCCCGAAGAGCGAGTATGCGACGGGGACGACCCTCAAGATCGCGCTGCCGCAGCAGAAGGTCCTCGGCGCCCTCCCGCTCTCCGAGGGGAACATCGCGCTCCTCACCGGCGGGCAGCATGCGGGCGAGCTCGCGCACGTCGCGCGAGTGGAGAGGACGCGCAACCCGCGCGCGAACGTGGTCCACTTCCAGGAGGGGTTCTCGACGATCGTCGACTACGTGTTCGTGGTTGGCGCGAAGACCCCCGAGATCCGGGTGCCCGAAGGGCAGGCGGTGTGAGGATGGCCATGCGGGACGTTCGGATCGGGAAGGTCGTCGTGAACATCGGGGTCGGTGAGGGAGGGGACAAGCTTTCGAAGGCAGAGAAGGTCCTCCAGATGGTCGCCCGCCAGAAGCCCGTCCAGACCCTCGCGCGCCGAGCCGTGCGGGACTGGGCGGTCCGGGAGAACTCCCCGATTGGTGCGAAGGTGACGCTCCGCGGGGACACGGCTCAGGATTTCCTGAGGCGGGCCCTGGAGGTGCGGAGCCGCCGCCTCCCGAATTACGTGTTCGACGCGTTCGGGAACTTCTCGTTCGGGATCGCGGACTACACGGACTTCGAGGGCATGAAGTACGACCCCGAAATCGGCGTGTTCGGCATGGACGTCAGCGTCTCCCTCGTCCGCCCGGGGTTCCGCGTGAAGGATCGGCGGGTCGCGCGCAGCCGTCTGCCGCGCAAGCATCGTGTCTCAAGGGCGGAGGCGATGGAGTACGCGAGGCAGACGTTTCAGGTGGAGGTCTTCGAGTGAAGCCGACGAAGGTGTACGGCCGCAAGCGCGGATGCGTCCGCTGCGGGCGCAAGCGGGGCATCGTTCGGCGGTACGGGCTGCACCTGTGCCGCCAGTGCTTCCGCGAGGTCGCGTTCGACATGGGGTTCCGCAAGTATTCCTGAGGTGAGATGATGCTGCTCGATCCCCTGAACGATGCGATGTCGACGATCCGGAACGCGGAGACGGTCGGGAAGGGCGAGTGCCTCCTCCGTCCGGCATCGAAGCTGATCGGTCACGTCCTCCATGTCATGCAGGACTCGGGCTACCTCGTGGGCTTCGAGCGCATCGAGGACGGCCGCGGCGGGATCTACCTCGTCCGGCTCCGAGGCACAATCAACGAATGTGGGGTGATCAAGCCCAGGTTCAGCGTGAAGCGCACGGACCTCGACAAGTACGAGGCCCGGTACCTGCCCGCGCAGGACTTCGGAGTCCTGATCCTCACGACGACGGCAGGCGTAATCGGACACGCAAGGGCGAAGGAGCTCGGCGTGGGCGGCAAGTTGCTCGCGTACGTGTACTGAGGTGAACGGATGCCGGTCGCTGGGGTGGTGGAAGAACGGGTGAAGATCCCGGACGGGATCACGGTCGCCATCGAGGGCGGGTCGGTCCGCGTGAGCTCGGGGAAAGTCGCGCTCGTGCGCAGGCTCTCGTACCCGCGCGTCTCCTTGGCGGTGGAGGGGAAGGAACTGCGCATCCGTTGCGAGCTCCCGAAGCGAAAGGAGAAGGCGATCGTCGGCACGTATGCGTCCCACGTCCGGAACATGATCGAGGGCGTGTCCAAGGGGTGGCTGTATCGAATGAAGATCGTGTACTCGCACTTCCCGATGAAGCCCAGCGTGAAGGGGAACGAGTTCGTGCTCGAGAACTTCCTCGGGGAGCGGCACCCGCGGCGCGCGGAGATCCTCGGGGAGCAGACGATCGTGAGGGTAGAGGGTGACCAGGTCACCGTCCACGGACCGGACCTCGAAGCGGTTTCGCAGACCGCGGCGAACATCGAGCAGATGACGCGCATCAGGGGATTCGACCCACGCGTGTTCCAGGACGGGATTTACATCGTCGCGAAGGCGGAGGCGGCCTCATGACGGGGCCGACCCCCGCGGAGCTCCGCAAGATGAAGAAGGCGGAGCTCGTGGCGTGGTCCAAGGAGTTGGGCCTTGATCCCGAGGGGACCGTGGACGCCCTTCGAGCGCGCCTCATCGAGCATGTTGAGAAGCCACCCGCGGAGGAGGTCGAGGCGCCGCCTCCGGCCGCGGAACACCCGAAGGCCGAGGAGCCGGAGGCCGCCGAACCTGAGAAGGCCGAGGCGGAGGAAGGGGAAGGGGAGGCCGAAGAGAGGAAAGAGGGCGAGCACGTCCCGAAAGCGAAGCCGAAGCTTGAGGCGGCGGTCGTCCGAGCGCTGAAACTTCGAAGCGAGATCTCGAGGCGACGCCCCGCATTCCGCCGCCAGGAATGGTTCCGCTACCAGAGGTTGGGGGAGAAGTGGCGCAACACGGAGGGAATGCACTCCAAGGTCACCCGCCATTTCGGATACCGTCCGAACGTCCCGTCCATCGGCTACCGTGGCCCGAAGGCCGCCCGCGGTCTCCACCCGTCCGGCTTCCGCGACGTCCTCGTCCACAACGTGCGCGAGCTTGAGGGGATCGACCCCAAGGTCGAGGCGGCGCGGATCGCGAGGACCGTGGGCACGCGGAAGCGTCTCGAGATTCAGGCCGCGGCGGCCGAGAAGGGCATCCGCGTCCTGAACCGGAGGGAGGAGGAATGAACCTTCGAAACCAGCGGCGCATGGCCGCGTCAATCCTCAAGGTCGGGGTGAACCGCGTGTGGATCAGCTCCGACAAGATCGACGAGGTCCAGGAGAAGATCACCCGCGGCGACATCCGGGAGGCGATCGCGAAGAACTGGATCCAGAAGAAGCCGATCGTAGGACAGTCCCGCGCCCGCGTGCGGCACCACCGGCGGCAGCGGGAGAAGGGCCGCCAGCGGGGCGTCGGCAGCCGCAAGGGCGGGACGAACGCGCGGGATCCGCGGAAGCGTCGATGGATTCGCGTGATCCGGCCGATCCGCGCCTACCTCCGTGAGCTGCGGGCCGAGGGGAAGATCGACGTGCGGACCTACCGCACGTACTACCGCCAGGCCAAGGGCGGAATGTTCAAGGGCAGGGCCCACGTCGACCAGCATCTCCGAGCGGCTGGGCTGCTCAAGGGAGGATGAGATGGCACGAGGCGCGCGCACCCGGGTCCCCTTCCGACGTCGCCGGGAGGGCCGCACGGACTACCGCCGCAGACTCCGGCTCCTCCGCTCCGGGCTGCCGCGGGCGGTCATCCGAAAGTCCTTGAACCAGACGCAGGTCCAGATTGTCACGTACGAAGGGCAGGGGGACAAGATCGTCGCGAGCGCGGTGAGCGTGGAGTTGCGGGACCTCGGCTGGAGCGCGGGGACGGGAAACGTGCCTGCCGCGTACCTGACCGGCCTCCTCGCGGGCCGCCGGGCGGCGTCGAAGGGCGTGTCCCAGGCGGTCCTCGACCTCGGTCTCCAGGACCCCGTGTACGGGGGCCGCCTCTTCGCCGCCGCGAGCGGCCTCCTTGACGCCGGGGTCGCCCTCCCGCACGGCGAGGGCGTGCTCCCGAAGGGCGATCGGATCCAGGGCAAGCATCTGGGCGAGGCCGTCACAAAACAGTTCGCCGAGGTGAAGGCGAAGGTGGAGGCGTCCTGATGCATGCGCGGCGGGACAGGGATGAGGCGATCAAGGAGTGGGTCCCGCGGACGACGCTCGGCAAGCTCGTGCTCAACGGGGATCTCACGACCCTGGGCGAAGGGCTCGCCACCGGGTTGCCGCTGCGGGAGCCGGAGATCGTGGACATCCTGCTGCCGGAGCTGGAGGACGAGGTCCTCGACGTGAACATGGTCCAACGGATGACGGATTCGGGGAGGCGGGTCAACTTCGCGATCACTTGCGTCGTCGGGAACCGCGATGGTTTCGTGGGCCTCGGGCGGTCCCGTGGGAAGGAGGTCGGCCCCGCAATCCGCCGTGCGATCGACGACGCAAAGCTGAACATCCTCTCCGTGAACCGAGGGTGCGGGTCGTGGGAGTGCGGATGCTACACGCCTCATTCCCTGCCCGTCCGGGTCGTGGGGTCGAGTGGGTCCGTGCGCGTGATCCTGAAGCCGGCGCCGCGAGGTGTGGGGCTCGCCGTCGGCGACGTCGCGAAGTCCGTGCTGCGCCTCGCGGGGATCCGGGACTCGTGGGGATTCACGCAGGGCCACACGAAGACGACGGTCAACTACGCGCTTGCGACGTTCGACGCGGTGCGGCAGACGGCGCTCATGAAGGCGACGCCGGATCAGACGCAGCGTCTCAAGATCCACACGGGCGCCGAAAAGGTGTACGTGCGCGGTCAGTCGCCGCCCCCGCAGCCGCCGGAGGCCGAAGCCGGCAGGGAGGGTAGGCGATGACGTACGTCGTCATTCGCATCCGGGGGCAGGTGCACCTCAACGTTCAGGTCCGGGACACGATGCGCTACCTGCGCCTGACTCGCGCGAACCATTGTGTGTTCCTCCCGCAGAATCCCACCTCGGACGGGATGCTCCAACGCGCCAAGGACTACGTGACCTGGGGCGAGGTCGACGCGCCGGTCGCCGCGAGGGTTCTGATCAAGCGGGCGCGCCTCCTGGGAGACAAGAAGATCGACGACGCCTGGGTGAAGGAAAACACGAAGTTCGCGAGCGTCAACACCCTCGCGAAGGCGATCACGGAGGGGAAGGCGACCCTGAAGGACGTCCCGGGACTGAAGGCCGTCCTGCGGCTTCACCCGCCCAGGGGCGGATTTGGCGGTAGCAAGCGCGCCTTCCGCGCCGGCGGCTCCCTCGGTTACCGGGGCAAGGACATCAACGATCTGATCCTGCGGATGTTGGGACCGGAGGAATCCTGATGGTGAGCCGCACGCGAAAGTTCCGCGGCAGCCGAACACACGGCCGGGGAAAGAAGCACGGCCGCGGGTACGGAGATCGGGGTGGCCGGGGCAACGCGGGCCTCCACAAACACAAGTTCAAGTGGATGCTCATCTACGATCCGGATCACTTCGGCGCCCATGGCTTCGTCCGCCACCACCATGGGTTGGGCAAAACGCTAAGCCTCAACGTAGAAGATGT
>Ga0209341_10001748_pt1 | contig 21250 bp, 21 predicted proteins | sample RifCSP13_2_FD_184020 | JGI IMG/M metagenome (GOLD analysis project Ga0209341, IMG submission 184020) | Soil microbial communities from Rifle, Colorado - Rifle CSP2_sed 13_2 (SPAdes) (version 2) | ecosystem: Environmental > Terrestrial > Deep subsurface > Rock core/Sediment | place: Rifle... | reverse complement strand
ACATTTACCATCAATTTGACCGCTAACGCGACGGCCGACGTCATTGTCGCCTGGTTTCTCATGAAGTGAGGAGGGGGAGGCTGAAGGGGGCTCGACAGGGCCGGGGGTTGTTGAGTATAGTGAGAATCCACTCGGGGGGTTAGCTCAGTTGGGAGAGCGCTGCCTTCGCAAGGCAGAGGCCGGGGGTTCGAATCCCCTACCCTCCACCAGGAAATGAAAAAGCCCGGGGAAACCCGGGCTTTTTACATTTCCAGAGCAGTAGAGCATTGGACAATGGAACATTGGACCAATGGGACACTGCGGTCTATTGATCCATTGCTCTATTGATCGCCCGTTTCCGCGGGCCTTTTATTTTCAGAGCATTGGAGCAATGGACCAGTGCACTAGTGCTCCAATGCGGTCTGCTGCTCCGTTGGTCTATCGCGAGGCCAAGCCCACGGGGGGGCGTACTCCCCGTCCCCGCCGCCGTACGTCCGACCGCGAGCTAGCACACCCGAGATAGCCAGGGGATCGCTAGCGGGGGAGATTCCGCCCTCGCTTGCACCGAGGGCAGATCCACGCCTTCGTCATGGTGCGGGCGTGCTGTCCGAGCACCATGTACGCCCGCCGGCATTTGGAGCACTTCGCGTGAATCGCCATACCTGACACCTCTCTCCTTCCTTAGACGACGGCCTGCCAACGAATGTTTCATCAGCCGCCGGGCGGTATGCCGACCGGCACTTCCAGAACGAAAAGGGCGATCTAAACGCTTCATCAAACTCGGGGGGGCTTATCTGGCGCCGGTGCAAGAGCTGTTCCACGCCATCTTGGGCAAGAGAAAGCGCGCATCCTTCCTGGACGGAACGCACGTCGCGGAGTCAGAGGCGGGAGGACGATCAGCGAACGAAAGGCGGGCAGCTCGACTGAAAATCACTCACTGATCCGTGGTCGGAAACTACACATCTGGTGCAGTGGGCGGATGAGGGCAGTTCGGCCCTGAGCGACTCGACTGAGGCCTCGACGGTGAGCTCGGCCGAACCGTTCGACGGTGAGCTCACGGTCGAACCGCTCGTCGAAGTCCCACTGCCGAAGGGTGGTCTTCCCCCGCGGCGCGCCGGGCGTCGAGCCTTGCAATCCGGCCATGCCTCTGTTAGTGTCCTGCCCTGCCATACCGCTATCCTCGGCATGTAATGGTCTCGCGGGTGCGAGGAGAGTCGAACGATGATGCAGATCGACGAGGTCAGGAGGGTGGCCGTCATCGGGGCCGGCGTGATGGGCAGCGGCATCGCCCAGCACTTCGCCCAGGCCGGCTACGCGGTGAATCTTCACGCGCGCCGCGAGGAGACCCTGAGGGGTGGGCTGGCGCGCATCGCCAAGAATCAGGAGACGCTGGTGGAGGCCGGCCTCCTCGCCCGACCGGCAGCCGCTGAGGCCTTCGCCCGGATCCGGACGACCACCACGCTGGAGGAGGCGGTGCGAGGCGCGCAGTTCGTCAACGAAAGCGTGCCCGAGGACTTAGAGCTAAAGCGCCAGATCTTTGCCGCCCTGGATCGCTGCGCCCCCGCCGAGGCTACCCTTTCCACCAACACTTCCGGCCTCTCGATTACGGCGATCGCCGCGGCCACCAGACGGCCCGCGCAGGTCCTGGGGGTGCACTGGATGAACCCGCCCCACCTCATGCCGCCGGTCGAGGTCACCCGGGGTCGAGAGACATCCCCCGCCGTCGTGGAACTCACCTGCCAGCTGCTCCGGCGGGTCGGCCGGGTCCCCATCCGCGTCGAAAAGGACGCGCCGGGCCTCCTCTGGAACCGCCTCCAGTTCGCCCTGATCCGCGAGGCGATCCACATCATCGAGGAAGGGATCGCCGCTCCCGAAGCGGTCGACCTGGCCATGACGGCCGGCCTGGGGCTGCGGTGGGCGACCGTCGGGCCGTTCCAGATCATGGATCTTGGCGGGACTCAGACCTTCCATGCCATCGCCGGCTATCTCTATCCGGAACTGTCGGCGACCAAGGAACCGCAGCGCAGTCTGGCGGAGAAGGTGGCCCGGGGCCACACAGGGGCGCAGGCCGGGCACGGGTTCTATCCGTATCCTCCAGGAGCCCACGAGGCCGCCATCGCACGCCGGGATGCCAAACTCTTTTCCCTACTCAAGATCCGGGCGGGATGGGATCCGTAACTCACCGCGTGCCCTCGGGCGGCCATCCCATCGTTCCCCTCCGAATACTCCGTTCTCCGTCCGGTGGAGGATCCGCTTGCGCTCGGCGACGCATTCGGGTATACATTCAAATGAGGAGCGGGCCGTGAAGCGGATCGGGATGGGCTGCATCATCGTAAGCCTCGTGCTGGGCGGGATGGCCGCCACGGCCGAGGCGCACGGCTGGCGCCACCATCACCACCACGGACACGGCCATTTCTTCGGAGGCTTTCTCTTCGGGGCCACGACGGTCCTCGTCATCGACGCGGTCACGACGCCCCGGGTCGTCTACGCGTACCCGCCCCCTCCGCCGCCGGTCTACTACCGGGTCCCGGTCTGCCAAGACGTCCTGGTCCCGGGCCGATCGGAGCTTCGCGCTCGAGACAACAACGGCTTTACCACGTATTACCACGTCTGGGTGCCGGACTCCTTGCAGCGGCAGTGTCACTGAAGCCTCCTGACTTCCGACCCGGCCGCCTCGTCTGAGATGGCCTGTGCTTTCCATGCTGCCCTGTGTGACCCGCATCCATGGTCTCACTCCATCAGCAATCCAAGTGGCATGGACCTGACGCCGGCTGCCCCCCACCCGCAAGAGATACGGTGATCATCCGACGGACCGGGAAACGCGTCCGCGGGGTCCTCGGACTGGCCCTTGCCGCGGCGGCTGTCCTTTGCGCCAGGCCGGGGCTGGTCGAGGCCGACGAGATCCACGGCCCCCTGGCGATCCGCCATCAATCGCCCATCCATCTCCTCTTCTTCCAGTTCGTGCCGGAGCGGGCCGTCCCGTTAGGCGACCGGCAGGTGCGCATGCGCGTGGACGTGGCCGAGACCAACTCCCTCACCAGACAAGTCGGCCGCGCCGGCCTGCAGGGCCGTCTCGACCTCGAGATGACCCACGCGAACCTCCAGGCTCGGCTCGGCCTGGGCCCGGACTGGGAAGTCGGCATGGACCTCCCGATCATCGCCACCCACGGCGGGTTCATGGATGCCTTCGTCGACAAGTTTGAAACCTTCATTGACTACGAGCGGATCCTCCGCCGCAAGGAGCGCCGCCTGAACACGGAGAACGAGTTCACGTATCGCGTCACCCGCAACAACACAACGGTCCTCCGGGGGGTTGAAGACCGCGTCGGGGTTGGCGACCTCGCGATCCAGGCCAAGTGGGCCGCGCCGCAGTTCCGCGAGACCGAAACCGGTCCGGCCGCGGCGCTGCGGATGGCTCTCAAGCTTCCGACCGGCGACCCGGATGCCGCCCTGGGGAGCGGCCGCCCGGATCTCGCGTTCGGGGCGGCCCTGGAGAAGACCCTCGGAAGCTTCAGCCTCTACGCGAATCTGAACGTGACCGTCCCCATCGGCGACCGATTTTCCGGACCGCACCTGACCGTCCATCCCATCTTTTCGGGCCTCCTCGGGGCCGAGTACCGATTGACTCCAACGCTGGCGCTGGTGGGGCATGTCAGCGCCAATAGTCCTCCCTTCCGCAACACCCGCATGGACTTTTTCGATGACTGGACCGACTGGTGCGTCCTGGGGCTGAGCTGGGCCCCGACGCCGCGGTGGCAGCTGCAGGGGGGGCTCATGGAAAACCTCATCACCTCGGCCGATGCCGGGGCCGACTTCGGCGTTTTCGTCTCTGCCGCATACCGCTTCTCCCTGTGACCCGTCGGGCCCAGGCGGCGTCCCTTGACACGCACCGGTTCGGCTCATCATACTAGGACTAGCTCCATCAGGCCGATGGCCCTTCTATCGTCCGCCCGCGCGATGAGCCGGGAGATGCGATGTACTTCAAGCAGATCCTCGATGAGCGATGCGGGTGCGCCTCGTATCTGATCGCCTCGCGGCAGTCGCATGAGGCCGCCATCGTCGATCCGGCGATCGAGACCCAGCAGTACGAAGAGCTGCTGCGCGAGCGTGACTTCCGGCTCCGCACCGTGATCGACACCCATGTGCACGCCGACCACGTGTCGGGCGCGCGACGGCTCAGCGCAATGCACGGCGCCGAACTCTGCCTGCACGCCTCCGCCCGGCTGGCCTACCCGTTTCGCCCACTCACGGATGCTGAGGAGCTGCCCCTCGGCCAATTGCGTCTCCGCGTGCTCCACACCCCCGGCCACCGTCCCGAGCTGGTCTCGATCCTCGTGGTGAACCCGCCGCGCAGTCCCGAGCCCTCGATGGTGTTGACGGGCGACTCCCTGCTGGTCGGAGACGTGGGCCGGCCCGACTTTGGCGGCGGCGACGCCGCCCAACAATATGAGACCCTCTCGCGCCTCCTCCGGCTGCCGGACTGGGTGGCGGTCTTCCCCGGTCACTTCGAGGGACCGTGCGGCAAGGGTATGTGCGGGCGGCCGAACACGACCATCGGCTTCGAGCGGTTGTACAACCCACTGGCGCGTCTCGACCGCACGACGTTTATCTCCACGCTCCTCGAGGGCGTGCCGGCCCGCCCCCTCAACATGACCGCCATCGAGGCGACCAACCGGGGCCTGGCCGAGATGCCGTGGGCTATGCTGACCTCGAGCCCGCCGGTGCGCGAGGTCGACATCGAGGCCCTGGAAGCACGCGAGTCCGACGCCGTCGTGCTGGATGTCCGCGAGCCCGAGGAGTACGCGCACGGCCACGTCCCCGGGGCCATCAGCATGCCGCAGGCGGACCTCGCCTCCCGGCTGAACGACGTGCCGCGGGACCGCCCCCTGATCCTGATCTGCCAGCGCGGGATGCGCTCGCTGCGGGCGGCACAATTCCTGGTCCAGATGGGCATCGATCGCGCCGTGAGCGTCCGGGGCGGCACCGCGGCCTGGGGCAAGGCGGGCAAACCCCTGACTGTCGGCGACACCGATGCCGAAAAGCCCCGCGTGGCCGAATCCGAATGGACCCACGCCGGCGCCCGCAGCAGCTACCGGATCTAGCTGAACGCCCCCCCCGAAATAAACCTCCCCCGACCCACGTCCAAGGAAGTGACTCAGGAGAAAAGGCTGGCCTGCGGCGGATTGCCGCCTGCAGGCCAGTAGACTAAAGGAGGGAGACGATGAAACGCGCCGCCGTTATCCTGGTTGTCGGAACCTTGGTGCTGGGTGGGACGGCCCGGTTAACTGAGGCGGGCGGCTGGAACCACCGGCGCCCTAATCGCCACCAAGTCCATCACCATCACGACCCTGGCCCCGGCCACTTCCTGGGGGGTTTCTTCGCCGGGGCAGCCACGATTCTGGTCCTCGACGCCCTGACGACCCCCCGGGTCGTCTACGCGTCCCCGCCGCCGCCTGCGCCGGTCTATTACCGGGCCCCGGTCTGCCGGGACGTCCTGATCCCGGGGCGCTGGGAAGTCCGCCCCCGCCAGGACAACGGCTTTACCACCTACTACCAGGTCTGGGTGCCGGATCAGTGGCAGCGGGAGTGTTACTGAGGGCTTCGGCCGTGAGACTTCGGCGAGCGGTTCGACCGTCGGCTCACCGTCGAACGGTTTCTGGTCGGGCACGAGGCCACCTTTGAAAAGGTGGCCTCGTGCTTTTTTGTTGTCGAAGGGGCGGGGCCCCACACCCTCCATGCACGGCAGGGCTTGCATTCCCCTGATACCGTTGGTACCCTTCTTGGCACCCTCCCATGATGCCTGAGACGCAGGGGAAACCGATCCAGACGAGGCCCAGTGTCTCGCCGGGCGGCGTCGCGCTGCCCACACGACCTCACCGGAGCACGGGGAATGTTCCTGCCACTGGGAGACGCGCCGAATCCGCGAGGGATGCCGTTCCTCACGTACGCCCTCATCGGAGCCAACTGCGCCGCGTTCCTGCTGCTCACCCTCCCGCTCAGCGCGACACCGGTCGATCCGGGCGACCCCGCGCTGGCGGAGTACCTCCAGGTCCTGAGGCGGACCATTCCACGCGTGCCCTCCGTGGAGGAATTGCTCCGGCACACCTCCGCATACGACCTCTTCGTCTTCCGCAACGGCTTCCGCCCCGCCGCCCCGGACCTCGGCACGATCTTCACGTCGATATTCCTGCACGCCAACTTTCTGCACCTCTTCGGCAACATGCTCTTTCTCTGGATCTACGGCGACAACGTAGAGAAACGACTCGGCGGATTGTCGTTTCTCTTCTGGTATATGGCGACCGGCGTCGCCGCCACACTGTCCCATGCCTTCTTCGCGTTCGATTCGCCGCTGCCGGTGATCGGGGCATCGGGCGCCATCTCCGGAGTCCTCGGCTTCTATTTCCTCTGGTTCCCGCACAACAAGGTCCGCTTGCTGGTCGTCTTCTTCCCCCTGTTCATGAACGTGATCATGGTGCCGGCCCGGGTGGTGCTGGGGTTCTACCTCTTGGTCGACAACGTCTTGCCCTTTCTATTCGTGCGCGACGTCTCGGGCGGCGGGGTCGCCTATGGGGCCCACATCGGTGGATTCCTCGCGGGATTGGCGGTCGCATGGGTCATGGACCGGCGACAGGTCACCGGACGTCCGGACGAGTACCGGCGGCCCCTGACCATCCCCCCGGAGCCGGCCGAGAGTCCGGCGACCGCCATTTCCCAAGCGCTCGCCCGCGGCGACCACGCCCAGGCGGCGGAGGTCTACTTCGCCCTCCCGGCCGACGCGACACGACGCCTGCTGACGCCGGAAGAGTCCCTGGCGCTCGCCGACTGGCTCCGCCAGAACGAGCACCCGCAGGCGGCCCTCACCGTCTATCGGCGTCACCTGCGTGACTATCCGCGGGGACCGGGCGCCGCCGAAGCCCACGTCGGCGCCGGACTGGTGCAGCTCCTGGCCCTCGGCCAGGCAACCCCCGCGTATCAACACTTCCTCGAGGCGCTCGACCTCGACCCGTCGCCCGAAACCACCGTGCGCGCCCGCGATGGACTCGAGGCGATCGCCGCACGGCAGAAGTTTCAGATCGGGCGTCCGCGCGGCCGCTCCGTGTAGCCGCGGGCAGCCATAACACGAACCACGGTGTGGCCCGCGCCGGCGAGACAACCCGCACACCGGACGGTGGCGTTCTGGAGTGCGAAATCCGGCGGGACGACGGGGAGCTTAGACATGGATGACTACAGTGTGTGCCGGCGCTTCTCCTCCGGAAATTGTCGCCAGAGATAGAAGGTCTCGACATCGAACCGCCTCACCGGCAGTTCCCCGACGGCGAGCGAGACCTCGAAGCTCCCCTTGTCCCGCGGCGGCTCCTCCACGTTCAGCTCGCTCGGATTCGTGAAGACCGGCCGGCTCCGGACCACGGCGCGCCCCTGTTCGTCATAGCCTACGAGCGTCACGTGGACCGACCGCAGCAGGATCGTCGGTGGGGTCACGCTCTGCACGTAGCCCCGCGCCGTGACCTGACCCGCTTCCCGAGTGAGGTTCCAGTGGACCGCCACAACCGTCTCCTCTTTGTGGAAGGCATACCCCTCCGGTGTCAGCGCGGCCCGAGGCTCCGAAAGAGCGACGCATCCGCTCAGGATCATGACGGCGGTCCAGCCGACCGCGAGCAACCCCCGGTCCACTCTCGTGAGTCCCGACATGCGCCCTCCCCCCCTGTGTGCCCGCTCTCATTATACCGCGCCCGCAGAACTACGCGCGGGTCCTCTTCTCTTGGGACGCCCTCACGACCGCGAACCCCCCGGTCCCTCCGGTAACGCCGGCCTCATCGGCAGGATCCACTCATTGGCCTCGGGTCCTGCGAGCGCACTTGACACCCCTGTGAGAGTTAAGGATACTCAAGCCCTCGCCGCGAGGACGCGCAGTGATACACACCGCGCCTGTCTGGATCCCGTGGCGCACGCAATGCCGCGAGGCTGAGGCCGCGGGGGTGATGGCGGCCGGGGCAAAGGAGGAAGCGAGAAATGGCCTATGTCTTCGGCAAGGGACTCATCATTCGGGGCGAGCTCGCGGGCGAGGGGGACGTCGAACTCCAGGGCCACCTCGAGGGGAAGATCAACCTGAACGGGACCGTCGTCGTCGCGGAGGGCGCGCGCATCCAGGCGGACATCTCGGCCACGGAGATCATCGTCGCGGGCGCCGTCCGGGGGAACGTCATGGCCTCGGGCAAGGTGGAGCTTACGCCGACCGGCCACCTCGTGGGAGACATCCGGGGCAAGGCCCTGATCGTGCGGGAAGGGGCGGCCGTCAACGGTCGGATCGACGTGGAGGCGCCGCTGAGCCCCGCCGGTGTCTTCGCCGAGATGACGCGCCTCTTACAGCACGAGCAGGCCCAGAGTCGGTGAGGCGGGCACGCATCGGAGACGCGATCACGTGCGCCGACTCCTGGGAGCATCCGGGCGAGAGACTACCGCGCGGCCCGGTCTTCGTTGATCCAGTCTTTGATAATCGCCAGCTTGGTGTTGGTGGAATGGTCCGGACCAGCCATGTTGATGTGGTGGTTCCGCTGTTGAACGAGGGTAAAGAAGCGGCTCTCCGTCGCACGCCCCGGGACAACGTATCGGCGGACATCGTCGTACGTCTCCAGGGGAACGGCGGCAGCGGACCCCGTGGGCGCATGACACCGCGCGCAGTAGGCATTCACGAGGGGTTGGATGTCGTTCTGATAGGTGCGGGCCCCACCCGTCGCGAAGGTCCAGCGTGCGGGGCGTAGCTCATACTCTTCGCCGTCTTGAGACGCGCTTACCGGCGTGAAGGAGACCGTATACTCCGTCCCAGGACGCATCGGATCCCTGGGCGTGAAGACGAGACGATCCGGTCGGGACCAGGAAAAGCTCCCGGAGATTGCGGGAGAGACATCGAACGCCCACTCCGCCACCTCCCGGTCCACCGGCACATTAAAGTAGACCTGAATCGCCGACCGACGGGCGATGCCCGTCTGGCCTGGACTCGGGGAGCTAAAGAGGACTGTCCACTCGTGCGGTTGGGCCGGGGGCGGCGGGAGCGATTCCTCGATTGTCGGGGCCGGCAGGGCCACGACGGGCTGCGCGGCGGGGGCCGCTGCGACCGGCCGTCCATGGGCGAGACCCGCCTTTTCCTGTGGCGCGAACCGCGCCAGGAGCGCGAGCGTAAGGGCGACGCTCACCATCAGCCAGAGGAGCCCTTCGCCCCACTCCGATGTGGGGGCGCCCGCTTTCCCCTTCGGACCTCGCTTAGGAGATTTCCCTCCACCAGACCGTTGCACCTTTGAGCTTGCCTCCGCCGGCCGTGTTGGCCACATTGACTCCCTGACAGCTGAAGCGAATCTTCACGTTGCCTTGCGCCTCGGCTTGATTCGTCGCCACGTTCAGGTTTTCGGCCAGCAGAACCGAGCCGTAGATGGATTTGTCTCCACCCCCCCGCATGTCGATCTCCACGTTGCTCCCGATGATGATGACCATGCCCACCCATTGTGAGTTGCCGGACATGCGCAGGCCGCCGTTCTTCACGATCAGGATCCCCGCCCCCTTGGTGGCGTTCAAGGTCAGGGCCGGGTCGCTCCCGCTATACCCCGTCGCGTCCACGACGACGATCTGGGGATTCGCCTGGGTCCCCAGCGTCGCGCTGCTGATCTGAGTCCCGGGGCTGTAGGTGATATTCGCCAGCGGAATCAGGTAGTCCGTGAGCGTTGCGAGCTCGCTCTGGGTGATGGTGGTATCCACCCCGATGCTGGGGATGCCGCTCGGCGGACCCCAGGGCGGATTCGGGGCCGCCCCCGTCACGTTGTCCTGCTGCTGGGCCGTCAGATCGTTCTTGACGTCGAGCTGCTGCGTCGCATCGGGGACCGCGATTCCGTATTTCGGGGCGGGAATGGAGCCGCAGGAGGCGTTGTTTTGAGATTCAGGGACTGTCCCGTCGTCCGACGGGGGGATCCAGTTATTGCCGTCGATGCTAAAGGCATTCCCGGCGAAGGAGACGTTCGTCGCCAGGCCGATGGAGGTGAGACCTCCGGGCGGGACCGGGAGGAGCAGGCGCGTGAGGGCAATGTCCACTTCCTTGACCGCGGTGCGGAACGTCCCCGTCGCCCGGACAATCACGAGGTCGTTGGTGTCGTTTCCCGGCCCGCCCCCGTCTCCCCCGTCGTTTTCGACCAGGAAGGTGCACCCGCCCTCAGCGACCGGGACGAGGCCCGGACAGGCGAACGGCTGCGCCGCCGTGAGTTCGGTATCCCATTCGTTGCTATCCCTCAGGATGCGTGTCGCCTCGGCGATCCCCGCCTCGGCGAGATAAAAGGCCTGTGAATGGTTCACCTCGTTGGCGGCGATGGAGATACCCGTCCCGGACAGGGCCATGAAGCTCACCCCGATGATGGCGAGCACACTGGTCAGGAGGAGGGCGATGACCAGCACGGATCCCCGCTCCCCGTGGGACCCCCTCATCGGCTTCCGCTGCACGACATCCATCCGATTCCTCCTCTCGATCCCCCAACGTCAGAGATTACGCAGCCGGATATCCGACACGACCATGAACGCCACGTCCGGGCCGGTATCCAGTTCCCGGAGATTGACCTGGACGCGGACCCGGGTCGGATTGGCGGCCGGAAGATAGGTAAAGGTCAACCCTTCGACGTTGCCAGCGACGATTTCGTAGGCGGACCAGGCCCCCCACGTCGAGGCGGCCCCGTCCCAATCCCGCTCGCGTCGGACCAGATCGCAGATCGCACCGACGCAGTTCCGGAGCTCGTACTCGACCTCCTCCGTCGTGTTATTCCCGTCCACGTCCGCCCTGAGGCCGACCTTCGCCGCTTGTCGCGTGGGAAGGATGCAGGTAGCTGCCTTCGGCGCAGTGCAGGCCGGATTGGCGAGGTCGGGGGATTCGTAGCCCGCCATCCGGATCTCCCGCGTCATCCACTGCAGGGCGACGCGCGCATCCTGCTGGATCTCGGCGCGGTCGACGCCCTTATCGTAGGTGGCGTAACTTGTCGTGAACATCGTATAGAGGGGGACGAGCACGATGGCCATCATCGTGGACGCGACGAGGGCCTCTGCCAGCGTGAACCCGCGTTGACACCGGAGCCGTCTCGGGACGTGTCCTCCCACTCTGCGTCTCCTCCTACGGAGCCATCATGCTGGTGAGCGTCACCTGCCGCGTTCCCTGGTTGGCATCCGGCCACGAGACGGCAATCGTCACGGTCGCCACCTGGCTTGGCGCGCCGGTGACGGTGACGGTCCAGGACCGACTGTAGATCCCTTCAAGGGTCTCCGGGCTGCCCGCCGTGCTGGGCGGAAAGACACCATCCCGCAACTCCTCGATCTTTTGCTTGGCCATCGCCATCGCCTTCGTCCGTCTCCCCCCAGACCCGACGTTCGAGTACCCCGTGGAAAAGAGGCCGGCGATGGCGAGCAACACCACGCCGAGAATGGCGGCGGCAATCAAAACTTCAATCAGGGAGAATCCCCGTGTATTTTTCATGGACACCTTTGTCCCCCCAACGACGACCGCCGCTTTGCCGTGCACCGGTTAGCAGCCGGGAGTCGAAAGCCGGAAGAAAGACTCGACGGCCCGTAGCCTTATTCAATGACGACTTGCAGGAAACGTACCAGTGATCGCTGAATGCAACTCTTGGCCGTCCATGGACTCCCAAGCGTATGCCCCATGCCCGCTATGTCAAGGTGGCAGGAACCTGCCGCTTAGTATGCCATTTTGTCAGAGCCAAGGGGAGGAATCGACGTGAAGAGAAGGGAGCGCAAGATGAGAGACGACATCAGGCACTGGAGTCGGCCGGCGGTCGACCGCTCAGGGGCTCAGCGCCATGACGGCGAGACCGGCGATGTGCCGGCCGATCGCCAGCGAGGCGGTCGCCGCAGGCGACGGAGCGTTGAGCACGTGGATGGCCCTTTCCGTGTGAGTGATCCTGAAGTCATCCACGAGCCTGCCGTCCCCCTCCACCGCCTGGGCGCGAACACCTGTGTGCCCCTGCCGAAGGTCGGCGGCGGTGATCTCGGGAACCAGGCGCTGCAGTGATCGGGCGAAGGCCGACACGGTGCAGGATCGATAGAGCTCCATGAGACCGGCCCTCCAGTACCGGCCGACCATGCGCCAGAAGCCGGGGTAGGTGAACATGTCGGCGACATCCCCCAGCCGGATCCAGCGGGCGGTATAGCCTTCACGCGCGAGGGCAAGGACGGCGTTCGGACCGGCCTCGACGTCACCGTGGATCGTCCGGGTCAAGTGGACGCCGAGGAAGGGAAAGTCGGGATCCGGAACCGGGTAGATCAATGCTCGGACCAGATGCCGCCGGTCCGGCCTCAAGGAGTAGTATTCCCCGCGAAAGGGGATGATCCGGATGCCGGGCCGCACGCCCGCCAGCCGGGCGATCCGATCGGCGTGCAGTCCGGCGCAATTGATGAGCATGCGGGCCCGCCAAGGCCCCTGGGTCGTCTCACACACCACCCCGCCTTCCGCCTGCCTGATCTGCTCGACGCGGCTCCCCGTGACGATGGCCGCTCCCTGCTGCTGCAGCACGGTCGCCATCGCCGTCGCCACCTCGCCGAAGTCCACGACCGCACTGCCTGGCGCGTGGAGGGCTCGCAAGCCTGCGGCGTGGGGCTCGAGTTCCCGGAGTCTCTCCGGTCCGATCCGCTCGAGCCCCTCCACCCCGTTGGCCAGGCCGCGCTCGTAGAGCCGCTCGAGGCGGGGGACGTCGGCAGGTGCGGCTGCAACGATAACCTTGCCGCAGCGTGCGTACCGCACCCCGTGCTGCTCGCAAAAGGCCAGGAGGAGCTTTCCTCCCTCGACGCAGAGGCGCGCCTTCGTCGAACCCGGCGTGTAGTAGATCCCGGTATGGATCACGCCGCTGTTGTGACTGCTCTGATGCGCCGCGAGACGGGCCTCCTTCTCGAGGACCACGAGGCGGAGGCCCGGGGCCCGTCCGGCCAGGGCCAGCGCCGTGGCAAGACCCACAATTCCGCCCCCGATGATGGCGACATCGTAGGGGCGCTCGTTCATCGACACTGTCCATCCCCCTGACCTGCACTTGCGGCGGCAGATATACGTCGCGGGGCTGCCAGTGGATGATTGTGCCCGGGTCCTGCCCCGCCTTCAAGCGGTCTTTTCGCAGCAACCCGGTTCCCTTTTTCCGCCTCTGCCATACCGCAGCGCAACGCCTGACGCTTTCCACCCCTGCCGATTTCCCGTCAATCGCCCAGAATCCGTCGGCCGGAGTGGAATTTCATCACGGAAACCCCTGTGATTATGAGGAGTTCGCGCGTTCAGCCCCTGGCACGGGGATTGCCAAAGGTGCTTCAAGGGAAGGGAAAGGCGTCCACGCCTCATGCGCGATTACGGGGGAAGGATGAGGACCAGGGACCTGATCGAATGCTCGACGTGCCTCGGCGGGCGCGATCCGCACTATGCTCTGAACCCCTGCCCCCAGTGCTGGGGAGCCCAGAGGATTCCCCGATTGGCCTCTCCCATGCGGAGCGCCACGCTCCGTCTCTACCGACGGCTCATCGCGGGAGGTTCGGAGCTGCTTCGTGCAGTTCGAGGACGATCCTCTTCGGAATAGCGTCAAATCGAACGGGGGTGCGACGCGCGCCACCGGCCGCACCTCCAAGGTGTCTGCCCCCTACGACGCTCGGTCGCGCTCGCGTGATCCCATGTCGCCAGCCCAGCTCTTCGCATCGAAGACGATTGCAAGGAAGAGCTCCAGGTTCAATTGATCCTGGAATTCGAGCCGGGTGAACTTCATCCGATGCGGGTATGCCCCGCCATTCTCCGGAGACGGATCCCCCGCCCACACCACCTCGGCCTGCGCCCGGACAGAGCGTTCACCGAGGGGAACGACGAGATCGAGGGGAGTTCCGACGGGAAACCGCTCCGTGAGCATCACCATCACGCCTCCCTCGCCCAGGTCTTCCACCCGACCGAGGCTGGCCGAGCCAATCTCCCGATAGATGACCGGTGCGTGATACATGTACCGGGGACGTTTCCTTTTTTCCTCGAGATCCATTGCCTTACCCTTCTCGCCACCCGGAGAGATCGTTGCTTTGCCGACTTTACACTAAGAGAAGGAAGCAGAGAGCGTGCCAGGTGTGCTGGGCAATCTAACCCAATGATTCAAAAGCAAGGCGAGATGTTTAGTCTCTGCCAACCGGACAGATTGATACCGTAAAATGGGACAAATTGACATAACAGGGGCTGGATCGGACATTTTGTCAGTATGCCAGCTACTCCACGACGAGCACGCCGGCCATGTCCACGCCTCCCCGGCCGCCGTGATAGTCGCAGTAATAGGGGACCGTTCCGCCCTCCTTGATGGTGATTGCGAAGGCTCCGCCCGGTGCCATGTCGCCGGAGTCGAATTTCTTGTCGTCAGCCGTCACGGTGTGACTCTCATTTTCCTGATTGATCCAGACCACCGTCGTCCCCCGCGGGACCGTCAGCCGCTCCGGCTTGAAGAGGTAATCATCCATGACCACGATCACCATCGGGGGCGCGGCCGCCACCAGGGCCGAGATCCCGTCGCGAGATACGCGCTCCGCGAGGGTCACCGCCTTTTCGACCCTCGTCTCCGCGGAGCCGAGGTCGGGGGCAGCGAGAACGGCCCCCGCGTCCTCCCGAATCGTCGTTAACCAGCCCACGACATCCTTCGCCAGGGCGGCGGCCTGCGGCTCGAGTGCAGCGCTCGTCACGGCGCGGAGATACGTGAGCAGGCCGAACCCCTCCGCGGGGTCTTCCACCGTACCATTCTTGTCCAGGTCGCCGTACCGGGGCCCGCGCTTGCCTTCGATGAGATTGACCGTCCGTTCCGCGGCGCGCCTGGCCGCCGGGACACTCCGCTCCTTGACCGCCGCGCGGAGCTCCGTCATCTCCTTGAGCAAGATCCCCCCGGCGTCCCGGAACCGCTCCAGGGATGCCGTGACGCCGGTCACCGGTCTCGCCACCAGATACCGGTAATAGTAGATGCCGATGCCCAGGACGAAGATCAGTGTCCACAAACCCAGTGTCCACTGCATTGCCAGTCTGAAATTGCGGATGCGGAACCGCTTCGGGAGAAGCTGCGTACGCATCTGCACCACGAGGAAAAGACCGACGGCTTGGACGACGAGCCCCAGCAGGCCGTGGACGAGCATGAGCTGCGCGACCACCCCTCCCGTCGTGCCGCCCAGAATGATGTATTGATAGAAGCTTGGGACCATCACGAAGAGGATGAAGAAGAGATTGGCGATGACCATGGTGGTCTGCATCGCGGCGTGCCGCGGGATCTGTCCGGTCCGGGCGAAGTAAAAACCGATCCAGAGGCCGACGAGCATGATGATCTGGGCGACCACATTGATGTCCGCGGCGAGCCGCGCGCCGAGAAGGGCTTGCATGGTCACCTCCAAGAAGTGAGGGTGAGGTTTTCAGCCAAAGATCCAAACGCAACCGGACTGGAAGAGCTCGCACGTTCGGCCCCACTTGGTCAATAGTGCGTAAGGTTAGGTGTTCCGCGCAATCCTCCCCCGCGAGGCAACAGGACGGCCATCCCCCACCTGCACTTCGTTCCGGTGGGAGGGACCCCCTGGCCGGACGCAAATCAAATTCCGCCTTCCTCGCGAATCCGACCCTCCCTCGGCCTCTGGCCACGGAGGCCTCTTGCGCCGACCCGGTGCGGTCCGAAGGCCTTCGGACTCCCGCCCATGTCGCTCGGGGCCTGCAGGTGCTGCTATCCTGGTGGGTCCCGGGCCAGCGGGTGGCGGAGGCCAGTGCCCAGCCGTCCGGAGGAGAAATGCGACACCGCCAGCGATTCGCCAGCGCCTTCCCCGCCTGAGCAGAATGGCAGGTCTCTCGCAACGCGTCGTGCCCTAGCTCACGTGGCGGCCACCCGGCTCCATGCTGAGCACGACGCCCTCCAGCGACGTGATGAGGATCTTCCCTGCACGCAGCTCAAAAATGGCGGTTTCCTGTGTCACACTCTTAATGGTCTGGCGATTGATCGTGATCACCTCAACGACCTGATCCGTGACCCGTGCCCTTTTCCCTCCAGGTGCAATCTCAATCTTGAGCCCCTCCCGATGATAGGTATACTCCGTCGCCGCCGAGAAGCCTTGCTGCAAATTGGCCCGGTATTCCTGCACATTCATCCGGATGATCTGCCTTCCGGTGGGCCCCGGAATATTGAGGGTGATGACACAATCGGGTGCGAAGTGAATCACGATCCCGTCCACATTCCGTTGCCTGGTAGCAGTGTCAACGGAGCTGATGATGGAACGGATGCGATCATCGGTTATATCCCCGGTGTCGGCCGGGGATGCGTCTGCGAGTGGCAGCAGCAGGAAGAGGAGGAAAAAGCGTATCGCGTGTCTGTGTCGCATTCGTGCGCCTCCTTTATGCACCATGGTGTGCGGGTTCTCACTCTTCGTCGCCGGGCTCGCGCCCATCACGCCCGACTCTCAACTGCGCCCAAAGAGAGGAGGAACACCAACCGGGCGACGAGGCCGCACGCACCAGCGACGTGGAGCAACATCACCGGGACAACAGCAGCACGTCGAGGAGCGTGACGGTGAACAGGGTGAGGCTGATGAGCCCATTCACATTAAAGAAGGCAAAATCCAGCCGCGCGAAGCCGTGGCGGCGCACCGTGGCGTGCTCGTACCCCAGCAGGCACCCGATGACGCCCAGCCCCAGGTAATAGAGCGCACCAAGTTCGAGGAGCCGTCCCACGATTCCGAGGAGGACGGGGACCGCCACGTGGAAGAGCAGGCTCACCCGCATCCCGGCCCTGCTCCCGAGTTTCGCCGGGATCGAGTAGAGGCCGTGGGCGCGATCGAACTCGACGTCGGCCAGGGCGTACAGAATATCAAAGCCGGCCACCCAGAACAGGACCGCGGCTCCCAGGACCACCGGGGGCAGCTCCAGGCGCCCCGCAACGGCGATCCAGCCTCCGATCGGGGCACCGGCGAGGCACAGCCCGAGGATCAGATGAGACCAGGAGGTGAACCGCTTCGTGTACGAATAGAACACGGTCAGGGCAATGGCGACCGGGGAGAGGAGCAGACAGAGGCGGTTGAGTTGCGCGGCGGCGAAGACGAGCACGAGGAAGGACAGGGCTGCAATCACCCGAACGGTCAGGGGCCGGATCAGGCCGCGGGCCAGGGGGCGGGAGGCGGTGCGGGGATTCTTGGCGTCGAGCTCCATATCCGCAAGGCGATTGACCGACATGGCCCCGGTCCTCGCCCCGACCATCGCCACCAGGATCCACGCGATCGTCCCGCCGTCCGGGATCCCGCGGGCGGCGAGGACGGCCCCGGTGAATGCGAAAGGAAGGGCGAAGACGGTATGCGGAAACTTGATGAGCTCCAGGAAGAGGCGGAACTGCTGCAACCGCCCGACCGATCGCGGCACGCTATCCACGAGAGGCCGCCTTTTGTCCCTGATGGATGCTCACGATCCCGAAGGTGAGGGGACGGACGGCGACCGGCGCAAAGCCCGTCTGCTCCATCAGGACCCGCAGCCCGTCGGGCGACAGGAAGCCATCCACGGAGGTGGGAAGGTATTCGTAGGCCGCCCGGTTGCCCGACACGAGGCCCCCGATGGTGGGGAGGATTCGATGGGAATAGATCCGGTACAGGGGCCCGAAGAGGAAGGAGCGAGGGGTCGAGAACTCCAGGATGACGGCCCGCCCCCCGGGTTTGAGGACCCTCGCCATCTCCGCCATCCCTCGCCGCTGATCGGCGATGTTCCGGATCCCGAAGGCCACGATGGCGCCGTCGAACGCGGCGTCGGCAAAGGGGAGGCGCTCTGCCGGCGCCGCAACGAAGCGAATGCGATCCGCCACCGCGTTCCGTCCGGCCTTCTGCAGTCCCAGGACGAGCATCGGTTCGCAATTGTCCACGGCCACCACGCGCGCACTGGGCACCTGGCGGAGCACTTCCAGCGCGACGTCGGCGGTGCCGGCACAGAGGTCGAGGACGGTGCCCCGCGGGGGAATGTGCGCCTGGGCAACCGCCACTCGCCGCCAGTAGACATCACGGCGGAGACTGAGGAGGCGGTTCAGCAGGTCGTATCGATGGGCGATGGAGCCGAACATGCGCCGGATTTCTGCCCGCTTGGCCGCGCTCGGATCTCCCTCCACGGCAGACACCTCCTCCCGCGGCTCTCAACGCCCCCGCCGCGCCCGCGCTTACCGAGTCTCGTCGGCACGCGCGCGCCCGACGGCGGCCTCCACCCGCTCCAGCACTACTTCGCAGAGCTTGGAATGGATCCCGAGCGGTTCGGTGATGGTCCACCGTACCCCCGGGTGTTTCTTCGCCGCCTCGGCAACCAGGCGCGGGATGTCCTCGTTGTAGTGCGACCCGGGGGCCAGGAGATAGGGGTGGACGATGACCTCGTGCGCCCCTGCGGCGACGCACACGTCAAAGCCCTGGGCAATCGTAGGCTCGGCGATCTCCATGTGGGCATAGTGAACCACGGCAAAGCCGGATCGTCCCCGAAGGATTTCGGCTACCTGGACGAGGACGGCATTCGCCTCGTCCCGCCGGCTCCCGTGATCTATCAACAACAACGCGCGCTTCACCTTCGCCTCCCGACCGGCCCACCCGAGATACGTTCAGTAGCTAACACACGGCGTGGCCCGGGTCAAGGCCATCCGGCGTGTCCGGCACCTCCACGGATGATGAGCGTCGAGGATGCAGCCGTTCGGGAGACCGCGTCGGAGGAGGGAGGTTCTCTCAGGGAAGGACGGGCAACACCCGTTACTTCTTCAACCGCCGCTCCAGCTCCTGGCTGATCCGAATCGAGGCGTCCTTGTCCCCGCGGCCCACCTCGATCTGAACGAACGTGAACGTCAGGCCGCGCGGCTTCAGCGTCACTTCCACCTCGGTGCCATCCGCCCGCTTGGCCACGACGCGACCACCGAGCTGATCCTTCGCCCGCCCTGCAATGCTCAACTCCAGGGCCTGCACCGCCTCGATGGTCGCCTCCCACGTCGCATCCAGGGAGGCCGAAAATTCCTGGGTGAATATCCCGGTGAGGCGATTGTACTCGCCGGGGCCGCTGACGCCAGCCGTGCCGGTGTACGTGGTCATGCAGCCCCCCGTGCCACCGGCCGCCATGATCAGTACGCCTACGACGAAGATGTGCCGTCGCATCGCTCTCCTCCTCCGTCCCCGCGGAGCACTCAAAACCGCCAGGTGAGGCTCAGGGAAACCACCTGCCGATCGTAGTCGAACACATCGAGGTTCGAGCTGTTATCGTCGATCAGGAAATCGAGCGAGACGCTCAGGTCGTAGGGGAGGTCTTTCGTGAGGCTGATCACGTGCTGCAACTCCCGGTCCCGCCGGCGCCTGGTGCCGGGCGCGGTGACCGGGAGCAGCGTGTGCTCATCGGTGTGGTCCCGGAAGTGCACGTCCAGGTCGTACCGCAGCCGGATCTCTCCCCAGGGTAACGTGACCTGCCCCCCCACGAGAATCCGGTGTCCCTCGTAGCTCCAGTTGTCCCCGTCGGCATCCTCCACATCGTACTGGTACCCGACCTTGATATAGTGGCGGTCTCCGGCGAAGCGGAAGAAATGAATTGCGCCGCCCATGTAATTCGTCGCGTCCCGCACCTCGGCAGGGACCACGTTCGCATCTCGAAAGTCTTTGAGCTGCGTGCGAAAGACGAGCGACGTCGTATGCCCCGGCCCCTCCACCAGGGTGAAGAAGGGCTGGAAGATCGGCCGCTGCACGAACCGGTCCCCCCCGAGCGTGATGTAGTCGTAGGCGACCTGGAGCCCCGCAAAATACGGCATCTCTCCGATCGCACTGCGGTACGTCAGCCCGACGGTCCCGGTATGGTCCTGGACATTGAAGTCCGACAGGCGATTGTTGATCGTTTGCAGGAAGGCGTAGGAGACGGTTGCCTCCCAGTCCGCCGTCCGGAGCCACGTATAGGCCAGCCGCAGCGCGGCCATCTCTCCCTCGCTCCTGCGGTCCTGCTCACGAATGACGCGGGCGACGAGATCGCTGCTGGCGTTGGGGACGACCGCGACGTTGTCATCGTAAAAAACCCCGACGCGCACTTCTCCCTGGAACCGCCGCTCGCGCCTGGCGGCGGGCTCGACCAGACCACGGAACCGCTCGCCGGGCGAGGCGAGGGGAGACGCGGGATTGAGCCGGATGGCCTCGCCCATCTCCTCCCGCGCCTCGGCCGGCAGCTGCAACGCGCCGAGGGTGAGCGCCGTGTAGAAGCTGTTGAGCTGGGAAAAGCTCGCATCGCTCGGGACGTTCGCCCGCAGGAACCGGAGGGCTTCGCGGTACTCCTTCCGCCGGTACGCCATGAATCCTAGGTAGAACCCGAGATTCGGACGCCTCGGCTGCGCCTCGAAGACTGTCCGCAGCGGCGGGTCCGCCTCGGCGTAGCGCTGCTCATTGAAGTGGAGCACCCCGAGCTGGAAGGCGACGTCGTGATCCGTTGGACGAAGCCCCCGGGCCTTCTCCAGGGCCGCCCGGGCTTCGGGAAAGCGATCCGTGGCGATGGAAATCAGGCCGAGGTAGTAGAGGGCGGTGACGTTGTTGGGGTCGAGGCGCAGGGCCTCCTGAACTTCTCCGAGGGCAACATCGTACCGCTTGTCGTCGAAGGCAAGGATGGCCCGGCCAACGTAGACCTCCGCGGTGGTCGGGGCTTGGGCCCACGCGTCGACAGCTTGGCCGCCGATGCAGAGTCCGGCCAGGAACACGAATGCTGCGGCCTGGAGGCGACGTCTCATCACAAGTCCCGTGCCTCCGCCCTGATCGGACAATTTCCCAGGGCGTCTGATCCTTCCGGGGCGCCTCGAAGGTGCTTCGCGAATCGCCCCGGTGCTCGGCATCGACACCACTTACCGCGATCTTCTGGAATCTGCGAAGGCCGAATGGCTGCACATGGGGATGGACCACTCGGCGGTGTGCTTTATGAAGTTACGGCGCGGCAATGTTCACACGGCCGCCTTGCGTCGTCGAAATGAGACTGCCGTTGACAGAGATGTTCCCCAGTGCGGGATTCTTGACCGGCTGGGGACCGATGGCGATGGACCCCCCGGTCGTCGCGCTGACCGGCAGCCCGCTGAGGACGGCTGTCGGGGCGATGCTGTTGTTGACGACGATTGCGTTGCCGCCCGTCCCTCCGAACTGCACCAGCGCGCCGCTGACGTTCAGCAGGCTTCCCGCCCCATTCACGCTGACGAGGGGCCCGTTCAGCACGTTGATTCGGCTGCCGTTGATCAGGCTCAACAGGTCCCCCGCGACG
>Ga0209341_10001746_pt1 | contig 21270 bp, 19 predicted proteins | sample RifCSP13_2_FD_184020 | JGI IMG/M metagenome (GOLD analysis project Ga0209341, IMG submission 184020) | Soil microbial communities from Rifle, Colorado - Rifle CSP2_sed 13_2 (SPAdes) (version 2) | ecosystem: Environmental > Terrestrial > Deep subsurface > Rock core/Sediment | place: Rifle... | reverse complement strand
CCCGCATGGCAGACGATCTGTAGCGACAGCGGAAGGCCGGCGGCGGTGAAACCGTCCGGCACGGCGAGAGCGCAGAGACCGAGATAGTTGACGGCCCGGGTGAAGTGCGCGGCGGTGCCGGACTGGTCCGCCTGGTCGATCGGGATGGGCGGCGTCTGCGTCGTCGGCGTCAGCAGCGCGTCGACGTCGGCGAGCGCGGCGGCGACCGCCCTCCGCCGCTCTTCCCGCTCCGCCAGCGTGAGCAGGTAGTCGCGCGCCGAGAGACCCCGCCCGATCTGTATGCGCGGCCGAACGTACGGGTCAACCGGCAAGCTCTCGTCGTCGACGAGATGCCCGACGAACCGATACCCCTCGGCGCCGATGATGCGTCCGGTGGCCGCGGCGTAGTCGCTGAAGCGATGCGGCAGCGCGGGGCGGACGATCCGGGCGCCGAGCTTTTCGAGCGTCTCGACGGCAGCGTCGTAGGCGGCCAGCACGTCCTTGTCGACGCCCCCGCGCTCCGCGTCGGGCATCACGCCGAGCCCGAGACCGGCGACGCCGCGTCGGAGCGTGGGGAGCGGATCGACGGGCGCCCACGCGAGCGTCTGCGGGTCGCGCGGATCGGGCCCGTTGAGCACGCGGAAGATCAGCGCGGCGTCCTCGACGGACCGCGCCAGCGGCCCGGGCGTGTCGAGCGTGAAGGAGAGCGGCAGGACGCCGTAGGTGCTGATGCGGCCCGCGGTCACCTTCAAGCCCACGATGCCGCACCAGGCGGCGGGCAACCGCACGGAGCCGCCGGTGTCGGTGCCGATGGCCACGGGTACCAGAGCCGCCGCCACCGCCACGCCCGAGCCGCTCGACGAGCCGCCGGGGGTCCGGTGCACCGCGAGATCCCACGGGTTCCTGGGCGTGCCGAGATGCGTATTGGTGCCCCAGCTCCCCATCGCGAACTCGACGGTGTGCGTCTTGCCGAGGATGATCATGCCGGCGGCGATGAGCCGCTCGGCGAGGGTGGCGGTGACCGGAGACACGCGCTCGGCCCACACCTTGGATCCGCCCGTGGTGACCCGCCCCTCGAGGTCGACGAGGTCCTTGAGCGCGATGGGAACGCCGTGGAGCGGCCCCACGCGGTGGCCGGAACGGATCGCTCGGTCGGCGCCCTCGGCGGCCAAGCGCGCATCGGCCTCGTAGACGGCGATGAACGCGTGCAGGGCGGGGTCCCGGCGGCGAATCCGATCGAGCAGCGCCTCGACGGCGTTCACGGGCGAGAGCGTGCGCGCGCCGAAGGCGCGGGACAGCTCGCTGACGGTAGCCCACACGGGATCGATCCGGGTCATGTAATGGCTCCTTTACGCGGACGAACTGGAGATCTGTTCGCGGCGGCGCCGCTCCGACGGGATATTGGGCTTCACCTGGCGTGCCGTTGCGGAACCAGCCGGATTTCGACTTTGCACCCTACCGCCCTGGCGTATTTCTTCAGAGAGGTGAGCGAGGGCGCATGCTTGCCAGCTGATTCGAGACGTGAAACCGTGCTTTTCGTAGTACCCATGCGCGAAGCCACTGTTTCCTGCGTGAGACCAGCGCGAGCGCGTGCGGCTAGCATTTCGTTCGCGACAGCATACTCAACGGCTAGCGCCTGATATGCGGCCCGGAAACCCCGGCGCTTGCGCGCCTTCTTGAGGAACGCATCGTGATCGTGTCGAATGGGTTTGTACTTGATCTCAGCCATTGAGTACCTCTCTCATGCGTTTGCGAGCGAGCGTCAGCTCTCGCTCAGGGGTTTGCTGTGACTTCTTGATGAATGCGTGCAGTACCACAGCACGCTGGCCGACGAGAAAACAATAAAACGCCCGCCCAATGCCGGATTTGCCTCTTGGCCTGAGCTCGAAGAGACCGCCTCCGAACGCACGCGAATGCGGAAGCCGAAGATTCGGGCCGTAATCCATGAGAAGTTCTGCAAGCCGTGCGTAATCCGCAAGAATGTCAGAGGGCCACGACTCGATCTCAGCGAGTACCCCCGGATGGAAGTATTCGATGGAATACGGCACACCACGATGTTCTCATACTTGAGAACAACTATCAACCCTGCAAATTTGAAGCCCAACGCGCCGCTTGAGCGGCGCGACATTGACGCACGATCCTGGCCACACCGCGGATACTGCGCCCGCTCGAACCAGCGGTAGGCCGGCCGTGCTGCGAAGCCGAAACCGCCCTGCAGGTTCTGGAACTGATCCAGGCCCCGCAGGGCGGTCATGGAAATGGTGGACGCAATCGCAACCAATTCGAACCCTCGCCGAGCTTCCACTTGGATTCCCTCTTGTCGATACCGCGCCATCTCTTGTCTACCTACAAATCGCTGAAAAAGTGAGCGGATTGCACCGCCTCGGGATGTCCGCGTGCGCGATCGCGCGGCTGCTCAAGGTTTCCGACAAGACCGTGACCAGGGCCCTCCGGCGTGGCAGCGTTCGCTTACAAGAAGGGCTCTGAACTATGCGCGTGGGTGTCGCCTGCAGGGTGATACGTCAGGTTTGCATCGCCGATTGGGGGTGGATACCCGCCCATTGTTGGGCGGAAGCCGAGCTTTCCCTGCGCTTTCCGAGATGGACCGACTCCCCGCCCCTGCCGAGGCCTTGAACGGGCAGACCTCCTCAACTGGTCGGCTCGTTCTCCCTCTCCAACACGTTCGACGGCCTCCGTCTCTCGCAGCCGCGTCACGCTCCGGGCACCGGGAGGCCCTCGCGCACGGCCAGCTCGAGGACGACGTTCACCGTGCGGCCGAAGGGCGTGTAGAGCGCGCCGGGGTCGGCAAGGTCGACGATCGCCTCCTTCAGGCCCTGGCTGTCGGTGGCGCCGGGCACGTCGCACGTGCTGAGGACGGCCACGCCGTCCAGGCGATGTGTGCACCCGCCGCCGACGAGCTCCGGCCATCCGCGCAGCCCCGGATAGTCGGGGCCGCCGGCGACCTTGACGCGAGGCTCCACCGCGTCAAGCACGTGGATGATGCGCGTCGACTCCCCGGGGCGCGCGATCTCGATCCCCGCTCGGCTCAGGCGGGCATCCTCCAGGAGATGGCCGGCGAGCGCCGCGCGGTCGAGGCTCAACACACCGTCGCGGAGGGCAGTGGCGGTGCCGGAGCGGACGTCCGTGACTCGGAAGCTTCCAATCTCGAGGCGCATGGACGCGATATTAACGCACTTGGCGTCAGCACGCGCGCCCGGGCACGGACAGACGGGCGCTCGGCCGATCGAGCATTGCGCCCCGGCCAATGGCGGGGCCCGCGTTCAGTCTCTAGCGGCTGCTGGCGGACGCGTGACGACGCGTGGGACGCGCGACAGGATGCACTCGGGCACCGTCACGTGCTCCAGACAGCGCTGGCAGTAGAAGTCCAGCTCAATGCCACCGCGGTACCCCTGGAACTGCAGCGGGCGCCCGCACCAAGCGTGACAGATGCTGCCGTCCGGGGCCCGATACACCGTGGCGAGCGGAGGCGCCGCCTCCGATTTGCTGGTGACCGTCGCGACCATACCGTGTCCTCCCCCTGCCGCCCTACCTTTACTTCAGCTGCGACACGGCGCTCGTGGCCTTCCGCGCAGCCAAGGACGTATTCCCCGCCTTGCACGCGGCCTCGGCTTCCTGCACGTCCTGACTTCCCCGGGCTACCCCTGATCCTGCCGGGCTCCCGCCATCACCCGTGTGACGTCGACGTCCTCGGGCTTGACCGGTGCCATTCGCTGCCCTCTGTCGCCGCTCCACCGTTCAGCCTGCTCCCGCCCACTGCCTCAAGAGGCAGATAGCAAGGGAGATGCCATAGGAGACAGCCACGAGTTCAATAACTTGGAAGCGCTCCCTCGCCCACGGCCGGGTCAGTGCCGGCAGAACTGAGGCGCCTCCTCCACACTTCCTGGCAGGCGGGTCGAACTCTACGACGAGGACATCACGGCGCCGCGCAGCCGCTCCCCAAGATGATCACCGAGGTGAGGAGCAGGAGGGCCAAAACCATACCGCGAGAGCCGGCGCCTCACCGCCGGACCACGTAGCCGACGCACTCGCGGTCCCACGTAGTCGCGTTGACGCCAGCCTCTCGCAGAGCCGTCTTCTGGACCTTGCCGGTGGGAGTCTTGGGAAGCTCGCCGGCCACGATCTCGACGAAGCGGGGCACCGCGAAGTGCGGCATCCGTGGCGTGCACCAGTCGAGCAGGGCGACCGGGTCGACCGTCGCCCCGGGCGCCGCCACGACGCACGCCTTGACCTCGTCCTCGCCGCCCGCGCCCGCCACCCGGATCCCCATCACGGCCGACTCCGCCACCGCGGGGTGGGCATTGAGCACCTGCTCGATCTCGAAGGCCGAGATGTTCTCGCCACGCCGGCGGATGCAGTCCTTGAGCCGGTCGATGTAGTGCAATCGGCCCCGCTCGTCGAGGCGCCCGGCGTCGCCGGTGTGAAACCAGAGGTTGCGCCAGGCCTCGACCGTCTTGTCGGGCATGCGGAAGTAGCCGGCCATGAAGCAGCCGGGCACCTTCGGCCTCACCACGATCTCGCCGGTCTCGCCTGCGGGGACCAGCTCGTCGGTCTCCGGATCCGCGATGGCGACGTCGAACCACTCGGCAAGTGGATATCCGGCGCAGCCGGGGATGAGCGGGTCTCCCGGCCGCCCGTATGCCGGAATGTTGCACTCCGTCATGCCGAACCCCTGCAGAAACGGCACCCCGAACCGCTCCTGGAACGCCGCGCCCCACTCGCGGGCGATGGGGATCGCCATCATCGCGCGCAGGCGGTGGTCGCGATCGCGGTCGGTTGCCGGCTGGCGGAAGATGAACTCCGGAATGACGCCGAGTCCGTTGGTGACCGTCGCCCCGGAGTCCCGGATCTCGGCCAGCCAGGTCGTCGCGCGGAAGCGCTCGGCCACCACCGCCGCCGTCCCCGCGATGAGGGTGCCCAGGAGCTGCATGAGAAGAGCGTTGGCGTGGAAGAGGGGCATGCAGATGTAGTAACGGTCCTCCGCGGTGAGGGCGAGGGCCTCGGCCGTGCCGAGTCCGAAGAGATAGCAGTGTCCGTGCGGCATGAGCACGCCCTTCGCGGGACCGGTGGTGCCCGACGTGTACATGATCATCGCGGTGTCCCCGGGAGCCGGCGAGACGAGAGCCAGATCGTCCGGCGCCTGCAGGAAGGCCATCTCCTGGAACATGAGCCGCTGCGCGCCGCTCAGGCACGGCGGCGTCGCCGTGGCCGGATCGCCCACCATGACGACGGTCCCGGGCGACACCGGACCGGCCGCGACGTCGCGCAGGTTCTCGGCGAGCCGGTCCTCGACGATCACGACGCGCGGCTCGGCGTTGTGGAGCTGGTGCTGAAGGAAGGCGCCGCGGAGTCCGGTGTTGAGCGGCACCCACACGGCGCCGAGCTTCACTGCGGCGAACAGCAAGCCGATCGCCTCGGCCCGGTTGCCGATCAGCCCAAGCACCCGATCGCCCGCCCGAATACCCAGCGCAGCGAGCGAGCCGGCCAGCCCGTCGGTCCAGGCGTCGAGCGCGCCGAACGTGAAGGCCTGGCCGTCCTCGAAGCGCAGGAAGGGCCGGCTGCCGTGATCGGCCGCCTGACGGCGGAGCAGATGCACCAAGGTCCATTCGCGCCACGGTGCTCGAGCCATCATTCACGCCCGCTCGATCACCGGTTGGCCCGAGCGAGGACCGCGTGCAGGAGCACGTTCACGCCGGGCACCGTCGTGTCGCGGTCGGCGTGCTCGGCCTCGTTGTGCGAGATGCCGTCCCGGCAGGGCGTGAAGATCATGGCCGTGGGCGCGATCCGCGACATCTAATAGGCGTCGTGCCCGGCCTGGCTCAGGAGGTCGCGGTGCGGAACGCCGAGCCGTTCCGCGGCCTCGCGGATGAGCCGGATGCATCCGGAATCGAAGCGCTCGCTTCCGAACTGCCACTCGCCCGCGACGCGCATCTCGACGTTCGCGCGCTTCGCACAGTCCGGGATGGCCGCCTTGACCTCCCCCCACATGCGATCCGCCATCTCCGTGTCGGCATGGCGGACATCGCACGTGAGCTGCGCGTACTCGGCGAGGATGCCGGCCTTGTTCGGCCACGCGACGAGGCGGGGTACCGTGGCCTTGCCCTCCGTCGAGTGGTACTTCCAGCCGACGTCGTTCACCGCGACCGCGAGCATCGCCGCCCCGATGAGCGCGTTGCGCCGCCGGTCCATCGGGGTGGGCCCCGCGTGCGCGGTCTCGCCGTGGACGTCGACGTGCATGCCGCGCACGGCGTAGCCGCCGGTGACGATCCCGACCGGCACGGCGTCCCGGTCGAGCAGGGGCCCCTGCTCGATGTGGAGCTCGAAGTAGGCATCGATGCCGCGGCGGCCCACCTCGGTCTTGCCGGCGTAGCCGATGCGCTCGAGCTCGCTGCCGAAGCGCTTGCCGTCGTCGTCCAGGAGCGCGAGCACCCAGTCCACGTCGAACACGCCGGCGAACGCGCCCGAGGCCACCATCGGCGGCGTGAAGCGCGCGCCTTCCTCGTTGGTCCAGCAGACCAGCTCGAGCGGACGGCGGGTCCGGATGCGCCGCTCGTCCAGCGTGCGCAGGATCTCCAGCCCGGCGAGGACGCCGACGATGCCGTCGTACTTCCCGCCCGCCATCTGCGTGTCCAGGTGGCTGCCGATGAGGACGGGCGGCAGGTGGTCGTCCGTCCCCGGGCGGCGCGCGAAGATGTTGCCGACGCGGTCAACGGCGACGGTGCAACCCGTTTCGGTGCACCACACGACGAAGAGATCGCGCATCTCCTTGTCGGCGTCCGTCAGCGCGAGCCGGCGCAGGCCGCCGGCCTTGCCGGGACCGATCTCGCCGGAGCGCATCACCGTGCTCCAGAATCGCGCGGCATCGATGCCCAGGGTCGGGTCCAGCGTCATGGTGGTCATGATATCCGAGGGCGTCGAGGTGAGCCCAGCCTACCTGCGGCCCGGTCTCGGTCACCGCCGATCGCGGCGCTCACTGCTGGTCGCCGTACAGCCGCCAGCCTCCCTGCTCGCGCCGAGCCACCTCTGGCTCGTGCTTCCAGGAGAGCACGGGCATCCACGTGCCAAGCCCCCGTATGCGTCCCGAGACCTCGCTCGTGGAGTAGACCCACGCTTGTTCTCCCGCCGTCCGCACTTCGTCAATGCGCACCTGCGCACGGACCTTGTCGTAGAGGGCGAACATCACACGAAGCTGATCACCCATGGCTGCCTTCGTGAGCGAGTCATCTCGATACTGGTTGGAGATGTGGCTCAGCATGCCTGCCCGGTCCATGGCTTGAAAGCGTTCAATCGCGACCGTCAGCGCCAGCTGGAGCTCAAGCACTACGTTGCCCGAAGCGGGAGCTCCAGGCAGAGCTTTCCCCGGATTCTGCGCCTCGGAGGCGAGCGGCCCAGCCAGGACGACGAGGAGGGTGAGCAGGCGCACGACGGCGCCGGCCGTTCCGGATCTGTTCTTGCGCATTTGTCCTCCAGGCGGGTGGGCATTCTCTCGGACATCAACCGGTCTAGGCAGGGCCCAGCACCCGTGTCAAAGAGGCCACCGGCCGGGGAATCCTGGCGATCGGATAGCCGATGGTTTCCGAGCACGAATCCGAGCCCTAAGAGCGATGATCGCCTTCGCCTACTTCCACACGCTTCTCTGCTCCGGCGCTAAGCTCCCTCGCTCAGGTTTGGGCGCAGGAAGCCCCCATCAGCGTGAACGCCGGGGGGGATGGGACCACGGGCGGAGCGAGCGCCGCCGGAGCGTGCTATGTTGCGTACGCTCTGTGCCGTCGGCTCCTGGGGTGGCTGGTGCCTGAGTATGGCGCCTGACGTTCCGTGCACTCAAAGCGCCTGTCCAGCGCGTGTGTGCGGCGCCCGTACCTGTGCCCGGTAGCCGACCGCCGGGAAAAGCTGCCCTTCCAGACCGCGAGCGAATCACTGCTGCGATCCGGCGCGTACTTGACCACACCCGATAGAAGGAGACACACATGATGGATGAACGCGACATGCTCGAGAAGGGCATTGGCATCCGCAAAGAACTCTTCGGAGCAGACGTGGTTGAACGACGCATGGCCAGCGCAGGCGAGTTTGGCGCGCCACTGCAAAAGCTCATCAATCAATATGCCTACGGCGAGATCTGGGGCCGCGAAGCCATACCGCGCAAAATGCGCAGCCTGCTGGTGCTTGCCATGATGTGCGCGTTGAACCGCCCGCATGAGCTGCGCATCCACCTGCGCGGCGCAATCAAGAACGGCTGCACCAAGGACGAGATCCGCGAGGTGTTGCTCCAGGCCGCGATCTACTGCGGCATTCCCGCTTCGTTGGACGCACACAACATGGCGGTCGAGATCTTCGCGGAAGACAGCGGCGCTCCCGCGAAGGTGAACTATTAACCCGCTGGGCCACCGGGGCTCCTGGGGCGGTTGGTGTCTGAGTCTGGGAGCTTATGTCACAGCGGCTGCCCTCCAGCGGTTAGCGTCGAGTCCTGAGCTACAATGCTCGCGGGCTCATCCCGAGGAGGTGACACCATGGCGCTAGACAAGCCGCAGGTGACGCAAATGCTGCGCACGATGATCCTGATCCGGGAGTTCGACGAGCTCGCGATCCAGCTGCGGGCGGCCGGCAAGATCTACGGAACGGTGCATCCGTATGTGGGCCAGGAGGCGGTCGCGGTCGGGGTGTGCTCGAACCTGACGGTGAGCGATCGCGTCACCAGCACGCACCGCGGCCACGGGCACTGCATCGCGAAAGGGGCGGATATCCGGCGCATGATGGCCGAGTTGTTCGGCCGGGTGGACGGCTACTGCAAGGGCAAGGGCGGCTCCATGCACATCGCCGACTTCGCGGTGGGGATGCTGGGCGCCAATGGCATCGTCGGAGGCGGCTTGCCCATCGCCTGCGGGGCGGCCCTGGCCGCCCAGCTCGAGGGCAAGGGCGACGCGACCGTGTGCTTCTTTGGCGACGGCGCGGCCGCCGAGGGCGAGTTCCACGAGGCGCTCAATATCGCCTCGGTGTGGAAGCTGCCTATCGTCTTCGTCTGTGAGAACAACCAGTACGCGGCGAACAACGCGGTGGCCGTGCAGCATCCCGGTGTCGACATCGCCGCCCACGCCGGCGCCTACCACATGCCCGGCGTCATCATCGACGGCAACGACGTGCTGAACGTCCATGCGGCAACCGGCGATGCCGTGGCCCGCGCCCGCCGCGGGGACGGGCCGAGCCTCCTCGAGTGCAAGACCTATCGCTGGCACTTCCACGCCATGCGCAACACGCCGCCGGCCGAGACGCGCTCCTCCGACGAGATCCTCTCCTGGAAGGCGCGCGACCCCATCGCGCGCCTCGAGCAGCACGGCCTGGAGCGCGACGTGCTCTCGGCCGCCGAAATCGGCGCGATTCGCGAGCGCGTCACGAGCGATCTGGACGAGGCGGTGGCGTTTGCTGAGCGGAGCCCGTTCCCCGATCCGAAGGATCTGCTCGTCGACATGTTCGCCGACTGAGGCCAAGAGGAGCGCGACATGCGCGAGATCACCTTTCAGAAGGCGCTCGACGAGGCCGTGGCCGAAGAGATGCGGCGAGACCCCCGGGTCATCCTCCTGGCCACCGATTTTACCGGCGACCCCATCAAGGAGTTCGGTCCGGCGCGCGTGCGCTTCACGCCCATCTCCGAAGCGGTGCTGACGGGCATGGGCCTGGGCGCGGCGGGCTCGGGCTTCCGCCCCATCGTGAACTGGCGGATGGTGACGTTCTCCTTCGTGGCCATGGATCAGATCGTCAATCAGGCGAGCAAGATCCGCTACATGTTTGGCGGCCAGGCCGATTTCCCCGTGACCTACCGATGCACCACCGGGGGCGGAATTGGCCTCGCGGCCCAGCATTCGCAGAGCCCGTACTCGATGTGGATGCATCTCGCCGGCCTGAAGATCATCCTGCCGTCGACGCCGGCAGACGCCAAGGGCCTCCTCAAAAGCGCCATCCGGGACAACAATCCGGTGGTGTCCTTCGAGTGCAGCCGGCTCGCCACAGTGACCGGTCCCGTTCCCGACGGCGACCATCTCGTGCCGCTCGGGGTTGCGGAGGTGAAGCGAGCGGGCATGGACGTGACGATTGTGGCGCTCGCCTACTACGTGTCGGAGGCCCTGGCGGTGGCGGAGGCGCTGGCGCGCGAGGGCATCTCCGTCGAGGTGGTCGATCCGCGGACGCTGGTGCCTCTGGACGCGGAGACGGTGCGCGCCTCCGTGCGCAAGACCGGCCGTGTGGTCATCGTGGACGAAGCGCCCGCCACGTGCTCGGCGGCGTCGGAGATCGCCGCGCTTCTCACCGAGGATCCCGAGACGTTTCGCTGCCTGAAAGCCGCGGTGCGCCGCGTCTGTGCCGCGCCGGTTCCCGTGCCCTACAGCCCGCCCCTAGAGCAGGCCGCGCTGCCGAGCCGGGACGACATCACGGCCGCCGTCTACGAGGTGCTGAAGGAGTCCCTCCGCCCGCTCTAACGGCGCGAGAGGGGGATCCTCCCTCCCAGGCGACGAAGCGGCTGGGCTGGGCAGCACTGCCGAGCAGTTGTTCGCGGGCAGATGAGAAGGGCGTGTCGCCCTGCCTGATCCATCCGGCCGGTTGACGGCGACGCTGTGCCGGCCTAGGATGCTGCTCAGCAATGAACGCCGAAATGGACTAGAGGAACGGGAGGAACCGAAATGCCGATCGCTTACATCCAGCGTCTCCGTGAGCGGTACGCGGCGCACCCGCCGTACAAGTGGGCGCATCACACCGACGCGCCCTGGGCGCCGCTGGCGAAGCCGATCAGCAAGTCACGCTTGGCGCTCATCAGCTCGGGCGGCTTCTACCTCGAGGGGCAGCCGCCGTTCGAGGAAAACGACACGTCGTACCGCTTGATTCCGAAGACCGTCGACGTGCGGGAGCTCCGGATCCACCACCACGGGTACAGCGACGCCGACGTCGATCGCGACCCGAACTGCGTCTTTCCGATGGATCGGCTCCGCGAGCTGGAGTCGGTGGGCGCGATCGGCGAGTTGGCCGACGTGGCGCTGAGCTTCGTGATGGTCTACTCGCCGCGTCGCGAGATCCAGGAGCGCGCGCCTGCCATGATCGCGGAGCTCAAGGCCAGGAGCGTCGACGCCGTGCTCCTCGTTCCCGTCTGACCGGTCTGCCATCAGTCCGTCGGACTGATCGCACGCGAGATCGAGCGCGCCGGCATCCCGACGCTGTCGATGAGCTCGGCGTGGGACATCACGTTCGAGGTGCGACCGCCCCGCGCCGTCTTCGTCAACTTCCCGTTGAACCACCAGACGGGCAAGGCCCACGACCCCGCGCTGCAGCGACAGATCCTGCTCGACGCATTCCGGGCGTTCGAAACCCTGTGGACGCCGGGCCAGATGCTGACCCTCCCGAACGTCTGGGACCCGAACGACCGGGCCTGGGAAGCGAAGGACTGGGGGCCCGACTTCGAGAGCTACGGGACCACCGGGACGACGCTGCAGGGTACCCCAGAGCGCATTTTGAATCGGGCCGCGACCGCCGAACACGCGTGATCTGGGAGTTCGAGCACGATAGCTAGGGGCGGCCGCGCCGCCGGAGGGCGCGGTCGCCCCCTCGTGGCTTCCATCCCCGTGACATGAGGTGCCAGACTCGGCTGCCGTCCGCCCCAGGAGCCGGCGGCGCAGCTAGCGCGCCTCCAACGAGTATTTCCAACGGCTCACGCGGGCCCGCAGAGTGCCGGGCCAAGTGACGAGCCAGACGAGGCCCGAGGGAGGCAGCAGCCCGAGACGTACGTGAGTGTACGTTGAGGGCTGCTGCCGACCGAGAACGAAGTATGGCGAAGTTAGTTGGCCCGGCACTAGTGGCCGCCCGTCGCGGGCCTGACCCAGCCGCCGTGGACCGGGTGGTGGGAGCAGATGAACTCCAGGAACGCCGGCCGGCTCTTGGCGTTCTCGTCCGCGGCGCGCTTCAGCGCCGGGATGATCTCGGACGGTTGGGTCACGTCCTCGCCGTGGAAGCCGACGGCGCGAGCCATCGACGCCATGCACGCCGTCGCGTGATCGGACACCTTCCAGGTATAGGGATCGTGCCCGGCGCCCCAGAAGCCCTCGCCGTACCCGGAGTAACCGCCGTTGTTGATGTGAAGGGTCGTGATGCCGATCTTGTAGCGCGCCACCGCCTCGAAGTTCCCCATCATGTAGCAGACGCCAGCGTCCCCGGTGACGTGGACGCACTGCCGGTCCGGGAACGCGAGCTTCGCCGCGATCGCTCCGGCCAGGCTGAAGCCGAGCGTGGACACGTTGCCCCAGCCCAGGTAACCGCGTGGAATCTGCGCCTCGTAGACCGTGCTCGTCTGGTCGCGCGTGTTGCCGGAGTCCGCCGTGACGAACGATCTCTTCGGGTCCAGCACCTTCACAAGGTCGCCGAACACGCGGTACGGGTTCAGCGGCGTCTCGTTCGACTCCATCAGCGGGCGGAACTTTGCCACGAACCCCTGCTTGGCGCTTCGGATCTCCTCGACGAGCCCCGGCTGCTTGCGGGCGCCGCGCTTGGCCAGCTCGTCTATGAGCGCCTGCAGTGTGAGCTGGGCATCGCCGATGACGGCGTGGCGCGTCTCGTAGCTCCGGTTGATGTCGAGGATGTCGACCGTGCACTGGACGATCGTCTTCTTGTCGGCGTCGGGGATGGCGTGGCTGAAGCGGTTCGGGAACAGGCTGGAGCCGATCGAGAAGAGGACGTCCGCCTTGCGGAGGAAGTGCTCGGCGTGCGAGCCGCGGACACCGACTGAGAGCGGGTGATTCTCCGGGAAGGTCCCCTTCGCCTTCAGCGTGGTCAGCACGGGCACCTGCGCGAGCTCGGCGAACTTCAAGAGCTCAGGGATGGCGTCGGCGTAGTAGACGCCCTCGCCCACGTAGAGGAGCGGATCCTTCGCGGCGAGGAGCACCTTGACGGCGGTCTTCACGTCGTCTGGGTCGGGGCCGGACCGCCAGCCCTTCACCGGCGTGTACGGGTGCTCGGCGTCGTCGTACTCGCCGAGGTCGCGCGGGATGACGAGCAGCACGGGGCCGGGCCGTCCCGAGCGTAGATGCGTGAAAGCCCGGCGGACATAGTCCGGCACCAGATCGGCGCGGTCGATCTTGCCCACCCACTTGGTCACCGATTTGAACGCGTCCGCCATGTCGTAGTGGGTGTGGCGGCTGGCGCCCTGGCCCACGCCCTCGGCGATGACGAGGAGCGGGGACGAGTCTTCCCAGGCCTGGCCGACGGCGCCGTAGGCCATCTGGATGCCGGCAGCGTTGAGGTTGGCCATGACCGTGCACACGCCGATCTGCTTGCCGGCGGTCACCCGCGAGTACGCGTCGGCCACGGCCACCGCGAACCGCTCCTCGCCCATCATGAGGATCGGCACGCCCTCTTCGCCGAGCGCGTTGTTCACGTGGTTGGTCGGGTAGCAGCTCACCCAGGGAATGCCCTCGGTCTTGAGGATCCGCGCGAAACCGTTCGCCGCCTTGACCTTCATGCTGTTCTCCTCTGCATTCGTGAGCTCGCCGCGGTTCACGCGCGCGCGTGGCGGCGGACGAACTCCTCGTCCACCGTGATTCCGAGGCCCGGCCGATCCGGGATCTCGATCTGCCCGTCGACCACTTCGAACGTCTCGTGCACCAGCTCGTGCAGCAGCGGGTTGGCGCCGAGCGAATACTCGAGGATGAACCCGGCACTCTGGCTCGCGGCGAGGGCGATCCCCGCGGCGAAGGCGGGAGCGCCCGACCAGAGGTGCGGCGCCAGCCGCAGGTTGTAGGCGGAGGCGACGGCGCCGATGCGCACGCCCTCCGTGATGCCGCCCGCAATCGCGAGATCGGGCTGGAGCACGTCGGCGCCGCGCAGCTCCGCGATCTCGCGGAAGTCGTGCCGCGTAAACTCGCTCTCCCCGGTTGCGATCGGGACCGCGGAGGCGCGACGCACCTCGGCGAGCCCGATCTTGTCGTCGGCCGTCACCGGCTCCTCGAGCCAGTAGAGGTCGCAGTCCTCGACCATCCGGCAGAACGCTTTCGCCTCGGCGACCGTCCACGTGCCGTGCGCGTCGGCCATCAGCTTGACGTCGGGCCCCAGCGCCCGGCGCGCCGCGCGCACCCGTTCCGCGGAGCGGTGCGGCTCACCGTCCATCACGCCGACGCGCATCTTGACGGCGCGGAACCCGCCCTTCTCGACGTAGCCGAGGAGCTGCTCGCCGATGTGCGCCTCGTCGGCCCAGCCCCCTGACGCGTACGCGGGCATCCGCTCGGCGCGGCGGCCGCCGAGCAGGCGCCAGACAGGCGCGCCGAGCGACTTGCCGAGGAGGTCCCAGAGCGCCAGGTCCACGCCGGCGATCCCCGACACGGAGAGGCCGCGCCGCCCGAGCTGCGGCAGCACGTGGCCGCGCTCGACGGCGTAGCCCTCGCGCGGCGTGTTGTAGAGCACGTCCCAGAGCCGGCTCACGTCGCGCGGGTCCTGCCCGACGAGCAGCGGCGCGTAGTCCTGGTTGATGATGGCGGCCAGGCCGTGCGCCGAGGCCGCGCTGCCGACACCGGCCTTGGCCTCGCCCCAGCCCACGAGGCCGCCGTCCGTCTCGACCTTCACGATGACCGAGTCGAACGACGCGATGCGGCCGAAGTCACTCACGTGCTGGCGCTCGAGCGGGATCGGCACGTGGACCCAGGTCGCTCCCACGCTCGTGATCTTCATCGCTGGGCGATTATAGTACATCGCGCGCGGGCGTCCGCGGCCTCAGTCGCCGAGACGCTCTGCTCGCGCTGTGGATCGGGGCCGCAGCCGGCGCGAGCGTGGGCTTCCTGATCAGCTTCGTGGCGGGCCTGGCCAGGGCCGGCAGCGGCTGGAGGCTCGAGCCGGTCTTTTCCCCGGTCTGTCAGGCAGAACTAGCAGAGGCTACGGCGCGATGACCTGCTAAAGCTCGACGTCGAGCGGCTGGGTCCTGATGGAGCTCACTTTCTGTACGGAGAAGCCGAGCACATTTCCCCGGGTGTCTACTTTCTCTAGGACCTGGTCGTTCGCGGTTTCGCGGAAATGGCCCGGCCGCTGGTCGAAGAGGACCTCGAGATAGTCGCCCCTTACGTCATACCAGATTTTCACTCTGTCTCTGGCCATAGCCTCCACCTATGTCACTCATCTTGACGACAACACACAGGTACTTGTCCCCCACAACGGTGCCTCTATAGAACCGATCGTACAAGCGGATCTCCGAATCGAACAGCGATTCGAGCACCTGCTCCGGATACCCAAGCGTGTCCTCGATCGCCGCTTCACTTCCCATCATCTCCGGATGTTCGAGGATATGGTCAATCCGTTCCTCCGTGAGTCTCACATCCAGCCCCCAGAAGTCGCGCAGGATCCTCCGAGTCCTGCAGGAGGAGCTGCGAGCGTACCGCGCTCGGCCGAAGAGCGCTCGGGTCCGCCGTTGAACCAGCGTGCGGAGACAGGAAGGACACTCAGCTAAGTAGCGGGGGCTGCCTCAAAACCGGCGTCAGCAACGCCCCCTACGTCCGCCGGCTCCGGCGCAGGGCCTCGCCGAGGGTCATCCCGAAGCCCTCGCCCTTGCGGGCGGCGTCGCGGATGTAACCCTGCGTCTCGGCGTCCTCCTCCATGCGCTGCGCGTGCGTGCGCGACAGCTTGAGGCGCTTGCCGCCGTCCTCGATGGAGAGCACGGCGACCTTGATCTCGGTGCCCGGCGGGAATTCCTTGCGGTGATCGGTGTTCGGCGGCGTCCCCATCTCGGCATTCGGGATGAGGCCGACCTGGCCGGGGCCGACCCGCAGGAAGACGCCGAAGGGCTCGACGCGCTCCACGGTCCCGGTGACGACGGCGCCGAGCGCGATCGTGGACTCGAGCTGCTCGCCCGGGCTGGCGCCTTCAGGCGCCAGCGCCAGGCTGATGCGGCGCTTGCCGGGGTCGATGCTCGTCACGAGCACGACGACAGCGGCGCTGCTCTCCGCCGCCTGCTTCATCTCGCCGTGCCGGCTGCGGGGGATTTCCGTCAGGTGCAGGAGCCCGTCGACGCCGGGCAAGAGCTCCACGAAGGCGCCGAAGTCGGTCATGCGCGCGACGCGCCCGCGGATGATCTGACGCTCGCGCAGCCTGCCCGCGACTTGCGCCCAGGGATCGCCCTCGAGGGCCTTGAGGCTCAACGAGATCCTGCCCGTGGCCTCGTCGACCTTCAGCACCTTGACCGTCACCTCCTCGCCGACGTGCAGGCGATCGGCGGGCCGGCCCACGCGCGAGTGCGAGATCTCGGACACCGGGACGAGCCCCTGCACGCCGCCCAGATCCACGAACGCGCCGAAGTCGGCGAGCGTGGCCACCGTGCCCGGGAGCACCGCGCCCGCGACCACCTTCTTCATGGTCTCCGCGGCGGCCTCGGCGGCCTGCTCCTCGAGCAGGGCCCGCCGGGTCAGCACGATGTTCCGCTCCGCGTATCTCGAGATGCGGAACTCGAGGACGCGCCCGACGTAGGCCTCGGGGGCGTCGCCCCGGCGCAGCTCCATCTGCGAGAAGGGGCAGAACGCGCGCAGGCCCCCCACCGTGACTTCGTAGCCGCCCTTGATCACCGCCGCGACCTTGCCCTCCACGGGCAGACCGGTCCGGGCGGCGACCGCGAGGCCCTCGCGGACCTGGTTCCCTTGCAGGAGCCGGTAGGAGAGGCGCACCTCGTCTCCCGTCTTGACGACGGTGGCCTCGATCTCGTCGCCCGCCGCGACCGCCATGGCGCCGTGGTCGTCGACGAGCTCGGCGCGGTCGATCAGCGCCTCGCCCTTGCCCCCGACGTCGACGAAGACGGTCTCGTCGCCAATCTGGAGGATGCGCCCCTTGACGACCTGTCCCACCTCGAGCGCCCCCCGCACCCCTTCGCGCGCGAACAGGGTCGCGAAGTCTTCTTGCTCGATCTCGTCCGGCGGGTCGCTCATCGCTTGATCCTTTCGCCGCCGCGCCCCCCGCGCTGTGCCGGCGGCTCCTGGGGCGGCCGGTGTTCGAGTCTGGAAGATTATGTCACGGGGGCGGGGCCCTCGGCGCGATCGGTCACCGTGCCGTCGCGCTCGCCGATCTTGAACCCGATGCCCCTACGGTCGGTGCGGATGGCGTGCCGGGCTCGTACATGCCGGCCCCGATGGTGATGACGCAGCCAGGCACCGCTCGCGCCCGGCCAGCGCGGCCACGCGCTCGTCGTTGATGCCGTTCTGGAAATCGACGAGCGCGCCATCGGGCTTCTTCAAGTACTGGAGGGCGAGCGACACCGCGCACTCGGTGTCGTAGGACATCGCGGAGATGGGGGTCCCCATGGGCGACCAACGTTTCTGTCTGGAAGCGCGGGGGCCGTCTCCTTCAAGCCGCGCGTAGACGTGGACGACGAGGAACCCGATGGGCCCGGCCTCATCGAGGCCCCGGGGTGGAGCAAAAGAGCCCGCAGCGCTCTCACGCTGCGGGCCCCGATTGGTGGAGGCGGTGGGAATTGAACCCACGTCCGGAAACCCTCCGCGACAGGCATCTACATCCATAGCCGGTTGTCTTGTGCTCTCGCCACCCATCCCTCCAACCGGCTGGTTGTCAGGGCGGCCAGCTCCTAAAAGTCTCGCCCCTCACCCAAGAGCGGGGTTCGGAGCCAGTCCCCGGAATATGACGTCCGAACCCGCACCCCGTTGACCCGATGCGGAGGACGCTGGCGGGTGTTAGGCCGCCAGAGCTAGCTGGTTGTCGGCAGCTATAACCGTGCCCGCGGTTTTACGAGGAACGAGCACCTCGGGATGCCACCTGCGCTTCATTGATCCCCGTCGAAACCGGTCGCCCCCCTTTCAGGCGCGCTGCCGCGCCCGTGCTTCTTTCGCCATCTCGCGCTTCGCCTCGCGCTCGCGTAGGCTCGCGCGCTTGTCGTGGAGCTTCTTGCCGCGCGCCAGCCCCAGCTCGCACTTGGCGCGCCCACCTTTGAAGTATAGACGAAGCGGGATCAGCGTCAACCCGCGCTCGGCGACCTTGCCGAGGAGCCGCTGGATCTCCTTCCTGTGCAGCAGGAGCTTGCGCTTGCGCTCGGGATCGTGATTGGCGTCCGTGCCGTGGTGGTACGGCGCGATGTAGCAGCCGATCAGCCATGGCTCGCCGTTGTCGACGGCGGCGTAGCAGTCCTTGAAGTTGACCTGGGACTCGCGGAGCGACTTGACCTCGGTCCCGCGCAGCACGATGCCGGCCTCGTAGGTCTCGAGGATCTCGTAGTCGTGGTAGGCCTTGCGGTTCCTGCTGATGACCTTGTCAGCGGCCATGGTGTCTCGAACCCTGCGTGCCCCTTGACTTCACGGGCTCGCCCGGTATTCTAGTGAGGCTTCCCGGGCCGAAGTGGCGGAATTGGCAGACGCGCATGATTCAGGGTCATGTGCCCGCAAGGGTGTGGGGGTTCGAGTCCCCCCTTCGGCACCAAATCAAATCCGATACTTGCAGGACACGCAAATCATCCTACACCGTTTCGACCACCTCATGCGCCCCGGCTTGCGCCGGAATCTGCGTGGACTCGCCGCTAGAGGGCCCGGCCCGTGAAGTGCCCCTCGCGGATCGCGTCCGTCATGCGTCGTGGCGCGTAGGCGTCGCCGATGACGCGCACGTCCGGGATGCCGCGCCCGCGGAGCTCCGCCGCGAGCGCGTCGTTGGCCTGCTGGGGACCCACCCAAATCACCGCCGCCACCTTGGCAATGCGCTCCTCGCGCCCGCTCAGGTAGTTCCGGAGGACGACGTCCCCCCGATCGAGGCGATCGACGCAGGCGTTGGGACGGAGGATCACCCCTTGCTGGTCGAGACTGCGCAAGGTCACGATGCGGGAGACCATCGGCAGCTCCTTGAGCACTTCGAAGAACCGTGTGACCACCCAGACGGTCTTGCCCTGCTGGGCTGCCGTCTCGATGACGGCGGCCGCCCAGTGATAGGCGTCCTCGTCGACAATGACGATGCTCTCGCCCGGCAGCATGCCGGCCACCACGACGCCGCCGCTCGATGACACGGGGACGGAGCCATCGCCGGGGATGTCCACCGCGACGGGGGTGGCGCCGGCGGCGATGACGACCGCGTCGGGACGCTCGGCGGCGACCAGCGCCGGCGTCGCCTCCGTGTCGGTGCGCACCCGGACGCCGAGCCGCTCGACCTCGCCGGCGAGGAAGCGCCTGATGAGCCCGACGTCCTCGTGGTGCGGAAGCTCCTCGGCGATGCGGACCTTGCCGCCGACCTGGTCGGACTGCTCGAGCACGGTCACGTCGTGGCCCCGCGCCGCGGCCACCCGGGCCGCCTCCAGCCCGGCGGGGCCGCCGCCCACCACGATCACCCGCCGGGCCTGGCCAGCCGGGGCCAGCGGCCCCAGCTCGTGCTCGCGGCCGGCGGCCGCGTTCACCGTGCAGGCGATGGCCTCGCCGTCGGTGACGAGCGCCCAGCAGTGATTGCAGGCGATGCAGAGGCGGATCCGGTCGGCCTGGCCCACACGGGCCTTCGCGGGCCACTCGGGGTCGGCGACGAGGGCCCGGCAGAGCCCCACGACATCGGCCTTGCCACCCGCCAGGATCTCCTCGGCCTCGGCCGGCGTCCGGATGCGCGAGCAGGTGACGACGGGGAAGGCGCCGACCGCTGCCTTGATCTGCGCGTGGAGGGCGAGGAAGGGCGCCGCGGGGAAGTGACGATCGGGCAGGTGCATTTCCAGCGTGTTGAAGATGCCCTGGCTCAGCGAGAGGTAATCCACCAGCCCCCCGGCGACGAGGGCGCCCGCGACCTCCTGGCTGTCCTCGATCGAGAGCCCTCCGGGCGTGAACTCCTCCACCCCGAGCCGGTAGCCGACGACGAAGTCGCGGCCCACGCGCTCGCGGACCCGGCAGATGATCTCGCGGGGAAAGCGCAGCCGGTTGTCCAGGGAGCCACCCCAGTCGTCGGTACGACCATTGCTGTACGGGGACACGAACTGCCCGATGAGGTGGCCCTGGGCACCGTGGATCTCGACGCCGTCGAGCCCGCCCTCCTGGGCGTGGGTGGCCGAGCGGGCAAAACCATCGATCATCTCCTCGATCTCGGCGGGCGTCATCTCGTGTGGCACGCCGCCGCTGCGGGGGCAGGCGATCGCCGACGGCGCCCACAGCGTCGGCAGGCGCCGGCTGAAGTGCTGGCGCCCGCCGTGGTTGAGCTGGGCGATCAGCAGGGCGCCCTCCGCGTGCACGGCGTCGGCCAGGCGCCGCAGCCCCGGAACCACGGCCGGCTCGTACATGAGCAGCGCGCTCGGGCGGCGGCCGTCGCTCCAGTGCACCCGGAGCGCCTCGGTGACGAGCGTCCCCGCGCCGCCGCGGGCCACCTCCCGGTAGTGGGCGAACATGCGATCGCCGACCTGGTTCTGCTCGGCCAGGTTCGTCACCGTCGCCAGGCGCATGATGCGGTTGGGCGCGCAGCGCGGCCCGAGCTGGATGGGCTCGAACAGCCGGGGGAAAGGCGTGCTCATGCGGCGGCTCTCCTCGGACACGAAGGGTGGCGATGCGCTCGCGACCGCCGAATCCCCTGGAGAAGCGTCCTCTGCGCAGTCCGCACCGGGCGACCGGTCGCCGCGAGTCTGCTCCCAGGAAGGCTTCAGCGTCGGCCCCTGCCCTCGCGAAGCCGGGCTCAAGCGATCGTGCGCCTGCCGGGGGCGGATCGTCAAGAACCGGACGTAGCTCCGGCCATCGCCACCACGAAGGCCAGCATGAGCGGGAGGGAGGGTCCTTGCGTTGGCTCTCAGCTTCCTCAGGACGGTTTCTGCGGACTGTGTGTCTGATGTCGACTGCCGCTTGACACGCTCGAGCGGCTCGCCTATCATCGCGGCCGATCGAACGCTCGATCGGAGCCAGAGCCGGGAGAACCCGACCCATGTCCCACGTCCTCGCGGATCAAACGGTCCGGGACGCCGCCTCCTACGAGGACGCCTGCGCTCGCCACGCCTGGAAGATTCCCGCTGACTACAATATCGCCCACGACATCTGCGACCGCCACGCCGACGGCACGGGCCGCCGCGCCCTGGTCTGGGAGGGCGAAGGCCAAGCGGGCGCGACCTACTCTTTCGACGATCTCAAGCGCCTCTCGGACCGGCTGGCCGGGGGGCTCCGGGCCCTCGGCGTCCAGGCGGGGGACCGCGTGGCGCTCATGCTGCCGCAGAGCCCGGAGCACGCGGTCGCCCACGTCGCCGTCTTCAAGCTGGGAGCCGTCAGCGTGCCGCTCTCGCGGCTGTTCGGGCTCGAGGCGCTTCGCTACCGGCTGGCCGACAGCGAAGCGCCT
>Ga0209341_10001745_pt1 | contig 21277 bp, 16 predicted proteins | sample RifCSP13_2_FD_184020 | JGI IMG/M metagenome (GOLD analysis project Ga0209341, IMG submission 184020) | Soil microbial communities from Rifle, Colorado - Rifle CSP2_sed 13_2 (SPAdes) (version 2) | ecosystem: Environmental > Terrestrial > Deep subsurface > Rock core/Sediment | place: Rifle... | reverse complement strand
GGCACGTCAATGTGAATATCGATGCGGTCCAGTAGTGGTCCAGAGATGCGGCCGACATAGCGCTGAATCTGGATCGAGGAACAGCGGCACTCACGCGTCGGGTCATTCCAGAATCCACATGGACACGGATTCATTGCAGCGGCCAACATAAACGAGGCGGGAAATGTGAGCGACATCGATGCCCGACTGATCGTCACTTTTTGATCCTCAAGTGGTTGCCGCAAGACCTCGAGCACACTGCGATCAAACTCGGGCAGCTCATCCAGGAATAACACGCCCTGATGCGCTAGCGACACTTCCCCTGGCCGTGGCAACGCACCACCCCCGATTAATCCGGCATCACTGATCGTGTGGTGCGGTGAGCGAAATGGTCTTGCTGTTACAAGTCCTGTACGACCGGTTAACCCAGCAACTGAGTGAATCTTGGTCAGCTCAAGCGCCGCCTCGAATTCTAAAGGCGGCAGAATCGTTGGCAGCCGCTTGGCCAACATGGTCTTTCCCGAACCGGGCGGGCCAATGAGCAGGATATTGTGGGAGCCCGCGCTGGCAACCTCCAAAGCCCGTTTGGCAGAAACCTGGCCGCGCACTTCGCGAAAGTCCACGTTATAGTGATCCGGTTGAGTGAGGATCTCCGCTGGGTCAATTCGCAAGGGAGCGGGTGGATTGTCAGACCTCAAGGCAGCAACCAACTCCACCGCCCTGTTGAGACTCGCGACGGGGTAGACATTCACTCCGGAAACTACCGCAGCTTCCTTAGCATTCTCGTCAGGCAACACAACATGTTTGATAAGAGCTTCACGCGCAAGAATCGCGATCGGAAGAGCTCCTTTAATCGGCCTTACACGACCATCTAGAGAGAGTTCTCCAACACAGAGAGCGTGAATGAGACTGTTCTCCTCAGCAAGATTGCCATCCGCTCCAAGGAGGCCCAATGCGATCGGCAAATCAAAGCTCGCGCCTTCTTTACGCACATCAGCGGGCGCCAGATTTATCGTGATCTTTTGAAACGGAAAGAAGAACCCGCAATTGGTAATCGCAGCGCGAATCCTTTCGCGCGATTCGCGTACAGCAGCGTCGGGCAAACCGACGATGGTCACTGTGTTTGGATTCTCTGACTCACCGCGAACTGGCGTTAAGTCAACTTCGATATCGACGAGGTCGGCGTCAATACCATAGACCGCAGCAGAGAGTGTGCGAAAAAGCATGGTGAGAGATGCTCCTGACTAGAGTTTTTGTAGAAAAGAAAAAGAGCGCGCTAATTGAAAGCGCGCTCGCCTGTACTACACACGCCAGGATGAGGCAGACGCGTTTTCTATTTTTAGTATCCGCTTAACGCCGCCGTGAGGGTGCTGCGCCAGCCGTAGCTGGAAGTCTGATCTCCTGTCCGGCTTTCAACTCTGTGTTTGCAGTTAACCCGTTCAGCTTCGATATTTCATTAGCATCGAGGCTTCGGGCGGCGGCGATCTTCGCAATCGTGTCGCCTTTCCGTGCTCTAATCTTAGTGAGTGTTGCTTTAGGCGCGGATGCATTCGGCGTTGCCCGAGTCCATCTCGTCAAACGCACATTATTATTCGGGACCACCAACTTCGTGGTGCTCTTAAGGTCCACGCCACTATTCATCGCCTGCAGTTGAGCCACGCTAATCCCTGTGCGACTAGCCACGCTCTGGAAATCTTCACCAGGCACGACTGAAATGACTCGAGCAGTTTCTCGTCGATCAGCAGGTATCCGTTTCAAGAGTGCAACCAGCTGTTTCGAGCGACCCGCAGGGACGTTGACGTTATATGCTTCACCGCGAGGAGTTACATCACGCTTCAATTGTGGATTCAACGCCTTGATGTAATCAACACTAGTATCTGTGGCATCAGCCAACAACTGTAAACTCGTGGCGTTTGGTACCTGGACAACGTCGAACGCCAGAGGCGGATCTGATTTGATCCCCTTGAACCCGTACTTCTCAGGATTCTTTGCGATCAAAATAGTAGCCAAAATATTGGGAACGTAATTTCGTGTTTCCTGCGCAATGTACGGGTAGATCTGCCAGAAGTCGGCAGCGCCGGCCCGGGAAATCGCACGATCCACGTTGCCAGCGCCCGTGTTGTACGCCGCCATAGCCAGTTCCCAGTTACCGTTGTAGCGTTTCGCAAGGTTCTTCAAATAACGCGCTGATGCTCTAGTGGCTTGTTGAAAACTATTTCGCTCGTCTACCCACGCCGTTTGGCGCAATCCGTATTGCCTTCCAGTGCTTGGGATGAACTGCCAGAGCCCTGAGGCTGCGGCCCACGACATCGCCTTCGGGCGCCAGGCACTTTCAACCTGGCCGAGCCAGGTTACGTCGATCGGCACACCCTCCTCGTGAAAGATCTGACGCGCCATCTTCATGTACTGACCGGAACGCCGGAGACCGGACTCCATTGTGGCTCGCCCACGACCCTGGTAGTAGTTAATGTATTGCTGAATCAGTGGATTAGTTGTGAAACGGAAATTGACGTTGTTTCTGGCTTGCTCCAGCGCCAGTACGTCCGCGTCAGAAACGTTCTGTTCGGTGGGTGTTAGAACAAGCTTGCTCAGTTCGTCGAGCGGAGATGGCTCAAACCTTTGCTCGCGAAACCCAACCTGAGGAGCTTCTTGAGGCTGCTGAGCATTCTGTGCGACAAGCTCTCCCGCTTTGACAAGTGTTGGTGTCGATCTCTGCAGAGGAATTTCCTCGCGATAAATTCGCTCAACCAACTCGAGATAGTACGTCTGCAACTTCTGGCTTGCTCGAACGTCCATACCTGACTCGAGGATTGAGTCGACGGCTCTGTCGAACTCTTCCCGAGCCTGTTCACGTTTGTTGTCCTCGAGATTTAACTTTCCCTTGCGAAAGTGATCTTCAGCGTTCGCGATGATTTTGGTGACGCGAGCATCCGACCTTTCGACTTCGTTCGGAATAGTGCGAGCAGACGAACCCGCTGGAATCTGTCCAACGACGTAACTGGGAATCAGGATTGCGGATAGAAATGCCACACGGGCGATGAAACGAGGGAAGCTCAAACTTCGATCTCCTTCACTACGGTGTAATGCGAATCCCTGTACGACCGGCATCGGTCGCATCGCTGCGGCATTCACAATTTTGCGAGGTAACTTTAGGCCCCTCTACGATTTGACCCTTGGAAAAAATGGCTACTCAGGGAGCCAAAAGCATCCGGAGGTTAGCACACGGTTTTCTGGGGTGTCAAACAAATCGCTACTCAAAGGAGACGGCAAAATGGTGAATTTTTCCACTAAATCCTCTCCGCTGAGTGCGCAACTCAAAGATGCTTGGAAACTTGGGGAGGTTGTGCCTAGACAGGACAAAAACTGTGCTCGAGTAGACAAACTTGGGTAGAATACGTGTCGACGGCTTGTCCTAGTCCGGAATCGCCGCCCAGCCCGAAATTAGCCGACTATCTTTTTATGACAGTCCGGCGGAGTGTCAGCATCAATTTCGTACACAAAAGTTGATGTTTTTGTCACGTTCCTCGCGTTAATACAACTGATCAAACGCATCCCTGATTCAAAATGCGATGTTGGAACAGACATTGCCAACTCGCTCGTCAGGAGCATCTCCCTGATTACCGACAATCGCGAATAAGTATTCCCGGCAATTCCGAGTTGCGACGACTGGGGGAAGAATTAAACAAATGTCAACAGCTATAACAAAAGACCCACATTCCACCCGGCTTTACGACACCGCTCGGCTTCCCGCTTTGGAGCCGAGAGCAGACAGCGCAACGAAGCTGTTCTTCAACCGAGAACTCAGCCTCTTGCAGTTCCACAAACGCGTTTTGGGTGAGGGGCTCGACACCGCCAATCCGCTCCTCGAACGCCTTAAGTTTCTCTCGATCTTCTCCTCGAATCTGGATGAGTTCTTCATGATCCGCGTCTCCGGGCTGAAAGAAGAAGTTGATGAAAACGTGACGGAACTCTCGCCGGACGGAATGACTCCGATCGAGCAGTTGCAGGCCATCAGAAGCAGTCTGCTGCCGATGCTTGCAGAACAGGCAAGCTGCTTGACGCGTGACGTGATTCCTGGATTGAAGCAGCAAGGAATTGTGATCGCCACATATGACGAGCTCTCCGATGAAGAGCAGGCGCGGATGGAGACTTATTTTATAGATAAGGTCCTTCCAGTTCTGACTCCGCTCGCCGTTGACCGCAGCCACCCCTTCCCATTTATCTCGCCGTTGAGTCTCAACATAGGGGTCGTCGTCGATGCCCCGCCAGAACCATCCCCTGCCGATCCTCCGGGATTCTCTTATGAGCCCAGGTTTGTCCGGATCAAGGTTCCCTCGGTAGTGCCACGCCTGGTGCCAGTTGGAACATCGCGAACCAAGTTCATTCTGCAAGAAGACCTCATCGAGGCGAACATTCAGAAGTTGTTCCCCGGGATGCTGGCTGGTTCTTGTCACCGCTTTCGTGTAACCCGCGACGCAGATATCGATATTCGTGAGGAAGAAGCTAGAGACCTGCTTAGTCTGATTCAACAGGAGCTGCGTAAGAGAAGGTTTGGGACTCCGGTTCGTCTGGAGGTGTCGGCAGGAATGCCGCAGGAGATGATCGAATATCTCAGCGAGTCTTTGGGTGTGACAGCTGATGATGTTTACACGATCGATGGACCGCTTGCCGTACAGGATTTCATGTCACTCTACGATATGGATCGCCCGGATCTGAAAGACATGCCATTTCGCGCTCACCCGCCAGAGTGGCTGGGGCGCAAATCAATCTTTCAAGCCATATCAGAACGCGACATTCTCGTCCACCACCCATACGACTCATACGATCTAGTAACTAAGTTCATTAATGAGGCCGTGGAGGACGAGAACGTTGTTGCGATCAAAATCTGTCTTTATCGCACCGGTCCCGAGTCGCCCATACCGCCTGCCCTAATCCGTGCCAGTGAGCAGGGAAAACAGGTGACTGCACTAATCGAACTCAAGGCCCGATTTGATGAGGAACATAATATTGAATGGGCCAGAAAGCTTGATGAAGCTGGCGTACACGTCGTTTATGGAATCGTGGGACTCAAGACTCACGGCAAGCTCACGCTGGTCGTGCGGCGGGAAGGCAATGCGTTGAACCGCTACGTCCATATCACTTCCGGAAATTACAACCCCACAACATCCTGCACGTACACTGACGTTGGGATGTTCACGGCAGATCAAGCGATTGGCGCCGATGCAACTGAGTTTTTCAACTACTTGACAGGCTGCTCAAGGCAGACAGAATACCGCAAACTGTTGGTCGCGCCTGTGAGTCTTCGAGAAAAGATGTCTGCGTTGATTGATCGCGAGATCGAACATCAACGTTCGGGACGGCCCGGTCACATTATCGCGAAACTTAACAGAATGGCTGACAAGCAAATGATTCAAAAGCTTTATGAAGCGTCAGAAGCTGGAGTACAGATTGATCTAATCGTCCGCGGGATCTGCATGTTGCGACCTGGCGTTTCTGGTTTGTCAGAAAATATAAGAGTTCGAAACATTGTCGGGAGATTCCTGGAGCATAGCCGAGTTTATTGGTTTGCGAATGGTGGTGATGACGAGATTTACGTCGGCAGTGCTGATTGGATGTCGCGCAACCTCAACAACCGCATTGAAGTAATAGCGCCGGTAGAGAATCAGATACTGAAAAGCTATTTGCGGGACGTGATTTTGCCGGCGTACCTCCGGGACAACTCGAAAGCATACGAGCTAATGCCCGACGGAACCTACGTCAAGGTTGAGCGACAGCCTGGAGAAGAGAGTTTCGACTGTCAATCGTACTTCGTCGATCATTCCGCGGCTCTTTGAGTGGTAGATTGCGAGTTCCCCACCGGCCCCCTTCACACACTTCGGAGTGAACCGCGCGACGCGGCAGCCTCCAATTGTTTCTGGCCATCAAGGAGATGCCCATGATCAAGCATCGCATCGCCAGTGCCCTGGCACTAATTCCTCTTCTGCTAATTTCCACCACGGCTTTTCCTCAGAAAAAGAGCAAAGAGGTCGCACGAGGGACACCCCTTCTCTGGCGCCGCCCTGCAAACATCTCCTCTCTCGATCTGTTCTCTGGGCCCGGCGGACGAAAACCAGATTTACGCCGGGTCACATTCATTGAGGAGCAGACGGGCGGCTATTCAAAAAAATATCGGGTGAGGGATTCTGCCGGACGGGAGTGGGTAGCGAAGGTCGGCAAAGAGGCGCAGGCAAAGACGGCTGCCGTGCGGTTGATCTGGGCCATGGGCTATATGACCGAGATCAACTATCTCGAGCCTATAACCCATATCGCCGGAAAGGGCACATTTGAAAATGTTCGTTTCGAAGCCCGACCGCAAAATGTCAAACGGTTGGACGAGTGGAAGTGGTCTAATGATCCATTTGTTGGGACGCGCGAGCTGCGAGGACTGAAGGTTCTGATGGCTCTAGTCAACAACTGGGATATTAAGGATTCGAACAATGAGATTTTTCTGGTCGCTGGTCCGCGGGGCCATGAACTCCGATACGTGATCAGCGATCTCGGCGCCACTTTCGGACAGTCTGGCAGCACTCCAATTGTTTGGCGCTTTACGCGCAGTCGAAACAAACCTAAGGATTATGCAAACGCAGATTTCGTGGATGTGGTAAAGGACAACCACGTTTTCTTTCATTACGGGAGCAAACGACACAGTCTTTTTAACAACATCACGGTGCAGGATGCGCGCTGGATGGGGGGTTACTCTCGCAGCTCACAGCCGATCAGCTACGGGATGCGTTTCGTGCCGCCAACTACACACCTGGAGAGATCAACCTGCTGGTGAATGAGGTTCGTCAACGAACGCGGGAACTATTGCGTGTTAGTGACAATGAACGATTGGGCAGAATGCGTTAGCCTAACTGCCATTTAGGATTTATGGTCCACCCTAACTCGGCAACGTAGGAAAGAGATCCTGACGCTGGTAGTCGTGTTTCTGGGCGGGCTGCTTGTCAGCGCGTTCGTCGTCTATTTTCTCTCGGGAACGCGAACGCAACCGGGGCCGCGAGCAACTGCGACGCCCGCCACGCAACCAACCCCCGGCGATCAGTCGCCAGCACCCGTCGCCACGCCTGCAGAGGACGGATTCTTCAGTGAATTGTTTGGACCTTCCACCGGTGCTCAGATTCCGGCGGGCAGCTGGGGAGAAGTAATCACCGCGATTAGTCTAAGGTTGCTCCTTGCATCACTGTTAGGTGCCGCACTCGCACTGAGACCTCGCCGCCGAGTTCTGGCAATTAAGCGGAATCCTTATGTCGGTCAGACTCAGATCCTGTTGTCGGTCGTGGCTGCAGCCTTGATGATGGTGGTCGGTGATAGCGCGGCGCGAGCATTTGGAATTTTCGCGGCTGCTTCACTGGTTCGCTTTCGGACCAACATTCGCGATCCGAAAGAGATCACGGTTTTGCTGTTGTGCCTTGCTGTCGGGTTAGCGAGTGGGGTTGGACGGTGGGACCTCGGACTGGTGCTCTGCCTCTTTTCACTCTTGCTGCTTTTTGTCCTGGAATATCGAGAACCGGAGCAAGTCTTTCGCTCGATGGATCTGTCGATTGGGACGCGCAACGTGGCCGCGACTCACGACGTTCTGCGAGACGTTTTTGACAGTAGGGGCTTCGATTCTGAATTGCGGGGGATTAAGCGCAATGGGGCAGAGGACTCGCCGGGAAATATTATGTATTCGATAGACTTGGGGCCAACCGTAACGACCGATGAAGTTAGCGAAGAGATCCTGCGCAAGGATCCCACAAACGTCGAAAGCATTGAGTGGGAACAGAAGAAGAGTTTCTCATATCTTTATCAGTGACGCTTTCCATTCGGCGACTATGCACAAATCGAAAGCGGCGGCGCGTCGCAGAGCTCCTTGCCGCCGCACTCCAAAGCCGCCGCACTCCAAAAGGCTCACACAGGTCTTGGTGAAGCGGCTTGGGGCATTCGTTGCGGACGAGTCCCCGTAGTTAAGGGCGGAATAACTTTGTCCTTCAATGCTTCACGGAAAACCTGCCGCATGTTCTCAACAAAAACAAAGCGAATGTCCTTAAACGGCTCTTTCGGCACGTCATCAAGATCTCTTCGGTTCTGTTGCGGCAGAATAATTGTCGACACTCGAGCCCGCCGTGCCGCCAGTACCTTTTCCTTGACCCCGCCGACAGGAAGTACATTGCCACGCAGAGTTATTTCTCCCGTCATCGCTACGTCCTTGCGGACTGGCCTCGAAGAGAGTGCCGAAACCATGGCAGTTGCCAGCGTGATTCCCGCCGATGGGCCATCTTTTGGTATGGCGCCCTCGGGGATGTGAATGTGAAGGTCAAAGTTGCTGAAATCTTCCTCGTCGATCCCCAACTCCTTGGCCCGCGATTTCGCGTAAGAGTACGCGGCCTGAGCCGACTCTCTCATTACATCACCTAGCTGACCAGTCAGAACCAATCCTCCCTTTCCTCTCATCCGCAGCGCTTCGATAAAAAGGACGTCGCCGCCGACTGCCGTCCAGGCGAGACCTGTTGCAACTCCAATCTGATCCTTCTTGAGAACCTCTTCAGGAATGATCTTTGGCGCACCCAGGAACTCATGAAGGTTCTTCAGCGAAACGCGAATGGTACCTTTGTGCCCTTCTGCAATTCTGCGCGCGACCTTTCGGCAAACTCGTCCGATTTCTCTTTCCAACTGTCTGAGACCTGCTTCCTGTGTGTACTGCTGGATCATTGCGGTCAGGGCTGTTCGCGATATGTGGAGGTCTTTTTGTGTGATGCCGTTCTCGTCCATCTGCTTTGGTAGCAGATGGCGGCGGGCGATCTCTCGCTTTTCCTCCTCGGTATAACCGGCAATGCGGATCACTTCCATACGATCCCGCAAGGCCGGCTGGATGGTATCTAACACGTTGGCCGTCGTCATAAAGATGACGTTCGAGAGATCAAACGTGACTCCGAGATAGTTGTCGCGGAAGGAATTGTTCTGCTCGGGATCGAGAACCTCGAGCAACGCCGAAGAAGGATCGCCTCGAAAATCAGCCCCCACTTTATCGACCTCGTCGAGCATGATCAGGGGGTTGTTTGTGCCAGCCTGTTGGATCGCCTGCACAACTCTTCCCGGCATTGCGCCGACATAGGTACGGCGGTGCCCACGAATCTCTGCTTCGTCGTGTACTCCGCCAAGCGATAGCCGCACGAACTTGCGGTCGAGTGCTCGCGCAACGGAACGACCGAGCGAGGTTTTGCCCACACCCGGAGGACCAACAAGGCAGAGAATCGGTCCCTTTGGCTTCTCCTTAAGTTTACGAACGGCGAGAGCCTCGATAATTCGGTCTTTTACTTTTTCGAGACCGTAGTGGTCTTCATCGAGAATTTTTTGGGCCTTTAATAGATCCAGATTGTCAGGAGAGGCCTTGGACCAGGGAAGGTCCGTCATGATTTCCATCCAGTTCCGCAGGGTGGCCGTTTCCGCGGCGTCCGGGTGCATTCGCTCAAGTTTCTTAAGCTGTCGCAAAGCCTCCTCTTCTGCCGTCTTAGGCATGTTCGCGGCCTCGATCTTCTCTCGAAACTGCGCGATCTCTTCCGCAAGCTCATTACCCTCGCCCAGCTCTGTTTGAATGGCTTTCATCTGCTGGCGCAAATAGAACTCTCGCTGTGATCGGTCGATGTCAGCGCGGGCTTGGGTATTGATCTCCTGCTGGACCGTCAGGACCTCAATTTCCTTGTTTAGCAGATCGTTGACTCGTCGCAGGCGTGCAGTCGTGTCAGCGATATCCAGGACCGACTGCGCATCTTCAACTTTCAATTCCAGATTCGAAGCGGACAGATCGGCAAGGCGTCCCGCGTCATCAAGATTTGCGATGATCGCCATTACCTCAGGCGAGATATTTTTGCCAAGGTTGATCGCCTTCTCCATCGACGCCCGGACATTCCTAACGAGTGCCTCGACTTCGAGCGATCTTTCAGGAGACAGAACCTCCTGCATAACGCGCACACGGGCGCGTATGTATTCACCACTGGTATCAACAGATTCTATTTCCGCGCGTGCGAGACCCTGCACCAGGATGCGAATACGGCCATCAGGTAGCTTCAGCATGCGCATGATGACGGCTGCAGTACCCACTTTATAGAGATCCTTCGCCGTTGGTTCTTCCTTATCCAGATCTCTTTGGGAAGCGAGGAGGATCATCCGGTTCTCGCCCAATGCCTCATCGACTGCGCGAATCGACTTCTCGCGAGAGACGAACAACGGCACGATCATGAATGGATAGATGACGATGTCGCGCAGCGGCAAGACCGGAAGATCGCTCGGCACCTGCAGTTGTTGATCGCTGTCGACGTGTTCGAGTGCGTCAGAGATTTCTGCGTTTTTTACGATTGCCATATCAATAGGTAGAAATGGTTTTACAGGTTTTGGTTGCCCTGGTCGTCGACTGACGTGTCGCCCGCTCTCACCTTAAGCTTGAATTCAGAGCCACGCCTGTCTGCGATTTTTGGAAGTTTGATAAGGAGAATTCCATTTTTCAGTTCTGCTGACCCGTCACGCAAGCTTATCGACCAACGCAGCGGCACGATGCGACTGAATCTCCCGAAGCTTCTCTCGGAACAAAGATGACTAATTATACGCCTACGAGAAGCCCGTTTTTTCTCGCCCCACACTCTTAATTGAGTATTCGTGATGCCAATATTGACCTCGTCCGGACTCACTCCGGGCAACTCTACACGTATATAAATGGCCTCTCCCGTTTCGCATAAATCCACCGGGGGCGCCCATGCTCCTGATGCGAACGGATCCTCTGCGACGGTGGCTTCCTGAAGCGCGGCGAACAGGCGTCCCACTCGATCCCGCAGACGCTGCAATTCGAGCCGCTCCAATCCCCTGGCGCCAGCTGGCTTAATCATTGGTTTCCCTAACACTACTCAGTTGTCACGCTCGTTTGCTTGCCGGCCCTCCGGCCCGTGCCTTCACGAGGTGTTTCAGTTCAGCCATAAACTCTGAGACATCTTCAAACTCAAGGTAGACGGATGCGAACCGCACATAGGCGACTTTGTCCAACTCCTTTAACCTGCGCATGATCATTTCGCCAACCTTGCTGGTTGGACGCTCGCGTTCCGGAGACTCTTGGACATACTTTTCAATCGCATTAACAATCGCGTCAAGCTTGGAAGATGGTACTGGGCGCTTTTCACAAGCACGCAGCAAACCTGCCATGACTTTGTTACGGTCAAATGGCTCCCGCCGTCCATCCTTCTTAATTACCATATAGGGGATTTCGTCGATCCGTTCATATGACGTAAAACGACGTTCACAACGGAGACATTCGCGGCGGCGGCGAATAGCGTCTCCTTCGCGCGATTCTCGCGAATCGACGACCTTGTCTTCCAGGTAACTACAGAATGGACACTTCATGTCAGCGACCTCACGAAATGGAGGGCATCAGAGTCCGCGCTCAAGCAGTGGATCCCGATTCCCGACGTTTTCGCCGTTCTCCTGAGCAACTTCCTGTGTTGCCAGCGAGCGCAAGCGAGACAGGTTGATCTCTCCCCTTACGAAGTAGAAGAAGCCGAAGAGAATGGCGGGACCGAAATCAACCAGGTGCATAACGATTGAGACAGCGGCGGCGGTTTCTCGCTCGACTCCAAGTACGACCAGGGCCCCGGCAGTGGCAGCGTGGAAGGCGCCCGCAGCGCCTCCCGGTGTCGGTACTAGCGAGCCGACCAGGGCCCACCCCAGAACAAACAGCCCTTCGCGGGCGCCGAAAGGCAACCCAAAGGCACGCATTACAAGCAGGTTGGCAAAGGCAATGCCAAACCAGACTGCAGCGGTCCAGGCCACAGTGATCGCAAGTTCCCGGGCATCCACCAGCACGCCAAGCGCGCGTGTCAGTTGACGTAAGAGACTGACGAAAGCCTTGTTGAGGACGCCCGGCATGAACCAGCGATTCGCAAATAGCTTATGCCAAATTCTTTCAGTGCGGTTCGAGTGGCTTCTGAACCATACCAGCCCCACCAACAGTAAAACGGCAGCGCTGAGTAAGAAGAATCCGGCCCAGCGCACGCGAGAGACCTCGGTCGTTCCACCGCCCGGTTGAAACCAAAGCAGGTTGACAGCGAAGAGAAGAACCACTGCGACGGTGTCATAAATGCGCTCAACGAAGATCGTTACCAGGGATGCGCTCGGTCGTACTCGTGAATCGCGCATCGGCAGAACGACAGGGCGTACAACCTCTCCTGCTCGTCCTGCAATAAATACCGCACTAAAACCAATGGTCGTCGCGGCGAATAGGTCGGACAGTCGAGCGCGAACGATTGGCGCCAGGAGTACCTGCCACCGAAATGCACGCAGGAGGTAAACAAGCGAGACCAGGGCGACGGCGATAGCCAGAAGGAACCAGTCTGCCTGCCTCAGCGCGGCTCGTACCTCGCTCCAATCCAATTTGCGGCCGAACCACCAGAGAATCACCAGTGCAAGCAGGCAAAGCAGCGCGAACTCTACATATCTGCGAGTTGTGGAGCGTTCCAATTTGGCTGGCGCTGACGAGATGCAGCTTGACTAAGATTCTGACCAGACCACAAGATATAGGGCCGAATTCAAAGGCTACTACAGTTTGATATGGCCGGGCAAGATCGCGCGGTGGTAAGGTATGGGGCGCCCGACGTCAATTGGCCAACACATCAGGTTTTGATCCTTCATTGACCTGAACGTGAGCGGAACTTTAGCCCGGCAGGGTTCGTAATCGGCTGTGAACAAGGGGTCTTTCCACCTTGGCAGAGCGGGATTCGCGATAGAGTTCGGAGCCGGAGAAGCAACAGGTGGGGGCTGCAAAAGTTTTGGCTGCCAGCGAAGGAGCCGAATTGATTCGCAGGTGCCGAGCCGGTGATGGGGCGGCATGGGAAGAGATTGTGCAAAGCTACTCCCGACGAATCTATAACCTGGCTTACCGATTTACATCGCGTGCGGACACTGCCGAGGACTTGACCCAGGAGGTATTCATTCGGGTCTATCGATCTTTGGATCAATACGACTCGAAGCAGGGAGATTTGCAAAACTGGCTGATGCGGTTGGCGCGCAATCTGATTATCGATGACTACCGTAAGCGTCAACGAACACCGCACGAGAATCAGGCAGATGATCTCGCCGATCACACGTACCATCTGCGGAGTGGATCGAACTCAGTCCAGAAAGAGATGGAAAGGCAGGAGTTGGGGGCACAGGTTCAGGCAGGAATTGACAAACTCTCACCAGACCTGAGGACATGCGTGATACTTAGAGACATAGAAGAGTTGAGTTATCAGGAGATAGTTGAGTTGTTGCAGATTCCTGAAGGAACTGTGAAGTCGCGAATAAATCGTGGTCGCATTGAGTTGGCCAAGATTCTGCGACGCATGAAGGTCGTAGCGATGAGTGAAGCATAGGCGCCAAGTGTAGAAGGAAACCAAGATGCTGTGCACGGATTTTGAAGATCGTCTGACGGATTATCTCGACGGAGCGCTGGAACCTGAAACGCACCGCGCGTTCGCGGAACATGCTCTCCGGTGCCCGATTTGTCACGAGACGTTGGGTCAGGTAAAGCAGACCCTTGAAGCGTGCAAGTTGGGGACAGTGCCACTGCCTTCGCGTGATTTGGAAGCATCGATTCTGCTGCAAACCACGCCGGAAGTGGCGATGGATTGCGAAGCTTTTGAGGATTTTCTTACGGACTATCTGGATGGTTTTTTGCCGGCACCTCTCTACCACCGGTGGGAGCGACACGCAGCAATCTGTAACCGATGCACTGAATTGCCGGGCGAGGTAGTTCGTTCGATCGGGGCCTGCTACACCTATATTGGCGAGGAGTTGCCCGTACCTTTGGGCCTGAATGAGAGGATTCTCCAGGCGACCCTGGGGACGGTTAGGCCCGAAGAGATCCGTGCGCCTCTTTCATCCAGGGTCGCTTCGTGGCTTCGCAGCTTGCTGGATCCAATCGTCTCACCCCAACTGGCAACGGTCGCGACGATGTTGCTTGTCGCTGTTTTTGTTCTAACGAATACTGTTTCCGCTGACGGTTCAATTGGAGGCGTCTATCACGCCAGCTTGCAGTTGGCAGAGCGCAGTTATTCAGGTGAGGGCTCAAAGAGCGGACTTAAGGAAATAACAGACGGACTCAAAGGGCTGGTGGGGCGACAGCCCGCTGAAACCGGAGGCCAGAAAGAAGCGAAGGATTCCGAGAAGCCGGAGGAAGATTCGGAACGGGATAACCGTCAGGTTAAGTAGTATTGAAATGATGTATTGCGCTTATCACCCGAAGAACCCCGCCGTTGTGCAGTGCAACCAGTGCGCGCGCTGGCTCTGTCCGGCTTGTGATCACCGGATCCGCGGCTTCCCCTTTTGTCAGGAGTGTATTGTGGCTGGCGTTGAACTTCTGCGGTCACAGAACCAGCCCAACGCATCGCAGGTGATCAGGCGAAAGAGTTCACCATTTGTCGCTACCCTGCTTTCATTCGTACCCGGACTCGGGGCTGCGTACAACGGACAGACGGCAAAGGCGATCGTCCACTTTGCGATTTTCGCCAGTTTCTTTCAGATGGCCGTTTTAACCCAGGGGCTGCATTTCTTCGTCCTCGGGGTATTCGGAACATGGCTCTTTGCGGCAGTTGATGCCTGCCGAACTGCCCAGTTGATGCGTGCGGGTCTTTCGCCCGAAACCGAAGAGGATGTTATCGCCAGACGCCTTTATGGAAACCCGTTCGCCTGGGGCGTGACGCTGATTGTGATCGGTACGATCTTTCTGCTGCACACCTTACTCGGAGTTCAGTTGCCAGTACGTGAGCTGTTGCCGGTGGCGCTAGTCATGCTGGGAGCTTACATGTTGTTCGACTACATCCGCCGCCGAAGAAATTCCGATCGAGTCGTCCGTTTTGATTCTCGTCGCCCACCACCGTCGGTTGTGGTAAGCACCAACAACCTCGAGCGACTGAGAACTGATGAAACAACACAGTTCGCTAAGCGGGAGGTGACCGCGCTCCCATTTGAACGCAGACAGTAATCATCAAGGAAGTCTTTATTATGCCAATGTTTTTACGTGCGTTTGCTGGATTGGGAGGAGTGATTGCTCTCATCCTCCTGGTTGTCGCGCTTCTCAAGCAGCTGATCACGATTGTCGGATTTGTATTAGCACTGCTCAAGGTGCTGGTCGTCGTTGTTTTTGTCGCAATCGTCATCATGATTGTTCTTGCCATACTCCGTGACCGGAGGCAAAGACGGCGAGAGTCGGAAGAAGTCTTGTAAGTTCTCAGCCGACTACTACGATCTTTCCAGCCTGTTTCTGTATAACTTCTTACATCTGTAACCCTTTCATGTGGTTGCAATCACCTGCAGCCGTGTGATAGGGTCACTCTTCTTTGCAGCACCGGCCGGACGGAGTTGGCCTCGAACACGGGGAGGAAACTTCTTCCGCTGCATTCTCAAGCAGGTCAAAACAGAAACCCCGATACTTCGTAAAAGCTAGCTTACCGCAAGGTACCTTTGTGAATTTGTGCGCACAAGTGTTTTGCTCGCTTTACCTCAACCTTTTGCCGAAGGAGTAAACCTGGAATGACCAGTGATGATCGTTTCTATGCCTTCATAATTGCTCACACCTCCCGTTCCCGCTCCCAAATAAGACGATTTTGCGTAGAGAAGCGCTGGTTGAAGATTTTTGCCGCTTTCATTTTTATAATAATGTCAGCCACTATCTATGGTTTTTACGGACTTACGCAACAAGCGCTACATCTACAGATCGAGGTGGAGAACGAACGACTTCGGGCCGAAAACGATCGGCAGCGACAGGAGCTGAATGAGCTGAACGATCGTGTTGAGGCCGTGGAGGACACCTCCAGAAAACTAGCCGAAAAATCTGGTGTTGTTCACGAGGAGGTCTCCCTTCCGGGAGCGGGCGGTCCAGCTCTGCCCATGGATTCTGAGGCACTAGAGGTTTTGGAAGCCAAAATGAGTCGTTTGGAAAAGAACATGCAGGCTTACGAACAAGTCCTGCGAGAGCGGGGTTACACTCCCACGGTCTGGCCGGTCGATGGGGAGCTGGAAAGTGGCTTCGGCGGTAGGCGAAATCCGTTTGGCGGCGGCTCATTCGAATTTCATTCTGGCCAGGACATTGATGCTCCTCATGGTGCATCGGTGGTTTCGGGCGCGAGCGGTAGGGTCTCATTCGCTGGTTGGCAAAATGGATACGGGCAACTCGTCGTGGTGGATCACGGCGGCGGTCTCACCACCCGTTATGGCCACTTGTCCAAGATCGAAGTAGCAGAAGGGCAACCGGTGAGCCGCGCCGAAGTTCTCGGTCGCGTAGGCTCCACCGGAAGGTCAACCGGCCCACACCTCCATTACGAAGTGCGGATCAAAGATGAACCGGTCAATCCCCTTCAATACCTGCTGACAAGTTATCGCCGCTAGGCTGAAACCTACTAAGTTCAGTTCCGGCCCGCCGCTCCAACAGGTTCAGGCGGGCCTTTGGTTTTTACCCTTGCACACCGTCTGTTAATATCGCCCCAACAGTTTTCACTCTTATCAGACAAAGGAATCGATACAGCATGCGCCAAAAACTATCGGGCTTGGGCTCATGTGCGCTCGCCTGCTTGGTTGTAATTAGTCTTCTTCCCATCGCCGTGCTGGCGGACGAGGGAATGCTTCTGCCCGACACTCTTAGCCAGTTACCAGTGGACCAATTGAAGCGCCGTGGTCTGCAGATTCCTTTGACCGACATCTACAACTCTTCGGGAACAAGCATTAAGGATGCAGTAGTGATAGTAGGTGGGGGAACCGGGGAGTTCGTTTCAGCTGAAGGACTCATTCTGACAAACCACCACGTAGCGTTTGACGCGCTTGTCGCTGCGTCCAATGAGAACAACGACTACGGTACAAAAGGGTTTACGGCGATGTCGCGGTCCAATGAACTGCCGGCGCAAAGTTACACCGTCACCATCACCCAGGATTTGAAAGATGTAACAACGGAGGTGCTGGGGGGCATTGGTGCAGGCGTTACCGGCGCAGACCGTGCTGCGGCCATTCAGACGAAGGTTCGCGCCCTTGAAGCTGCGGGTTCGCGTGCGGCAGATGGCATTCAAGCACGAGTGCAACCTCTGCTTGAGGGACTGCTTTACTACCAATTCACCTATCAGATTCTTCGAGACGTACGCGTCGTTTACGCCCCACCGAAGTCGATCGGCTTCTTTGGAGGCGATCCCGACAACTTTGAATGGCCACGTCACTGTGGTGATTTTGCTTTTATGCGCGCCTATGTTGCACCTGACGGTAAACCGGCGCCTTTTGCTCAAAACAATGTGCCATTTAAGCCAAAGAAGTTTCTGTCGTTGTCTCTCGGCGGAGTCAAACCTGGCGACTTCATGATGGTGATGGGTTATCCCGGGTCTACCAGACGATATCGGGAGAGTTATTCAATTGCCTACAACCAGGATGTGGCCCAACCGTTCTATGTCGACGTCTTCAGAAAACAGATCGAGATTCTTGTAGCAATTGGCGAAAGAGATCCAGCGGCGCGAGTGAAGCTTCAGACGCCGATATTTGATCTCAACAACACACTGAAGAATTTCGAGGGTTCAGTGCTCGCGATGCGGCGGGCCGGAATCGTGGAGAAGCGCCTGGCTGAGGAGGCAGCATTTACGAAATGGCTGGAACAAAGCCCCGAACGTCAGGCCAAGTACGGAGAGGTATTACCGTCTTTGGCGAAAGCCTATGATCAGCTGAATGTGACAGCACACCGGGATTTGCTGGTGCAACAACTTGCTGGTGTCAGCGGTCTGCTAGACGTCGTTTCGTTCGCGCAAATGCTTGCTGCTGAGAAAGAGAAGCCAGAGACTGAACGCAATCCCAGTCTGATGGATCCGGCAACTCTTGCACGCGCACAAGCACGCGTGACCCAGGTCTTCTCCGATCGTAATGTGACGCTCGAGCGTGAGCTTTTGATTTATTTGCTACAGAAGGCTGTGGCGCTGCCTGAAGGACAGAAGATCGAGCCAATCGAAAGAAGGTTTGGACAACTCACCGGAGATGCGCGTCGCCAAGCTGAACTCGATTTCGCACGCAGCATTGTCGAGAGCAAGCGCTTTGCCACTCCCGAATCAGTTTCCGGCCTTTTGGGGATGACAAGTGGACAGTTGCAGCAGATTCAGGAACCATTGCTCCAGTTTGCGGCAGAGATAGGCGAACTGCTTCGAACTATTGGGCCGCAGACGCAAGCGTTTAATGGCACCGTTGCAAGATGGCGTCCTCTCCTGATTGAAGGCATGAACGAAATGCGCGGTACCAAACCTTATCCAGACGCGAACCGAACGCTCCGTTTTTCCTATGGTGAAGTTAGAGGGTATGTGCCGCGAGAGGCAATCACGTATACGCCTTTTACAACTCTGGCGGGTGTGATTGAGAAGGATACCGGTGGTGAACCCTTTGATGTTCCCGAGAAGCTTAAGCAGCTATTTCGCTCGCGCGATTTTGGCGCTTTTGCGAACTCGAGTGGTGAAATGCCAGTGGATTTCTTGTCAACAGCGGATATCATCGGCGGGAACTCTGGTAGTCCGATACTGAATGGCCGTGGCGAGCAGGTGGGAATCATCTTCGATGGAAACTACGAGGGCCTCGGCAACGACTTCTTCTATAACGAAGAGAAGGGCCGAGCGATAGCTGTCGACATTCGTTACGTACTCTTCATTACGGAAAAGTTCGGCGGCGCCGGCCATATTCTGAAGGAGTTGGATATTAAGAATTCTGGTTCGCGTGCCGCCTCGTACTAAGTAATTTTTGCGCGCGCCGTTGCCATATTGAGAAGCGCCAAAAAATGGTCGCGTTCGGCCCGGGTTCTTCTGGTTTTTAGGTCTCTCACCTAGCTGTTGGTTGCAGATCAAAACTGTCAAATGCGAAATTTTTCTTGACACGAGAAATGCATCGGGAGTAAGTTCCGCGCGGTTCCCCCGCCAACTAGTTTGTGTGCGAGCTTCACGGCTCGCGTAAGCCTCGCCGCGCACCTTAACGTCGAACCTCGCTGCTCTTTATTTTCTGTCCTTTCTGTGGCTCACCGGTGGCCCACCCGCTGCCTTTGTTACAGGAGTTTTTCATGAAGTCCATACCTCCCACACATCCTCTCCAGCGATGTATTCGTCTGCTCTGTTACATCCTTTCTTGCTCGTTGCTGTTGAGTTCGTTTGTGCCACTGGTGCTCAAGGATCTGGGTTGGACCAGTTTGGCGCAGGGAACTTCGCCAAGCGCACGTCCACATCCGGCAGCCCCGGAAGGAGGTTTTCCCAACCTGGATGAAGTGCGCCGCCGGCCCAGTGAGGAGCCGCGGGCGCCGCAGGAGATTCATTCCACTATTCGCTCGCGGCACAATCCAGAAGCGCCACGCAATGGCCGCCGAGTGGGCGATACATTGCCTACATCCGCGATGCCAAATGATAGTGAGAACAGAAGTCAAACCCTATCGAAACTGGGTGATGTGAAGAAAAGACTGTCCCGTCCGGGCCGGATAGGCCGGAGTTCCAGTTCCAGCATACTCAGACGTTCCCATCATGCTGGCACCAGCATGAAGGCGGCGCCGCTGCCACTGCTCGATGATCAGTTCATAGAGAACTTCTTCTACTGGGCCCTGGGTCGCTACTCAAATCCGACTGAAGCGACTTACTGGAAAGACATTCATCGCAGTGCTTATGCCAATGGTCAGGGCTCGATTGTGCTGACTGAGCGGGAGATGGGAAAGACGCTGTTTGAATCTACGGAGTACGCCCTGCGGGGACGCAACGACCACTGGTTTGTTTACGATCTCTACAAGACTTATCTGATGCGCGACCCGGACCCGGGTGGCTGGTCCTACTGGGAAAGTATGGTGCCGTCACAGGGACGAGAGGCGGTGCGGCGCGCCTTCGATGAGAGTGCGGAGTTCCTCAATCTGGTCAGCACGATTACCCCGAATGGTGGTATCACCAGTGCTGTCTCGTCACTGACGACCGCACGAGTCGATCGCATCAATCAACCGGGCAACGGCTTACTTAGTCGCGATGTCTCCTGGAGCATCACTTTACTCAGTCTGCGCGGGCGGGCTGGTCTGAATTTAGGACTGGGGCTTTCATACTCATCACTGGTGTGGACGCGCTCCGGACCTTACATCTACTTCGATGAAGATACTGGTTATCCGAGTCCCGGCTTCCGACTGGGCTTTCCCACCATTCAGGAGCGCTACTTTGACGCGCAGGTGGGTGACAACGTCTATCTGCTGATCACCAGCAGTGGCCAGCGGGTGGAACTGCGCCAGGTGGGCACGAGCAATATCTATGAAGCGGGCGACTCATCGTATTTGCAGTTGACCGACAATGGCACGAGCCTTTTAGTGCGCGCCACTGATGGGACACAGATGACTTATGCGAAATTCAACACGCAATGGCGCTGCACCCAGATTAAGGACCGGAATGGGAACTACCTCACGGTGAACTACAGCTGGCAAGGCAACCTCAGCAACGTTACTGACACCCTGGGACGGGTGGTCAACTTCAACTATTGATGGCGCCGGCAATCGCACCTCGATGACAGATGGAACGGGCAGTACCAACTATGGCTATGATCAGTTGTCGCGGATGACGTCCGAGAGTCGCACTTTGGCCGGACTGACCGGGTCTTTCTCAATCAGTTATGGAACAATCTCGCGAATCAATTGACCAGTCTGGCGGAGCCCAGCCAATTCGGTTCCACGTTCAGTTATGTTTACGATCTTGCTGGCCGACTAAGCTCGTTAAGCGGCTCACCTTACGGAGGCGTTACCACTTACGCCTCCAACTTCCAATATCGAGCCTGGGGAGCTTTGAAGCATCTCAACTACGGGAACTCCAAGACGCTGGATGCCACCTACAATGCACGTATGACTCCGGTTAGCTTCACCATTCCCGGTGTCATTTCGAAAACCTACCAACACTATGCAGATGGATCCATGCGCTTTTCGAGCGATGCCACCAACCACAAGTGGGACCGCTTCTATAGTTACGACCATGCGGCGCGAATTAAAGAGGCGTTCTCGGGAGCGGAAGCCCGGTTTGAGCCACTGACAAATGATCGGCCTTACCGCCAAACGTTCAACTTTGACGGGTTCGGACACCTGACCGCACGCACGAGCCTCAACTGGGAGATGAACTACAGCACTACCGACAGCTATACGAACAATCGCCGCAACGGCTGGAGTTATGATGCTGAGGGCAATCTCCTTTCTGGGGCCCATGGCCCATACACTTATGATGCTGGTGGCCGCATTAGCACCGCGGGTTCCTATGAT
>Ga0209341_10001744_pt1 | contig 21288 bp, 20 predicted proteins | sample RifCSP13_2_FD_184020 | JGI IMG/M metagenome (GOLD analysis project Ga0209341, IMG submission 184020) | Soil microbial communities from Rifle, Colorado - Rifle CSP2_sed 13_2 (SPAdes) (version 2) | ecosystem: Environmental > Terrestrial > Deep subsurface > Rock core/Sediment | place: Rifle... | reverse complement strand
GCCTGCATATATGCTTTGAAACCCGGAGCCCGGTTCCCCTCGAACAGGCGTGGCGGTTTTACATCGAGTGTCCAACACTGGGCGGCCCCGCCCCGGATGGCTTCCACCACCTTCTGAGGATCGGCGCCAGCCTTGCGGGCGAAGATCAGCAGCTCTCCCAGCGCCACCATCTGGGCGGCGACCATGATCTGGTTGGCGGCTTTGGCGATCTGGCCTGCCCCAGATTCACCCACGTGCGTGATGGTCTTTCCCATGGCCTCGAAAACCGGGCGCACGCGCTCGAAGGCGCCGGCAGGCCCGCCGACCATGATCGCCAGGGTAGCCTGGCGGGCGCCAATATCGCCCCCGCTGACCGGCGCATCCAGGCATTGCACTCCCTTTTCCCCAAGGATTTCCGCAATGTGGCGCGCCGTGGCAGGTTTAATGGTCGAGTTATCCACGAATATCAAGCCTTCCCGGGCAGCTTCGATGATCCCGCCCAGTCCGAGAACGACCTGCTCGACGTCAGGTGAATCGGGCAGGTTGGTAAAGACCACATCCGCCTTTTCCGCGACATCTTTAGGCGAGACAGCCGGAATGGCTCCCTCCCCGGCGAGTTCATCCACTGCCTGCCGGCTGCGTTATGTACTATGACCGGGAAGCCCGCTTTAAGAATATTACGGGCGATAGATCTTCCCATTAAACCAAGGCCAATATATCCAATCACGGGTTTCGGCTGCATTTCTCCTCCTGGTCGGCTTGAACGGAGGTCAAACGCTGGTGAACTCGATTCGAGACCAGGCGTTTTTCCCCATAGGGTCCTTTAAAATTTTACGTTTGTACCCACTTATGCTAGAATGATCTTGGAGACGTTCTCCACAGACTATTTTACGATCGTTAGGCCTTATTTGGAGAAGGATATGCCGCTGGATATCGTGGTCGGGACGCAGTGGGGGGATGAAGGGAAAGGCCGCTTCGTCGACCTGCTGTCTGCTCAGGCTGATTTCGTCGCCCGCTACAATGGCGGCGATAACGCCGGTCACACCGTCAAGGTAGGAAAAAACACCTTCAAACTGCATCTCATCCCTTCTGGGTTGATCCACCCGCATACAGTAGGCATCATCGGCAACGGGGTCGTGGTGAACCCGGCCGTGCTGATCTCCGAGAAGGAATCTCTGGGCAAAGCCGGCATACCGCTTTCAAGTGAGCGCCTGCGCCTATCCTACGCGGCGCACCTGATCACGCCAGCCCACCGGGCCATCGATCGAGCCCAGGAAGCGGCGCGCGGCCAGGGGAAGATCGGGACGACCCTGCGCGGGATAGGACCGGCCTATACCGACAAAGTCTCCAGACGCGGGCTGAGGTTGGCGGACATGCTGGACCGGGAAAGGTTCAAGACCTTGGTCCGAGATCATGTCGAGGCGAGTAACCGATTCCTGACCGGTATCTATCATGCAGAACCCCTCGACTTGCCGACGGTCGTCGAGGAAATGGACCGTTACGCGGCTGAATTGACGCTCCATATTGCTGATGTTTCCCTTCTTCTTTCAGAGGCCTTGGCCCGCGGCCGGCGCGTTCTCGCCGAGGGTGCGCAGGGCACCCTGCTCGATCTCGATCACGGCACCTACCCATTCGTTACCAGCTCCAACCCGGTAGCAGCCGGCGCCCTGATCGGCCTGGGCCTGGGAGTAGGCTGCGAAGAACGGGTGATCGGGGTCACGAAATCCTTTCAGACTCGCGTGGGTTCAGGCCCCTTCCCAACCGAGCTGGAAGGGGATCTGGCCATCCGGCTGCGCGGGACGGGGGAGAACCCCTGGGATGAGTTCGGCACGACAACCGGCCGGCCGCGCCGGGTTGGCTGGTTGGATGGAGTACTGCTCCGCTATTCCACCCGCATCAATGGGCTGACGGAACTGGTATTGACCAAACTGGACATCCTCAGTGGCCTACCGACTCTATTTGTCTGCACGGCGTACCGGCGAGGCAATCAGGTTCACAAAGAACTGCCTTTCGGTCCCAACCAGCTGGACAGGTTCGAGCCGGTGTACGAAGAACTTCCCGGCTGGGATCGGGATGTGTCCGAGGCCAGGCGCTGGGAGGAACTGCCAGCACAGGCCCGGGCTTACATCCTGCGGATTGAAGAGATCGCCGGCATCCCTGTCCGGATGGCGTCTGTCGGACCCGAGCGCGATCAAGTGGTCGAGATCAGCTGATCGGGTTTATCCTCACCTATCGACTGGAGGATTTAATGCGCAAGAAGGTCACTCTCATCACGGGCGCCTGCGGCGAGGTCGGGCAGGCCTTGATAGAAAGTTTGAACGATGAAGGCAACGATGGCCTGCTTACATTAGATGTGCGCGCCCTTCCACCAGAGGTCGGCAATTACTCCACTCATATCCAGGGAGACATCCTGGATAAGACCTTGCTCTCCCGTCTGATCAGCGAGTACGAGATCGTCGCCATCTACCATCTGGCCGCCCTGCTATCTACCCGCGGGGAGTTCACCCCGGTGGCGGCACACCAGGTGAATGTCGAAGGCACCCTAGCGTTGCTACAGCTGGCCGCAGAGCAATCGGAGTGGCGCGGCGAGCCTGTGATGTTCATCTTCCCAAGTTCGATCGCCGCCTACGGGATTCCGAACCTGGAAGTGAAAGCCCGCTTCCCCCGGGTGCGCGAGTGGGAATGGAACTACCCGATTACCATGTATGGCTGCAACAAACTGTACTGTGAGATGCTCGGCACTTACTATTCGCAGTACTACCGGCAGCTGGCTGCCGAACGCCCGGTGATGCTCGACTTTCGCAGCGTGCGTTTCCCCGGTTTGATCAGCGCATTTACGGTACCCAGCGGAGGTACCAGTGATTACGGCCCAGAGATGCTGCACGCCGCCGCGCAGGGCGAACCCTATGCCTGCTTCGTGCGGGAAGACACCCAGATCCCATTCATGGCGATGCCGGACGCAGTCCGTGCCCTGCTCCATCTGGCGAAAGCGCCGCGCGCCGAACTTAGCCGCCCGGTATACAATGTGACCAGCTTCAGTCTGACCGCCGGTCAAATTCGCGCGCTGGTGCTCGAGTCATTCCCCGGCGCTGAGATCGATTATCAGCCAGATTTGAAGCGCCAGGCGATCGTCGACAGCTGGCCGGCTGATTTGAACGACAGCGATGCGCGCCGCGATTGGGGCTGGCAACCAGCGTATGACACCGACCGGTCCTTCCACGAATACCTGATCCCGAATATCCTCAAGCGATACCAGACGCAGAACGTAGTTCAAACGGGATGACGTTCCATCACTCATTTCGGGCAACCTTCGCCGGACTGGTTTGCCTCTTATTATTCTTCTCGGCGAGCGCCTGTGCTCCGATGGCCAGCCCACCTATTCTCCTGGAAAGCACGCCGACTCCAACCATCACGGCTACCTCCACTGCTACTGTCATCTGGTTTCCCCCGACCGACACGCCAACTCCCTATCCGACACCGGTCGTTTATCCGACCAGTGATTACCGACCTGGGCTTGGAAGCACCCTCTTCGAGGACGATTTCTCCGAGCCAGACTCCTGGATGCTCGAGAAGACTTCCTCCGGCAGCGTCGCTTTGGGTAAGAACGAGCTCTCGCTCGTCATCTCCGAACCCGGCGCGTATGAATATACCGTGCGAGCGGAACCAATCCTGACCGATTTCTATGCGGAAATCACTGCCAATCCAAACCTGTGCCGGGGATTGGACGAGTACGGTTTGCTGGTACGTTACAACTCCCCGGTCGATTTCTACCGTTTTTCCTTGTCCTGTGATGGGCAGGTCCGGCTCGACCGGCTGGTGAATGGAAAAGCCTCCTCCCCACAACCCTGGATGCAGAGCGGTTCTGTCCCCCCTGGTGCTCCCAGCTTTTCCCGGCTGGCTGTATGGGCCTCAGGCTACGAAATCCGCTTCTTCGTCAACGACCAGTACCAGTTTTCCGTCAATGACCCGCTTCTATTAAAAGGCAACCTGGGTTTGTTCGCCCGCTCCGCCAGCGACACAGCCTTAACCGTCAATTTTTCGGACCTTGTCGTGAAAGAAGTTACGGACTAAAATGCCGAAGCGCCCATTCGTCAATCGCTTGAACGAGCTCGATCCAAAGTCCTGGCTGAAGTTCCAGAAGTCCTGGTTTATCCATACTCCCCCTCCACGTAGTAAGGAAGTGTTACGCCACCCGGCCAAGTTCCCGGAGTCGCTGGCGCAGGAGTTCATCGAGTTTTTTACCAAACGCGGGCAGGTAGTCCTGGACCCGATGGTGGGTACCGGGAGCACCCTGATTGCGGCTCTCCGCAGCGGGCGCCACGCGTATGGCATCGAGTTGAACCCGGCCTATGCCGAGATCGCCCGCCAGCAGGTTGCCGCCGAGCGCGCCGCATTGAACGGCTCCGCCGATCTGCTCACCTGTGAAGTTTTCAGGGAAAACGCAGCCGACTTACCAGAACTCATCGCCCGCGATACGATACCGGCGGTCGATTACGTGCTTACCTCGCCGCCCTATTGGAATATGCTGCACAGCCGGGGAGCTGAGACCCAGAGGCAACGCCGGGCTGCACGAGACCTGGACGTCTACTACTCGCAGGATCCTGACGATCTGGGAAACGTCGCGGACTATACCGAGTTCCTTGACAGGCTCGCCGCCATCTACCGGAGTTTGCAGCCCTGCCTGAAACCGCAAGCTTACTTAACCATCATCGTAAAAAACGTCAAGAAAGGGGGGAGAATCTATCCGTTAGCGTGGGACCTGGCGCGCAATTTAGAAAGTGTATATACACTGAAGGATGAGCGCATCTGGTGCCAGGACGACATCCGCCTGGCTCCCTATGGACTGGGCAACGCCTGGGTGAGCAACACTTTCCACCATTACTGTCTTCAGTTCAGGAACGAGTAATCCAACCTGGCTTCAATCGAGCCGTAAATTTTTCTGCTTCCTGGCTCAAATCGATCAATATTAAGAGAAATTCGATTATAATCATATCATCTGGGGTGGTATTAATTTGGTCGTTGTGCGGTTTGGATCAATTCATCGGGCAGGAGGAGGAGTTGCGAATGAAACCCGGCTTGACCATCGCCAAAGAAACCGTCCAGGGTCGAGTTCCCGTCATGGTATTCCATCTCGAAGGGGAGATTGACAGCGAAAGTTACGAGCAACTCCAGGCGCAGGCCAGCGAGGCATTCGAATCCGGCACCCGTACCTTGCTACTCGACATGACCAAGGTGCCTTATATCAGCAGCGCCGGAATCCGTTCGCTGCACTATATCTTCAATCTCTTGCGCCAGGATATAGATTCAGAGAGCGATGAGGCCATTCGTAAAGGTCTGCGGGATGGAACGTTTAAATCCCCCCACCTTAAACTCTTGAACCCCCAGCCCAAGGTCCACCAGGTTTTGAAGAGCACCGGATACGACATGTTCCTGGAGATCTACCCCGATCTGCGTTCGGCGGTTAATTCGTTCTAAATCTCCAGCCGGATTTATCCATTCTACGAGTCCGACCATAATGGGAAATATTCACCGGGATCAACAGAACAATGAATCGAGGCTGACCAGAAAACCCTTTATTAATTGCGAAGTTTAGTGTACAATTGTTCTGTATAAACCGGTGAGTGTCCTAGTGTTCTGCCCCGGGCGGCGTTCGTCCGGAAAATTCGACAGACCGCTCACCGAACTTAAGGAGTTCCCCATGTACCACACCATCATTATTGTGGGCAATCTCGGCAAAGACCCCGAGATGCGCTACACCCCCTCCGGCCAGGCGGTTACCAATTTCAACGTAGCCACCAACCGGCAGTACACTGCCTCCGATGGCTCCCCCGTCAAGGAGACGATCTGGTTTCGCGTTTCTACCTGGGGGAAAACCGCTGAGACCTGCAACCAATATCTCAAGAAGGGCAGCAAGGTGCTCATCGAGGGTCGCCTGACCCCGGATGCCTCTACAGGTGGGCCACGCATCTGGACCCGCCAGGACGGCACCCCTGCAACCAACTATGAGATCACCGCCAATACCGTCCGCTTCCTCTCCAGCCGCGGAGAAGATGAAGGCTCTTACCAGGCCGAAGGCGGTTCATCCATGGAAGTCTCGGAGGATATTCCTTTCTAAACCGGAGGATATCGCCTGAGGCTGGAAAACGGTCTTGACCTCAAGTCGCCAGCTAAAACGGCTTCGGATGTCCTCATCCAGGGGTGGGGGAACTGCCCCACCCCTGGAGTGGAGGCCAGACTTACGATTCCACAGCCCCTCAGATCAGGAGGAAGATGATGTCTGAGAAACCTGCCCGGGAACCTTCCGCCAGTTTTCCGCCTCTGGAAGTGCCTCCGGACCTGGAAGCCATCTACATTAACCTCGTTCGTATTGCGCATTCTCCTTCTGAGTTAATCTTCGACTTCGCCCATCTCTTACCGGGCACATCTCCGGCGCGCGTGCGCTCCCGTGTCGTCATGTCGCCGCTTGGCGCCAAGCTCTTTCACCGCGCCCTGACCGAGAACCTGAGCCGCTACGAGGCTGCTTTCGGAGCGATTACCGTACCTGGCTCGAAATCGCTGGCCGATTTCCTCTTCCGCCCCTCGCCGTCCGATGAACCTCCAGAGAAGTAGGTAAAAATGAAAGGCTTAGATAGTATCGCTGAACAGATCCACGACGACTTCGAGACCCGCACGAAGACCCGCGACCACACCCTGTCACAGGCCCGCACCCTCACCCGTCACTGTGCCAATGCGATCCGCGCCGTTCACCGCGACGAACGCGACCTGGCTCTTCAAAATCTAGAACAAGCCAGAACGATCGTGCGGGAATTACGCGTGGACCTGGCAGGACTGCCTGACCTGTACTTTGCCGGATACACACAGGACGCGCTCAAAGAGTTTGCGGAAGCTTCCATCGTCAGCGCGCTGGTCGGGAACGAAGCGCTTCCCACCCCACAAGAGCTGGAGCTGGAGAACGCAACTTACTTGAACGGTCTGGCCGAATCGACCGGGGAACTACGCCGCCGCTGCCTGGACATCTTACGCCACGGGTACTCCCAGGAGGCAGAACGCCTTCTGGGACTGATGGAGGATATTTACGCCATTCTCATTACCATGGATTATCCGGATGCGATCACCGGGGGATTGCGGCGCCAAACCGATCTCGTCCGCAGCATCACCGAACGGACCCGGGGAGATTTAACTATCAGCCTGCGCCAGGAACATCTGGAGCATACCATGCGGCGCCTGGAGTCGCGCCTGGATCAATGAGAACCCTGAGAGCCTCAGAAATAGGCACCTACCTGTACTGCCAGCGCGCCTGGTGGTACCAGCTGCAGGGCTATACCCCAGGAAACCAGGAAGAGCTGGCCGGAGGCACTGAACTGCATTATCGCCACAGCCGAACGATCCTGATCAGCGGTTGCGTGCGCATCCTGGCATACGCCTTGCTCCTGCTCGCCTTGGTCCTTCTGGCGATCTTCGGAACGCAGCAGCTACTCTGAATCGACTCTAAAGGGGTAATAAAGACCTCCCCCAAGTCCCCGAAAAATATCGGTACCGCGAAGATCGATGGGAACCATCATGGATTTTACAGGTAGCCAGCCTTAATGTTATATCTCATCGTTTTAATTATTTTATTGGCCTCAGGTCTTCTTTGGTTATCCGCTCGCCAGCGAAAAGCTGCCGGACTGCCTGCCGGGCGGGTGATCTACACGGATACCAACCGGTGGGGACCGCTGGAGAAGCCCTTATACGATGCACAATTTGGCTTGACCGGCAAACCGGATTACCTGGTCTATCAAAAAGACCAGATCATCCCAGTCGAAGTTAAATCAAGGCGCGTCAAACAGGCTGCGCCGGATGGTCATATCTTTCAACTGGCTGCATACTGCCTGCTGGTCGAGCGGATTTTCGGAAAACGCCCTCCCTATGGCATCCTCCACTATCCGAACCGCACAATGGCTGTCGATTTCACCCCTGAATTGGAGGCTGCGGTGATCGAGCTGATCGGCGACATGCACGCCCAGGAGCGCCGCCAGGAGCTGGATCGATCGCACGACTCGGCAGCCCGCTGCGCGCGATGCGGCTACCGCTCGATCTGCGACCAGGCTATACGCTGAGGATGGCTTGCAGGCTGGCAGGCCGGTAAACTGGTTTATAATTGCCGCGATATGCAGCAGACTGGCCGGTTCCGGCGGATTGCCGTCGTCGCCCACCCACAAATCCCGGAAGCCATAAAACAAGCTTCGAGTGTCGCCGCATACCTGCAGCAACACGGAGCTGAGGTGGCTTACGGGCTGTTAAACGATGAAGACATCCGCACCCGGATCGAGGCAAAGGCGTTTGACCTGCTGGTCGCGCTGGGCGGGGATGGCACGATGCTGCGCTCCGGGCACCTGTGCGGACCGAGCGGTATCCCAATCCTTGGGATTAATATGGGCCGCTTCGGTTTCTTAATGGAGGTTCGCGAGAATCAGTGGAAGGAGCTGATCCCGCGCCTGTTCAGCGGGGACTATTGGATCGAGAATAGGATGATGCTGTGCGCCGAACAAGAGCGCCAGGGAGAACATCTCGGTTCCTGGGATGTCGTAAACGAGGTTGTGGTGAGCCGGGGGAGCTACGTACGCCCGGTGCATCTCGAGACCAGCGTGGACAACCGCTTCCTGGCGACCTACGTCGCCGATGGCTTGATCGCTTCGACCCCCACCGGCTCCACTGCTTACGCCCTGGCAGTTGGAGGTCCGATCCTGCCACCCGAGCTGCGTACCATCCTGCTCGTCCCCATCGCGCCGCACCTCTCGATCGACCGGGCTATTGTGCTCGCCGAAGGCTCCTCGCTAAGCATCATCGTGCATACCTCTCACCAGGCCGTACTTAGCGTGGATGGGCAGCCGCCAGTCGACCTCGCGGATGGAGATTGTGTGAACGTGTTCGCCAGCAATCACACGTTGATGTTTGTCCGCTTTCAAGACCCGGGATATTTCTATCGTAACCTGACTCCCCACATGAGTCACAACCCATCCATTGGAAATCAACGATGACATCTGAACCTTCGACTCTCTATTGCGCCAACCATCCTCAGGTAGAAACCAATTTACGCTGTAACCGCTGCGAAAAGCCGATCTGCACGAAGTGTGCGGTGCTCACCCCAACGGGTTACCGGTGTAAAGACTGCGTACGCAGCCAGCAAAAAACTTTTGAAACTGCGGAGTGGTACGATTATATTCTTGCCGTTGGGATCGCAGTGGTTCTCGCTTTCATTGGGAGCCGGATTACCGCCTTTATCGGTTTTTTCACCATCTTCGTCGCCCCCATCGCGGGAATGATCATCGCCGAAGCGGTCCGGGCAGCCATCCGCCGGCGCCGCTCGAAGGTGCTTTTCCTGTCAGCTGCAATCGCAGCGGCGGTCGGAAGCCTGATCCCGCTCTTGTTAAATCTATCCTCTGGTTTCCTGGTCCTCTTCCCCCTTATCTGGCAAGGCGCTTACGCTTTCCTGGTGACATCCACAGTCTACTATCGCCTGCGCGGCATCCGGATGTGAACCAGGCTTGAAAGTTGAGTAGAATGCTCGTCGAATTGCGAATAGAAAACTTTGCCATCATCGACCGGCTTGAGCTCCAGTTCAAGCCGGGCTTGATCACCTTTACCGGCGAAACGGGAGCAGGAAAATCGATCATTATCGATGCAGTGGAGACCCTCCTGGGAGGCAAGGCCGATCAAACGATGATCCGCGTGGGAGCCGATCGAGCCAGCATCGAAGCCACCTTCCGGATCTCGCAAGAAATTGGTCAAGAAATCCAAGCGCTCCTGGAAAAAGAAGAACTGTCCGAAGATCCTGAGTACCTCACCCTAAACCGGGAAATCCGTGCCGGGGGGCGCAGCATAGCGCGCATCAATGGTCGAGCTGCCAACCTGGGGCTGGTTCGGGAGCTGGGCGAATATCTCTTGGATGTGCACGGCCAATCCGAACATCTCTCCTTGTTGCGCGTGCGGGAGCACCTCGGCCTGCTCGACCGGTATGCAGGCTGCGACGACCTGTTCGAGGCTTACCGCGCCTGCTACCAACAGTGGAATACAGTTCGGCACGAGCTCAAAGAACTGCGTTTACTGGAGAGCGAGGCAGCTCGCCGGATCGATCTGCTCAACTTCCAAATCAATGAAATCGAATCTGCCCGGCTCCAGCTTGGAGAAGACGAGGAGCTAAAGTCAGAACGCACCCGCCTGGCGAATGCAGAGAACCTCGCCTCTCTCGCACAACAAAGCCTGACGATCCTCGAAGATGAGGACCCCGAAACTCCTTCCGTGGGCGAGTTGCTCGGTCGGGTGGTAGGTGCTCTCTCCAGCCTGGCACGCATCGATCCGTCCCAGGCCAGTCTGTCGGATAATGCCCAGGGAATCCTCACCAGCCTCACCGATATTTCCGTGGAGCTACGGGCTTATCTCGAAGGAATCGAATACAACCCGAAACGTCTCGACCAGGTCGAGGAGCGTTTAGGATTGATCCACAATCTGAAGCGCAAGTATGGAGATTCGATCGAAGCGATCCGTGAGTTCGGCGAGAAGGCGCGCCAACAGCTGGAGACTATCACCCGGGCGGGTGAGCGGATCGCCGATCTCGAGCTTCAAGAGAAGGACCTGCTGATCGAACTCGGAAGGCGCGGCCAGGCCCTCTCGAAAACCCGTCACAGCGCGGCGGGAAAGCTCAAACGGGAGATCGAAGGTGAACTCACCGATCTGAACATGTCCGGAGCTCAGTTCGACGTAGACTTCGTGCAGCAGGAAAGCATGGACGGCGCACCGCTGGAAGACGGGCGGTGGGTAGTTTTCGATTCCACCGGGTTGGAGCGAATAGAGTTCTTAATCGCCCCCAATCCCGGTGAAGGACTCAAACCGCTGGTCAAGATCGCCTCCGGGGGTGAGACTTCCCGCTTGATGCTGGCCTTGAAGAATGTCCTGGCGCGCGCAGATCACGTCCCAACCCTGATCTTCGACGAGATCGACCAGGGAATCGGCGGGCGAGTCGGGACGATCGTGGGTTATAAGTTATGGCGCCTGGCGCGCCACCACCAGGTGTTGTGCGTAACTCACTTGCCCCAATTGGCCGCATTCGGCGAGCAGCACTATCAGGTTCAAAAGCAGGTCGAGGATGGTCGCACCCACACCCAGGTGAAAGATTTACTTCCAGAAGATCGGGTACCGGAGCTGGCGATGATGCTCGGCGAGACCAGCGACGGCACACTTCAGTCCGCCCGAGAGATGCTCGCCAATGCCCGTGAATATACAAGTAACAAGGAAGCCTGATAGCCTGGTTCCAAGCCTTTCAGCAACCCTGACTAACGGTCCGTTGAGCACATCAGCCGGGCCGTTTGTGTATTCACCCCCCTACCAGACCCGTTAGCCACACTCAGGAATGTAGAGATCGATGTAAAATAGAACGAATGCCAGGCGTCCCGCACCTCGTCCAGATCCGGCAAAGACGGCTGACGCAGGAGGAGAATAATCCTGCCCGGCGAGTAGGCCGGCTTTCGGTTGGCTGCCTGGCCTTCCTTACTGTCCTCGCGTCTCTCGCTGGAATCGCTTTGGCAATCGGTGATGCGAGTGTGCTTGCCCTGCTACCGAACCCAGAACAGATCCCGGCATTGGTAGAACCCCAAAATTTTCAGTTTGCGACGCCCACCAGGCTCTACGATCGTACCGGAAAACACCTTCTTCTATCCCTCGAAAATCCCGCAGCTGCAAACCGCATTTACCTGCCCAGCGATCCATACCAGAGCCGGCATCTGCCCCAGGCACTGATCGACGCAACAGTAGCGTCAGCCGATCCCGATTTTTGGAGTCACCCCGGATTCTCGCTCAACGGTTTACTTAAGGAAACCAAACCAACCATCGCCCAGCGCCTGGTCGCCGAACTTCTCCTTTGGAAAGAGCCTTCTTCCCCTACGCGGTCGTTGCGTGAACGCCTGCTCGCCGCCCAAATTACCGCCCGATATGGCAGGGAAAAGGTGATCGAGTGGTACCTGAACAGCGCGGATTACGGCAATCTTGCGTACGGTGTGGATGCGGCCGCGCGCGTCTACTTCGGAAAGCCTGCCTATCAATTAAGTCTGGCTGAATCGGCAGCACTTACCGCCATAGCCGAAGCTCCAGCGATAAACCCGGCGGTTGCTCCACAGGCTGTGAACGAAGAAAAGGATCGCATCCTGAAGCGAATGCTCGATCAGGGGGCGATTAACCAGGCGGAATTTACCGCGGCTTCACAAGAGAAACTCATCTATCAGCAGGTCCGCCTGCCAGAGCCCAATCTGGCGCCTGCGTTTAATCACCTTGTAGTCGAGCATCTAAACCATTATCTAAATGAAGACCAGCTGCGTCGAGGTGGGCTGCAGGTAATTACGACCCTGGATTTCGACCTCCAGTTGCAAGCCGAATGTGCTGCCGGCGTCCAGATAGACCGTATGAAAGGCCGGTTTGGGAGCGAAGCACAGACCCGCACCGGCGAGCCATGCCAGGCTGCCCGCCTTCTACCTACCTTTCCATCCGAAGACATCCCTCCACAGGCTGACCTGGAGGCCAACATTGCAATTCTCGATCCGGCTTCCGGCCAGGTCCTGGCGTTGGTTGGTGGGGAGAAATCCGGACTAATTCCCGCGCGCTTACCTGGACACCCTCCCGGGTCCCTGCTTACCCCGTTCATCTACCTGACTGCATTCTCAAGAGGGATGGGGCCAGCCTCTCTCGTGTGGGACATCCCGGCCAGCATATCGGAAGATTTGGCCGCTTTGGAAAATCCTGATAGGCAGTTTCATGGGCCTGTTCGCCTGCGCACAGCGTTCGCTAATGATTACCTCGTTCCTGCGGGTCAGATCCTCTCACAGATGGGGGTCGATGCAGTCCGGCGGACAGCAGGTCAGCTGGGGATATCCGCATTCGAGAATAGTAGTGAACCGATCACCCAGCCATTCAACGCGGGTGAAGTAAACCTACTTGAGATCGCCTATGCCTACAGCGTTTTCGCAAACCAGGGCGTGCAGGCCGGGCAACTTCCAGGTGGCGCAGATCGGGAAAACCCGGACCTCTCGCCGGTACCAGCGACTATTCTCGAAGTAGTGGACAATCGGGGAAACGTCTGGCTGGATTGCCAGACGGGATTGTCATGGTGCGCTGTAGCTCGCAAGCCGCTAATCAGCATGCAGCTGGCATACTTAATCAACGACATCCTGAGCGATGAACCGGCCCGCTGGCCGAGCCTGGGTCATCCCAATCCATTGGAGGTCGGCCGGCGGGCAGGGGCCAAGATCGGCCAGACACCGGACGGCTTCGATACCTGGACGGTCGGCTACACCCCACAGCTGGTTGTCGCCGTTTGGATTGGAAACAATCCTGCAAGCACCCCGGTTCCGCTCCTGGTGGATTGGTCTGCCGGGTTGTGGCACGCCATCCTGCAGTTCGCCAGCCGTGAAAAGCCCGCCGAGGAATGGGCGAAGCCGCCGGGCATTTCCCAAATCAGGGTGTGCGATCCCTCCGGCTTGCTTCCAACCAAGGTATGCCCGGATGTAGTGACTGAGATTTTTCTGTCGGGGAGTGAACCGGTCAACAATGATTCTTTCTATCAGGTCTTTCAAATCAACCGGGAGACTGGCCGGTTGGCGACTGTTTTCACCCCGCCTGAACTTGTTGAGGAACGAACCTTTCTCATCCTGCCGCCCGAGGCGCAATCCTGGACTCAAGAGGCCGGACTACAAACTCCGCCAGAGGATTACGATGTGCTCGAAGCACTCCCCGAGGAGGATCAAAATGCAAGCATTACCTCGCCAGCAAACTTCTCTAGCGTGAGTGGCAAGGTGGCAATCCTGGGTACAGCCAACGGACCGGATTTCGATTTCTATCGCCTCCAAACAGGACGGGGTCTAAACCCAACCGCCTGGCTACTGCTGGGCGAAGACGAAGAGAAACCAGTGAAGGATAACCAGGTGGCGGTCTGGGATACTGCCGGTCTGGACGGGTTGTATGCGCTCCAGCTGGTTGTCGTAGATCATGATATGAAAGTAAAAACCGCAACCATCCAGGTCACCATCGATAATCTGCCGCCAGTTATTGCTATCCAGTCTCCTAGCAGTGGTCAAACTTATCCCTACCCACAGACGACCACCGTCACCCTGCAAGCGGAAGCCAGCGATAACCTCGCATTGGAACAGGTGAAATTCTATCTGGATGGTCAGCTGCTCACCACGCTGAGCACGCCTCCCTTCGCAGTTCCATGGGCAACGCGTCCCGGGGAGCACCGCTTTATCGTAAAGGCTATCGATCGGGCAGGCAACAGCAGCGAAGATACCATCCGGTTCCTCGTCGAGAGGTAGGCGGTTCGAAAATATTAGAAAAAAAACCTCCAGGAATTCGAATTCCTGGAGGTGGCGTTAACTAAGGTCAGCTGCGTTCAGATACTAGGGGAGAGTTCCAATCACCTGGAATGTAGACAGGATGCGTTCTAGCGCGTCGAAGTCGGCGTCTTTGGTGATCTGCATTTCTACCAGGATCAGAAAGGACTGGGAGTTGTCGTTAGGCACCGCCGTCAGAACGATGTATGCATTCCCTGACTGGTCGCAGTTTGTGTACAAATCGTACTTCCCACGGTAATAAGCGTCTTCGTACTCATAGCGGTCATCCAGCTTACAATTATCCAGCAGGGATTCCCTGCGGATGTCGAGCAGGTTGACATATCCGCCTAACTTGGCCAGGTCATCGGAAGCGCCGAAGAACACGCCCGACTCTGTCCAGGTATCGTAATAGTTGTTCAGGTCTGCCGAAGCGGTGATTTGTGAGCCGATGGCATCACCACTGTCCTCCCAATAACCTCCATCCAAATCCGTCCATTCCGAAGGGACATCCATTTGGATTGCTCCATAGTCATCGGTGACGGTGCTGTACCCAGAATACGCCCCGGTATCCTCCACCTGCACCTCTTCGTCGACAGTCTGCTCGAAATTGACCGTCGTTTCGAGTTCCCGCCCGTTTAGCTGTCCGGTGAGTATCTCCTGAGAAGCATAGCGAATCACCTCGACGTTCAAGGGATCCGTTGAATCATGGCTGCGCAAGATGTCACAGTAATCCGCCATGGTTCCATCGGTCGCCAGGACCAGGTTTTCCATGGTGGTGATGATATCGCCGCCGGCAATCCCGGTTTTATCGGCCGGGGAACCCGAATCCACCGAGTAGACCCAGATGCCGGAAAAATCCTCGGTCGTAAACGCTTCGCCATTTACACCGATCGATTCGAAACTCTCACCTTGTTTCAGTGAATCGATCACATCCATCGCCAGGTCTTGACCGATGGCGTAATATTGGTTCGTCTCGCGGCCGCTGTAGTTCACCCCGACTACCTGGCCATTTTCATCTAACAATGGTCCGCCAGAATTGCCAGGATTGATTGTGGCATCGTGCTCGATCACCGAATCGACCGAGGCCCACCCGGTCTCACCATCCGCCTGTTCCTTGGAAACGATACCTTTCGTCATCGTGTACTGTGGTTCACCCAGTGGGAACCCGGCGGCGAAGACTTCGAGCCCGACGTTAACCGGGCCTGAATGCCAATCGAGATAAGGAAAATCGTCCCCTTCGATATCGATTACTGCCAGATCGGAGCACTCAGACACACCTAAAATCTTGGCGTTGTACGTTCTGTTCTTGTCACCCCCGATCCAGACCTTCAATAACGCAGACCCGGTGACGACGTGGTTATTAGTAACGGCAATCCCGGATGGATCGATGATGAAGCCGGAACCGTATCCAGCCGTGTTATAGGAAACGGATGAATCCGGATTGACAAAAGTTCCTTGGGATTCGATCTGGATCACCGCATTTCTGGCGTCTTCCAGGTCTGAGATCGCTCCACTCTCCACAACCTCGGTAGCCTGAGGGGCGACGGTTACCTGAGGCTCCTCAGGCGCCTGTGTGGCTGCCGGTTGGGTTTGTTCGATATCCGATCCTCCTCCTCCGCCAACCCCACAAGCCAGGCTGACGAGGATTACCAATGCAGCCAACCAGAGAAAAGGCTTTGTCATTTTTTGGTCCATCGTTGATCTCCTCTCATTATTGACAGATGATATATAAAGCGAACAAGAGCGGCAGGCTTCTTCGCCAAACTGCTGCCCCTCGAAGACCCACCCAGGTAAATTCTTGGTCGTAAATTGAGAAAAGGAGTACGTAACTGAAGGCAGTATAGCAATAATGGTCTTAAAAGGCAAGTTCACGCAACTTACACTTCTGTTGTTGCCATCCGAATGTGGGGATCAATAGAATTCCTGGGCAGTAAGACAGACTCGCGCCGGGATGAAACGGCAGGACCGGGGATATTCAAGAAATTACTTCGGTGGGTAAAGTAAGCGCAACCGGCGCCGCTGGTAAACCGCCAGCACCCCGGCGAGGATCGCGATCGCGGCCAGCGAGACTTCTACAACACGCAAGTATGCCCCTTGATCAAATAACCGAGAACTGGTTGGTTCTTCTACCGTTACGGAGGCGCGCGCTTCGCCCTGGATGCTGGGAATTTGCTTTGCCTGCTCCAAATCCTCTGAGCCCTCGCGGGGGGCTTCGGGAGCCATTTCCAGCATATCGCTGGGCGGCGGGCTCTCTGTCTCCGCTGCTGCCGGCGCTTCCAGGGCTTGCATCTCTGAGAGTGCTTGCGTCGCCATGAGGGGCGCTTCCATAACAGCTGCGGGCGCTTCCAGCGCCTGTTCAGCGGTCCGGCTGACCATCTCGCCAGGACGGAAGACCAGGTAATCCCCTAACAATGTGAAGATGAGCAGGAACGAAGCCAGAGCGGTGACCAGGCGAAGGACGGGGTACGAACGCGGCAGGGCTGTCCGGGCAGGCACCGTCCGTGGGGAGAGCGTATAATTGCGCGGGGCGCGCATTTTCGGGAGGCTGCGCAGGACCAGGCGGGTACGGTTCAACTGTTCATGTGCTTCACGCAGGTCGGGATCTTTCTGCAGACGCGTTTCCAGACGAGCTCGATCACGATTATCTAATTGCCCGTCCAGATAGTTTGAGAGGATTTCCAGATCCCGGTCCGTTACACGCATCGCTTAACTTCTTCCTGCCTTATTCTCCGGTAATTCATTGTGCTTCATGATCGAGACGATAAGCGGATGGTAAAAGTTCCCAGAAACCCTGCAGGCAGTCACGCAGCCGGACGCGCGCCCGCGCCAGTCGGCTTTTCACGGTACCGAGCGGTTTGCCGATCACCTGGGCGACTTCGCCATAATCCAGGCCTTGCACGTCCACCAATGCAACGACGGTGCGGAATTCGGAGGGAAGCTCTTGCAGGCAGCGTTGGATCGCCAGGCCGAGTTCAGCCCGCGCCGCCTGGTCTTCAGGGAGTTCGCCTGGGTCGGCGATCCAGTGCGGTGATTCGATCTCGTCCCCGGCATCGTCCAGAGGTTCGAGCGGGACGGATGGCCTGCGTTTTCGCCGGCGCAACTCGTCGTAGCAAGTGTTGGTCACAATGCGCAACAACCAGGCCCGGAAAGAACCGCCTCGAAAAGAACGCAAGTTCTGGTAAGCGGCAATGAACGCTTCTTGGGCAGCATCGTCCGCAGCCGGGCCATCGCCCAGGACGCGATATGCCTGGTTGTATACAATGTCCTGATAAGCGAGTACCAACCGGTTAAAGGAGTCCAGGTCTCCCTTACACGCCGATTGGATCAACCCGGCCTCATCCATGCAGGCGTACCCTTCTCGAGAGAACAAACCAAACAACAGTCCGCCAGGCGAGTAAGGCGATTGCGCTGACCCCTCCCAATACAACCACGAATACCGGCAGGATTGGGGAAGCGAGCAATGCACCTCGCAGAAAAGCCGCCAGAGGTGCCGCCAAAACCATCGACCAAAACGGTCGCCAGAGTTGGCGCCAGTCAATGAGAAGCGCTCGATCGAAAACCCGCAGGTGAGGCGCGATCAAGATCCAGGCAACCAACAGGGGTACGAACGTGGTCAACATACGCTGGCCGGCAGTGCCTAAGGTTCCATGGCTGGAAAAACCATAGATGGTTACGATTCCCAAGACCAGGGCATCCCCTATCAGAATCAGGTAATTTCGCGGGGAAGAGGAGCCTGACATACGCTAATTATCCTATCGCAAAGCGGGAAAAGGAGCAAGGGGGTTGATGACATTCTTTGTTACCATTGCCCTCTCCTCTGAAGGCAGTTAAAATTCCTTAAGGAGGCTGTCTTGAACAACCCATCTGAGTTAGAACCGATCGTTCCGCGACCATTCTGGCAGAGATTTCTCATTGTTATGGGTGTGGATACCCTGATCGTCGCCCTCGGAGCTCTCTTGCTGAGAAGTTCTGGTCAAATTTCCAATCTTTACTTCTGGAGTAGCATTGTCCTCTTCGCCATCGCCGTAATCCCGATTATTAGCGAAGTCGGGACAAGTGCAAAAGCTACCGGGAAAGCCATTAAAGACGGACAGAAAGTTGGTAACTTGCTCAAAGATAAACAGGGGGATTTTGACCGCGGCGCCCGCACGACCTATCTTTACGGACTGTCAGGATTCTTTGCCCTACTCCTGTCTATTCTTACACTCCCCCTGGGTTAATAAGGATTATGGAAAATTCAAATCGAAGACTTTTGCTCATTATTGGTGGAATTTCGCTATTCGTTTGCGCCTGTATCGCCATCGCCGCATTGGTTGGTTCGGGTCTGTTCTTCTGGACCGTGGCCTCCCCATCTACCTCCGTGGAGGATCCCGTGGGCACGTCTCTTCCAGAAATCCAGCCCAGCCCAGCTCTGGAAGTAGAGGAAACCTCTCCATCATCATCCTCGCCATCTCAGACTCCGCAGCAGAACGCAACTCTGTCCCCAACCGAGGCCGGACCGGGGACCGGCTCCAACCTTCCCGGTGAGATCACCCGGCAGATGGATGAGATTCAGAAACAGGTGATCGATTTGCGCGGATTAAGATCAAACGGCTCCGTCGAACGAGCCTTGTTGACGCCTGAACAGCTGCGCGATCACGTGATGAATAATTTTCTGGCGGATTACACATCAGATGAAGCCCGGGATGACGTAATCTTCTATTCCCAGCTGGGTTTACTAGAACCGGACTTCGATCTACAGGAGTTCTTCCTTGAACTGTACAGCGAACAAGTCGCCGGATTTTACGATGATGAGACAAAAGAGATGTACGTCGTCAGAGGCGAAGGATTCGAAGGACCGGAAAGGCTCACCTATGCTCACGAATACACGCACGCCTTACAAGACCAGAATTATGATTTCGAAGATGGGCTGAACTTCAACGACGAGGCGTGTGACGAAAATACAGAACGCTGTGCTGCTCTCCAGGCCTTGATCGAGGGAGATGCTTCGGCAACCGAGTTCGAATGGTTTGTCGAACATGGTACCCAAGAGGAATTACTACAGATCCAGGAGTTTTTCGAAAATTTCGAGAGCCCTATTTTCGACAGCGCCCCATCCTTTATGCGGGAGGACTTCATTTTTCCTTACAACTATGGACAGTCCTTCGTCGAAAACCTGCGCTCTAGAGGAGATTGGGAGGCAGTAGATCGGGTTTATCAGGCACCCCCGGTGTCGACAGAGCAAATCCTCCATCCAGAACGCTATCCGGAGGATGAACCTGTGCCGGTTACTATCCCTGACCTGGCGCCTATCTTTGGGGAAGGCTGGCGAGAAGTCGATCGTGATACGCTGGGGGAATGGTATACCTTTTTACTCCTGGCCCACGGGCTGCAGGAAAACACCCGGGTGGAAGCTTCAACTGCTCAATCGGCTGCTGAAGGATGGGAAGGAGACGCCTACGTGGTCTATCACAATGATGAAACCGGCCAGAGTGCCCTCGTCCTGGATACGCTCTGGGAAAGTGAAAATGACGCGGGTGAGTTCGGGGACGCCTTCAGAGAATACGCCGGGAACCGGTTTGGAGAGAGCAGCCTCGATGATGTGAATTTAACCGCCTGGGAAAATTCGGAGGCTGCTACTGAATTCCGCGTCGATGGGCAGCGAACAGTTTGGGTGCTGGCGCCAAATGCCGACTTATTGCAGGCAATTTCGACAGCTCTCCAGGGACAATAAGCTTATATCGATTACCGGGCAATAAAATGCTCGAAGTTAGAAAGGCCGGGCGCGCGCCCGGCCTTTCTTTATTGTGTATCCAACTGGCGGGAGAGCTCCAGATAACGTTCTTTATTCTTCGGATCAAGCACCAACAGATTTTCAAGAACCTTGCGTGCTTCTTGCTGCTCCCCAGCCTTCAGATGAGAATCCAGCAAGCTGGTATACACCTCCGCAGCCCTGGCACGCCGTCCGTTCCTTTGATAAGCCTCCGCCAGGTGTTTGCGTAAGAACAACTGATCCGGGTACTCGATAGAAAGCGATTCGAGCGCCTCGACGACTCGCTCGAGCCCGGTGGTATTCTCCAGGACTCTGACGAAGTCTGTGAGCTCTCTCTCTGCCTCAACTCGTTTTCCCAGGCGGATATTCAGCTCGACCAAGGCTTCGCGGGCATGCTGATCCTCAGGCTGCAGCCGGCGGATCTGATCGAAGTGATGCAGCGCTTCCCGCCAATCCAGACTTTGCATGTCTATATCAGCCATTTGATAGAGGATGTGGATCAGGAGGCTTTGCTCGCAGCGGGATCGCTGGGCCAGGTCTAGAGCTTGCTGGTAAGTCTGCCTGGCTCGGGCCAGGTCTGCCAGGTTGTAATACACCTCCGCCATTTCGAGATATCCTTGAATGGCTTCCTCTACATGGCCTCGCTCGGTAAGAAGGTGAACCAATTGGTTCCGGGCAACCAGATCCATCGGGGCAACCCGTGTGACCCGGCGTAACATCTGAATGGCTCTCTTGAGATCACCGCGGGCATTGTAGGTTTGAGCCACTACAGCAAACTTATCGGTGGCTTCCCTGAGGTGGTTCTGTTGCATCAGCAGCTCGCCAATCTGTACGTGTAGAGGAAGATAGGCAGGAGCGTGCTGCAGGGCAGAAAAAGCTTCCTCCATTGCCGAGCGGTATAAGCCAGCCCGGGCCAGGCGGTTGATGGCGTTGATCGACTCGATTACCTGGCTGGCGCGCGAATCGCTCACGATTTCACCCAATGGCATGGGCGGTGCATCCCCATCCACCGGCAGTTCCTTCCTGGCTTTAATAACCCTCTCTCGCCAATCAACCTGGTATAAAAGATCGTGGACCGTGTCGCAGACTTTCTCCTTGTGAGCGCGATCGATCCGCTTCGACTCTGCCTCAATCACTGGTTCGTACAGCTGGGTCAGCTCGTCAGCTTCCTCTGGTTCGACAATGAGAGAATCTGCGAGCTTA
>Ga0209341_10001742_pt1 | contig 21291 bp, 20 predicted proteins | sample RifCSP13_2_FD_184020 | JGI IMG/M metagenome (GOLD analysis project Ga0209341, IMG submission 184020) | Soil microbial communities from Rifle, Colorado - Rifle CSP2_sed 13_2 (SPAdes) (version 2) | ecosystem: Environmental > Terrestrial > Deep subsurface > Rock core/Sediment | place: Rifle... | reverse complement strand
GCGCTCCCCCATAAGACCATCGTGAGGACAAGCCCGGCGTAGACGCGCCCGTGCGGGCGCGTTCCCTTTTCCGATCCTTCTCCCGGCATCCCCGAACTATACACCAACCCCGAAGATCGCCGCCGGTGCCCGGGATGGAATCACCAGTCTTCCGCGTTGTGGTTCTCGCCGTGGCAGGTTCCGCTGCACGTGCCCGTTCCGGGGGTTCCTCCGGGGGTGTAGACGACCGACCCCGTGGAGTTCCGGAACGTGTCCCTCGCGGGGCCTTCCATCGCGGAGGTCCCAAGGAACAGGAAGTGATTGGCCACCCCGGGCGTGTTGTTCGTGGCCACGTTCATGTCGTGGCATTCGGTGCAGGTGAAACTGCCGCCCCCATGCCTGTTGTGCTCTCCCGAGGAATAGCTGTTGAATTGCGCGGAACCGGACGCATGGCAGCTCGTGCACTGGGTGTTCACCGCAATGCTCCCCGTCCGCCAGTTCGGCGTGGTCTGCCCGCCGTGGCAACTGGCATTCCCGCAGGCAAGGGTCGTGGCGTTGAAGGTCGTCGCGCCGGTTTCCGCGTTGTACGTCGCAAGGAAGGCCACGTCGATCCCCGACGCGCCCCCGACGTTGTCGTAGAAATGCTGGAGACCCGTCCCGGTCCCGCCGCCGTTGTGGCAGGTGTTGCAGACGCCTTGCACGTTGTCCAGGGCGTTGTGCTTGGCGTGGGCTCCCGCGATGTTCGGGAACACCGCACCGACGGGCGCCGCCCCGGCGGGCGGATTCCCGTGGCAGGAGGCGCACCCGGTGAAGGTGAACGGGCTCCCCCCCTTGTGGCACTCGATGCAATACGGCGCGTTCACGAGGATCCGCGGCAGGTCCATGTTATGGCAGTCGTTGCAGAACGTGTTGAATTGGGCCTGCGCGTCGGCCGGGTGGTCTGCATACGGCCGGACGGGGTGGGGCGCCGTTTGGACGTCCTCGTGGCACAGCGTGTTGTTGAAGCACCCCGGCACGGGGCTGGCCGGCGGCGGGGTGGGCGGGGTGATGACCACCGTTCCACTCCCGCGGTGGCACCACGCGCAGGCGGCAGGGTTCCCCGGTACCGTGTTGTCGGTGTTCGTGTGCCTCCTGGCGGTCGGCGGCGACCCGAACGCCACCCTCCACGGCGCGGGGGAGTGGGGCGAAGCGACCCCTGAGCCGTGGCACGAGGCGTTGTTGACGCACGTTGGCGCGTTGCCGGATCCGGCGAAATTGTTCCCGTGGCAGTTCTGGCAGATCCCGAACCCCGTCGAAGGGCCGGGCGCCGCCTTGGCGGAGGCGCCGTGGTTGTCCGGGTTGCTCCATCCCGCCGGGTGGAAACCGGCCGGTGCGGGGGAGTGGCAGTTGTGGCAGAACGGCTGCGCCATGTGCCCGAAGCTGTTGTTGGTCTCGTGGCACCGGACGCAGACCGCGGTGACGGCATTCAGGGTATCCAGGGGACCGAACGTGGTATGCCCCGTGATCTGCCCGTGGACGAACGGCGAACCCGGCGGAATCCGGCCGCCGTCCTCCGTGAAGTGGCAGTCGAGGCAGTTGTACAGCGCCGGAGTGCCCGGATCGTGGCACGCGTCGCACGCGAGATTCCTCACCGTCACGTTGTCCCTGAACGCCGTGCCGTGGAAATTCGCGCTCGTCTTGTTCAGCCAGTCCAGCGGGTGGAACGCGGGGCCGGCCGGGTGGCAAACCACCCCGTTGCGGGAAGCGCTGAAGCAGGAGACCTTCGAGATCCCCCCCCGGAGATCGTCGCCGTGGCATTCCGTACAGACGTTTCCGTCGGGACGCGCGTAGGACGGGTGGGTATCGACGAAGTTCGAGGGGTGCTTTCCGCTCGCGTCGACAAGGCTTCCCGTCGCCGTCGGCGTCGAGCACGCCGACAGGACGAACCCCGCCGCCAGCAGAAGCCCCGCCACCAGCACCATCCGGCCGCTATTCCGGTGCGTCATTCTCATCGCTCCTTTATTCCGTTCCGCCGTCACTTGTGGCATTGGCGGCACTTCACGTCGTTCTTGTTCCCGTGGCACCGGAAGCACGAGCCGGGGTCGATCCGGCCGTCGATCCGGTGCGTGACCAGGTAGTCTCCCCGATGCGGCGCCATCCGGTCCGGCCGATCGCCCATCTTCGTGTTCGGCTTGAGCTCCTCCTTCCCGGCGTGGCACGTCTGGCAGAACGCCGGGGCGTGGCAGGAAGCGCAAAGGTTCTGCCCCTGGCGGGCGTACGTCCCGTGGGAATCGATGAAGACCCGGGAGTGGCGGACCGCGGCGTACGGCTTCAACGCCCCGGTGGACACGTCCTGGTGGCACTCGAGGCAGTCGACCCGGCCCGGCGGCAGCTCCTCCGGGTGCTTCGAAGGCACCGACGGGGCCTGCGAGAAGGCGGAGCACCCGAACAGCAGGGCGAGCAGGGCCGCCCCGAGGATATTCACGGCGTGCGCGCGGCGCATCATTTCTTCCCTCCCGTGCCGGTCTCGAGCTCAAGGGTCGCCCGGACCAGTCCCGCGTAGTCTTCCTGGAAATCGGGACTCTGCGTGTAGGTCAGGTCTCCGGAGAGGTGCAGCGCGGAGAGGAGCTGGTATCCCGCCGATGCGACCACCTGGTAGGCGTTCTTCTTCCCGTTGATCGCCTTCTTGTACTGCTGGGCGATCGCGTCCAGCGTCAACCGGAGCTTCGACGGCGAGTACGTGGCGAAGCCGCGGAACTCCCGATACTCGTTCTCGTCCCGGTCGGCGGAGACGGCGGCGGCCGCGATACCCGCCACATCCTTCTTTTCATTGTACGAGTACCGCAAGCCCGCCTCCCCGCGGCTCGCGTCCCCGGGGTCCGTCTTGTCGTGCCGGATGTTCTTCCCGGCGACCTCCAGCGTCAGCCCGGGAACGAACTCCCAGTCCACGACGCCGAAGATCGACCGGACCTTGTCGTCGGTGTCCACCGAGGGGAATACGAACGCCGGATGCAGCGCCGCCTGGAAAAGCCCCTTGTACGTGTACGTCTCATATCCGCCGGAGATGTCGAACCGCGCGCCGGGGAGAATACGGACCGCGTATCGCTGCGACGCCATCTCGCGGGCCGAACGGTTGTACGTCGCCTGCCCTGTGAGCTCCACCGGGCCCGCAACGCGCAGCCACAGGTCGCCGCCGTACAGCTCCCGGTCCTTCCCCTGGAACGGCCCCTTCTCCGTGAGGTACGAGGCGCCGAGCTCGACGAAGCCGGCCCGGGCGAAGAAGATCCGCCCGCCGTACAGGGAATCCCCTCTTTCCGTGTTGTCCAGAATGGAATGCTCCACCGGGACGCCGCCATACCCCGAGATCCCGATCCCGAGAGGGGTCGTCGCCTTGAAGAAGGCGCCGTCGAGGGTCTCCACCGCCGCCCCTTCCGTGAGGAAGAAACGTCCGAGCTTCATCTGGGCGTTTCCCCGGGGGTGCAGGTATTCGAGGAAGGCGCTGCCCAGGTCCCCGGACTCCCTGCCGGACCCGCTCGGATCGGACAGGTCCACCCTCCCCCACCCGTAGAAATGGAAGGCGAGGGGCATCCCGCCCAGATTCGCGGCGTCCGCAGAGAGATATTCGTACAGCGGAGCGTACGTGTTCCTGCTCCCGGCCGGGAGGTCCCGCTCGTAATACCGAAGGAAGGTCTTCGAAGAGACGGAAAGGTCGGCCGCGGGGACGGTGTCCGGGAGCGCGAGAGGAAGGAACAACGACAGGACGACGATGGCCGGGAGGAGCCGTTCACCGGGAGCTACCGTGGTCATCGGACGTCCCATTCGCACCCCCAAGACGGTATTTGATTCGCAATTCATTCTCACAAAAACAGGCGAGCGTACCAACAATTATTTCATCGATGCCGCATCCGGTCCGCCGTTGCGGGCGACCCGCCGGAAGGAGCGGGAAAAACCTTTTTTATCGATATATTGTTTTATACGCAATATCAGGACCACCGTACCATTAAAGTTTATCCCATGAAAAAATAACCAGATGGCGGAGGGAACCGGGGGAGTATATTTCAGAATTCGGATTTTCCGGCTCATTGTAACAAAAATGTAATCTCCATATTGAGGGCGTATGCGCATCGACCCTGTCGCCGAAAAGTTCGGCAACGGGACCGGGGAGAGCGGTGTACAATCTATCCATCAGAACGAACTCCCTCGGAGGATGCATGCGAAACTCCATTCCGTCCGCACTGGTGGCGGCGCTCCTTCTGTTCATCGCCGTCCCGGCGGCGAACGCCTTCACCGGGGAAGGTTGCGGCAGCGGCGCCTGCACCGACTGCCACAACCTGACCCGGGACGAGGCGGCGAAGATCCTCGGCGGCAACGTCGACAACGTCCTCTCCGTCGGGGCCAGCCCCGTGGGGGGGCTCTGGGAAGTGGCGGTCGAAAAGGCGGGCCAGCGGTGGCCCCTCTACATCGATTTTTCCAAGGAGTACGTGATCGCGGGGCAGATCGTCCAGTTGAGCACGAAGAAGAACCTCACGGGGAGCAGGATGCTCTCGATGAACCGCGTCGACGTTTCGCAGATCCCCCTCGCCGGGTCCATCGTCGTGGGGAAAACGGACGCGAAGCGGCGGATCGTCGTTTTCGACGACCCGAACTGCCCCCACTGCGCGAAGCTGCACGAGACCGCGAAGGAGATCGTGGCGAAGCATCCCGACGTCGCGTTCTTCGTGCGGCCGTTTCCGCGGAACGGCGACCGGCCTACCTATGAAACGGCCCTCTCGATCGTCTGCGCCGGCACGGCCCAGGCGCTGGAGGACGCCTTCGCCGGAAAGCCGCTGCCGAAGGGGAAGTGCGGCAGCAAGGCGGTGGACGAGACGATCCAGGCCGCGAAGCGGTTCAATATCCGCTCGACCCCGACGATGGTCTTCCCGGACGGACGCGTGGTCCCGGGCGCGCTGGAGGCGGAGAGGATCCTGTCCCTGCTGAAGGAGGAGGCCGGCGGTCCGGTGGAACCTTCCGCCGGGAAAGCGAAGTCGAAGAAGTGACCGTCACCGTACAAGGAGATCCCGGATGAAGCCGTTTCTGCCCGCCTGCGCCGTCGCCGCGATCCTCGTCCTTCACCTCCCGAACCCCGCCGCGGCGTTCCAGAAAGAGGCCGGGGCCGCCAAGGTGTGCTCGGAGTGCCACAAGCTCACGAAGGCGGAGGCGGGGAAGATCCTCGGAAAGGTGGTGGACAACGTCGTCGCCGTCGAACAAGGCCCGTTCCCCGGCATCTGGGAGGTGGACGTCACCAGGGACGGGAGGACGTACCCCCTCTACGTGGACTACTCCCTGAAGTACCTGTTCAACGGGCAGTTCATCCGCCTGGCCGACATGCGGAACATCACCGGGACGCGGTACCAGGACCTGAACCGCGTCGACGTCTCCACCATCCCCCTGGAGGACGCGATCGTGGTGGGAAGCAGGTCGGCGAGGAAGAAGATCATCGTCCTCACGGACCCGACGTGCCCGCACTGCGTGAGGCTGCACGGGGAGATCAGGAAAGCGGCGGCGAAGGACGCGGACACGGCGTTCTACGTGATGCCGTACCCGCGCAACGCCAAGGACAAGGCCACCTATCGGAAATGCCTCGCCGTGGTGTGCGCGAAATCGGAGAAGCTGCTCGACGACGCCTATGCCGGGAAGGAGCTGCCGGCGCCGTCGTGCAAGAGCGACGCGGTGGACGAAACGATCAAGCTCGCCGACCGGTTGAAGATCCCGGGGACGCCGACGATGATCCTCCCCGACGGGCGGCTGGTCAGCGGTTCCATGGAGGCGGACGCGGTCCTTGCGCTCCTCAAGTAGGCCATCCCCCCGGGGACCGTCGGTGTAGTGGGAGCGCTCCTCTCCTCCTTCCAGTCGTACCTCCAGGCGGGCTCCCCCCTCGCGTACGCCGCGGCGTTCCTCGGGGGGATCCTCGTCGGCTTCACCCCGTGCGTCTACCCGGTCCTCCCCGTGACGGTCGGATATATCGGATGCCGCAGCGGGGGGTCCCGCCGCAGCGCGTTCCTCCTGTCCGCCGCCTACGCGGTCGGGATGGCCCTGACGTACGCCGCCCTCGGGATGGCGGCGGGGCTGACCGGGAGCGTGTTCGGCGAGGCGACGGCCCATCCCCTCTCGTACCTGGTCCTCGGGAACGTCTGCATTCTCCTGTCGCTCTCGATGTTCGACGTCTTCCATCTCCCCACCCCCACGGTCCTCGCCCGCGCGGGCGGTCCTTCGATCCCGCCGCGGGGGATGGGGGGAGCCTTCGGCGTAGGGATGTTGTCGGGACTCGTGATCGGTCCGTGCACGGCGCCGGTGCTCGGTGGGCTGCTGCTCTACGTCGGGGCGAGCGGGCACCCCGTCTTCGGCGCGACTCTCCTGTTCACCTTCGCGCTGGGGATGGGGGTTCCCGTCGTGGCCCTCGGGACGTTCGCGGGGATACTGGCATACCTTCCGAAGGCGGGAGGGTGGACGGTGAAGGTCCAGCGGGCGTTCGGCGTCCTGCTCCTGCTGGCGGGCGAGTACCTGCTCCTCGAGGCGGGGAAGCGGCTGGTCTGACCCGAACCGCCCCCGGGACGGGGAACATCGAACGGTGGAAGGAGGGGACGATGAGATCACGGTACGCCATCGCCGCGCTGCTGTTCCTGCTGTGCGGGGCCGCCCTTGCGGGGCCCGAGCGTCTCCTGCCGGGAGGCGGGGGGAAACCTGCGACCGGCATCGCGGAAAGCGACCGGTCGACGGATTTCACCCTCCCGGACCTGGACGGGCGGCCTGTGACGCTGGGACGGTACCTCGGAAAGAAGCCCGTCCTCCTCGTTTTCTGGGCGACGTGGTGCCCGGAGTGCAAAGCCGCCATCCCGGAGATCAACGCGATGACCACGGAACCGCTCGCCGGGAAGCTGCAGATCCTCGGGCTCGACTTCAAGGAGTCCAGGGAGATGGTCGCGAACGCGGTGGAGGCGCGCGGCATCCGCTTCCCGGTGCTTCTCGACGAACACGGGCAGGTGGCCCGGGCGTACCGGGTCGTCGGGATCCCCACGTACATCCTGATCGATCGGCGGGGAAAGATGGTCTACCGGGAGCACGTGCTTCCCGGGGACATCACGCGCATCCTCGGATCCTGACCGTTCCGGGGCGGGCGCGCACGGACGCCGCCCGCCCCGGACGGACTCCCGCTACTTCGACGCCGTCTTCCTCTCCAGGGCGTCGTTCACCAGCGTGATTCCCTTGCGCGACTCCTCGACCGACCTCGTCAACGATTCACGCGCCAGGGCCGGGTTGTGGAAGCCGTCGGAGTTCTCCGCCGTCCACCACTCCCAGAGAACGTGCGCCTTCTGGTGCAGCTCCTGCGCCTCCTTGATCACCTCGGGCGGGAGCCCCGCCTTCTTCCCCTCGACGATCTTGTCGATCAGCGCGGAGAGCCAGAACTCCGCCTTGCGCATCTTCCCCTTGGTGAAGTTCCGGATGGAGTCGATCTCGTAGGCGGCCTGCGCCTCCGTCGACTTCGGGTGGCATTTCGACGTGAGGCACGTCTGCTTCAGGTAGTTCCTGGGGCTCGTCTGCCAGTGGGAGGTGTACACCTTCCCCTTCGCGTTGCGCACCTTCGGCATGTGGCAGGCGTCGCAGCTCGCACCCGCCTTGTCGTGCACCGAGTTCCAGAACGTCTCGGCCTCCGGGTGCTGCGCCTTCCACAGCAGTCCGCCGGTCAGCGTGTGCTTGAAGTCGCGGAAACCCAGGGTGTTGTAATGGTCGTAGATCTGCAAGACGTTCTTGAACGGGAAGTGGTTCGTCCTCCGGTCCGCCGCCTTGATGGAGTATTCGCCCGTCTTCGGGTCGTACCCCGGATTGCAGTTGTACTCCACGTGGCACTGGCCGCACTGGAGCTTCGCATCGTACTTCTCCAGCAGGGCGATCTTCCGGAAACCGCCGCGGAACTCCTTCACGTCGATCTTCGTGGCGTTGGGGTCCTTGTGCCAGAGCGTGTCCTTCTCCGGCCGGGTCAGCGCCTGGATCAGGCCGTCCCGCACGATCCGGGGCCGGGCGGCGTGGGGATCGTGGCACATGAAGCAGTTCAGCGAGTTGTTCAGCTCCTTGACGAACTCGACCACGTTCGAGGCGCGGTCCCACTTCGCCTTCTCGTCCTTGTCGCCCATGTACTTCCATTTGAGGATCTGGTCCTGCGTCTTGCACTGCAGGCAGGTGGGGTTCGCCGCGGGGGCGCTCTCGGGCAGGAACGCCTTGTGCTCCTTGCTGTCGGGGTACCGGTCGACCAGCACGTCCCACGCCTTCACGGGTCCGGGCATCGAGACGTATCCCCACCCGTTCTTCGCCTGGAATCGCCCGCCGTACGCCCGGTCGACGATCAGGTGGTCGACGAGCATGAAGGCGTGGCTGCGCGGGTTGGCGTGCTCCTTCGTGAAGCCGTGCCCCATCATCAGCTTGTCCCAGAACGGGTTCGGCGCCCGCTCCGTGAGGAGCGACTTTTCCGTGCGCGCCGGCTTCCTCAGGTTCAGCGTGCCGAAGCTCGCGTACTGGTCCGGGTGGCAGCCGCCGCACGTCTCGAGGTCGACGCGCGTTGTCGGCTTCCTGTCGCTGTCCTTCAGGTGGTCCGCCGTCCCGTCATGGCAATTCGTACAGTTGACCTTCCCGTGCTTGCCGCCCTTTTTCAGCGCCTGGATATCGTCGTGACACTCAAAGCACTTCTCTTCCCGCACCGGCGACTCCGCGGGCCTGGCCGCCTTCGGCACGGCGCGCACGGTCATCGGCCCGTAGATCTCCGCCTCGACGCCCACGTCGGACTTCGCCGCGTGCTTCGAGCTTTTCCCGCCGCCGTTCTTGTCCGCCATCGCGCTGCCGGTCCACAGGTACGCGGACCATGCGACCGCCAGAACGATCCCCAGGAACACCGCAGACCGTTTCATCCGTCCACCTCCTTCCGTTTGTTGCGGGTCGATTCCCCCCACGGCGCGTCACGGGCGACCCGATCGCGCCGCGGCTCGCCGGAATGCATACAGTATACAATTCCGCGCGGGACGGGAGGCCCCCTTTCGCGTCCGCGAAGGTACCCGCAACCGGAATCGTGCCGGACTCCGGAGCGGTCCTTTTTGACCCCGATCAAAGAACCGGGCCAAAGGGGAGGGGATCAACAGATACTCTATATGGGTAATTATTTTCTCTTTTTACAAATTACCGCCACAAGGCAGGAAAAAGGGGCTACAAGCCGGATGCCTGTAACCCCTCGGAGTTCTTGACCGGGATAAGCGGAGAGAGGGGTGATCTCCCCCGCTACATCTTCGGCGGGAAATTGGCCGGATCGATCACGTACCAGACGTTGTTCACTCCCTGCCCGGCGGTGTCTCCCTGAGCCTTGTCCCCCCCCCAGTAGTAGAGCGGATACCCGCGGAACGTCGTCTGCTTCTTCCCGTCCTCGCGCGTGATCGTTCCGAAGTCCTCCGGTTTCGTCCCTTCTCCCGCCGCGACCGCCTCCCGGTAGTAGACCGGCCATTTCTCCACGCACGGCCCCGCGCAGGCGCTCTTGCCGGGCGAATCCTTCTTGAACCAGTACAAGGTCATCCCTTTGGCGTCGGCCAGGTAACTCCCCACTCCGGACTTCGTCATCTTCTTCGCCGCGTGGTCCATGGCGAGCGCCGCTCCGCCCATCGCCAGGGAAAGAAAAACCGCGATCAGCCCGACCGGCAACTTCCTCCCGATTCGCATCCCGAACCCTCCCTGCCGGGGATCCCTCCCCGGCGTCCACGGTTGCCCACCTGGTGCAGCGTCTCGCGAATACCAAGGCATCATCCGAGCGCCGATGCACTCCTTTCCCCCTTGGATGACCCTCCCGGGGTAAAAAATTCGGCGCGGTGGAAATTGCGCACGAGGGGTGGAAAAGCATCGGCGAGGTCGCCTCGTGGAAAGAGAAAGAAAACGGGCCGCCTCGGGAAGGGCGGCCCGCAACGAACAGTGAGGTATAGACGGCCCAGCGCCTGCACAGCAGAAGACCCGCCCCGGCGAGGATGTAAACCATGCCGGCGAGAAAATTGAACCAGAGCACAAAGGGAACTGCATTGCCGAAATCGGCACGCGATTCCAAACTGCCAAACAATGCTCGACCACCAGTTAAAACCGTCACGCCACCGAACACGATTGCAGCGATTGCCATCCGGTTCACTACACGATTTGCATTCATGGCGATGCCCTACAGCCCGAAGATCTCCTTCACCTTCGCCTCGAACGCCTCGTCCGATAACTGTTTCGCCATCGGGACGAACGTCTCCGCCTCGACACCCACCGGAGTGCGGATGGGGGACCCGGCATCCTCGATCACACGGAGGACCGCCTCCGCGACCGCCACGGGGTCCGGCCCCTCATTGATCTTCTTCGCCACCACGGGGATGAGCTTCGCGGCCAGCGCGGCGTACGGCGACGCCGGGGAGACGGTCGCCGGGTTCGCCGCCAACCCCTTCGAAACGAAGCGCGTTCCGAAGAGGCCCGGCATCACGGAGTGGACCCGGATCCCGAAGGGCCCCGCTTCGTACCGCAGGGAATCGGTGATCGCCTCGACGGCGTACTTGCTCGCGTTGTAGTACGTCAACAGCGGAAACCCCATCCTCCCGAGCCACGCGGAGATGTTGACGATCACACCCGACCGCCGGGCCCGCATAAGGGGGAGTACCGCCCGGCACATCCGGCCCACACCGAAGACGTTGACGTCGAACTGGCGCAGGATCTCCGCGTCCGTCGACTCCTCCACCGTCCCCAGGAACCCGAACCCCGCGTTGTTGACGAGGTTGTCCAGCCTTCCGGACTCCTTCGCCACGCGCGAAACGGCGGCGCGGATGGAAGCGTCGTCCGTGACATCCACCTGCACGGCCTTGAGGGGGATCCCCCGGCCCTTCGCCTCTGCGACCAACACCTCTCCATCCGCCGTTTTCCGCGCCCCCGCGTAAACATCGTATCCCTTGCCCGCAAGCAAGAGAGCCGTCGCCTTCCCTATCCCGGATGTCGCCCCGGTGATCAGCGTGACCTTGCCCATGCGGACACCTCCCCCGATTTTCGTCCATCATCATCTGAAATCCCGGAGGATTCATTGACTGGCATCAATTGCCCGGGGAAGGCAATCCGCATGGGGCCCACCACCATCGCCACACGGCGATGATCAGCAGCACGGCCAGAACGAGAAACAGGTTGAGGAAGGTCATGAAGTGGAATGCCTTCAGGTGCGGTGGCTTCCTTCCCGGCCTGGCCGAAGCCAGCAGTTCCCCAACGACGGGGAGTCGATAAACCCGGTCCTCCCCGTGGGGAGCGAGTTTCAGGAAATCCGTCAGGTCGAAACCCGCCTGGTGCTTGCCGAGGTGGCTGCCGCCACCCACGACAGGACGATCTTCACGTCCCCTTGCGACCTGCCTTTTCCGAACCAAGGTGTCCTCGATCACATCTGTTCCCTCCGTGAAGGATTTGACGCGGTAGTGCCCACTACTCACCGTGGCTTCGAACCCCTCTTCGCGCTCTACTCGACAAAGTGCCTCGAGCCGATGAAAAGTCTCCTGGAGGTCGGCGATTATTGCATTTACGATTTCTACCCGCGGATCCATATCCGTATGTTCCAAGCGAGGAACTGGCGCAGTTGGACAAGGAGGGGACATCCTTCTTGAACATCAATACCCTCGAAGAATTTGCCCGGCTCGAAAAAAGGATGTCCTCATGACCGTCAAGGCTGTGGCGTTTGTTGCAAAATCCGGCTCCGGCAAAACGACCCTTCTCGAAATGGTCATCTCCCGGTTAAAAGACCGTGGATATAGAGCGGGTGCCATCAAACACGACGCCCACCGTTTCGACATCGACCGGCCGGGCAAAGACAGCTATCGCCTTACCGCCGCCGGCGCGGATACCATGGAGATCTCCTCTCCCGAAAAGCTGGCCCTGGTGAAACAGCACACGGCCTCTCCTCCGGTTGAGGCCCTTCTTGCCGAATTCTCCACGGATGTTGATATCGTCCTGCTCGAGGGTTACAAATCGTGCTCGTTGCAGTAGCAGCGATGAACCGTCGAACCTGGATGTTCCGGAACTGGATATCAACGATTCCGATGGGATTACGGAGTTCATCGAGAGGAATTTCCTTCTATGAATGACCGGGATTCCGGACTTCAAGTGCGCTCCAAGATCTGGCTGGAAATGGACGGAGAACCGGTATTCGGCCAGGGGCGTGAGGACCTGCTTCGTCTCATCCAAAAGACGGGTTCGATCAACGCAGCCGCGAAAGCGATGGGAATCTCCTATCGCAAGGCGTGGACCTACATCGATGCCATGGAGAAGCGGCTTGGATTTCCCCTGGTGATCCGTCAGAAAGGGGGGGCCGGCGGAGGGGAATCCGTACTCAGCCCGCAAGCGGCCACCTTTCTGGAAAAATTCCACGCGCTGAAGAAGGATTTCAACAACATGGTGAACCGCAAGTTCATCAAACTCCGCTTCCGAACGGGGTACTGAATTCATGGTCAACATAATGGTCAACATAGAGGAAGCACAACAAATCATCCTGCGGCATGTTACTCCGCTTCCGACGGAAGAACTCCCCCTCTTGCAGGGGCTGGGGAGAGTGGCCAGCGAGGACGTTATCGCCCCCTGGGATATCCCTGCGACGGACAAATCCGCCATGGACGGTTACGCGTTCTCCTTCGCCTCGCTCCAAGGGACTGTCTCTTTGTGTACGGGAATATCCCTGGACACATGTCCGTGGTGCTGATCATCGCGGGATTCAAACTGCTGTTCGTTCAGGTCTCTCAGCATGGGATCTTCGCGTTCCGCCGCGAATAGAACCACCACGTCACAACAATGCAGGTGACATAGAAAGCCAGGAAGCCGTAAAGCGCAGACTCCGGACCTCCCGTCAGCCGGATGGAGCTGCCGAATGCTTTCGGAATGAAGAAGGCGCCGTACGCGGCGATGGCCGAGCTGAAACCGATGACGGCCGCTCCTTCCTTGGCCGCATCCTTGAGGGCCTGTTCCTGTGCAGCCGCCCCCTTCCCTTCCGCGTCCCGCTTCCGTTCGGTCAGGAAAATCACCGGGATCATCCGGAACGTCGACCCGTTGCCGATCCCGGTGGTGACGAACATCAGGATGAACATGCCAAGGAATCCCCAGAAGTTTCCGCCGGAGTCCCCATGGGGAAGGAACGAGAGAATACCGCCCACGCTTGCCGCCATGACGATGAAATTCCAGAAGGTCACCCTCGCACCCCCTAATTTGTCCGCGACCCAGCCCCCTACCGGCCGCATGATCGCGCCGACCAACGGCCCGAGAAAGGCATACTGGGTGGGATTCACTCCGGGAAACTGGGATTTAATGAGGAGCGGCAACCCGGCAGAGTAGCCGATGAAGGAACCGAAGGTTCCAAGATAGAGCCAGCACATGAGCCAGTTATTTTTCCGTCGGAAGATGATCGCCTGCTCGGCGAACGATGCCCTGGCGCTGGCGACGTCGTTCATGCCGAACCACGCCGCCAGTGTGGAAGCGACGATGAACGGCACCCAGATGAACCCGGCATTCTGCAGCCACATCGGCCGCGTCACCCCTTTGACGACGGACATCTGCGGCTCCCCGCCGAAGGCGCCGAACACGCCTGCGGTGATGGCAAGCGGCACCAGGAACTGCATCGCGCTGACCCCGAGGTTCCCCAACCCCGCGTTCAGCCCCAGGGCGGTCCCCTTCCGGGCCTGGGGAAAGAAAAAGCTGATATTCGACATGCTGGAGGCGAAGTTCCCTCCGCCGAAACCGCACAGCAGAGCGAGGATCAGGAACGTCGAATAGCCCGTTTCCAGGTTTCGCACCGCGAAGCCCATGCCGATCGCCGGAATCAGCAAGGAGGCGGTGCTGAGGGTGGTCCATTTCCGCCCGCCGAAGATCGGCACCATGAAGGAGTAGAAGATCCGGAGCGTCGCCCCTGCCAGGCCGGGCAGCGCGGCGAGCCAGAAGAGCCTGTCTGGGTCGAATCGGAAACCGATGGCCGGGAGGTTTACGACCACCACGCTCCATACCATCCAGACCGCAAAGGCCAGGAAGAGCGCGGGAATGGAGATCCATAGATTCCGGGAAGCGATGGCCTTGCCTTCCCGTTCCCAGAACTCCTTGTCTTCCGGGTCCCAGACCGTCAACACGCGAGATGGCATCGGGTCGCTCCTCGATGGAAATGTCGCCGCGTAACCCTCATTTCCCGGTCATCGGGGACCGCCAGCGGTAAAGAATGGGCGGGTCCTTGAGGAAGCCGACCGGGAGATAGAGAAGGTGGACGAGTTTGGTGAACGGTAGCAGGGCGACGATCAGGAATGCCCCGGCTGCATGCAGCTTGAAAACCAGCGGGAAGTCGGCCACGAACTCGATCCGGGGATTGAACACCAGGAGCGAGTGGAGGTAGGGAACCGCCGTGTGGAGGTACCACTGGGATCCCCAGCGCATGAAGAGACCCATATAAACCCCGGTGGCGGCCTGGACGGTCAGAAGAAAAAGAAGGACCCAGTCCATGGTGGAGGTTACCGGCTTCAACAAGGGGGTTTGCGCCCGGCGCACCATGAGCACCAGGCATCCGAAGAGGGCAAACAGCCCGAGCCCGGCCCCGACGCTCTCCAGGAGGATCAGGGTTTGCTGGTTCGCCAGGAGGACTTTCATGGGTCCGGGTGCGATGATCCCCGGAAAATGCGCCAGAACCACCGGAATGATCCCGTAGTGCCACGGATTGCTCCCCCAGTAGAGGACCTTCTGCTCCAGAAACTGCGTGGAGTAGGCCGACCAGGTGAGCCGGTTCGAGAAGTATCGGTACGGGGTCACAAACAGGAACAGCGCCAGCGCAGCATAGGGGAGAACGACGAACAGGAAGACATTCAGCATGGCTTGCCCTCCTCCTGAATTGCAGAGTCTGCGGCGCACAGAAGTCTCGCCGCTTCGATGACCGGCTTCCAGGGAGAATCCCTGCGAGCTGAAAAAGCGGCACCAAGTCGTTCCACTCCCGGGAGCACACACTCGGAGAGAAAGGACCGACGGACGCCGTCTTCCCCGTTCCGCGCCAGGTATGCCAGGAATCCAAGCAGCAGCGGCAGATGATCGGGGAGTTCGTTGCCGGAAGGAGAGAAACCACAACGTCCGAACTCCTGCTTCAGCAGGACCAGGTAGGTTCCCTTTTTCCGGTTGTCGCCAAACAGGTGGTGTCCCAGATAGAGGGCGACCGTCGGATTGAAATCGAAGGTCGCGACATATTCCTCCTGGAGCCTGGCCAGAGCCGAGGTCTCCACAAACCTGCCGAAGGGTTCCAGCGGGGATTCGATATTTTTTGTTCGTAGAATCGTGCGGACGTTATCGTAGTCCGCCAGTAACCCTTCTATCCCCTCGGGGTAATCGAGCATACGGGCAAGGGCGGAGTAGCATTCCGCGAGACTCATCTCCCCCTCCCCGCCTTCTTCAGGATTCCGAAGCCGCTCGCCCCCTTGCGGGTATATGGATCCTGCTCCTCCCTCTGCTGTGCCGGGATGACGTTCCGTTCGCCGTATCCCCCGATGGTGAACAGCCGGTAGAGGCGAACGGCCGCGGCTTCATCCAGACCCGCCTTCTTGAGAATCCCGTCGTCCATCGGCTGTTGAAGGTTCCTGGCGCGCATGAAGGAACGCAGCGCGATGAGCTTCGCCAGCACCTCCGCCACCACCTCCCGGTTGCCGCCGGACAGCAGGCTCGCCAGGTAGCTCAGGGGAGCCCGCAAGGTATCCACCGCGGAAAACAACCCGTGCTCCACCAATTCGTGGGAATCCCCCAGCGTGGAGAGAACCGGGGACAGGGAGGGAATGTAATACGCCATCGGCAGGGTCCGGAACTCGGGGTGAAGCGGCAGGGCGAGGCCGAACTCCTTGACCAGGGCGTACACCGGCGATTTCACCGCCGCCTCCAGCCACAGGTCGGAGACACCGTTCTTCCTGGCCCCATCCCGAACCGCGGAGTCGCGAGGATCGAGGATCACGGCGCGGTGCGCCTCAACAAGCTGGTCATCGTGTTTGAGAAGCGCCTCTTCGACCTTTTCCGCGTCGTAGAGAAGGACGCCGACGTACCGGATCCGGCCGACGCAGCTGTGAGCGCAGGCATTGCACTGCCCGGTCTCGGTGCGCGGGAAGCAGAAGATGCATTTTTCCGCCTTCCCGCTGTCCCAGTTGAAGTACACCTTTTTGTAGGGGCAGGCGCTGGTGCAGAATCGCCACCCTTTGCAGACGTTCTGGTCCACCAGGACAACGCCGTCCTCTCCCCGCTTGTAGATGGCCCGGGAGGGACACGAGGCGACGCACGCCGGATTCAGGCAATGGTTGCAGATCCGGGGGAGGTAGTGCATGAACATCTTGCCGTACTCCTCGACGATCCTGCTCTCTTCGAGGTTGACGTCCTTCGCGGCATAGAGCTGCGAGCCGGAGAGATCGTCGTCCCAGTTGGGGCCTCCCTGGATCGTCTCGATCTTCCGGCCGGATATCCGGGAGAACGCCTCGGCCACCGGCTGATCGGTCCCCTCCCCGGCACCGTAGAGGTTGCCGTAGTCGAAATCGAACGGCTCGTAGTAATCCTCCATCTTCGGCATGTTGGGCTGGAAGAACATGTTGAGGAGGGTCGGCCCTTTCCCGAGGGCCCGAAGCCGGAGGCTGCCTCTGTCGGCGACCCAGCCTCCCTTGAACGTTCCCTGGTCTTCCCACTTCTTCGGATAGCCGACCCCGGGCCTGGTCTCCACGTTGTTCCACCACATGTATTCGGCGCCGCGCCGGTCGGTCCAGATGTTCTTGCAGGAGATACTGCAGGTGTGGCATCCGATGCACTTGTCGAGGTGGAACACCATCACCAGTTGCGCTCGCACGTCCATCGCCTCACCCCCCCAACTTTCTGACGATGACATAGCAGTCGCGGTTCACCCCGGTCGGCCCCCAGTAGTTGAAGTAGTAACTGAACTGGGCGTAACCGCCCAGCATCAGCGTCGGCTTGAGGCGGATGCGGGACAGGCTGTTGTGCACGCCTCCCCGCCGCCCGCTCTTTTTCGACTTCTTGATGTTGAGCGTCCGCTCCGGCGCGTGGTACATGACCGCCGCCCCCTTCGGGATGCGCGACGAGACGTTCGCCCGGCAGACGACGACGCCGTTGGCGTTGTAGACCTCGATCGGATCGTTGTCCCCGATCCCGGCGCCCGCCGCGTCTTCATGATTCAGCCAGACCACCTGACCGCCGCGGGAGAGCGTGAGCATCCGGAGATTGTCGCTGTAGGTGGAGTGGATGCTCCACTTGCCGTGGGGGGTCAGGAAGTTGAGCACGAGCCCGGTTTCCCCTTCGGTTTCGTCCAGGAGCGCCGGCGGGATCTTCCCCTTGAAGGTTGGAAGCCCTTCGTGGAACTCCCCGTAGTAGGGATGGTCCAGGTAGAGGGATTGCCGGCCGGAAAGGGTTCGCCACGGAACCCCGTATTCCACGTTGAGGGTATAGGGGGCGTACGGGCGCCCCTCGTTGACCAGGCCGCTCCAGATCGCGGTGCTGATGAAGCGGCGGGGTTTCTGCGTGATCTCCTCCCAGGTGATCCGGAAGTTCCGGTTCCCGGCCGCTATTTGCGAAAGGGGCTTCCCGACCCGCTTCTCCAGGTTCCGGTAGGAGCGGTAGGCCAGTTCCCCGTTGGTCTCCGGCGCGAAGGCCAGGATCACGTCGGCGACCACCTTCTCGTCCTCCAGGTCGATGTAGGTCTTGCCGTTCCAGGAGCGCGTCGGCATCGTCTCGAGGAGTTTCTCGTGCACGTCGCCCGCCTCCCAGTTGACCCCGTGGGCTCCCAGATGGCCCATTGCCGGCCCCACCGACAGGAAGCGGTCGTACAGGTTCACGTAGTCCCGCTCCACGATGGCCAGGTTCGGCATGGTCTTCCCGGGGATCGGCTCGCACTCGCCGAGCTTCCAGTCCTTCACGGATCTTTGGGCGATTTCCCCCGGCGTGTCATGGAGGAGCGGGGCGGCGACGATGTCCTTCACCGGCGCGGGGAAATGCTTTACCGACAGCTCGCTCACCTTTCGCGCGATCTCGCCGAAGATCTTCCAGTCCGGCTTCGACTCCCACGATGGAGGAACGGCGGCGTCCAGGCAGTTGACGAAGGAGTGCATGTCGGTGGTGTTCAGGTCGGATTTTTCGTACCAGGTGGCCGCCGGCAGGACGATGTCGGAATAGAGGGTCGAGGTGTCCATCCGGAAGTTGAGGTCGACCACGAGGTCCAGCTTCCCTTCGGGGGCCTTCTCGTGCCAGACCAGGTCTTTCACCACCCCTTTGGCGACCTCTTTTGCGGTGCAGCTGCTGTTGGGAGCGCCGATCACGTGCTTGAGGAAAAACTCGTGCCCCTTTGCGCTGGAGGAAATGGCGTTGCCGCGCCAGATGAACCAGACCTTGGGGGAGTTCCCTTCCCCGTCCGGGTCCTCGATGGCGAACCGCGTCTCGCCGCTTTTCAGGCGGGACACGAGCCAGCCGCGGATCTCTTCGTCCGTCCGGGCCCCCGCGGCTTTCGCCGCGTCCACCAGCCGCAGGGTGCTGTCGTTGAAGTGGGGGGTAAAAGGAAGCCAGCCGAGGCGGGCCGCCTTGGCGTTCATGTCCGCGGCGTGGAGCGGCATGTTTTCCCCGGTTTCCGGCTTGAAGTAGTCGACGAAGCTCCGGTCGTATCTCCACTGGTCGGAATGGATGTACCAGAAGCTCGGGGTGTTCTGCAGGCGGGAAGGCTTCACCCAGTCCTGGGCCATGGCGATGGAGGTCCACGGCGCGAGAGGCACCACCTTTTCCTGTCCGACGTAGTGGGCGAGGCCCGCCCCGTTGCGCCCGACGCTTCCCGTCAGGATGAGGGAGGTGATGGCGGCCCGGTAGATCAGGTCGTTGTGGAACCAGTGGTTGATGCCGGCTCCCACGATGATCATGTTCCGGCCGCCGCTCTTCTCCCCGTTCTCGGCCCATTCACGGGCGATCTTCAGCATGGACCCGGCGGCGATGCCGGTGTATTTCTCCTGCCATTTCGGCGTGAACGGCTTCTCCTCGTCGTAGTTCCGTGGATAGTCGCCGCCAAGGCCGCGCGAGACGCCGAACTGGGCCATGAGGAGGTCGAAGACGGTCGTGACCGTCACCTCGCCGTTCCGGGTCGCGATCCGCCGGACCGGGACTTCCCGGATCCCGTCCCCGTCCGTCTCGAAACGGAAGCGGACCCGGCCGGTTTCGCCCCCGAGAAAGGTCAGGCGGCAATCGATCTCGGAGCCGTCGACCATGTCCTTCATGTCCAGGTTCCACTTCCCCTCCGCCTTGCTCCAGCGGGAACCGAGGCTGCCGTGGGGGATCTTCACCTCCCCTTTCGCGTCCGCCACGCAGAGTGTCCAGCCGGCGTGCTCGATCCCGGCGCTCCGCTCGAGTTCGTCGGCCCGGAGGAACTCGCCCGGCAGCAACACCCCGTCCTTCTCCCCCAGTTTCACGAGGAACGGAAGGTCGGTGTACTTCCGCGCGTATTCCTCGAAGAAGGGGACCTGCCGGTCCACGTAATACTCCTTGAGGATGACGTGGTTCACCGCCATCCAGAACGCGCCGTCGTGTCCCTGCGTAACAGGCAGCCAGTTGTCGGCGAACTTGGTCGCCTGGGAGTAGTCGGGGGACATGACCACGACCTTGGCCCCCCGGTAGCGGGCCTCGGTGAGGAAGTGGGCATCCGGGGTGCGGGTCATCGGGACGTTGGAGCCGCAAAGGACGATGTAGGAGGCGTTGTACCAGTCGGCTGACTCGTTGACGTCGGTCTGCTCGCCCCAGATTTGAGGCGAGGCGGGAGGAAGGTCGCAATACCAGTCGTAAAAGCTCATGCACACCCCGCCGAAGAGCTGCAGGAAACGCGTACCGGCGGCGTAGCTGATCATCGACATGGCGGGAATCGGGGTGAAACCGATGACCCGATCCGGTCCGTATTTCTTCGCCGTGTACAGGGTGGAGGCGGCGATCAGTTCGACCACGTCGTCCCAGGAAGCCCGTCGAAATCCTCCCATGCCGCGTTTCCCGGTGTAGGCTTTCCGCGATTCGGGGTTTTCCACGATGCTCCGCCATGCATCCACCGGGTCGGGGAAGCGCTGCCGCGCCTCTTTCCAGAGGTCGATGAGAGCGCCGCGCATGTACGGGTATTTGACCCGCAGGGGGCTGTAGAGATACCAGGAGAAGCTGATCCCCCGCTGGCAGCCGCGCGGTTCATGATTGGGGATGCTGCCGTCGAACTGGGGGTAGTCGTTTGCCTGAAGCTCCCAGGCGACGATGCCGTCCTTGACGTGCACCATCCAGCTGCACCCGCCGGTGCAGTTGACCCCGTGGGTGCTCCGCACCACCTTGTCGTACTGCCAGCGGTTCCGGTAGAACTCCTCCCACCCCCGGTCCGCAGGGGTGCGGTCGTCTTTGATCCGCCCGCTCGACATTACCGGACCCTCCTTTTGTACAGCGTCAACCCCACGAGCAGGCAGACAAAGATTCCGATTCCCGCCGCCGGAAAATAATTACTGGAGGGGGAAGCCTTGCGCGCCACGGCATCCTTGGCGAAGGCGACCAGCGCGGTGGTTTCCTCCTCGGTCAACGGCCGGTCGGCGTATATTCTCCTCATGATCGGGAATTTCAGACTCGTCAACATCGCCCGGAATCCCTGCTCCCCCGATCCTTCGACCCGATTGCCCAGATCGACGGCCAGGGTTCCGCCGGTTACCCCCGAAATCCCGAATCCGTGACATGCCGTGCAGGGGGCGCCGCCGTTGACGAAGGACTTGCCGCCGGTGAAGAGGGCCCTCCCCTGCGCGACGAGTTCGGGAGTCACCACGGTCTCCGCGGCCTTCGGCGACGGTTCGGCAGGCGGAGCGGCACCCGAAGACGGCGTGGCCGGGGAAACGTCCCGGAGATAGGCGACGATCTTTTTCGCATCCTTCCGGCTCATCCCGAGGTTCGGCATCTCGCCGCCGTACTTTTTCACCAGCCCCAACTGGATCGGGTCCTTGTCGGCGGTCAGTTTGTCCGGCTCGACGATGACTCTCTCGAGCCAGTCGGCCGGCCTTTTCCCCGTTACGCTTTTCAGGTCGGGGCCACCCGAATCGCCGCCGCCGATCGTGTGGCACCCCGCGCACTCCTTTTCAAATAACTCCTTGCCCGAATCCGCCCGTGCCGGGGCGGAGAAGAAAATCACCAGGATGAGCAGGATGGGGATACAACCCGGGCGCCCTCTCAAGTCATCGCTCATGGGATCTGCCCTCTAATGGATTTCTTGCAACAGCATCCGCCGAATCCACGTTTCAT
>Ga0209341_10001741_pt1 | contig 21302 bp, 22 predicted proteins | sample RifCSP13_2_FD_184020 | JGI IMG/M metagenome (GOLD analysis project Ga0209341, IMG submission 184020) | Soil microbial communities from Rifle, Colorado - Rifle CSP2_sed 13_2 (SPAdes) (version 2) | ecosystem: Environmental > Terrestrial > Deep subsurface > Rock core/Sediment | place: Rifle... | reverse complement strand
TAGAAAGGGCAAATTTTATTGCTTGTTGTAGGCAATATCTGTTAGAATCTTATCTGATTTAATGAAACGACTGGTATTATTAGAGCGAAAACTTAATCCGCGGAGCAGAGGATGAATATCAAATAAAATTGAAGGAATTGGACCCGTATATGCAGCCAAGCTTGAAGAGCAAAGCATCCGCACGACCGAAGCCTTGCTGATCTTTGCCTCGCAGCGCAAAGGTCGTGAAGAGTTAGCCGTACGCACTGGCATCTCTGAAATAAGATCCTGGAATGGGTCAATCAGGCGGATTTGATGCGCGTCATGGGCGTCGGCGAGGAATACAGCGACTTGCTCGAAGCCGCCGGAGTGGATACTGTCAGGGAGTTGGTGTTACACCATCCGGAAAATCTACACCAGGCTATAAATGGAGGTGAATGCCAAGAAGAAACTGGTTCGACGCCCTCCCACACTCTCCCAGGTACAAGCTTGGGTGAGCCAGGCGAAGGCCATCCCACCTGTGGTTTCGTACTAAGCCATCGATCACAAAAGGAGAAAACAAGATGTTAAAAGAATTCAAAGATTTCATTATGCGTGGCAACGTTCTTGACCTTGCAGTTGCCGTGATCATCGGTGCGGCTTTCGGCGCCATTGTGGTATCCTTCGTAAAAGATATTTTGATGCCGCCCATCGGTTTGCTGCTCGGCAATGTCGATTTTTCCAACTTGTTCCTCAGCTTGAAAGGCGAATCATACCCTTCGCTGGCAGCAGCTCAGGCAGCGGGCGCGCCCACACTTAACTATGGCTTGTTTATCAACACGATAATCAATTTCCTCATCGTTGCCTTTGCGATCTTCATGGTCGTGCGCGTGGCTAACCGGATGAAAAAGCCGGAAGTTCCCGCAGCTCCAGCAACTAAAGACTGCCCATATTGCAAGACATTAATTCATATCGAAGCCACCCGCTGCCCTAACTGCACTTCAGAGCTAAGATAAGATAATTCCGGATCAAGGCAAATCGATTTTGCCAGTAGAATATTCACAAATCATTGTTTTATCCAGATTCATGTACTCTAAAGGAGAGTTCTAAGATGCCCACCTATATCCTTCTCAGCACTACCACCGACGAAGGCGCCGAGACGATTAAAATGAAGCCCGAGCGCATCAAGGAAGTCAACAAAGAATTGGAAGCCATGGGCGTCAAAGTCCTGGCCCAGTATGCCGTCCTGGGACCCTACGACTTCGTCAACATCGTCGAAGGACCTGACACCGCCACCATGCTGCGCGTCTCGGTCAACATGGGCTCGCGGGGCAGCGTCAAGATCCTCACTCTGCCCGCCGTCCCGATCGACGAATTCATCGCCGGGCTGAAGTAAACGACGAAGGACCAATGACGAAGGACGAACGATAGTTCAGCTTTCGTCCTTCGTCAATCGTCTTCCGTCCATCTTCATCCTTCATCCTTTAATTTCATCGCTAACCCCGCTGCGATAAGGGCGATCATCCCGCTCAAGTAAAAGACCACCGTCAGCCCTCTCAAGTCCGCCAGGTAACCGGTCAAGAGCGTCCCCAGCGCCCCGCTGGAGAACATAAATCCCAGGATTAACCCCGAAGCCAGCGCCATCCCGCCTGGGATCTTGCGCTGCGCCAGGACGACGATGATGCTGTGCGTCGCTCCGGTCAACAACCCGGAGAGAGGGATCAGCAGGAACAACCACGCCGACCAGCCAACCACCGGCACCAGAGCCAGCGGCGCGCTGGCTGACAGCAGGGTCAAGACTGCCACTCGCCGCCTGCCAAAGCGGTCCGCCAGGCTGCCGCCTAGCAAGTTCCCCAGCGCCGTCCCGCCCATGAAAAGCGCGGCTGCCAGGCCATAAACGCCCGGAGTCTGCCCCAGGTCGCTCAAGTATTTCGGCACGAAAGTAAACATATTTTGTTGCGCCCAGGACTGGAAGGCTGCCAGCAGTATAAAAGCCAGCCCACCCACGCTCAAAGCCCGCTTGAAAAGGTTTCTGACTGATATATTGGCTCCCACCGGCGCCTCGCTGGGTCTTCCGTCGGTAATCTTCCGGGCTGCGTTCACCCCGACTGCCAGGGTGGGCATTGTCAGGCCGAGCAATCCCCCCGAGCCGAAAAGGCCAAGCAACGGGCCGCCGATCAACGGCCCAAAGAAAGCCCCCATCTGACCGAAGAGGAAGAAATAAGCCGCAGCGGTCGTTTCTCGCCCGGCGAAGCGTTCGCGGCCGCGCAGGGTGGCCTGCATCGTCCCTGCCGGATGGAATGCGGCTGATCCCAGGCTGGCCAGAACCAGCAGGACTAACGCCAGCGACCCGGGCGTGACGACTGCTAGCGAGAAGAAGAATCCCATCCAAAGCACCCCGCCCGCCACCAGCCAGCGCGGCCCGATCCGGTCTGCCAGGTGGCCAAACACTGGCTGGATCATCGCTCCACTGATCACATAAATCGTGCTTACCAGGCTCAGCGCTGTGTTACTCAATCCCAAAGGGACGCTCAGATACGCCAGCAAGACCGCGCGCTGACCGTTCAGAACGTCCACAGCCAGGTGGCCGAGTGCGATTGTGGCGAACAATGAGTCGAGAAGTAGCGACATTGTGGGTTTTGGTCAGTTGACCGTCGGTGGTGGTTAGTAGTCAGTCGAAGGGATCAGTGATCAGGGATCAGCGAACCGGGATCCGGGATTCGAGGCTTTAGCCGGAGACAGTAACTATTAGCCGGTGGCTTGATAGAGCCCTCGATCAAGGATGATCTCATACACCCTGCGCGGCAAATAATACCGCACTGGCTCGCCTGAAGCCACCCGCCGGCGGACCTCACTGGCTGAAATCTGAAGCAGAGGAGAGGCAATAAAAATCACCTTCTCGCTCAGGCCGGGCAACTCACGCTCTAGCTCGGTCAGATCAACAGCATCCCCTGGTCGGCGCATGACCCCTACGGCATGACAGGCCGCCAGGAAATCCAGCGGGCGCTTCCAGGTCGGTAGGTCGCGCAGCGAATCTCCTCCCATCAGGTAGATCAATTCCGCCCCCGGATTAAGCTCCCGCAATATTTGCATCGTCTCAAAAGCGAAGTGTGGCGGCGGCCGCTCGACCTCCACCTTCGAAATCTCAAAAGCCGAATCCCCCTCCAGGGCGGCTGCGAGCAATGACAGGCGCACCTGCCAGAGCGAGATTATTTGCCCTTCCTTGTGCGGTGGGTCGGGGGTGAGCACCCACAGCACACGCTCCAATCCCAATTGGTGACGCGCCTCGTCTGCCAGGATCAAATGTGCCTGGTGTGGTGGATCGAACGTCCCTCCGAAGATTCCTAATCTTATTGCCATAGTTCTTCAACTGTCCATGCCCAGAACCGGAATCCAATTATTCCCGATTACTGAAAACTGATCACTGAACACCGAATACTGTTATTCCCTCCACTCCAGCTCATACTCCCCGATCTTCACCGTATCCCCTTCCTGCACACCAGCCTTACGCAGAGCAGCATCTATCCCCAATGTCTCCAGGATGCGTTGGAAACGGTGGATCGATTGGTCGTACTCCCAATAAGTCATCGCCGCGGCGCGCTCGATAGCCGCCCCCGAGACGCGCCAACCGCCAGTTTCACGCGTGATGTGAAACTCGCGCGGGTCGCTCTCTAACCTGTAAACCGGCATCGCTTCGACTGGTTCTGACCTTGGCGCTTCTGCCAGCAATTGCGCAGCCTGGTAAAGCAGTTCGCGCAGGTTGGTCCTCGCCAGGGCGGAGATTGCCATCGGCTTCCCAGACAGGCCAGCTGATGTCTTTCCAGCGCTGCGCCGTTTAAGCTGGGCTTCGATCACCGGCCAGCGCGCCCGCACCTCTGGCAGATCGATCTTGTTCAACACAACCAGCTGTGGTTTACCTGCCAGGGCTGGATCGAACAGCGCCAGCTCACTGTTGATCTGGGCATAGTCCAGCAGGGGGTCTTCCGCCAGCCCGTCTAATAGATGGATCAGCACGCGTGTGCGCTGGATGTGGCGCAGAAAGGCATCTCCCAGACCGATTCCCGCGTGCGCGCCCTCGATCAAGCCGGGGATATCCGCCAGCACCAGGCTGGTCTCCTCATCTAACACAGCCACTCCCAGATTGGGTTCCAGTGTGGTGAACGGGTATGCGGCGATCTTCGGCCGGGCTTTGCTCACCGCTGCCAGCAAGGTGGATTTACCCGCGTTTGGCACGCCGACGATGCCCACATCGGCGATCAGCTTCAGCTCCAGCCGTAGGAAGCGCTCCTGCGCGGGTTCGCCGCGCTCGGCAACGCGCGGCGCCTGGTTGCGAGATGTGGCGAAGCGCGCGTTTCCCCGCCCGCCACGCCCCCCCTTGCAGATCGCAAGCCGTTCTCCCGGCGTGACCAGGTCCCCCAAAAGCGGACCGCTCTCTTCCTCGTAGACCACCGTCCCGGGCGGGACGTAGATCACAAGGTCTTGGCCAGAGCGACCGGTCTGGTCCTTCCCGCCGCCCTTGGCGCCATCCTGAGCTTTAAAGCTGTGCTGGTGTTGGAATGCAGCCAGGGTGTTGAGCGTGGGCTTCACCTCCAGGATCACGTCCCCGCCGTGGCCACCGTCCCCGCCGTCTGGCCCGCCGTAGGGGATATACTTCTCCCGGCGGAAGTGGACCATACCGTCCCCGCCCTTGCCGGAAGTAACCTGGATGTGCGCTTCGTCGATAAACATTCCAAATGCCAGTGTTCAGTAGCAAGTATTCAGTAACCAGTAAGAAGTTGAACTGGCCGGATTGAAAACCCCAAGGATTATACCATTCGATACCAGGTGAGCTTCGCATCCTGGTTTCTAGGCGTTATAAGCCAATCTGACTCAATCCAAATAGACAAAGGTACACAGACGATTTAGAGAAAAAAGAAGCCCCGAAAGACCGCTTTGATCTTCCGAGGCTCCTATCTGTGTATTCGGGTTCAATTTGAGGGTAGTCGGCTTCACTCACTGCACCTTGGTCGGCGGGGAAGAGATCGCCTCGTTATCCGCTGGCAGCGCGTCGCGCACATTTTCGATATAGGCTGTGGCTCTAAAGGTTACTTTCCCGATTTGCGCATCGTCGCCGGTGAAAGTATAGGTGAAGTTGAAACGAGTCGTGCGGTTACCCTGGCGCACCGGCACGAATTGCCTTAAAGTGCCGATTTGCTCAAAGCCTCCGGGAGTGCTCTTGTACAGTTCAACCACCACAGTCTCCGGATAGCGGTGGTTTCGAATAAAGACGGAAATCTGCCGTGTCTGCCCGGCGCTCGCCGCCTTCGGCGCGGTGACCTTGGTCACCGCAACATCATGCGTTCGCACCGCGACCGTCCTGGTCACTTCTGCGGTGCGCCCGTCATAGGTCTGCACCTTGTGCCAGACGGAGTAATCCCCATCGGCGGCGAACTGGTGCCAGACGCAGTTGCCGGTCGTGCTCGTTCCATCGCCGAAGTCCCACCAGTAGTCGGAGAACCACACCTCAACGGGGTCGTATGACCAGTCGCAGAACTCCACCTGCTCAAAGATGCTGGGATCGCCGGGCGACCATCCAAAGTCAGCTGTGGGAGGCGGAGTCTCGTAGAGCTGAAAAGTGAACCGGCCGTACCCCCAACCCCAGCTACCAACCTGGAAGTAGTAAGTAGTACCGGCTTCAACGTGGATAGGTAAAGGATCACCATCGCTGCAGCCAACCTCCACCAGGCTCGTCAGATCGTTCCCCGTGTAGGCGGCGGTGAAAATCCACGTTATGCTCAGATCAGCTGTAACCGATCCACTGCTTGTGGGGGTTTACCGGAACCAAACCGTATTACTTAGCGGCCCCCACCATAGACAGGAGGGGATTGGTTCGTTAGCTTCTATACCAGCCCCTGTATTGTCTACGGGGTGAGATTCGCCCAAAATAATTTCCTTGGCGTTGGCAAAGTTGTCATTTTCTGGTGGAGGGATCTGCTCCAGGTTCACTTGCACTAAACCAGGTATTTCAATGCTTCCAGCCTGGAAGTAATAAGCCACCCCCGCTTCGGCGGTGAAGGTGAAGCTGGGGCGATCATAATCCACGCAATCCATATACTCCAAATCAGTGATGTTAGGTCCAACTGCCCGGTAAACTCTCAGGGTGGCCCAAATTTGCGTACCCTCCATATCTGCCCGCAATACGACATCCGTGGCTGGCGTATAGGAAAACCAAACCGTCCAGGGTAAATATCCACAAGGTTGTGGTTCGTCAGGCTCCGTCGTTGCTTCGGTAATGTCAACTGAAATACTGAATGGCAATTCAGTGATCACCTGCGCGTCAGCGAAATTATCATTTGCCGGTGGTGCAGCCAGCGCCGTGGATGCGCTGGGTACAGCCAGTGCTATCGCCGCCACCAGGCCCAAACACAGGTGAATCAATTTGCTTTTAAACATTTTTGACTCCTTTCGATCCATAGAAAGGTAAACTTAGCCAGATATGGCTATGCGTAACCAGGCAGCATGTTTCCTCGGACGGGTTTTTATGCATCCCCAGGATTAATGCTGCATGGTATACAATTGGTTTCATTGATCCGTGGGGCGGAGGGAACGAAGGATGGTGCTCGAGAACGGTGACTGGCGATTTGTTGCCGGAGGTCCTGATTCCGCCTGACAATTATTAAATCTAAGCCTGCAAGCTTGGGTTTGATCAATCGCTTTTTTCTCACCTCCTCTCGACCAACACAAATTGCTCAGAATTTAAAATAAATAGAATCCGCCTCTTCTTGCAAGCGGATTCAATATTCACATATTCCAGGAAATTGAACCCTCCAGGGACAATTTCTCTCCTCGAAAGGAATGCAGCCGCCTTCATTCATCCATCCCTCCCGATCAGGCCAGGCGAACAGCTCCTGAAACCAAATATATTATAGCACTTGTGATAATAAATGCAAATTAATGAAAATTTTCACATTCACTTTTAATTTCACTCGCGGATGCTTTCCCCCTTATTCCCCTATCCCCTTCGACTCCATTCATTTTATTTGTTCTCTAATCCTCTGGTACGTCTGGCTCCTCTGGTACCTCTGGATCCTTCTTTGTCCACTACCTGTGAACATCTTGTGGAGGTTTGCACAAATTGCTAACTTGTGGTTAAATTCATTAACTACAGGTCGATTATTGCCAAGGAGGAAATATGGAAGAAAAAATCATCCCCGATATTATCGTCGGACGCATGCCCATTTACCTGAGGGCTTTACAGCGCATGGCTGAGGAGGGTCGGCACACCACCTCATCCCAGGAATTAGGCGAACGGCTGGGAATTTCCGCGGCTCAGATCCGCAAGGACTTATCTCAGTTCGGTGAATTCGGTAAGCAAGGCTCAGGCTATTCGATCCAGTTCCTGGCCGAGCAGATCTCCAAGATATTAAAAGTAAACCGGGTATGGGATATGGCTGTGGTCGGTGCGGGTGATATTGGCTCGGCGGTAGCCCGCTACCAGGGCTTCGCCAACCGTGGCTTTAATGTCATCATGATCTTCGACAATGACCCCGAAAAGATCGGCATGTCGGTCGGCCCCTTCATCATCCAGGACAGCGCTACGCTAGAGACCGCCATCCAGCAGACAGGCATTCAGGTCGCCATGATCTCCGTCCCCAGCTCTGAAGCGCAAGCCGTCGCTGACCGTCTGGTCAAGGCCGGTATCAAGGCCATCCTCAATTACGCCCCGATCAGCCTCAATGTCCCTGAAGGCGTTTACGTCCAGTACATTGACCCCGTCATCCACCTGCAACGGATGACCTATTATCTTTAATTATTAAACCGGTGGCAGATTCCGCTTGATCTTAGGATACACGTTCGCATCCACCCCCTGCGCGGCCCCCTCGGCAACGCAGGTCAGGGGGTTGTCCACCAGATAGGCTGGCACCCCTAGTTCCTTCGTCATCAGCTTATCGATCCCACGCAGCAAAGCTCCACCGCCGCATAATGCAACCCCGCGATCAATAATATCGGACACCAGCTCTGGGGGTGTCTTTTCTAGCACCCGGCGCGCAGTTTCGACAAAATCCCGCAGTGGTTCCTTCAACGCCTCCAGCACATCGTCGCTGGTTAGCGCCAACGGGCGCGGTAGGCCAGTCACCTGGTCCTGGGCCTGAATCTCTATACCCTGTTCCTCCTCCTGCCGGACAGCCGCCCCGAGCTTGATCTTCACCTGCTCGGCAGTCGAATGTCCAATGATCAGACCATATTTCTTACGTACAAAAGCCGCAATAGATCCGTCTAGCTCGTCCCCCCCGGCTCGTATAGTTTCCGCTGCCACGACCCCATACATCGCAAGCACCGCAGCCTGGGTCGTCCCGCCGCCCAGGCATAACACCATGTTGCCGGAGGGTGTGCCAATCGGCAAATCCATCCCCAGGGCTGCTGCCAGCGGCTGCTGGATCAGGTAAGCCTCCCGTGTTCCAGCCTGTAGAGTGGCCTCATGTACCGCCCGGCTTTCCACGCTGGTCACCCCGATCGGCACAGTGATCATCACCCGCGGCCGGAAGAAACGCCCCGACCCGCTCACCTTGCGAATCAAGTACTCCAGCAACTTTTCCGTGATCTCGTAATCGGCGATCACCCCATTCTGCATCGGTCGGGAGACTTCGATCGTCTCGGGTACGCGGCCGAGCATCTCCTGCGCCTCCTGACCAACCGCCACGATCTTCTGTTCGTCGACTGCGATCGCTACAACGGTCGGCTCCTCAAGCACCAGGCGGTCACCGATCGCGATGCGGGTATAGCGCGTACCCAGGTCGATGCCAAGATCCTTTGAAAACCAGGCCATATCCTACTCGGTTTCTCCAGAGCTGCCGGTCATGTGGCTACTTTGGCGGCGGAAACGTCGCACAGCTTCGAGGCGCAGGTTGGAGCGCCGTAATGCGGATTCCATCTTCATGAACGCATCGTCGTCCGTAGGAGGCGCTTGTTTCAACATCTCCTCCGCCCGTCTCCGGGCAGCCTCAGCCCGCGCTACATCGATCTCTGCGATATTCTCAGCACTGTCAGCTAACACCGTCACCAGGTTGGGTTGTACCTCAATTATTCCCCCGGCCACCGTGAAGAACTCCTCCCGGCCTTCCGAACGCACCTTCAGGATGCCAAATTTCAACGTCGACAACAAGGGAGCATGGTTGGGCAGAATCCCCATTTCTCCCATTTCTCCGGGAACGATGATTATATCCGCGTCCCCCTCCCAAACCCGGCGGTCTTGCGACACGATCTCACATCGAATAGGCATATTTCACCTTAGCTCGCAAACCACAATTCACAACTCGCATTCATCCTTCCGCCTTCATCATTTATGATTCCAGCCTCTCTGCCTTCTCCATCGCCTCGTCGATCGCACCCACCATCATGAAAGCTTGCTCAGGCAGGTCGTCGTGCTTTCCATCCAGGATTTCACGGAACCCGCGCACCGTCTCTTTCAGTGAGACGTATCGCCCGTCCAAACCGGTGAACTGCTGGGCAACAAACATCGGTTGAGAGAAGAAGCGCTCGATCTTACGTGCCCTTGATACGATCAATTTATCGTCTTCGCTTAACTCATCCACACCCAGGATGGCGATGATATCCTGAAGATCTTTGTAGCGTTGCAGTATGCGTTGTACTTCGCGGGCAGTGGTGTAATGTTCGTTTCCGACAATCAATGGGTCCAGGATGCGCGAGGTCGATGCCAGGGGATCCACCGCCGGGTAAATACCCTTCTCTACGATCGAGCGCTCGAGGGCGATGGTCGCATCCAGGTGAGTGAAGGTTGCCACCGGGGCAGGGTCGGAATAGTCATCGGCGGGTACGTAAACGGCTTGCATCGAGGTGATCGACCCGTGTCGCGTAGAGGTGATCCGTTCTTGCAGCTCACCCATCTCTGTCGCCAGGGTTGGCTGGTAACCGACCGCCGAAGGCATACGGCCCAACAGCGCCGAAACTTCCGAGCCGGACATGCTGAAGCGAAAGATATTATCGATGAAGAGCAACACATCCCGTCCCTGGTCGCGGAAGTATTCCGCCATAGAAAGCGCCGTCAGGGCTACTCGCAGGCGTACCCCGGGTGGCTCATTCATCTGCCCGTAGACCATCACCGTGTCCTTCATCACACCTGACTCAAGCATCTCGCGGTACAGCTGTGTTCCCTCCCGCGTCCGCTCGCCAACCCCAGCGAAAACCGAGTTGCCCTGGTGCACCGTTGCGATCGAACGAATCAATTCCATGATGATGATCGTCTTGCCCACCCCAGCGCCACCGAAAATGCCGGTCTTCCCGCCTTTGGTGAATGGCGCGATCAGGTCGATTACTTTCAGGCCAGTCTCGAACACCTCGACCCGCGTCGATTGCTCGGAGAACTCAGGCGCAGGGCGGTGGATCGGGTAATATAGCCTGGCCTCGACCGGGCCTCTCCGATCGACCGGTTTCCCCAATACATTGAACACACGTCCCAGAGTCTCTGGTCCCACCGGAACCTGGATCGGTGCACCAGTGGCAATCGCAGGAACTCCGCGTTGTAGTCCATCCGTGGCATCCATCGCCACGCAGCGCACCCAGTTGTCTCCCAGGTGCTTTTCCACTTCGAGAACGAGTGGTTCTTGTCGATCCCGGGCCACTTCCACTGCATCGTAGATTTGTGGGAGATTATCGACTGGGAACTCCAAGTCGACCACACCACCCAGTATTTGTACAACCCTACCCGTCGCGGTCCTCTTGCTTACAACCATTCATTCCTCCTCACATTAAAATCACAAGCGCGGTGATCAGCGTAAAATTAACGTTTCGACAGTGCCTCAGCCCCGCCAGCGATGTCCAGCATCTCACCAGTGATACTCTGTTGCCGCGCCTTGTTGTACTCCAGCTGCAAACCCTCAGCCAGTTCGGTTGCGCTATCTGTGGCGTTCTTCATCGCCACCATGCGCGCCGCGTGTTCGCTGGCCAGCGACTCCAGGATTGCATGATATACCTGCAAAGATGTGAAGCGCGGCACGATCTCGTCCAGAATCTCAGCCTGTCCCGGTTCGTAGATATAAGACGCAGCTGGCCCTGATTTCGGCTCAGTAAAACTTTCTATGCGAGCCCCTTCTTTCGTGAGTTCCAAAGGAAGTAATTTTTGCAACCTAGGCACTTGCTTGACCATTGTGATGAAGTCGGTGAAAACCAGATAAACTTGATCGCTATATCCGTTCAGGAATTCCTCCACCACAATTTTCCCGATCGCCGAAACGTCGCCGAAGCTCGGCACGGCTGGCAGGTTACTGAACTCAGCAATGATCTCCTTGCGGCGGCGGGCCAGCAAGTCTCGCCCTTTACGCCCTACAGTGATGAAACGCACTGGTACAGCGTAATTATTAAAATGTTCCAAGGTGAAACGTACGACATTGGTTGTATACGCTCCTGCCAGGCCACGGTCCCCCGTGACCAGCACAACCAACACACTCTTGACCTCGGACCTGCGGGTCAAAAGGGGATGCAGGCTTTCTCGGCCTGGCTGCCCGGCGATGTGTGTCAGCACCTGCCAGGCCTTGGTGGCGTACGGTCGTGTATTTAATACCGCCTGCATTGCTTTGCGTACCTTGCTGGCACTCACCGCCTGCAAGGCCCGCGTCACCTGGGCTATATTCTTAACGCTCTTGATCCGCAGCCGAACTTCTCTAGCAGTTGTCATAACCAGGTCGCATTAAACGTCTCAATCGCCTGCCGTAAGGTAACCATCATCTCATCGGTCAGGCGTTTCTTCTCAGCGATATCCTTGCCGATCTCTGGGTGCGAAGTCCCCATATAGCGCACCAGATCAGCCTCCCAGGCCTTCATCCGATCCAGGGGGATCTGATCGGCGTAACCATTGGTGCCGGCGAAAAGCACGATCACCTGGTTATCCAGCGACATCGGTGCATATTGCGATTGTTTTAAGATTTCCTGCAGGTGTTGGCCACGATTTAGCTGCGCCTGCGTCGCCTTATCCAGATCCGAGCCGAACTGGGCGAAGGCGGCCAGCTCGCGGAAGGCAGCCATATCCAAGCGCAGGCGCCCAGCCACCTGGCGCATCGCTCGCACCTGTGCATCACCGCCCACCCGTGATACCGACAATCCAACGTTGATCGCCGGGCGGATGCCGGCGTAGAACAGGTTTCCTTCCAGGTAGATCTGCCCATCGGTGATCGAGATCACATTAGTTGGGATGTACGCCGATACATCACCCAACAGAGTTTCAATGATCGGCAGCGCCGTCAAAGACCCTCCTGAGCCTTTGACCTTAACCATCTTGAACCCATCCGGATTCTCCATCGCTTTTTGAGCAATTTCGGCGGCGTGGCGTGCCACAGGGCCGTCGTATACCTTGCCGTTCACCCCATCAGTCTCGCTGGCCTGATCGCCTTCAAAATCATTCGCCACAACAACATACCGATCAGCCAGGCGAGCCGCACGCTCCAACAAGCGTGAGTGTAGGTAGAACACATCGCCAGGATATGCTTCCCGGCCCGGAGGGCGGCGCAGTAACAAGGACACCTGGCGGTAGGCCCAAGCATGCTTGGATAGGTCGTCATAGATCACCAGGGCATCGCGGCCGCTCTCCATGAACTCCTCACCAATGGCGCAACCTGCGTAGGGGGCGATATATTGTAGCGCAGCTGGTTCGTCCGCCGCAGCCACTACCACCGTGGTGTAGTCCATTGCTCCAGAGCGGGCCAACACGTCGACCGTGCGGGCAATACCAGCTTTTTTCTGCCCAATCGCCACATAAATGCATAACAGGTCCTTGCCCTTCTGGTTGATGATCGTATCGATGGCGATAGCGGTTTTTCCGGTCTGGCGGTCACCGATGATCAGCTCGCGCTGGCCGCGCCCGATCGGGGTCATGGTGTCGATCGCCTTCAAGCCGGTCTGCACTGGCGTATCCACATCTTTGCGTCCCACCACACCGGGAGCGATGCGCTCGATCGGGCGAAAACGGTCGGATTTAATCGCTCCCTTGCCATCCACCGGCTGCCCCAGGGCGTTAACCACCCGCCCAACCAGGCTGTCACCGACAGGCACCGAGGCGATCCTACCCGTAGAGTGCACTGACATTCCCTCATCGATCCCAGAGTAGTCACCCATGATGATCACACCCACCGCTTCCTTCTCCAGGTTGAAAGCAATGCCCATCACCCCGTTGGCGAACTGTACAAGCTCCTGGGCGCGCACCGCTGCCAGGCCGTTCACCCGGGCGATCCCGTCGCCAGCCTCGATCACGGACCCAACATCGCTCATCCCCACCTGAGGTTCGAATGCTTCGATCTGTTTTTGCAGGTCAGCAGTTATCTGCTTGATTAAATCACTCATCATATCTCCTAGAGAACGTTAGAACGTTGCAACGTTTAAACGTTTAAAGGTTTATTTTTATCAGCATATTCCGCCTTCATCAGCGTCTTATTTTGAAGGTATAAATCTTACGCTGTTAGCCCAGCGACTGTCTCAGCATCCAGGCGCTTGATCAGTTCCACTAACAGCTTCACGGCGTTGTCGTAATCCTCGCGGTGGATGATCGAGCTGTGCGAGTGAATATGCCGCGCCGCCACGCCGATCACCACCGTTGGCACGCCAGTACTATGCAGGTGGATCGCTGCCCCGTCTGTAGCTCCTCCTTCGACGTACGAAGCTTGCACCGGTACCTCAATCGCTGTGGCAGTCTCCATCACCAGATCGCGCAGTTTCAGATTCGGGATCATCCGGGCGTCATAGATCAACACAGTCGGCCCTTTGCCCAGCTTAACCGAGGATTCCTCCGGCTTGATCCCGGGGACATCACCCGCGATATCAGACTCGAGCACAATCGCCACATCCGGATCGACCGCCCGCACACTGGTCGTCGCTCCGCGCACGCCAACCTCTTCCATCACCGTCGCCACGCCAAACACAGTGTTGGCATGCGCCTCGCCTTTCAAGGCTTGCAACGCTGAGATCATCACCGCTGTGCCGACACGGTCGTCGAACGCCTTGGAGAGATAGGTCTTGCCATTCGCCAGCTGCACGAAATCCGCCCGCGGGATGATCGCATCTCCTGGACGCACTCCCGTCGCCTCTACTTCCTCCTGGCTGGAGGCACCAATGTCGATATACATATCCTGCTTCTTGACGACTTTATCGCGCTGGTCGGCAGGCATTAAATGCGGCGGCTTGGCTCCGATCACTCCCACCACATCCCCTTTACCCGTCTTGATCACCACCCTTTGCCCGAGCAACACCTGGTCGAACCACCCCCCGAGCGGGATGAAGTGGATAAAGCCTTCCTTGGTAATATGTTTGACCATGAACCCGATTTCGTCCATGTGTCCGGCCAGCATCAGCCGGGGAGTGTGGATACTTCCTTTGACCTGGCAGATCACACTGCCGATCTTGTCCTGAGAGAGTTCGCCGAGTGATTCCAGGTATTTACGCACCACGGCCCGGATCGGGGCTTCATATCCGGGCACGCCATGGGCTTCTGTGAGTTCTTTAAGCAACGTCAGAGTCGAGTCTTCCATCCTTTTACTCTAGCGACCTTTCAACTGGGGAATAAAGTGCCAAGTAATAACTTAGCCGAATGTAGGACAAAATGGCGTTTTGTCCTACATCTGAACAGTCAAATGATACCTGAAAGCGTCTATATTGTCCAGTTGTTCACAATTCGTGCCCGCCCCTTCATCCCTCATCCTTTCCTTCCACCTGCTCAGGCCAGTGTGCTTTGGCATCCTTCCCCAGCTCACGCGAGCGCTCGTAGGCCGCCCACACGGCTCGCGAGATGGCAGTGCGGAAACCGGCCTTCTCCAGGTAGTACAGGGCGGCGGCTGAAGTGCCGCCCGGTGAAGTGACCTGGTTGCGCAGGTATGCCAGATGCGCCGAGCCCCCTGACTTGGTGTAGAAGTCCACCGAACCACGCACAGTCTGCGCCACAAGTTGCTCCGCCACCCGGCGCGGGAAACCCAGGTGAACCCCCGCATCAACCATAGCCTCCATGAAAAGAAAGACATATGCCGGGCCGGTTCCGGAGAGGGCGGTGGCCATATTCAAATAATACTCCTCTTCCATAAAAATTTCCTGTCCAAAGGCGCTCAGGATCTGGCGCGCCATCTCCCGCTGCTCGTTGGTGACTGCCGGTGACGCCGTCCAGACTGTGATCCCTTCCCCAATTTGCGCCGGAACGTTGGGCATCGAGCGTACGATGGCATCATGCTCCAGGATGCCGGCGATCTTGGCGATCGAGGCCCCGGCGACAATCGATAACACCAGCGCCTGAGGCTGGATCGCCCCGCGCAAGTTTGACAGGACAGTATCCAGGCGTTGTGGCTTTACGGAAAGCACAACCACGTCCGCCATCCGGGCGGCGGCAAGGTTGTCGGTAACCGTCTCGATGCTATAGCGGGTGTGTAGCTCCTCCCCGCGCTCGGCACGGGGTCCAGACGCAATCAACGCCCCTGGATTTATCACCTTCTGGCGGATCAACCCGGCGATCATCGCCTCCGCCATTGCTCCTGGGCCAATGAAGGCAATTTTTCTATTATTAAACAAGTCCTACCTCCTCATTCACGATTCACGCTTCATTTCACGTAAAATACTGCAGCGCCAGCCTCAGGCGCGTCTCCACCTCTTGAGCTGCCTCACGCGGGATCGATTGCAGCGCTGCTTGCGCCTCCACCACACTGTAGCCCAGGGCGATCAGCGCGCTCAAAACCTCGTTGTCCACTTCGCTCATCGCCGCCATCGGAGCAAGGCCTTCTGCCGATGTGATACGGTCTTGCAGGCTCAACAGGATCTTCTGGGCGGTCTTTTTCCCCACCCCTGGCACCCGGCTGAGCACATCCGCCTGCTCGTTGAACACTGCCCGCCGGATAGCGTCGGGGTTCAGCGTTGAAAGCACAGATAACGCCAGCCGCGGGCCGACTCCGTTGACGGAGAGCAGCAGGTTGAAGAACTCGCGGCCCTCGGCGGTGTCGAAGCCATATAACGCCAAAAGATCCTGGCGCACTACCAGTTGGGTGAACAAGAAAACCGCCTCCCCGATGCGCGCCTGGTCGGAGATTTGTACTGGAACATTTACCAGCAGTCCGACGCCTCCGACCTCGACCACCAGACTGCCAGACTCCACCTGGACGACCTTTCCGCTGATTGTTGCGATCATCTCACGCCCTCCCACCATTTCAAGACCCGCAAAGCTCGTAAGGTATTCCACCGGCTGGGTTCGCCGGCTTTTTCGAGTTCGAAGAAAATCCTTCCTGACATCCCTTGTGCCATCACCCAGCGTCCATCTGGCTTACGCTTATTCCTCAGCAGCTCGATCGCCTCGGTAAAGCGTTCATCTCTATACATCTTAACCCTCGCGCCTCCCCTCTCTCCCCCTATCCCCTCTTCTCTATCCCCTGCTCCCAGGTCACCTACCCCCTGGAAATAATCCAGCGCCCTTAACACATCATACCTCCAGCGCGGCGGGAAGGGGAATCGTAACATGCGCGCGTCAAACACATCTCCAGTCCGGTGTGAGCGAAACAAACGGTGTGCCAATAAGAATTCATGACCCCTCGCCTGACTTGCGTTTACCTGCCCTAGCCTCCCTTTCACCCTATTCCTGACCGTGTTTTCCTGCCATTCTAAGTACCTGTAATACTCAGCCAATCCCTCGAGAACTGAAATTGTCGTATGGAAGGAGCTGTGCGTCGCTCCTTTGTAAGAATCGCAATTCCAACCGCCATCCATCATCTGCTGCCCAAGCAAATGCTCCACAATCCGATCGAGCCGCTGATCGGCATAATGGAACCAGGCCAGGATGGATAAGACCATTCCCGTAACACAAGTTTCGCTATTCTTCCAGGCTTTCGAAAAAAAGTTGATCCCACCATCCCTATAAAATCCACGATCGATCATTAATTGGCAGGCCTTCAGCGCCTGCGGTTGCTCGGGTGCCAGACCGATCTGGCGTAAGGTGAGCATCGTGTAATGGGTGGAGATCCATTTAGGGCCATACATTCCTCCACCCCACATCCCCGATGGCTCCTGCAAAGCCAGCAAGCGTGCCCCCCAGCCTTGCTCGGCGACTCGCTGGCGCTCCTGATCGATCGTCTTCTCGTCGACGCCAACCAGGTCACGTAAAGTCTGCCAGCGGATGGCTGGATCGCCTTCTAACAGCCACTCCAGCGTCTGCGGGTCCACCGACCCACCTGTATTATTAAGATCATTTATGGCTATGCGCAATTCTCCTGATCCTTTTCTTTAATAGCCAGATATATTTCATGAGCCGGGTAAAAAGATTCCAAAGGAAAAATCAGCAAAATCCGTGTAATTCGTGTAATCCATGTCCTAATTAAAAAAGGGAACCACGAACATAAAATCGCAGATCAACCGCCTAAAGCCCGCAGCCGATCGCTGTGCACGTGGCAGATGGCGATCGCCAAAGCGTCCGCCGCATCGTCCGGATATGGCACCTCCGCCAGCCCCAACAGCGCCCGCACCATCTGCTGTACCTGATTCTTATCTGCTTTACCGTATCCCGCTACCGCCTGCTTGACTTCCAGTGGGGTATATTCCCCCAGCGGCACTTTCGTCTCGGCCAGCGCCAGCAACACCACCCCGCGCGCCTGTCCAACCGCCAGCGCAGTGCGCACATTCCGGGCAAAAAACAACTTCTCCACCGCGCCGCTGTCAGGCCGATGGAGAAGCAAGAGTTCTTTTAAGCGGCGATATAGTTCCAACAGGCGCAGGTTCAACGGTTGATCCGAGGGCGTCACAATCGCTCCATAATCCACGAGCGCCAAGCTGCCGTCCTCACCCTCCCGCACCAGGCCGTAGCCCGTGATCGCCGTCCCCGGGTCAATGCCGATCACCAACATGTCAATGCAAGGAGAGTGTCGCGGCCTGATTGAAGCCGTGCGATCCCCCCCCAGGGTGCAATAAGGTTGCTTCCGAGGCCACGATCTCGCCGTCTTCTCTAATTAGCTTCCAGCTGGGCGAGGGCCTCATCACTGACGTGCAGGTTGGAGTAAACATTCTGGATGTCGTCCAGCTCCTCCAGGGCTTCGATCACCCGCATCACCTGCAATGTATCTTCCGGGCCGAGATCGATCTCGTTAGTTGGGACCATGCGCAGCTCCGCCTCTTCCGGTTCGATCTCGGCCGCTTCTAACCGGTCGCTGATCTCCTTGAAATAATCCACCGCGCCGATGATCTCGGCATAGCCGTCTTCAAAGGTCACATCGTCTGCACCGGCCTCGACTGCCAGTTCGAAAACCTTGTCAGGATCTTGCCCTTCGAGCGGGAAATAGAAATAACCCACGCGGTTGAACTGCCAGCTGACTGAGCCCGCCTCGCCCATGCTGCCGCCAAAACGGGTTAGAATGTGGCGGATCTCAGCCACAGCCCGGTTGCGGTTATCCGTGACGCATTCGATCAACAGGGCGATGCCATGCGGGGCATATCCCTCGTACATGGCTTCTTCTAATCCGCCGCCCTCTTTTCCCTCGCCAGTGCCGCGCTGGATGGCGCGTTCGATATTATCTTTCGGCATATTGTTGGCCCGCGCTTTGTCGATCGCCAGCCTCAGGCGGAAGTTTCCGATCGGGTCACCCCCTCCATGGCGAGCTGCTAAGGCAATTTCCCTTGCAAAGCGGGTAAAAAGCTGGCCGCGCTTAGCGTCCGCGGCGCCTTTCTTGCGTTTGATGGTGGACCACTTCGAATGTCCAGACATAGTTACTCTCCTAAATAATCACTCCTTAAGACCCTCAGAGTGCCAATCAATGTGGTCAAAAATTATACCATTCATCCCTCCCCGCGGATGAAGGCCTCCGTCATCTCGCGCGCCGTGTCGTCCTTGAATTGTTTTGGGGGAGTCTTCATAAAATAAGAAGACGGTCCGATCAGCGGACCAGACAGGCCGCGGTCCAGGCCGAGCTTGGCGCAACGCACCGCGTCGATGATCACCCCCGCTGAGTTGGGTGAATCCCACACTTCCAGCTTGGCCTCCAGGTTGAGCGGGACATCCCCGAAGGTCGTGCCTTCCATGCGTACATAACACCATTTGCGGTCACTCAGCCACGGCACATAATCGCTCGGGCCGACATGTACATTATCCACTTCCATCGGGTATGGTAGCATGCTGGTTACTGCTCCGGTCTTGGAGATTTTCTTCGATTCGAGCCTCTCTCGCTCCAGCATATTTAGGAAATCGGAATTGCCGCCAAAGTTCAGCTGGTACGTGCGGTCCAGGCGCACGCCGCGGTCGACGAACAGGCTGGTCAGCACGCGGTGCATGATCGTGGCCCCCAGCTGGCTCTTGATATCGTCGCCGATCACCGGCATCCCCCGTTCGCGGAAGCGCCGCGACCAATATTCCGAACTGGCGATGAACACCGGAATGGCATTGACGAAGCCGCAGCCAGCCTCCAACACCTGTTCGACGTACCATTTAGTGGCCATCTCCGATCCGACTGGCAGGAAGTTCACGACTACGTCCGTCCGGGTCTCTTTCAGGATACCAACGATGTCGGCGGTTGGTCCAGGCGCTTTCTTAACGATCTCCGACAGGTACTTGCCCAGCCCATCATGCGTCATGCCGCGCGACACGGGAATACCCATTTGAGCCACTTCAGCAAACTTGATCGTATTGTTTGGATAAGCGAAAATCGCCTCCGACAGGTCTTTGCACACCTTGGTGTCCACCACGTCGAAGGCGGCGGTGAACTCGATGTCGCGTACGTGATAGCCACCCAGGTTGGTGTGCATCAACCCTGGCACCTGATCGCCCTCCGGGGCATCTTTATAGAACTGCACCCCCTGCACCAGGGCTGAGGCGCAATTGCCCACGCCGATAATGGCTACACGCAATTGATGTTGATCAGACATGATTTTCTCCTGCTAGATATGATTAATTAACCCAAGTAATTCCCTTGAAGGAAACCGCCACCAATTGTCATGCTGAGTGGAGCGAAGCTTCCCTCGAACGTTCGTATCAGTTGACGCTGCAGGGATCCTTCGCACCCCTCCACCCGATCCTTGGCTACTTTCATAACAAGGCTACGGGGTGCTCAGACAGACGGCGACTTGAGTTATTTATTATTATACCGGTTTGTCCCCCTGATTAAAGACAATCGTTTTGATTGATCCGTGATTCCCCTTGAAAAAACCCAAAAAATTACCGCCAAGACACAAAGAGCGCGAAGGTGTTAATAAAAAGTCCAAAATTGAATTGGCGAGTTTTAATCACAACTTTATTGATCTTAGCGTCTTCGCGCCGTGGCGGTTCAAATCAACCTTTTTTCAAGGACGTCATCCGTGTCCAATAATACCCAAGCAGGCTGTTTTCTTGCCAAGGGGCAGCAGGTAGGTTATAATCTTTCCCGTGCGGGGCGTAGCTCAGCCCGGCTAGAGCGCACGGTTCGGGTCCGTGAGGCCCCGGGTTCAAATCCCGGCGCCCCGACAATAACAGTTGCCACGCATTTTCTTGGTGCGTGGGAACTGCGTTAATCTGTCTCAACCAGCTCGTCTTTACATCCTACGCGACCGACGGATGTGGATCAGAGCCGCGATGGCTAGAACGAGCAGGATCGCCTCGGTCGAGTTGCTGGCCGCCACCACTCCTTGATTGGTTAGACCCAGGTTATTTCCATCAGAATCAGCGGATTGCCTCGCAACGCTGCGCAGGGTCAGGGGCAGATAGACGACCTTGAACGGTTCCGGGACGTACCTCAACCCTTGCACGCTGTACTGCGACGGATTGCCGCCTTCATTATAGAGCTGCACCCCGGCCACGCTCAGGTAGGCTTCGCCAACATCCGGCGGGCTCTGGCTGACTTGCGCCTGGAGCCGTAGCGGCTGCTGGTTGTGGTAAGTCTGGCCTGCGATCACCACCTCAAAGAATATGTCGAAGAAGCTCACCCCGGTACCGGCGCTGGCAAATGGCGGCAGGTCCAACCGCCTATTCATAGTATTCGCGCCTTCTTCGATTTCCCCGGTCGAGGGCAGGAAAGGCGCCTGGACAGGGGAATGCAACCGCAGCTCGACCGGACCTTGAGGGCTGTCCCCCGTCAGGCCGAGCTGGTAGATCTCCGCCCGCGCCTGGTCCAGTCCATCCCCATCCGTATCTTCCGCCTGGCCGGATTCAGCGATGAAAAGCAGGTCGATCGCTGTGCCCTTTAACGCTACTGAGATGTCACCCTGCGGAGTGACCAGATTCAGATCGGCTCGGGCGGAGGGAAAATCATGGAGCCGGAGGGGCGGATTGGGCACGTGCCTGGCTGAGCCGATGAAGATCCCCGTCGGCTGGCCTTGTTCATTGTAGAGCTGCAACTTATCCGGATTCTCATAGCGCTCGCCTGGGTTAGGCGGCTTGTAAG
>Ga0209341_10001738_pt1 | contig 21312 bp, 18 predicted proteins | sample RifCSP13_2_FD_184020 | JGI IMG/M metagenome (GOLD analysis project Ga0209341, IMG submission 184020) | Soil microbial communities from Rifle, Colorado - Rifle CSP2_sed 13_2 (SPAdes) (version 2) | ecosystem: Environmental > Terrestrial > Deep subsurface > Rock core/Sediment | place: Rifle... | reverse complement strand
CCCCCCTGCCGCAGGAACAGGCCGATGAGGACGAACCAGAGGCCGCCCAGGAACTCGCCCGTGAGGCCCCGCAGGACGCCGAGGGCGATCAGCACGAACGCGACCGCCACCCCCGCGCGACTCGCCGCCTGCGTCGCCGCCTGCAGGTCGCCCCGGACCTTCCAGAGGATGGCGCGCAGCACGCGCCCGCCGTCCAGCGGGAAGCCCGGCACGAGGTTGAAGACACCGACGACGACGTTGACCAGGACCAGGTACTGGAGGATGGCCGTGGCCAGCGGACGCGCTCCGGTCACGGAGCTCGCCAGCGCCGCGACGCCGGCGACGAGGAAGCTGGTGAGCGGCCCCACGATCGCGATCAGGAACTCGACCCCCGGGGAGCCCGGCTCGTCCTCGAGCTGCGAGACCCCGCCGAAGACGTGCAGCGTGATGGCGGACACCCCGAGGCCCGCGCGTCGGGCGACGAGCGCGTGCGACAGCTCGTGCAGGAAGACCGACACGAAGAGCAGGAGCGCGGCGGCGGCGCCGCCCACCCAGTGGGCCGCGACCGGCACGTCGGGCAGCACCTGCGGGAAGTAGCCGACGGACAGGCTCCACGCGATCAGGCCGAAGATCACGAGCCAGCTCGCGTGGACCCGGACCGGAATGCCCACGACCCGGAACAGCGTCACGGCGCCCGTCATCGCGCTGGAACTCCCCCTCGCCGGCGCGCGCGGCGTCACGAGTCGCCGAGCCCAGGGCAGGGCCCGAGGATCGTCATGAGCACGAACCCCCGGCGCGCCTCGCGCCGGCGCAGGAGGGGCCGCCGCGGCGGCCGGCGGGGTGCGGGCGCCGGCGCCGGCGCGGCCGGGAACGGGGGCCGCCGGGCCGGACGCGCCTCGCGGGGCGCGCGGACGCTCGGCGTCGGGACGGCGGCTCCCGGCCGCGCCCGCGTCGCCACGGGGCGTTCCGGCTCGACGCCCGGGCGCGGGCCGGCCGCCAGATGCCGCCGCACCCGGCGCACGAGAAAGTTCAGCAGCGGCACGAGGAGCAACACCGCGAAGAGGAGGAGCTGCTCGAGGCTCATCGCCCCCGCTCCTATTTCTTCGGCGGCGCGGGCGGCTCCTCGGGGGCGCCCGCGATCGACTCGCGCATCGTCGTGTCCGCCTGCACGTTCTTCATCCGGTAGTAGTCCATGATACCGAGGTTGCCCTGACGGAACGCCTCGGCCATGGCGCGTGGCACCTCGGCCTCGGCCTCGACGACGCGCGCCCGCATCTCCTGCTCGAGCGCGACGGCCATGGCCCGCCGCTCCTCGGCCTTGGCCTGGGCGATCTGCTTGTCGGCGTTGGCCTGGTCGATCTGGAGCTTGGCGCCGATGTTCTCGCCCACGTCCACGTCGGCGATGTCGATGGACAGGATCTCGTACGCCGTCCCGGCGTCCAGTCCCTTGGAGAGCACGTGCTTGGAGATGTGATCGGGGTTCTCCAGCACGTCCTTGTGCGTCCGCGCCGAGCCGATGGTGCTGACCATGCCCTCACCGACCCGCGCGATGACCGTCTCCTCGCCGGCGCCCCCGACCAGCCGGTCGATGTTGGTGCGCACGGTCACCCGCGAGACGGCGATGAGCTGGATGCCGTCCTTGGCCACGGCCGCGATGCGCGGGGTCTCGATCACCTTCGGGATCACCGACATCTTCACCGCGGCCAGCACGTCCCGGCCGGCGAGGTCGATGGCGGCGGCCCGCTTGAAGGGCATCACGATGTTCGCCTTGTCCGCCGAGATCATGGCGTTCACGACGTTGACGACGTTGCCGCCCGCCAGGTAGTGCGCCTCCAGATCGTTGACGGGGATGTCCAGCCCGGCCTTCACCGCGCTGATGCGGGCCGTGACGATCGTGCCCGGGGGCACCCGCCGCAGGCGCATCCCCACGAGCGTGAACAGGCCGACGTACGCCCCCGAGGCGAACGCGGCGATCCACAGCCGGACGGGGATCAGGTAGAGGACGACGGCGAGCGCCGCGACGACGAGGATGAGGAGCGCGACCGCACCGAAGGCTCCCGTCTCGAGTCCGGTCATGGCTCAGTCCTTTCCGCGAAGCCGCCGCACGACGATCCGGTTGCCGTCCACCCGGACCACCGTGATCGGCTCCCCCGTCTGGATGAATTCCCCGTCGGAGACGACGTCCACCCGCTCGCCCTCGATGTCGGCGATGCCGGCCGGCCGCAGCGTCGACGCCGCCGTGCCCCGCTTGCCGAGCCAGGCGCGGTCGGCCTCCGGCGCCGAGGCGAACCCCGCGTGCGCCGTGAGCTCCGTCTCGAGGACGAGCCGGCGGCCGAACGGCAGACGCGGGAGGAAGCGTAGCACGGCCAGGGACGCCGCCAGCGCCACGAGGAGCGAGGCCGCGACCCGCCCGACCGCGATGAGAACGGCCCGCCACGTCGCCCCGGCGCCGACGAGGCTCAGCCCCAGGCCGCCGAGGAGCGCCGCGATCCCGAGCGCCCCGGTGACCCCGAAGCCCGGCGTGACGAAGAGCTCGATCGCGAGGAGCAGGAGCCCGAGGCTCACGAGGAGCAGCTCCTCCCAGCCCACCAGCCGGACCAGCCAGTGGCCCCAGAAGAACAGCGCGAGGCTCGCGATGCCGAGCGCGCCGGGCACGCCGAAGCCGGGCGTCCGCAGCTCCACGACGATCCCGAGGATGCCGATCGTCATCAGGAGCGAGCTGACCAGCGGGTGCGTCAGGAAGCGGACGACCGTCTCGGCCCACGTCGGGCCCGCCCGCCGGACCTCGGCGCCGGCCAGGCCGAGCGCGTCGAGCACGGCCTCGACGCTGTCGGCGCGGAAGTCCGCGACGCCGTGCTCCAGGGCCTCGGCGGTCGTGAGCGTGAGGAGCTTGCCCTTGGCGCTGAGCCCGGCGATCTCCACGTCGGCGTCCACCATCGCCTCGGCGAGCAGCGGCGGGCGCTTGCGGCTCTCCGCGGTGGCGCGGAACTCCTTGCGCACGTACGACACGGTCTTCTCCGCCACGGGCTGCGCGGGCCCGCCGGGGGCGCCCATCTCCACCGGCGTGGCGGCGCCGATCGTGCCGCCGTCGGCCATCGCGATCTTCTCGGCCGCCAGGCTGATCAGGGCGCCCGCGGAGATGGCGCGCTTGTTGACGAAGGCCACGGTCCGGACGCGGGCGCGGAGCAGCGAGTCCCGGATGACGACGGCGGCGTCCACGCGCCCGCCGAAGGTGTTGATCTCGAGGATCACCGCGGCCGCGCCCGCGACCGCGGCGTCCTCCAGCACCCGCTCGACGAACGGCGCGAGGCCGAGGTCGATGATGCCGTGGATCGGCGCCACGTAGACGACCGGGCGGCTGCCGGGGGCGCGGGGCGGCTGGTCCGCCGCGGGCCGGGCGGGCGCGCCGAGCAGCGCGAGAGCGCCGACGAGCAGCACGGCCGACACGAGCGGCACGCTCCGGGGCATCCTCATCGCGACTCCTCGCGGACGGAGACTCCGCTCCAGTGTAGCGTCGATGCGTCGCCGTGTTCCAGAACGGCTGAGGCCCGGCCCGGGCCGGTCACCGATACAGCGACTCGATGACGTCGCCGTAGCGCTCGGCCACGACCCGGCGCCGCACCTTCTGGGTCGGCGTCAGCTCGCCGCCGGCCTCCGTGAAGTCCGCCGGCAGGACGGCGAACCGCTTGATTCTGGCATACGACGGCAGCGAGGCGTTCGTGGCCTCCACGACGCGCTCGACGCGCTCGACCACCACGGGGTGGCGGGTCAGGGCCGCGTGGTCCGCCACCAGGACGCCGCGCTCCCTGGCGCGCCGGATCGTCTCGGCCGGGTTCAGGGTGATGAGCGCCACGGGGTAGGGGCGCCGGTCGCCGTAGAGCGCCGCCTGGCTCACCAGCGGATCGCGCTTGAGCAGGTTCTCGATGGGCTGGGGGGCGATGTTCGCGCCGCCCGCGGTGACGATCAGGTCCTTCTTGCAATCCGTGATGTAGAGGAATCCCTCGGCGTCCAGCCGCCCGATGTCTCCCGTGCGGAGCCAGCCGTCGCGGCCGAACGCCTCGGCCGTGGCGTCGGGCTGGTTGAGGTAGCCGCGCGTGGCGACGTTGGGCCCGCGCGCCAGGATCTCGCCGTCCTCGGCGATCCTGAGCTCGACGCCCGGGATCGCCTGGCCGACGGAGCCGAACCGGAAGCGGTCGATGCGGTTGAACGTCAGCACCGGGCAGGTCTCCGTGAGCCCGTAGCCCTCGAGGACGAGGATGCCCGCGGCGTGGAAGAACTCGGCGATCTGCGGGGCGAGCGGCGCGCCCCCGGACACCGCGAACCGGAGCCTGCCCCCGAGCGCCTGGTGGAGCTTCGCGAAGACGAGCCGGTGGGCGAGCCTCCGCCTGAGCGCGAGCGTGGCCGGGACCGGCCGCCCGGCCCGCCGCAGCCGGGAGACCTCGCGCCCGACGCCGAGGGCCCAGGCGAAGACCCGGCGCTCGACCGGCGAGGCCGCCTCGACGCCCGCCAGGATCTTCGCGTGGACCTTCTCGAAGAGCCGCGGCACACCGCAGAAGAAGTGCGGGCGCACCTCGCGGAGGTTGTCGGCCACCGTGTCGAGGCTCTCGGCGAACGCCGTGGTGAGCCCGACCCAGACCCCCATGAAGGCCTCGAGCCGGGCGAACGAGTGCGCGAGGGGGAGGAAGAGCAGGTGCACCTCCCCGGCCTGCACCTGCGTGACCTGCGCGACGGCCGCGAGCGCCGCGGTGTGGTTCGCGTGCGTCTGGACGACGCCCTTGGGCAGGCCCGTCGTGCCGGAGGTGTAGACGACGGTCGCGACGTCCTCGGGCCGGGCCGCGCCGACGCGTTCGGCGAGCGCGCTCGTGAGCCGGTCGGCGTGATCGCGCCCGAGCCGCCTGAGCTGGGCCCAGGGCAGCACGAACGCGGCCTGGCCCTCGTAGCCCTCGATCACGACGACCCGCTCCACGCGGTCCATCTTGCCCTGCACCTCGAGGAACTTCTCGAGCTGGCCCGGGTTCTCGACGATGAGGATCCTGGCGCCGGCCTCGTTCACGATGTGGGCGATCAGCTCGGGGGGATACGTCGCGTAGACGGGGACGGTGACGCCGCCGGCCGAGAGGATCGCCAGATCGGCCTGGACCCATTCGGCCCGGCTGGCCGAGAGCAGCGCCACGGCGTCGCCGCGCTGCTGGCCGAGGGCCAGGAGCCCCAGCGCCAGCTCGCGGACGATGGTGCCGACCTCCGCCCACGGGAGCGTCTGCCATCGGCCGCCCCGCTTCACCATCTGAGCGGGCAGGGTGGCGTGGCTCTCGACCCGGCTCCAGAACATGCGCGCCAGCGTGTCGTTCGCCATGGCGTCCTCCTCGAGAGTCCCGGAGCCTGACCAGCGGCAAGACCGATGCCATGGGGGACCGCGCGACTTGTCGCGGGGTTAGGGGACCGGCGCGCCGGGGCGCGGCAGGCGCGCGACCCCAGGTGCGGCGCCGGCGCCACGGGAGGCGTCGCCCGGCGGCCAGTGCGCGGGGTTTGACCCCCGGCCCCGGTCGTCTATACTTCTTGCAAGGGGGCGACAGGTTTCGACGGGGATCAGTGAGGTCCAGGCTGCGTCTCGAGGTTTCTCACCCCTCGTTAATAAGTGAGAACGGTATAGCTGCCAACACTCAGCTAGCCCTGGCGGCTTAACACCCGCCGGCGTCCGCCGTCCTGAGCCATCAGGGGGCGGGAACGGGCGTCATACACTGCTGGCTGGCTCCGAACCTGGCCTCAGGGGAGGGGCGAGACCAATGAGGCTGGCCCTGCGGCGATCCCGCCGATCGGAGTGCCGCGGGGCGAGAAGCAGTAGAGTAGACCGGCTATCGACGTAGACGCCTGCGGCTGAGGGTTCCCGGACGTGGGTTCAATTCCCACCGCCTCCACCAACCTAATGAGGTCGAACCGCTCTCCGGGGCCTCGAGGAGATCGAGGGCCTGGAGGGTGGTCTCGGATTGGTAGTACGGCTTTTCTCCTTGAGGAGTCACGGGCTCACAGCAGCTCCACAGGATCGCCGACGGCAACGCGACCGCCCCGCACGACATACGTGTCGAGGGCCAGCCGCCCGCCCATGTCCCGGACGATCCGCCGGAGGACGGTCGGATCGTGCTCGAGCGTGTCCGGGTCATACGTCGTCATGACGCATCGGCCCCGGAGCTTCTTGAAGCCGACGATCGCTTCGCCGACCCGGGCGTGGTGCCCGGGCCAGTCCCGCTCGGCCAGCCCGTCCACCCCGGCCACGAGGATGTTCGGGCGGAAGCGGCGTCGATCGAGCCCCAGCGCGTTGACAGCTCCGTCGGTCGCCACGAGCAGGGGGAGCACATCGAAGCGGTCCGGCCCGTCATGGCGGACCAGCCGGGCTCCAGGACCGGCGGCCGCCTCGATCGCCGCTGCCACCTCGGGCGCCGTCCACGGGTGTCCGTTCACGAGCGTCTCGCCCATCGGGCTCAGCGAGCCCTTCAGACCGAGCAGCCGCGGGGTGGTCCGCGAGGTCACGATCCGGCCCTCGGCGTCGTACACCTGAACCATCCGGTCCCCCGGAATACCGTCCGGCGAGATCTCCGCCGCGTCCAGCGGCTCGCCCGCGAGCGACTTCACGGGATAGCGCCACAGCTCAGCGACGTGCATCTTCATGATTATCCTCCGTCCAGTACTCGCCACGGGCACCGGGCCGGGGGGCCGAAGCACCCCCGGCCCGGTGCCCGGGGCGCTACTTGCTCGTGGGGCGCACGTGCCTGATCAGGAAGCGACGCATGTGCTGGGCGATGAGTGCCCCGTCCTCTTCCAGGGCGAAGTGCCCGGTATCGAGCAGATGCGTCTCAATGGTCTTCAGATCTCGCGCGTAGGGCAGCGCGCCTTCCACCGGGAAGATGTAATCGTTCTTCCCCCACACCACCAGCGTGGGCGGCTGATGCGCGCGGAAGTAGGCCTGCCACGCGGGGTACAGCCTGGGATTCGAGCCGTAGTCGAAGAACAGCTGGAGCTGGATGTCCTTGTTCCCGGGACGGTCAAGCAGGGACTGGTCCACGAGCCAGTTGTCCGGGCTGATCGCCTCCGGGTTCCGCACGCCGTGCGTGTACTGCCACGTGGTCGCCTCCAGGACCAGGAACTTCCGCAGCGGGGCCGCGTTGGCCTCGGTCCGCGCGCCCCAGTAGGTCCGGAGCGGCTCCCAGAAGTCGCGGAGGCCCTCCTCGTAGGCGTTGCCGTTCTGCACGATCAGGGCCTGGACGCGCTCGGGATGCTTGACGGCGAGCCGAAAGCCGACCGGCGCTCCGTAGTCCATGACATACAGGCTGTACTTCGTGAGGCCGAGTTGCTGGACGAACTGATCCATGATGTCGGCCAGCCGATCGAACGTGTACTCGAACTGGTCGACCGGCGGCATCGAACTATGGCCGAACCCTGGGTAGTCGGGCGCCACCACGTGATACCGGTCCGACAACGCCGGGATGAGGGCCCGGAACATGTGCGACGATGTCGGGAAGCCGTGGAGCAGGAGGATCGTGGGCGCGCCCTTGGGGCCGGCCTCGCGGTGGAAGATCTCCAGCCCGGCCACCTTGACCGTCTTGTGAAGCGTCGGATACCGGGTCGGCGTGCCCTCCGCTGACGATGTCCCGAGACCGACCGAGACCTGCCCGCGCTCCGACGCCTCCAGCCCGGCGGGAGTGGATGTGAGCAGGGACACCACGCTGAGCACCACCACGAGACCGCTCACCGTCCGGACTGCCGGCTGAAGCGGCTGCCCGGTGGGCTGGAGCCCCGCAGCCGGGCGAGGGTCGCCGACGAGCCAGGCCAGGATCAACGCGTAGCCCCAGTGGCGCGCCAGCGTGATCACGGGGAGCAACGGGCTCGCGGCCAGCCCCGCGACGCCCAGCCCGAGCAGCGGGAGCATGAAGAGCCACACACCGAAGACCGTCTCCGCGGTGATGTAGGTAAGCGCCCGGATCCAGGGGGGGCCCCACAGGAGCGGCCCGACCCCCGCGTAGATCACGGCGAGGATCACGCCATTGGCGTAGTGGGCGACGATACCGCCGCCGATCCCCAGGCCCAGCTTGCCGCCGAGCAGGGCCGGGATGTCCCACCACTGCCCGGTCATCAGGAACCCGATCAGGTCGAAGACCACCGTGCCCGCCAGGCCGGCCAGGACTGCACGCGCCCATCGAGCCCGGGACGTCTTGTTCGCGACTGCCTCGCGTAGGAGAACCATGTTTGCTTCCTCCTCGTATTAGAAGTCGATGCTGGTTCGGGCGAGCCGGTTGAAGTAGTTGGTGAACACGTTGAGGGCCACGTGGGCCACGATCTCGGCGATCTCGGCGTCACCGTGGCCGGCCTCGCGGACCGCACGCAGGTCGACATCGCTCACGTCACCGCGGCGGTCGAGGATGGCCCGCGCAAATGCGAGTGCAGCCGTGGCCTTCGGGTCCGACGACCGCCCCTGGCGGCTGGCGACGACGTCGCCGTTCGTCAGACCCACCATCTTGCCGATCGTCGAATGGGCGGCCAGGCAGTACTCGCAGCCGTTAGCCTCGGCCACGGCGAGCGCGATCTGCTCGCGGAGCTTCGCCCCGAGCGCGCCGCCGCCCAGCGCGGAGCTGAAGCAGAGATAGCCGTCGAGGACGGCGGGGGAGATCGCCATCGTTCGCATCATGTTGGGCGTGAAGCGGAGCTTGGCCTCGACGGCGCTTAGCAGTTCCTTTGCCTTGCCCGTTGCTGCGGCCGGATCAATCGGTGTCAGCCGTGTCATGGCGTTCGCCTCCTTGGTGGTGGTTACTCTCGTGGTCAGGCGCCGAGATCATTCCCGGAGTCCTCAACGGTGTCGCCGACCTGGCCAGTTAGAAGGCAATCAAGAGGCCAAACCGAGTCCACGCCGTAACTGCTGGAATTCCCGCTCCTTTGCTTGGCGGACGACCGCCAATCGGTAAACGCGATCTTTCGTGAATCACGAGGTCTCGCGCCGTTAACGACATCTCGTGTAGGCTGGAACCGCCCATGAACCCGCAGGCGCTCCAGTCCGTCGCTCTGGCTGTGGCCGAGGCTCGCTCAGTCGAGACAGTGCTCGGCCGGATCGTCTTGGGTCTGCTCGCGCAGGAAGGAGTCGCGCTCGCCCGGATCTGGCTCGTCGCCCCGGGCGACATCTGCGCCTCCTGCCCGATGCGTCCCGAGTGCCCGGACCAGTCACGCTGTCTGCATCTGGTCGCCAGCGCCGGCAATCCCGTTGCCGACACCGGCGAGGACTGGTCCCGGTTGAACGGAGACTTTCGGCGCTTTCCCATGAACGTTCGCAAGGTCGGACGGGTCGGCGGTACCGGGGAGCCACTCCTCGTCAACACGGATCTGGCGGAGAGTCCGGAGATGGCGCGCCCCGACTGGCTGCGCCGAGAGCGCATCGTGAGCTTCGCCGGTCAGCCGCTCATCTTCCGGGGAGAGATCCTGGGCGTGCTGGCTGTGTTCAGTCGCGCCGAGATCCAGGAGGCCCAGTTTGAATGGCTGCGTACCTTCGCCGACCACGCCGCCGTGGCCATCGCCAACGCGCGGGCGTTCGAAGAGGTCGCGCGGCTCCGTCAGCAACTCGAGCTCGAACGGGACTATCTCCGGGAGGAGGTCAGGGAGGCGCTCGCCTTCGGGGAAATCGTCGGCCAGAGCCCGGCGCTACAGACTGTCCTCAAGCAGATCGACCTGGTGGCGCCCACCGACGCGGCCGTCCTGATCCTGGGAGAGTCGGGCACCGGCAAGGAGCTGGTGGCCTCAGCCATTCACGAGCACAGCCCCCGGCGCGACCGCGCGCTCGTGCGGGTGAACTGTGCGTCGGTCCCGGCCGAACTGTTCGAGAGCGAGTTCTTTGGTCACGTCAAGGGCGCGTTCACCGGCGCGCTGCGCGACCGCGTCGGGCGCTTCCAGCTTGCCGACAGGGGAACGCTCTTCCTCGACGAGGTCGGCGAGATCCCGATCGCGCTCCAAGGGAAGCTCCTCCGGGTCCTGCAGGAAGGCCAATTCGAACGCGTCGGCGACGACACGACGCGGAAGGTCGACGTGCGAATCATCGCCGCCACCAACCGCGATCTCAAGCGTGACGTCGAGACCGCACGCTTCCGCCACGATCTCTATTACCGGCTCAGCGTCTTCCCGATCGAGCTTCCCCCGTTACGGGAGCGGCGGGAGGACATCCCCGCTCTCGCGGCGCATTTGCTCCGCCTGGCCTGTGCCCGGCTCAAGCGCCCCGGGATGAGATTGACGAGCCAGGATCTCGCGGCCCTCGAGCGGTACGACTGGCCCGGTAACGTCCGAGAGCTCCAACACGTGATTGAGCGGGCCATTATCCTTGGCCAGGGGGGCCGCCTACGGTTCGATACGGCTCTGCCACGCCGTCAATTGGGCTCCGAATCCGCCAAACAGAGACAGACCGCCATCGTGGGGCCCCGACCCACCGCGACCGTCGTGCCGGAAGCCGAGGTGAGACGCCGGGAGCGGGAGAACGTACTTGCTGCACTCGAGCAGGCGCGCTGGAAGGTGTACGGGCCAGGTGGGGCTGCGGAACTGCTCGGGATCAAGGCAACGACGCTTGCCTCTCGCATGAGGGCTCTCGGGATCGAGCGCCCGGAGTAGTCCCCGCCCCTAGGTCCTGGACCGGCTCCAGGGCCCGCGGGCGCGCCAGATCCCGATACTCCGTTCTCGCGCTGCGGGACATCCCCACCGAACGCACCAGGGAAATGAGCCGGCCGGCCGATTCCTGACCCCGCCGGCCCCGGCATACGGTGCTCGGCAAGGATGCCCGAGATCCGGCTCCGGCTCATGGGACCGCTCGGGCGGCTCGCGGGCGAGCGCGAGACCCGCCTGCGCGTGGACGAGGGCGCCACCGTCCGCGACGTGCTCACCCTGCTCGCCGCGCGCTACGGCCCCGAGTTCGCCGCCGCGATCTTCCGGGCGCCCGGCGAGGTCCACACCCACCTCCGCGCCTTCCTCGACGAGCAGGACGCGGAGCTCGGCGACCCGATCGCGCGCGAGGGCCGTACCCCCGCCGCCGTCGCCGTCCTCATCGTGCCCGGGTTCGAGGGAGGCAGCCGATGACGACCGACCAGTGGATCGCGTCCACCTGCGGCCTCTGCTACGGCACGTGCTCGATCCGCGCCCACGTGGTGGACGACGTCCTCGTCAAGATCGAGGGCAACCCGGAGAGCGCGATCGGCCGCGGCCGCCTGTGCGGCAAGGGCGTCGCGGGGATCATGACGCTCTACGACCCGAACCGCGTGAACGTCCCGCTCCGCCGGACCAACCCCGTCAAGGGCAAGGGAGTGGACCCGGGCTGGCGGGAGATCTCGTGGGACGAGGCCCTCGACGAGGTCACGGCCCGCCTGACGAAGGTGCACGACGACGACCCGCGCAAGCTCTTCATCCAGCGGACGACGACCAACACGGCGATCCGCGCCCCCATGATGATGTTCGCCGCGGCGTTCGGCACGCCGAACTCGTGGGCCGCCGGCGGCGGGCTCCACTGCGGCAACGGCGCCCACCTGATCGGCGGCCTCTACCACGCCTCCTGGTCGCTCGTGCCCGACTTCAAGCACTGCCGGCTCGCGATCTACTTCGGCGCCTCCAAGGGCCACGGCGCCGGCCACGTCTCGTGCACGAACATGCAGGACGCCGCCGACGCGCGCGCGCGGGGCATGCGCCTCGTCGTCGTGGACCCGATGGCGAACTTCGCCTCCGCGAAGGCGAACGAGTGGGTCCCGATCCGGCCCGGCACGGACGCGGCCCTGGCGCTGGCGATGGTCGACGTGATCCTGAACGACCTCGGGGTGTGGGACGCCGAGTACCTGGCGCAGAAGACCAACGCCCCGTACCTGATCGGCCCCGACGGCTGCTACGTGCGCGACGCGGAGACCGGGAAGCCGCTCGTGTGGGACGCCGCGCGCGGGCACGCCGTCCGCTACGACACGCCCGATGGGGCCGCGCTCGCCCTCGAGGGCGCATACGACGTGGCCGGCGTGCGGGCGCGGCCGGCGTTCGTCCTGCTGCGCGAGCACGTGCGGCAGTTCTCGCCCGAGTGGGCGGAGCGGATCAGCACCGTGCCCGCGGCGACGATCCGGCGGCTCGCCCGCGAGTTCGCGACGGAGGCGATGGTCGGGAGCACCATCGTGCTGGACGGCAAGCGGCTGCCGTACCGGCCGGTGGCGGCGATCTACTTCCGCGGCTCCCAGGGCCACAAGAACTCCGTCTACAACTGCTTCGCGATCGAGCTGCTGAACCAGGTCGTCGGCGCCGCCGACGTCGTCGGTGGCGCGCTCGGCTTCAATCCGGTCTGCTACGGACATCCCGAGACCGGCAAGCCCTGGTACGAGCCCAAGTCGGGCCCCGACGGCCTGATGATCACCGGCACGTGGGTCGCCCCGCACCTGCCGTACCCGATCTCCGACCCGAAGCATCCGAGCACGATGTCGCTCGGCGGGCTGTTCCCGCTCGGCATGTTCGGCCCGACGATGGCCTCGAGCGACCAGGAGGAGCTGTGGACGAAGTTCGGGCTGCCGTACCGGCCCGAGGTGATGCTCAACTACGGGGCGAACTCGCTCCTCTCGGTCGGCAACAGCGACACCGTCGCCGAGACGCTCGCGCGCATCCCGTTCATCGTGTCGTTCGACATCACGCTGACCGAGTTCTCCGAGTTCGCCGACCTCGTGCTGCCCGACGCGAGCTACCTCGAGGCGCTCGACTCGCGCCCCAACGTGCCGTTCATCTTCAACCACCCGGCGGGGCTCGGCGCGTGGAGCTGGCCCGTCCGCCAGCCGGTCGTGCCCCCCGCGGGCCAGCGGCGGTCGGCCGCGGAGGTGCTCATCGCGCTGGTGGACCGGCTCGGCATCCGCGAGGAGTTCAACGCGGTCGCCAACACGCACCTCAAGCTCGACGGGCCGCACCGCCTCGAATTCGGCACGCCGTATCGCCACGAGGAGATCTGCGACCGCGAGCTGAAGTCGCACTTCGGCGCCGCGCGCGGGCTCGCGTGGTTCAAGGAGCACGGCGTGATCTCCTGGCCCAAGCGCGTGGAGGAGGTCTACTGGCGGGCCTTCCTCGACGTGCGCGTGCCGGTCTACTGGGAGTTCCTGATCGGCCTCAACCGGAAGGCCAAGCCGATCGCCAACGCCGCGGGGCTCGACTGGGACGACGCCTGGTACGACCCGCTGCCGCGCTGGATGCCGTGCCCGTCGCACGAGGTGCAGGACGGCGCGTTCGACCTCTGGGGCTTCTACTACCGCGACACGCTGCACACGAACAGCTTCACGAACGAGAACCCGTGGCTCGACGAGGCCTCCCGGCTCGACCCGTTCTCGTACACGATCGCGCTGAACGCCGCGACCGGGCGCCGCAAGGGGCTGCGCGACGGCCAGCCGGTGACGCTCGAGTCGCCCCACGGGCGGCGCGTGCGCGGGCGCGTGCACCTCACCGAGACGGTCCACCCCGAGTGCGTCGGCATCGGCGGCTGCGCGGGCCACTGGGCGAAGACGCTGCCGATCGCCCGGGGCAAGGGCGTGATGTTCAACGACCTGCTCGAGGTGGACTGGGCGCACGGCAGCCCCGTGAACCTGAACCTCGACACCTGCGTGAAGCTCCGGATCGCGCCATGAGATACGGGATGGCGATCGACCTCAAGCGCTGCATCGGCTGCTACGGCTGCCAGCTCTCCTGCAAGGCGGAGCACGGCACGCCGCCCGGCGTCTTCTTCGCGCGCGTCGTCAAGCGCGAGTTCGGCACGTTCCCGAACACGCAGCTCGTCTACCTGCCGACCCTCTGCTTCCACTGCACGAACGCGCCCTGCGTGGACGTCTGCCCGACCGGCGCCAGCCACTACCGCGAGGGCGGCGTCGTGGACATCACGAAGGACGACTGCGTCGGCTGCCGCGCGTGCATGCAGGCCTGCCCGTACGGCGCGCGGTACTTCAACGAGACGCAGACCGGCTACTTCCCCGGCCAGGGCCTGACGCCCTACGAGCAGAAGAAGTACGCCGCGCAGAACGTCGGCATCGTGCTGAAGTGCAACTTCTGCATCGACCGCGTCCAGGCCGGGCTCGAGCCGGCGTGCGTCGCGAACTGCGCGGCGCGCGCCCGCACGTTCGGCGACCTCGACGACCCGCACAGCGAGGTCTCCCAGCTCGTCCGCCTGCGCGGCGGCGAGCAGCTCCAGCCCGAGCTCGGCACGCGCCCGAACGTCTACTACCTGCCGCCGGCGTGAGGGAGGAGGCGCCATGGCCCGGAGCGCGACCTCGGACCGCCTGCTCGCCGACCTCGGCGCGACGTTCCGCCCGCAGCGCCAGTGGGTGGAGGGGCGGGGGATCTGGCTGATCGTCGGCCACTTCCTGTCGGGCGTCGGCGCCGGGACGTGGCTCTTCTCGCTCTGGCTCGGCTACCGCCCGGGCCTCGGGCTCGCGCTCGCGGCCGTCGCGCTCTCGGGGCTCGCGCACCTGGCGTTCCTCGGCCGGGGCGCGCGGTTCTGGAAGATGTACCGCGCGCGGACCTCGTGGATCGCGCGCGGGTTCGTCGGCATGACCCTCTTCCTGCCCGGCGCGGCGCTCTACGTCCTCCGGCCCGGGGGCGCCCTCGGAGGCCTCGGGCTCGCGCTCGCGACCGCGGGCGCCGTCGTCCTGATCGTCTACAAGGGCAACGTCTACGCCGCGTCCAAGGGCGTGCCGTTCTGGAACTCGCCCGTCCTGCCGATCCTCTACGCGACGTACGCGATCCGCGGCGGGCTCGCGCTCCTGCTCGTGGCGCTGCCGCTCGGCGGGCGCGGCCTGGACGCGCACGGCGTCGGGTTCCTCGAGCTGTGGGTCGCGGTCTCGGCGGCGGTGATGCTCGGCTTCTACCTCGGCGTCATGCGGAGCACGAACCTCGCCGCGCAGCGCTCGGTCGCCGAGCTCGTGCGCGGGCGCGCGGCCCCCGCCTTCTACCTCGGCACCGTCGGCGTGGGGCTCGTCGTCCCGATCCTGGTCGGCGCCGCGGGCTTCGCCGGCCCGCTGTCGCAGGTGGTGCTCGCGGCGGTCGGCGCGACCTCCCTCGCCGGCGACTTCTTCGCCAAGTACGCGATCGCCAAGGCCGGCGTCTACATCCCGCTGATGCCCGCCGGCCGCGGGCCGGCGGCGCCCGCCGCGTAGTGTTCCGTCCACGAACTCATGTCGACGGTCGCGGCGCGACCGGCCGCCCGCGCCGGGCGGGAGGGGTCGACAGGATCCGTTCCCGCCACGTGGGCGGCGGGCCCCAAGCGCTCGGATGGAGCCCCGCCGCAACGGGCCACGCGGACGCGTGCCGCGTGGACTAGAGGGCGGGGCGGCGCCCGTGAAGTCGCTCAGCCGGGGCCTGGACCTGCTCGACGCCTTCGCCGAGCGGCCGCGGCGCCACTTCGCCGAGCTGGCGGCGGCGACCGGGATCCCGCGGAGCTCGCTGTATCGCTTCCTCGCGCTGCTCGCGGCGCGGGGCTTCCTCCGGCAGGACCCGCTCACGAGCGAGTACTCGCCGGGCCCGGTGCTCTACCGCCTCGGCTCGAGCGGCGCCTGGCTGGGCGAGCTGCGCCAGGCGGCGCGCGCGGTGATGCCGGCGCTCGGGGCCAGGACCGGCGAGTCGGTCTACCTCTACGTCCGCGAGGGCGCCACGCGCGTCTGCGTGGAGGCGCTCGAGGGCACGCGCGGCACGATCCGCCACGCGATCAAGCCGGGCAGCGTGTTCCCGCTGCACGTCGGCGCGTCGGGCAAGGCGATCCTCGCGTTCCTGCCCGACGCCGAGCGCGCGGTGCTCCTGGCGCGGCTGCCGCTGCCGCGGCTCGGGCCCGGCTCGATCACGCGGCGGGGGGAGCTCCGGGCGGAGGTCGAGCGCATCCGGCGCCAGGGCTGGGCCTACAGCGAGGCGGAGCTGGCGAGCGGGGCCTGGGCGGTCGCGGTCCCGATCCTCGACCGCACGAAGACCTGCGTGGCCTCGCTCGTCGTCGCGGGCCCGATGGTGCGGCTCGAGCGCGAGCGCCTGCCCGAGTACGCGCGCCTGCTGCGCGCGGCCGTCGCCGATCTCACGCGGAGCCTCTGACGCCCCCGGGCTAGACTGGGGGCGCCGTGAGCACGCCGCTCGAGGAGATCCGGCACGACCTCGACGCCGAGCAGCAGGCGCTCGACGCGCTCGTCGCCGCGCTCGACCCCGCCGCGTGGGCGACGCCGACGCCGAGCGCGGGCTGGGCCGTGCGCGACCAGATCGCGCACCTCGCCCACTTCGACGCGGTCGCGGCGCAGGCGGTCACCGACCCCGAGGGCTTCGCGCGCGCGGTCGCCGCCGCGGTCGAGGACTTCCCCGGCTACGAGGCCCGCTACCTCGAGCGCGGCCGGGCCCTCGCGCCGGCGGACCTCCTCGCGTGGTGGCGCGCGGCGCGGCGCCGCCTGGCGGCGGCCGCCGCGACGCTCGAGCCGAAGGCGCGCGTGGCGTGGTACGGCCCGCCGATGAGCGCGATGTCGTTCCTGAGCGCCCGGCTCATGGAGACGTGGCTCCACGGCCACGACGTCACCGACGCCCTCGGGCTCGAGCGCCGCGAGACCGACCGGGTCCGCCACATCCTGGTCCTCGGGGTGCGCACGCGCGCGTTCTCCTACGCGCTCCGCGGGCTCCCGGCGCCCACGGCGCCTGTGCGGGTGGACCTGATCCTCCCGTCGGGCGCCCGGTGGGAGGACGGTGAGGCGGGCGCCGAAAACCGGATCGCGGGGCCCGCGGTGGACTTCTGCCGTGTCGTCACCCACCGCCGCCACGTGGACGACACCGCCCTCCTTGTGGAAGGGCCGGCCGCGCGCGAGTGGATGCTGGTCGCCCAGGCGTACGCCGGCCCTCCCGCGCCCGGCCGCAAGCCCGGCCAGTTCCCGCGGGCGAACCCGCGGTAGGAAGGAGCCGGCCGCTAGCCCATGTTTGACATTAGGTTTCGTAAGTCCGCGTAAATCCAAGCACGCGGTTGGCCGATTGTCAGCAGGTGGCCATTTCGAGGCGTCCCACTGACGTGGGCGGGTCCCGATCGGTGATCCCGAGCGCGGCGAGGACCTGGCGAGCGCGCGCGCTGCCCGCCGTCACGCCCCGCTTGTGTGTGGGGCCGACCGTGAGATCCACCACATGGACCGTCCGCAGTGCCTTGAGGGCTTCGGCCGCGGACATGGGGACGCGGGCGGCTTTGAGCTTCTTCTCGATCGCGCGATCGAGCAAGAAGGCCAACGCCGCGATGAAGATGTGGGCTTGCACCCGCTCTTTGCGTCGATGGTAGATGGGACGGAGCTCGATGATGTCCTTCAGCTCGCGGAACGCGCGCTCGACCTCGGACAGTTCCTTATAGGCCTGCACGGCCTCGACCGGCGACAGCTCGGGCTCCTCGGTGCGGATCACGTACTTGCCCTCGGGTGCGGATCACGTACTTGCCCTCGTACGCCCGCTCCCGCGCGAGGTGGACGGGATGCTCGAAGAAGTGAACCGGCCGCGCTCGCAACTCCCACCCGAAGTAGCGGTGGCCATGGTGGCGAGCGAGGAGCCGCCCGGCCGCCTCGCCGATCTTCTCAGGCGCTTTCAGCTTCCCGGTGGCGACCCGTCGCTGCAAACGCTCGAGCGCCACCCGCGTGCGCTCCATGTCGCGCTCCCGCATCGCGCGCTCGTAGGCCAGACGCTCGTCCGAGTGCACGACGAAGATCCGGACCCCCCCCTTCGCCCGAGGCGACCTCCTGCACGAGCGTTTTCGGGGCCGCGTCCGCCTTCTCCCGTGCCGTGATTCCTACCGGACATGCCGTCCATGGACCCGTGGCGCGCTCGATCAGCCGGAACACCTCCTCGCGCCGCCGGCGTTCGCCGTCGTGACCATGCCGCGGTCGCCGACGAACACGATCCGCTTCAGGCCGAAGCGCCGCTCGAGATCGGCGAGCACCTCGGTCACGGTGTCGTCATCGTGCCGGTTGCCGCGGAAGACGTGGTGGGCGATCGGCCAGCCATTGATCATGACGACGCCGACCAGCACCTGCCGATTCCGCGGCTTGCCGTCGCGGCTGTAGCCGTGCACCGCTAGGCCCGCCGGGCCGACCCTCTCGAAGTACGTCGACGTCAGGTCGTAGAACACCAGCTCCACTTCGAGGGCGAAGAGATCCCGCAGGCGGGCAAACAGCTCCGTCTCCACGCGCGCCTTGTGGGGGAGCACCTCGTCGAGCGTGCGGTACCAGCGCTGCAGCCACGTCAGGTCGACGCGCACGCGGCCCTGCGTCTTCCACCGGGGCAGGAACCGGCGCCCGCGCCGGTCGCAGACAAAGTCCGTCTCCAGCCCGGCGGCCAGCCGATGCTCGCTCTGCGGATCACACAGCCGCTGCGCCACGAGCACCAAGACCCGATCGGCCAGCGGCAGCGTGCCCGGGCGGCGCCGCCGGCCTTCGCCCGCGTCGAGGACCGTCTCGAGTCCGAGCTCGCGCCACAGCGCGCGCGCCACCAGCATCGGCCCCCAGCACGCCGCTTGGTCGGCCTGCACCGCGTCGGCTCGGAGCGCAGGCGTCTCCGCGCGCTGGCCGCCGAGCCGGCGCACCAGCGCGTCCAGGTGCGGGGCCAGGAGATCCTTCCGGCCGAGATTGGCGACGATCCGCTGCTTGGCTTGCCCGTCTTCCCAGTAGGACTCGATGAGACGGAGATATTCGTGGGTGACGCCGGTGCTGCCGCGAACTTTGACCGTGCGCAGGTACATCGGCTGTCACGAGTTTATACCGGCGCTGCCCCCCCCCACACAAGCAAGCAAATACATGGGCGCCGACGGCCGTAGCGACTTTCAGATTGTCACTAGGATTTCGTCGACGCGCTACCCTCGCGTGAGGGATTTTGCGCACTTGCGCATCGCGACCACGTCCTTACTGTCAGACATGGGCTAGGACGGTCGATTTCTCCCACATCCTCGCGCCCCGGGAGCCGCCGATGATCCTCTAAAGATCTCGCGGACCGACAATTTCGACGATTCGCCGCGCACCTCTGCGGAGACGATCATCGATCGTGAACAGTCGGCAGCGAAGGATCCGTGCCAGCGCAACATATTCGGCGTCGTAGGTCTTGGCCCAACCGAGCTCTTCGGCGACGCGCCACGCCTCTCGGCGGAGTCGACGCGGTGTCCGGGCGGTAATCGGCGCGGTGAGCAACGCGTCGAACGCGGTTGACGCGAGCCTCTCGGAGATCTCACGCCGCCACCAGAGCTCGTGGATCACCGATGACGCCTCCGACCAGAGCAGCCCGGGGGCCACGAGGTCCTCGTCTGCGAACAGGCTGAATCCCTCCGCAGCGAGACAGGTCTGGACGGCCGCGCTGCTGTCGACGACGAGCACGCGCTCAGCGCCCTTCTCGCGACCGTCGGACGGCCCGCACGACGTCGGGCATCGGCTCGCCGGTGACGGTCTTGCGCCACCCCGAGGGCAAGGCCGGGCCGGAGACCGGAACAAGAGCCAGGAGGTCGGACGGGTCGATCAGGTGCTGCGTCCCGACCCGGCGGGAGCGAAGGCGGCCCGAGCGAATCCACCGGCGAACGGTCTCGGGGTTGCAGCCGACGCGGCGGGCGGCGTCGGGGACTGTCAGCATGCTTGTAGCATACTACAACATCTAGTCCTGGTTAGAGTCGGTTGGTCCACATCCTCGCGCCCCGGGAGCCGTCGATGATCCTGCTGCTCGGCGTCGTCAGCTTCGTTCGTGCCCTGGTCCTCAGCGCGGCCGCCGTGGCCGTCGAGAACGCCGCGCTGCGCCATCAGCTCGCGGTGCTGCAGCGCTCGGTCGCGCGGCCGCGGCTCTACCCGCGGGATCGCCTGCTGTGGGCGTGGCTGGCGCGGTGCTGGGGCGGCTGGCGGGCGGGCCTGCTCATCGTGCGGCCCGCGACGGTGCTCGCGTGGCATCGGCGCGGCTTCCAGCTCTACTGGGGCTGGCGGTCACGCGCGCGCGGGAAGGGACGGCCGCCGCTCGACGGGGCCCTGCGCGCGCTGATCCAGCGCATGGCGCGGGGGAATCCCTACTGGGGCCGCCGCCGGATCCAGGCTGAACTGGCGCTGCTGGGCCACGCGGTGTCGGGGCTGATGACCTTCCGCCTGCTCTTCGCGTTCGTGATCCTCCGCCACGATCGCCGGGAGCTCCTCCAGGTGAGCGTCACCGACCATCCGACGGCGGCCTGGGCCGCCCAGCAGATCGAGGCCGCGTTCTCTGGGCCGTCGGCGCCGGCCTATCTCCTCCGCGATCGCGACGGTGTCTACGGCGACGTCTTCCAGCAGCGCCTGGCGGCGCAGGGCATCCGGCAGCGCCTCATCGCCCCGCAGGCGCCGTGGCAGAACCCGTTCGCCGAGCGCGTGATCGGCTCGATCCGGCGCGAGTGCCTGGACCACGTCGTCGTGCTCAACGAGCGTCACTTGCTCCGCCGCCTCCGCAGCTACCAGCGGTACTACAACGCGGCGCGGCCCCATCAGAGCCTCGGGGACAACAGCCCGTGGCCGCGGGCGGTCGAGCCCCCAGAGCAGGGGCCGATTGTCGCGGTGCCGCAGGTCGGTGGGCTGCATCACCGCTACCGGCGCGCCGCCTGAGGGACGTTGGGTTCTCACGCCCTCCCGCAGGCTACTGACCAGTCGGTTCGCGCGTGTCACCGAGGGCTTCGCCTCTCAGATCGTCGTCTCCAGGCGGAATTCTCCGGGATCCCGAGCGTCGCCGTCGCGTGGACGCGTGGGCCGCAGCCACTCGATCCACGCCAAACAGAGTTTCTAACCGGGACAGGCCCCTCGAAGCTTCCTGTCTGAGCACCAGTGGGTGCCGACGACCCTAAATGACTCATAGGGTGGAGCCAACGGAAATCTAGCGCGAACACCTTACGTTCCTGTGCACAACGCTCTGTGCAGAGTGCAACCAGTTCTGGGCACTCTGGACAGACCACGATGCGTCGGCTCGGAGCGAATGTCTTTGAAGTCCGCCGGTTGGCATGGGTGGCGACCTGGCGAGCGGCGTGCTTCACACGCGACGCGCGGCGTCAATCCCGGGCGCAGGACTCCCGAGGCGAAAATCCCCAATTGCCCTATTGTGTTGCTAACTGACCGGTCAGTAAGCTCGGCGCACATGCGCACGGGCGAGCAGCGCGCGCGGTCCCGGCAGGGCCTTTCCAGGGAGCGGATCCTCGCCGAGGCGGCGCGGATCTTCAACCGGCTCGGCTACCACGGGGCGACCCTCGACGACGTCGCCCGCGCGCTCGGCGCGACCAAGGCCGCGCTCTACTACTACGTCGCGAACAAGGAGGAGCTGCTCTTCCAGTGCTGCCGGGTGCCGATCGAGATC
>Ga0209341_10001736_pt1 | contig 21333 bp, 27 predicted proteins | sample RifCSP13_2_FD_184020 | JGI IMG/M metagenome (GOLD analysis project Ga0209341, IMG submission 184020) | Soil microbial communities from Rifle, Colorado - Rifle CSP2_sed 13_2 (SPAdes) (version 2) | ecosystem: Environmental > Terrestrial > Deep subsurface > Rock core/Sediment | place: Rifle... | reverse complement strand
CTATCCCCGTGGTCCTTACTACCGCCAACGGGCTCCTGCAACTCCTCGCGCCGCCGGACATGCGCGCGCGCCTCCTGGCCATCCTCGTGATGTTCAGCTTCGGCGCGCAGCCGATCGCGGCGATTCTCATCGGCGTGGCGGCGGACCTGTTCACGCCGCTGGGGGCGCTCCTGCTGAACGGCATCCTCACGGTCTCGTGCACCGCCGCACTCCTCCTCCTGCGGTCGGGGCTCCTCACGTGGGAGGCCAGGCCCGGAGAAACGGCGGCCGACCCCTCGGAATCGTCTACGAGACCGGCTTGACCTTGAGGGCCTTTACCACGTTCGCCCACCGGTTGGCGACGGTCACGATCGGGCTGCCCCCGAACATCAGTCCGACGGCGCGGTTCTGCGCGTCGACGACGAGGGAGCCGCTGTCCCCGGGTCCGGAGAATCCTCCCCTCGCGGTGATCAGGAATTGGTCCGTGAACACGAGCGACCCCTCGGAGTACCAGACGCGCAGGGTGACGTCCGTGGCGGTCACGCGCCCCTCCGTGAGCCGCGTCGTCCGCCCGCTCTTCCGCACGACGAGGTCGATCTCGGCGTCCGCGTCCCCCTTCACGCGGCCGATGTGGAGAACCTCGGGCGCCACGTCGTCCCGGACGATCGGCGTCGCGAGGGCGGCGTCCACCGTGTTCGTCGCCTCCGCTTCCAGGGGGACGAAGTCCGAGAGCTGCGCAATCGAGTCCCGGTCGGGGCGGCCGCCATCGTACTTCCCGGGCTGCAGGATCGGGTCGCCGGGCGTCCCGCGGTTCTCGTTCGCGAGGACGTGGTTGTTGCTGAGGATGTACACGTCCGAGCCCTCGCGGACGATCTCGCCAAAGGTGCCCGCGCTCACGTCCTTGTGGCCAACGGAGACCCCGGCGGGGGCGGGCCGGATCCGCCGCTGGTAGATCGGCGGGAACTTCCGCCCGATCGCGAAGATGCCGGTCTCCACGACGTCCGTCGGGACCCCCTCGACCTCGTCCGGGATTCGCTCCTCCGGCTTCAGGAGGGTGGGATGGACCTTCCGCTTCACGTACACTTGGAGGGTCTTCTCCTTCACGACGATGCGGTGCTGGAGCTTGTGCCCGATGCCCACGCCCTGCACGTTCGGGTTCACGCTCGCCTTCAGTCCTTCCGCCGCCACGCCGAGGAACCCGGCCTCGCAGACGATCTTCGCATGCGCGTAGTCCGTCACAGCTTCCGCACCTCGCCGACCCGCACGACCTCTACGGGGTGCCCCTCGAGCATGTCGGGGATTTTCGCGCGGACCTCCCGCGTCGCCTCCTGCACGTAGACCTGAATCACGCGCATCCCCTTGCGGCTCCCGAGCCCGACGCCGACGACGCCCGGGAGGCCCATGAGCGACGCCTCGTTCTTCCGCTTCACGTCCTCGATGGAGGTCATGCGCTCCCTCCGCCCCTGACAGGGCGAGGCCCCGTATGAGCCTGCCGCTCGGAGCCTGCGGCGGGGGATGGCGATTTCGCGGGAACGCCCCGGGCGTCCCTACGGCGGCGGGGCCTTGATGAACCCCGTCGCCATCAGGTGGTGGGCCTGGTTCCGCGCGCGGTCGATAATCTCCCGGGCGTGGACGAGGAGGTCCGCCCGGTTCCACTTCTTCCGCGCGATCCCCTGCTCGATCGCCTTCATCCCCACGGCGACCGCCTCTCGCGCGAAGACGCCGCCCTCCTCCATGGAGGGGACGATGTAGTCCTCGCGCAGGCCGCGGTCCTCCGCAATCTTCGCGAGCTCCCCCGCGGCGGCGAGGCACATCTCGTCGGTGATCGTCTTCGCCCGTACGTCGAGCGTTCCGCGGAAGATTCCAGGAAAGCCGAGGCTGTTGTTGACCTGGTTCGGGAAGTCGGACCGGCCGGTCGCGACGACACGGGCGCCCGCCTCCATCGCCTCCCACGGCCAGATCTCCGGCACGGGGTTTGCGATTGCGAACACGATCGGGCCGTCCGCCATGCCGGACACCCACTCCTTCCGGATCACGCCCGGACCCGGCTTCGAGGCGGCGATCACCATGTCCACGCCGTGCAGCGCCTCCTCGATCCCGCCGCTGCGGCCCTCGCCGTTCGTCCGGTTCGCGAGGTCCCACTTCTCGGGGAACGCGCCCTTCAGCTCCGTGCGTCCGGGATTCAGGATCCCCTTGCTGTCCGTCATGATGATGTGCTTCGGATCCACGCCCGCCGCCATCAGGATGTACGCTGTGCGGACGTTCGACGCGCCGGCCCCGACCATCGCGACGGTGACCTCGGACATCTTCTTGCCCACGACCTTGACCGCGTTGATCGTGCCTGCGACGATGATCGTCGCGGTCCCCTGCTGGTCGTCGTGCCACACGGGGATTTCGCACGACGCCCGGAGGCGTGCGAGGATGTCGAAGCACTTCGGCTGCGCGATGTCCTCGAGGTTCACGCCGCCAAACGCGGGCGTGATCCGCTGGACGGTCTCGACGATCTCGTCGGGGTCCTTCGTCTTCAGGCAGATCGGGAAGGCGTCGACGCCGCCGAGGAACTTGAACAGCAACGACTTGCCCTCCATCACGGGCAGGCCTGCCTCCGGCCCGATGTCCCCGAGCCCGAGGACGCGCGTCCCGTCCGTCACGATCGCGACGTTGTTCCACTTGTTCGTCATCTCGTAGACGGCCTCGGGGTTCTTAGCGATTTCCCGGCACGGCTGGGCGACGCCCGGCGTGTACCAGATCGCGAAGTCGTCGAACGTGCGGACGGGCGTCTTCAGGGAGATCTCAATCTTCCCCATGTAGTACGGGTGAAGCTTCATCGCCTGCTCCGCGGGCTCGTTCGCTTTCTTCAGGGCCGCCTCCACGTCCACGGGTTCCGCCGCCTTCTTGGATGGCCCCCTCGCCTTCGCGGGCACAATCGCACAACCTGTCGCGTCGATGCGACGGGCGCGGATGCCGGGGAGCGTCTAAAAGGATTGTGTCCGTATCCTCTGCGATGTCGGGAGGGAAACTCCAAGAGGGGAACTCGCCATCGCCCCGCGGTGGCCGCATGAAGGTCGTCCCGCTCAAGACGGCGAAGGCGCTGAAGGGGAACCGCAGCCGCTCGTACCAGATGGTCGGTCCCGAGATCACGGGCTCGCGGCGGTTCATGATCACGGTCGTCCACGTGGAGCCGGGCGGGAGCACGCCGCTCCACGAACACCGGAGCGTGGACTCCATGTACTTCATCCTCGAGGGCCGCGCGGAGGTCACGGACGGGAACACCGCGAAGGTCCTCGGGCCGGACAACGCCGTGTACTTCCCCGCGGGTGGCTCGCACGGGATCCGCAACGCGGGCCGCACGCGCCTGCGATACCTCTCGTGCCACGCCCCGCCGTACGAGATCGCAGAGCTGTACAAGTCGTGGGAGCGGGCATACGTCACGACCGGCGGGTGACACCGGAAACCTTTTCTCCCGTCCCCGGGTTTGCGCGTCCGGTCCCGCCTTGGCTCAGCCTGGTTAGAGCGGGTGACTGTAGTCGGTGTCCGCCCTCGGGCGGTGCCCGCTGACATCATCAGGTCCCCGGTTCAAATCCGGGAGGCGGGACTCCCTTTCTCCCCGCCCTACCTTGGCGGCGGACTGGGGACCGGGACGTCGAGCTCTGGCGGTGGCGGCGGAGGCGTGTCCGAAGGCGGTGGTGGCAGGAATGCTGCACGCGACGGTGTTGAGGTTGGCGCTTCAGAAGCCGCCGAGGACGGTGCTGGCGGGGGTGCAGGCACGGCGGTCCGTTCCGCACGGGACACGAGGATCGCGGACACGAGCGCCGCCAATACGACGACCATGAACAGGAAGTCCGCGACGGGACCTGCCTCGCTCGGTGGGATTACCTGGATTGTGATCGCGTAGAGGACGAGGACCGTGTCCGTCAGCCCGCGGGCGACAACGGCGCGGAGGACCCGGACGTCCACCTTTGGCAGGTTCCAGGCGCGTGCGAGGAGGCCGGTCGTCGGATACCGGGTGGCGATGAACACGGCGACGAGGATGATCGACGCCGCGACCGCGGGCGGGCCGACCCGGGACAGGTTGATCAGCGTCCCGAGGTAGACGAAGAAGAACGTTCGAAGGAGGAACACGAACTCGCGGTGGAACTCCTGAAGGTACCGGGAACCCGGGGTCGCGACGCCCTGCGGGCGGAGCGGCGTGCGTCCCCAATGGCCGAGGACGAGCCCGAACGCGAACGCCATCAAGCCCCCATTACCGTCGAGGAACCCTTCGCCCACGCCGAACAGGAGAATCGCGATTGCCACCGTTGCCATGTAGAGGAAACTCGGCCGTCTTGCGGCGCCGACTGCACGGTCCCATGCGAGGCCCACCAGCGCCGCCACGACGAACGCGAGGGCCGCATAGAAGCCGACCAGGAACAGGGCCTGGCCGCTCGCCGGCGCGCCGTCTGAGAAGCGGATGAGGAGAAGGACGAGCGCCGCCGCCACGATGTTCCCCAGGATGCCCTCGAGCGTAAGGGCGAACTTCGTCTGGTTCCCGACCCGGAGCCGTGGAAGGAAGCTGAGGACGATTGCCGCGCTCGGCGCGCACATCGCCACGCCGAGGATCAAGGATGTCGTCGACCCGAGCCCGAGGAAGAGCGTGCCGACGAGCCAGACGCCGAGGATCGACAGGACGATCACTGCGATGGAATGGCCCGCCGCGTAGGCCCACGTGCGCCCGAGGCCTCGGAGGTGGAGGGCGAGACCGCCCTCGAACAGGATGAACGCGATCGCGAGGCTGAGGAGGAGGGGCTGTACCGAGGAGAGGAACGGGCGTGGGTCCCACTGACCCAGGGGCAAGACGCCGCTCCCCAGGACGATCCCGATCCCGATCAGGACGATGTAGTCCGGGATACGGTACCGGTCGAACAGCTGCGCCGCGAGGAATCCGATGAGGACGAGGACGGACCCCGCGATGAGGGGGACGACGTCAACCATTGGACGCCGTGCGATACGCGCGGCCCCGTGCTTAAGGGTAGCGGCGCGGGTTCCAAAGGGACAAAAGGTGCGGCGGCGGTGCGACCGCCATGGACAAGAAGGCGAAGAAAGCGGTCCTCCAGAAGATCCCGTACGGGGCGTACGTCGTCGGCACGAGGTCGGAGGACGGCTCCGACCACCTGATGTTCGGCACGTGGCTCATGCAGACGTCGTTCAAGCCGCCTCTCGTCGCGTTCGCACTCTCCGAGGACAGCCGGACGCTCGCGAACGTTCGGCGGGACAAGGCGTTCGCGATCTCGTTCCTCAACGAGGTGACGGAGAAGGTCGCTCAGCCCGTTCTCGACGAGGAGTTCGACCGCGTGGAGCGCGCGCGCTCTCCCGGCGGCCTGCCCGTCGTGAAGGACGGGGCGGGATGGATCGAATGCCGGGTCCTCGAGGTCGTGGAACGGGGCGACCACCGCGTGGTCCTCGCGGAGGTAGCGGGCGCGGGGGATGGGAAGGGGGGGCTCCTCCCCCTGGACGCCCTCGGCTGGCACTACGGCGGCTAGAGTCGGTGCGGGATTGACGCCGTCCAATCCTCGACGGCCAGGGGGAGTCCGCGCGACGAGTTCGCTTCGCCGGGGCCGCGCGGGAGCGGACAACTTTTATCTACCCCGAGGTCCCCTCCTCTCGCGGAGGAGAAACGTGAACTGCCCTCGCTGTGGTGCACCGAGCGTCGAAGGTGCGAGCTTCTGCCAGAGCTGCGGCCAGTCGCTCGCGGCGCCGCCCACGCCGCCCACGATGGCGCCGCCACCGCCAATGCCCATGGCGGGCCCGCCGCCGCCCCCCGCGCCGATGATGCAGCCGCCAATGCCTCCCGGGCCGGCCCCCGCGTCCTCCGCGCTGCCCGTCGTCGCGGTCGTGCTCGTCGTCCTGCTCATCCTCGCGGTCGTCGGTGGGCTCGTCGCGTGGTGGGTCCTCAGCTCCGTGCCTGCCCCCACGGTCTACGGCGATTGCACAGCGTACTACCCGAGCGGACCGGCCTACTACACCGATGTCAGCTATTCTGACTGCCAGGCCTTCTGCGACCAGATCGAGCGGAACACGGGCGAGATCGTCACGGAGTGCGCATGGGTCCCGCGGTAACCGGGACCCGGAGGCACGAGCTCCGTACCCGCTGCGAAAAGGCTAAGTGCACGCCGCTTCTGCCCGAACTGCCAGGAGACCGTGGACGGCCGACGGTGCCCGCAAGGGCGCCGAGGAAAGTCCCCCCTCCGAATGCGGGCGGCCCGGCGCAAGCCGGGGTGCCGAGAGGCACGGCAAGGGCGCAGACACGGCACAGCCGCGGCCGAGGGTGATGCGCGGCGCGCAAGAAGGCGCGGACGTTGGCCGCGGACGCGCGGGGGCCGAGGTGGCCCCTCATGGTGAGACGGCGACTCCCCGCCGGAGCAAGTCCAAGGAGGCCCGTAAGGGCCAGGTGGGACGCTCAGTCAAATGCCGTCGGAACAGAAGGGGGCTTATTACGGTCACCTGGCCCCTTCTGGGCGTCTTCGGGCATCCCATGGAAAGTCACTTGCCTGTGGCTCACGGTCCCTCGCGCCATGTGGGGTCTGGGGTCCTGTCGGTGGTGGCCGTTCGTCGGACTGTTCCTCTTCGGCCTCCCCGTCCTGTTCGGGTTCCTCGGGTTCAAGTGTGACCGCACGGACCCAGGGGTGACGACGGATCCGGGCACCCCTGGAGCGACGGAGGTGCAGTCCGTGGCGGCACCGGAGCCGTCGACGTCCTCGATTCCCGCAGCCGTCTTCGTCGTGATCCCCCTCGCGGGCGGTGCGGCGGCCCTTCTGAGCCGCCGTCAAGACTCCTGACGTCACTCGGTCCTGGAGGGCCGCCGAGCCATCCGGACGCGGTGGGCGCGGCGCCATCGCCGCCACGCTACGTGCACCCGTCTCTTGAGGAGCAATGCGTACTGCCCCATGAGCGTGTGCGCCGCCACGCCGAACATGATTCCAACGCCCGTCAGGGACGTCGCGAGGGGGACGAGGAACGCGAGCGGGGTCCCGTAGACGAGGGTCGCGTACGCGAGCTTGCTCGCGAGGGACAGCGACGTGAGGCCGATCCCGAGGCCGACGAGGAACCGCCCGCGCCCGACGTGACCTAGGAGGAAGTACCACCCGCCGAGGAGGACGAGGACGACGCCGAGCGAGGTCGTGAACGCGAAGACCACGAGGAGCGTGCGGACCGCGAGGAGGAGCGGATCCCCCACCACGGGCTGGAGGTATTCCACGTAGACCTCGCCGAGCACGGGGACCGTGAGTTCCCCCGCCAACAGGAAGGCGGCAGACAATACGCAGAGGACGACGGCGTCCCGGTGCTTGATCCGTTTCAAGCTCCACCAGGACCGATGGCGGGCCATCGACCTCCGTACCCCGGCGCGCTACTTATGGCCTATCGTCTGGGAATCACCGTCGGCCCCCGCGTCTCGGGCGCCGGTCTCGGTCACGTTCCCTTGAAACCGACGGTCCGCGGCCAAAGATTCATCCGAGCCGCAGGCCTCGCTGCACGGAGGAAGTCGTACGAAGTACCGCACGTTGGGACGCACGGGCCTGAAGGTCTCCGAGATCGGCTTCGGCGCTTGGGCGATCGGCGGCAACGAGCACGGGAACTCCTATGGCCCGACGAACGACGCGGTCTCCGCTCGCGCGGTCGAGCGGGCGTTGGACCTCGGGTGCACGTTCTTCGACACCGCGGACGTCTACGCATGGGGCCACAGCGAGGAGGTGCTCGGCAAGGCGCTCGGGGGGCACCGCGAGGAGGTCGCGATCGCGACGAAGGTCGGCGGGGACTTCTACCACGGGGGCGTGCAGATGAACTTCGACGCGGGATACGTCGCGTTCGCCTTGGACCGGTCCCTCCGTCGGCTCGGGACGGACTACGTGGACCTGTATCAGCTCCACAACCCGCCGCCTGAGCTGATGGGCGATCCCACCATGTACGAGGTCCTCGACCAGCTTCAAGCGGAGAACCGGATCCGACACTACGGGGTGTCCGTCCACACGCCCGCGGAGGCGACCCTGGCGATCGAGTCGGGGAAGCCCTCGGTCATCCAACTCCCGTTCAGCCTGTTCCGCCAAGAGTGGATTGACGACGTGTTCCCGCTCGCGCGGACGTCGAAGGTCGGCGTGATCGCCCGCGAGCCTCTGGGAAACGGATTCCTCACCGGGAAGTATGGGGAGGACGCGACGTTTCCGGCCGGAGACATCCGCCACCACTGGCCTCGCCCCATGGTCCGCGGCCAGGTTCGCGCCGCACAGAAGGCGGTGGAGTCGCTTGCCCGTGGCGGTCGCACGCCGGCGCAGGCCGCGCTCCGGTTCGTCCTCGCGTTCCCCGAGGTCTCGGTCGCGATTCCGGGAGCGAAGACGCCCGCGCAGGTCGACGAGAACCTCTCCGCGTCCGACGCGGCCGCGCTCACGCCGGATGAGGTCGGGAAAGCCCGCGACCTGTACGCGAACGAGTTTTATCTCTGACGGATGCGTGGCCCCCGCGATGGGCGGTTCGGACGACCTGTGGGCCCGCCTCGAGCGGCGCCGGATTCTCACGAGCGCAAGCGTGCGGGCGGCCCTTCGCGACATTCCCCCCGCAGCGTTTGTGGATTCGCCGTTCGCAGACGTGCTCCCCCTGGACGCGCCCCTCCCGACATCTCCGACGCCTCCTCGGGCAATCCTGCCGCCTCCGCGTTTGCTCGCCATGCTCCTCCAGATGCTGGAACTGGAGGCGGGCGTCTCGGTCCTCCTGATTCGCTCGACCGGCGGCTACGTGGAGGCGCTCCTGGCGCGGCTCATCGAACCCGCCCAAGTGACCGTGGTCGAGGAGGACGACGGCTTCGCCGCGAGGGCCCGCCAGGCGTTGGAGGCCACGGGGAACGCCGACCGCGTGGAGTTCGTCGCTCGACCGCCGGATCACCGGTACGACCGAGTCACGACGGCCGCGCAGATCGTCCGCCTCGATCCGTCGTGGAAGTCGTGCCTGGCGGACATGGGGTTCGCGGCGTATCGCTCGATGAGGGAGACCCACCGATTCGTGAAGCTCCTCCGGAGCGGGGACGAGTTTGTCGAGCTCGCCGCGTCGGACGCGCCGCTCGGTTCGGGGCCGGAACCGAGGCGGCCGACGCAGGTCGACCTCTCGCGGGAGCTCCTCCTCGGCCGGATGCTCGAGAACGTCTGGGACCGCCGGCTGGAGACGGATCACGAACGTCACTTCGCGGAGGTCGTCGACGAGACGTTCGCTCCGGCGGGGACGCTTCCGCCCACGTCCTCCGAGGAAGGGGCGCGGTACGATGCCGCGAAGACGCTCTTCCATCTCGCGTACGTGTACCAGAGCGCCGGGGACTTCGAGGCCGCGCTCGACGTGTACCGCGCCTCCTTGGCGGTGAAGCGCACGTCCGAGTCGCACACGTTCCTCGGATGGGTGCTCAGCTTCGAGGGCCGGTACGAGGAGGCGATCGCAGAGTGCGAACGGGCGATCGAGGCGGACCCGTCCCTCGGCAACCCGTACAACGACATCGGCGCGTACCTTATTGAGCTCGAGCGGTGGGACGAGGCGATCTCGTGGTTCGAGAGAGCGAAGGCAGCGGAGCGCTACTGCTGCTACTTCTACCCGTACGCGAACCTCGCCCGCGTCTACCTCCAGAAGGGGATGCACGAGAAGGCGCGGCGCGAGCTGCAGGAGGCCGTGCGGATCAACCCCGACTACCACTACGCGCGGGACTTGCTCCGCCGACTGGAGCGCGGCTCGGACTACATCGCGTGAGCCTCACGGCCGCAGGTGCTTCCGGAAGAACTCCGTGATCGCGTTGTAGCACCGCACGCGGTTCGGGAACTTCAGGACGTCGTGGCCCTCGTCCTCGAACATCAGGTACTCGATGTCCTTCCCCTTCGCGCGGAGGGCCTCGACGACGTCCCGCGACTCCCGCTCGACGACCCGCGGATCGTTCTTCCCCTGCACGACGAGGAGCGGGCACCGGACCTGGTCGATGTACGTCCTCGGCGACCGCTCTGCGAGGAACGCTCGGTCCTTCTCCGGATCCCCGACCGCCACGCGGAAGTACGGCTTCCACGTCTCCGGGATCCGCTCCATGAACGTCACGAGGTCGTACGGGCCGAACATGTCGCACGCCGCCGCCCACAGATCCGGATGCTGCGCCGCCAAGACGAGGGTCATGTAGCCCCCGTACGAACGGCCGGTGACCGCTGCGCGCCGGACGTCGATCCCTGGGTCCTTCGGGAGGACCTCCGTGATCGCGTGCACGTGGTCGAGCCGGTCCTTCCCGCCCCAGTCGCGGTCGACCTGCTTCATGTAGCTCAGTCCGTAGCCGGAGCTTCCGCGGACGTTCGGGACGAAGACCGCGAACCCGTTCATCGTCAAGAACTGGATCAGGGGCATCGAGAACCAGGCGAAGTCCGGCCGCTCCTGGCTCTGCGGACCGCCATGGACGTAGTACACGAGGGGCCGGGCGCCCTCGAAGCCGAGCGCGGGCGCGGGCCGGTACATCCGCGCGGACACGCGCGTGCCGTCGAACGACGTGTACGACGCGTCCTCCCCGGAGGATAGCCACTCCGCGGGGATGCCGAGGACCCTCTCGCTCGTCTGACGGTGGACCTTGCCGTCCTTCTCGACGAGGTACAGCTGCGTGGGCGCCGTGGCGGTGGCGAAGGAGATCGCCCACCGCTTCCGGGCCTTGTCGTACCGGTGGGAGTCCACGACGCCGTTCGCGAGCTCCCCCTGCCCGCACACGACCCGATCGAGGTGCATCTCGTTGGCGGTCCCGTCGTACGCACCCTCGTAGATCCACGAGACGCCGTCGATGCTGTACGTGACCGCGTATCGATCGCCGTCCAGGTGCTCCAAGCCCTCGAGCATCCCGCGCCCCGTGTGGACGGTGCCGCGGATCGGGACCGCCGCCACGACGGAGGGGGACGCGAGTTCGAGTCGCCCGAGCCCGCCCGCGTCGTCGTGCTGGTACGTCACGAACAGGAGCGCGCGGTCCTCTGCGACGAACTGGCAGCTGTGGATCCCCGTCGGCGGGACGACCTCGCCTTCCGCGCGCTGCTCGATGGGCTTCCCGTACACGAGGCGCCGTTCCGAGGCGCCCTTCTCCCAGAGATAGAGGGCGACGTCCCCGGCCGTGTACCCGTCCGTGAGCACGACCTTGGCGTGCGACTCGCTCGCGGTCTCGGGGTACGAGCCCCACATGCTCTGGCCGAGCTTGCGGAGCTTCCGACGCCTCAGGTCCGCTTGGTACCCGTAGTTCATCTGCTCCTTCCGGGACTCCGCGACAAGGTAGACGAGGTTCCGCTTCACGTCCGGCTCGCCCATGTGGACCCGGTGGTCCGCGAGCTCTTGGAAGATTGGCTCCGGGTAGCCGCCTTCGATGGGCACGAGCATCGGCTGGTAGTTCTCGTCCCCGTGGTGGTCGAGCATCACCAGGATCTGCCCAAGCTTCGGGAACACGTAGTACGGGTAGCCGCCGACGAGGCGCGGGTTGTGGAGGACGACGTCCGGCGGGAGGATCGGCTCCGGGACGCTCCCGCCGCGGTCCATCGCGTACAGGCTCAGGTGGCCGCTCAGGTTGCTGATGAAGTACACGCGACTCCCGACGACCTGCGGGTCCTGGAAGGACCGGGCGGACAGGAGCGATTCGATGCGCACGTTCGCGGCCATGCTCTCCTCGGAGGCGGGACGCGCGCATCCCGCATAACGCTTCGTCCCGGTCGGCGAAGGTCGCCGCGTTCGCTCCGTAAGCCGCTATTATTGAGAATGGGGAGCAAAGGATTATTCGCCTTTGCGGCGGAAGGTCGCACTCGTGTCCCGATTCTGCACGTCTTGTGGTCTATCGAACGCTATGGAGAACGCTTTCTGCGGGCGATGCGGCAAGCCCTTGCCGCCGGTCCCCGGCACGCCGCCCGGCGTTGGACTCCCGCCGCCTCCACCTCCCGACGATCTCGGGGGGACTGGCGACGACCCCTTGGAGCGCGCCCTCACGGACTCGGAACGGGTCGCCCTGAAGGGGTCTTCGCGGGCTCGGCATGGGAATATGGCCCGCGCGTTCGGGACGTTCGCGGGCATCGCACCCCTGTTCCTCATCTTCATGGGAATCCTCGGGACCCCATTCGAGCCGCTGAACTTCCAGATCATCGTGATTGTCGGCGGAGTCCTCGCAATCGCCTTGGGCGCGACGTCGCTCCGGTTGCGGACGCCCATCAGCCTGCTGCTCAAGGGAGGGAACGTGACGGAGGCCCGTGGCGTCGCGGAGAAGCGCCCCGCGTCCGGCGGCCTCATCGGCGTCGCGTTCTGCGGCTTCGATTTCCTGATGCCCGCGCGACTCGCGGCGCGGATCCCCGACGGCCAGATGGCGTCGATCGCGTTCGCGCTAGTCGGGATGGCCCGCGCCCCGCGCGCAGACCGAGCTCGCGCTCTCGTGCTCGGCGTGAACGGCGACGCGCAGAACCCGGAAGACGCGTACCTGGCCGTCCCGCCCGAGGTCGCGGCGACCTTCAGAGTTCCGACGAAGTCCGGACTTGCAAGGGGGGCGTGAGACCGTGCGGCTCTTGACCAAGGCGTGGTTCGCCCCGCTCGCCCTCGCGGTCTTCGTCCTCGGCGCCCCGCTCGCCGCGGCGCAGTCGACGTGGCAGGGGACCGGGACGTTCACTTTCTCGTCCACGCCCTCTGTCGGTGGCCCATGCACGGGCGACGGGACGGCGGAGATCTACCTCGACGGCGGCGACGGTTCGATGACGGGGACGCTGACGGTCACGATGGGCTCGATGACCACGCCGTGCTATGGCTACTTCCCGTCCCCGGGCTCGACGATCACGACCGGGCTGTTCCTCTCCGGCTCCGGCAGCGGGTTCAGCGGGACGAACGAGTGGGGCGACTCCGTCTCGGGCAGCTTCTCGGGCGGTTCCCTCCACGTCACGATGACGATTACCTCGGAGCCGACGCCTGGGGCGCAGTGCGTCGCGTACTGTGATACCGTATTCGAGTTCGCATTCACGGGGAGCGGCGACCTGTTCGCGGGCTTCGGAGGCCTCGGTCCGCTCGACCCCTCGAGCCCGATGTTCGTCCCCACGTTCATCTCCTTGACGTTCTCGTTCGCGGGCATCGCGATGGCCAACGCGAAGCCTCCCGCGGTCCCCGCGTCCGCGGGACGGCCGTCGTGGTGGAAGCCCCTGCGGCCCGGAGTCCCGGCGAGCATGACGGCGCACCTTGTCTCCCTGCGGGACGTCCCCCTCGGTGCGATTCGGCAGAGCCATCCGCAGATCCCGATGGAGCAAGGCAAGGCGACGGACATCGGTCAGAAGATGCACTGCCCGCGGTGCACCGCGCCGCTCGGCTACACGGTCGCGGGGTGGTTCTGCCTGAACCCCGCCTGCGCGCGCCCGGCCGGGCCGGAGACGCTGTTCCCGCAGGTCGGGCAGGGATACGGACAGCCGCCGATGGCGCCGCCGCCCCCGCCTCCGTAGGGCCGGCCCATCCGTTCAGAGAACTCTCAGCGTCAGCGTAATCCGTGTATTCAGGAGCCGCGAGATCGGGCAACCCTTCTTCGCGGCGTCCGCCGCCGCCTGGACCTTCGCCTCATCCGCGCCCGGGACTCGCGCCGCCACGTCGAGGTGGATCGACGTCACCGCGAATCCGACGTCCGTCTTCTCAAAGCTTGCGGTCGCCTTCGTCTCGATGCTCTGCGGCGTGAGGTTCGCCTTGCCGAGTTCCCCCGAGAAGGCCATCGAGAAGCATCCTGCGTGCGCCGCCGCCACGAGTTCCTCGGGGTTCGTGCCGGGGGCGTTCTCGAACCGCATCGCGAAGGAGTACGGGAGACCCTTCAACGCGCCGCTGTCCGTAGTGAGGGTTCCGCTTCCGTCCTTCAGCCCGCCGTTCCAGATCGCGCTCGCGCCTCGCTTCATCGTCGCACCTCACCTCCGCGAGCCGGCGGTGATTCTTAACGCTTCCTTTCCGGCGCCGAGGGCTCGTGCGGCCATCCCATGCCGGTTGCTCGATAGTCCGCCTCGGCCTCGTCGAGCGCCCAGTTCACGAGTTCGTCCGCCCGCTCGAGCCGCCCCGTGAGTCGGGGCCGTTGCTCATAGGTCACCTTCGCGAACCGCGCGGCCGCGGCGAGTGCTTGGCGGTGGAGCGCCGCCATCCGCTCGTCCCGCACGCGGTACGCGCCCGTCATCTGGCGGACGACGAGCTCGCTGTCGAGGACGCAAGCGACCTCGCCCTTCGTGTGCGCCGCCGCCAGTTCCAGGCCCTTAATCAGGGCGCGGTACTCCGCCTCGTTGTTCGTCCCGATCCCGAAGCACTCTCGGTGTTCCTTGAGCACGCGGTTCGCGGCGCTGCAGACGACGACGCCGATTGCGGCGGGTCCCGGGTTCCCCCGGGCTCCGCCGTCCGCGTAGACGAAGACGTCGGGCATCGCCTACCGGCCCTCGATTGCCGCCAGGAAGCGGGAGATGTCGTCCGGGCCAAGCCCCTCGCCGTACGCCTCCGTGACGAACGTGAACGCCTTTCCCTGCGCGGTGAGCTCGAGGACCTCGCCCCCCATGACCTTGCCGCCCGGCCCGAGGGGGACCGGCCTGCGCCGCACATCCGTGGCGGTGCCGCGCGGGATGTCCGCGTTCACGTAGAACCCCTCGAACTTCATTACGTTCCACGCCCCGTGCGTCACGAGCTGCGGCTTCAGATCGACGAGGCGACGGTCTGTGAGGAGGAGTGTGGAGTTCCGGCACGGGACGACGAACGAGACGCGCTCCCCCTCCTCGAGGTGCTTGGCAAGGAGCCGGAGGCGCTCCGGGTTCCGCTTGTCCGCCTGGCGGCCGCCGAGGAAGTCAGCATCCCGGAAGGAGCTCGAAGGGTCAGTCACGGCGGGACGACATCGGTCCCGGGTTAATGGCCTTTCTCACGCCCGCGCGAGCCGGAGGAAGTACCGGGGGACGAAGCCGTAGCTGCCGTCGTTCGTGCACGCCGCGCGCACGTACATCGCGCAGTTGTGGCAGCAGTCGACCCTTCGGCAGTCCGCCTCGCCGAGACACGCGTTCGCGCACCTCATTCGATCGCCTCCGTGGCCTTTTCCAGCGTGAGAAGCTTCGTCCACCGCGCGTCGACCCGCCTCTGGATCTCCGCGACCTCGTACTCGCTCAGGTGACCGAACCGTCCCTGCTTCGCGAGGTACTCCGACACGGGCTTCCGCGTCCCCAGTTTCCTCGTGACGCGGTACCGCCCGTTCTCGATTTCGTATAGAGGGAATATGCCGGTATCGACGACGAGGCGCCCGAGGCGCACGGTCTCCTCGGGCGGGTACTTCCAGCCCGGCGGGCACGGCGCGAGGACGTGGAAGAACCGCGGCCCGCGGATCGCCCTCGCCTTCTCGACCTTCTTCACGAAGTCCTCGGGGAACGCGATGGATGCGGTGGCGGCGTAGGGCACGTTGTGCGCCGCGACGATTGCCATGATGTCCTTCTTCTCCTGCGGCTTCGTGCGCCCCACGGGCGTCGTCGTCGTCCACGCGCCCCACGGCGTCGCCCCGCTCCGCTGGACGCCCGTGTTCATGTACGCCTCGTTGTCGTACATCACGTAGATCGCGTCGACGCCGCGCTCGAGGGACGCGGAGAGGGACTGGAGGCCGATGTCGATCGTGCCGCCGTCGCCCGCGAAGCCGACGACGGTCACGTCCTTCACGCCCTTCGCGTCGAGGCCCGCGCGCAACCCGGCGATCGATGCGCCCGTCGCCTCGAACGCGCAGTCCAAGAACGGGACCCGTACCGCGGTCTGCGGGAACGGCCCGGACATGACCGCCCAGCAGCACGCGGGGACCGTGAGCATCGTCCGCGGCCCGAGCCCCTTCAGGAGGTACCGCATCGCGAGGGTCGCGCCGCAGCCGGGGCAGCCCAGGTGGCCCGGCGTCATCAGCTCCTCCGCAGGGATCGTCAGCCGGGCCATTCCGTCACCTCCCGGAGGCCGACCCATGAGACCTCCGGAGCGTCCTTCGCGAGGATGTCTTCGAAGATCCCCTGAATCGTGGCGGGCATGATGTCGCGGCCGCCAAGGCCCGCGATGTATCCGCGGACGAGGGCGCCGCCGCGCGGCGACTGGATCGCGTTCCGGACCTCTTGGAACAACGCGCCGCCGAACCCGAACGTGTACGACCGGTCGAGGACCGCGATCCGCGGGGTCTTCGCCGCCATCGCACGGATCGCGGCCACGGGCCACGGACGGAACACGCGGAGCTTCGCGACGCCGACGCGCAGTCCTTCGTCCCGCATCTCCCGTGCGACGGCTCGGGCGGTCGACGCAGCGGTGCCGCTCACGACGAGGACCGCATCCGCATCGTCGCACCCGAAGAGCGGCAGAACGCCGCCATGGTCGCGCCCGAATCGCTCCGCGAACTCTCGCTCCACGTCGGCAATCACGCGGGCGGCCGCCTCCATTCCGTCGGAGACGTTCCGGCGGTCCTCCATGTACTGGTCCGGCGGCATGAACGATCCGAACCGGGCAGGCCGTTCGACGGAGAGCGCGTACGGCATCTCGAGGGGCGGCAGGAACGCGTCCACGGCCTCCGGCGGCGGCACGTCCACGGGCTCGAACGTGTGGGACAGGAAGAACGCGTCCTCCGTGACCATCGCGGGCAGCATGACCCGGAAGTCCTCCGCGACGCGGTACGCCTGGAGCACGGTGTCGAGGACCTCCTGGTTCGACTCGCAGTAGTACTGGATCCACCCCGTGTCGCGCTGCGCGACCGTGTCCGTGTGGTCCGCGTAGATCGTCCACGGCGGCGCGACCGCGCGGTTCACGACGCCCATCACGATTGGGACGCGGAGCCCGCTCGCCCAGTGGAGGAGCTCGTGCATCAGGAGGAGGCCCTGGGACGACGTGGCGGTGTATGTGCGCGCGCCGACCGCGGCGGCGGAGATGCACGCCTGGAGCGCGGAGTGCTCGCTCTCGACCTCGAGGAACTCCGCGGGAAACTCGCCGGACGCGACCATCTCCGCGATCCGCTCCACGATCGTCGTCTGCGGCGTGATCGGGTACGCGGACACGACCTGGACGCGCGCGAGCTTGGCGGCGAGGGACTGCGCGTGGTTCCCCGTGAGCATCGCCTGCATCGTCACTCCTTCTCCATGCGGATCGCGAGCGGGGCGCACTCGACCTCGCAGATCCCGCAGCCCTTGCAGTGGTCGTAGTCGATCACGGGCCATCCCTGCCCGTCCAAGACGATCGCGACGTCCGGGCAGAACTTCCAGCACACGTTGCACTTCGTGCACCGCGCGAGGTCGATGACGGGGCGGAACGTCCGCCAGGTGCCCGTGAGCTCGACCGAGCTAGGGACGTCCGCGCGCAGGGCCCGGACGGGGATCACGCGCGCACCTCCGGCGCCGCCAACCTGCGGACGGCGTGGAAGGCGCGTTCCGCCGCGCGCTTGTTCGCATCCCGCTTCGACGGGACGAGGGCGTCGATCGCCGCCAGGACCGAGTCGAGTCGCACGACGTCCGCCGCCGCCAAAGCCCCGACCATGGCGGTGTTCACGATCGGGACGCTGCGGCTCCCGAGGCCCTCCTCAAGGGCGATCGTCGTCGCGTCGACGGCGTACGTGCTCTCCCAGGGAATCGAAGCCCCCGCGGCGTTCGCGACGACGGTGCCGCCAGGCCTCAGGCCATCCAGGTACGCGCGCCCCTTTAGGAGAGACGCGTCGAGGACGACGACGAGGTCCGGCTCGTAGACGTTCGTCCGGGCCTCGACGGGTTTGGCGGCGATCCGCGCGAACGCGGTGACGGGCGCTCCGCGACGCTCGACCCCAAAGAACGGGAAGCTCTGCGCCCACCGGCCCTCGAGGAACGCGGCCTGCGCGAGGAGCTGGGACGCGACGACCGCCCCCATGCCCCCGCGGCCGTGGAATCGGACCTCTAGGACGTCGCCTCCGCCGGAGGGGCTCACGGGGAATCGTACGTCGGCCGCCGCTGACGTGCGTTTTGGCGGCATCGTACGTACTATACCTATGGAGGAGCCGCCACGCGACACCCCGCGGTCTTGGCGGGCGATCTGAGCGGAGCGGACCCGGAGGGATTCGAACCCCCGATCCCCGGCTTAGAAGGCCGGTGCCATGTCCAGGCTTGGCTACGGGTCCGGCGCGCCATCCCGAGGGCCGTAGTTAAAGCGTTTGGCGGTGGCGCCGCCAGAAGCGCGGGACGAACCGCGGCGTCCCCCGTGCATACGCCTCATACGCCGGGCCGAAGAGAGCGCGCAGCTCCCGCTCCTCGAACGGCGTGAGGACTGCGGCAAACCAGATCCACACGAACGCGGCCCCCAGCCACGCCCACGTGTGGTCCACCGCGAGCGCGACGCCGGCGAGCATCAGGAGGATCCCACCGTACATCGGGTGGCGCACGACCCGGTACGGGCCCACGACGACGAGTGGCTCCGTGCGGCCCACGGGCGCGAGGATCGGCGCGGCGCGCAGGAGCTTCACGAGCGTCGCATGCGTCGACGCGAGCACGTCGCGGAACCGGCGGTAGCGGAAGAGCCAGGCGTTCAAGGCGAGACCGCCGACGAAGACGGGGATCCCAAGGAGGCGCACGGGCCCGGGCACGCCGACTTCGGGGGGCAGGCTGAGGACGGCCGCGACCGCCCACGCCGCAAGGTAGAGGGACGTCATCAGGGCCGCGATCCCGAGGATCGTAAGGGCCCCCTCGCGGAACGGCACGCACGGACGAGGGAGCCCCCCGTTCGATAAGGGTTCCGTAATGGCGGGAGGGGGCGCCAACAAGGCCTCGGGATGTTACATCCGCGGGGAAGTTTCAAGCCCCGTTGCCGCGCATGGCTCCCCCGATGATGGAGTCCCCGACCGTGGACTGGTCGCCGACGAGCCGGCCGATGAACGTGAGCGAACGGCGGCTGTTCCGCCTATTGCAGACGCTCGAAATCCCGATCGTCCCGCAGGCCCGCGTCGGCCCGTTCACCGTGGACTTCCTGATCCCGGACCTCCGCGTCGTGATCGAGGCGGACAGCCTCCTGTACCACCTCCCGAGCGAGGACGCGCGGGACGACCGCCTGCGGGATTACGCGCTCCAGGACGCGGGCTTCCTCGTCGTCCACGTCTGGTCCGACGACCTGTACCGGGATGGGGGCCACGCGAAGGTCCTCCGACACATCCGGCGGCGGGTCCTGCGGGCGCGCGGCGTGTGGCTCGGGAAGCCGAAGCCGGTCGTGGGGCAGGCGCGCTAGCCCTTCTCCTTCAGGCTCTCCAGGACGTCCCGGGATGCGAGTTCGCCGACCTCCGCGGCATACCGCCGGAAGTACTCCGCGACGGACACGATCTCCACGAGCTCCTTCGTCCGCCCCCCGCCCTTCGTCATCGTGCGGACGAGGGGGACCTCGAGCTTCTCCGCGAGGTCGCGCGCGGTGACCGGGTCCTTCCGCCCAAGCCCCTCCACGTATCCGATCAGATAGTCCGTGGAGATCCGGAGCGTGTGCGCGATTAACTTCTCCGAGGCGATCTCCTTCGGCTTGAAGGCCTTGACCTCGAGCATCTCCCCTTCCGCGGTCGCCTGGACGAGTTGCCCTGCGGTGCGGGCGAGCGCCGGCATGTCCGCGATGCTCGCGCGAATCCCTGCCTTTGCGTGGCTTCTCGTCTTGAATCGCTGTTTCGGATTCTTACCCCGTACCACGATAAGAACATGGAATTCTCACTATAAGTACATTCGCACCCCTCCCCTCCCCCGACGGATATGAAGGCCGGGTTCCGTGGGGTCCGCGGAGAGATGCCTCCGATGGCGAAGGACGGACGCGCGCGGTTGGTGCCCCTGCCCGGCTCGGGCCTGCAGAGGGTCGGCCTGTGGGGGCTGGGAGCGGGCGGCGTGGGCGGCCTCGTCCTCGACGGGATCAGCCTCGCGATCACGGGGCGGGGCGAGCCGGTTCGCATCGCGTTGAGCGCGGCCCTGTGCGCAGCCTCGGCGGTCCTGATCGTCCTCGGGCGAATCACGGACGCGCGCCTGCGTCGCCGGCACGAACGCGGGGACGCGGCGAGATGACGCAGTACTCGAACTGGGCCTTCGAGATTCCGGACGATGTGGAACCGGCGCTCCGGAAGTGCGGGACGTTCGAGTTCCTGAAGAAGGCGCCCGGGATCACGACCGGGTTTCACGCGGCGATGCGGGCGTACGATGCGGGCTCCAGCCGCGCGCGGTTCTCCGAGGCGCTGTCCCTCGCGACCAAGGTGCTCGCCCGACGCCTCCTCGCGCCCCTCCATTCCCTAGCGTTGGACGACCCGCTCTGGCCCGACCACTTCGCGTTCCACCGGGACCACTTGCTCTGCCTCCGGCTCGCTGGGTTGGGGGATCCGCAGATTGTCTCGGGAGTCGCACTCTCCCTCTGCCGAATCCTCCGAGACCAAGGCGCCCAGCTCTAATTGGAAAGAGCACAAGGCTCATCAGGGGAGACGGGTTCGTCGGGGCGGGGCGAACCCTGTGGCCGACGAGATCCGCGTGAAGAAGGACGACCTCACCCGATTCTGCGTGGCGGTGCTCGAAAAGCTCGGCGTCCCGAGGAAGGACGCAGAAATCGTGACGGAGGTCCTCGTCGTCGCGGACCTGCGGAACAAGGGCTCCCACGGCGTCGCGCGGTTCGGCCGCTACGTGGACGGGCTGAAGAAGGGGATCATGGTCCCCACGGACCAGTCGAAGGTCGTCCACGAGACCGCGACGACCGCGCTGATCGACGGCGGCGCGAGCCTCGGCCAGGTCGTCGGGCATCGGGCGATGGAGCTCGCGATCCGGAAGGCGAAGGAGCACGGGACGGGCTTCGTCGCGGTGCGGAACTCGAACCACTACGGGATCGCGGGGTACTTCGCGCTCATGGCGGTGCCGGAGGGCTGCGTCGGGATGTCGATGACGAACACCGCGCCCCTCGTCGTCCCCACGTTCGGGCGGGACGCGATCCTCGGGACGAACCCGATCGCGGTCGCGATGCCCGCGGACGGGGAGCCCTTCGTGTTCGACGCCGCCACGTCCGTGGTCCCGCGCGGCAAGCTCGAGGTGTACGACCGCCAGAGCAAGGCGATGCCGATGGGCTGGGCCGTGAACGCGAATGGGAGGGGCACGACGGACGCGAAGGAGGTGCTCACGAACCTCGGGAAGAATCTCGGCGGCGGGATCCTGCCCCTCGGCGGCGAGGGCGAAGAGTTCTCCGGGCACAAGGGGTACGGGCTCGCGATGCTCGTCGAGCTGTTCTCCTCGCTCCTCGCGGGGGGTGCGTTCGGGCTGGGGACGTTCTCCGAGGGCGCGAGCGCGAACATCGCCCACTTCTTCGGTGCGATCCGCGTGGACGCCTTCCGTCCGCTGCCGGAGTTCCGGCGCGACGTTC
>Ga0209341_10001735_pt1 | contig 21334 bp, 19 predicted proteins | sample RifCSP13_2_FD_184020 | JGI IMG/M metagenome (GOLD analysis project Ga0209341, IMG submission 184020) | Soil microbial communities from Rifle, Colorado - Rifle CSP2_sed 13_2 (SPAdes) (version 2) | ecosystem: Environmental > Terrestrial > Deep subsurface > Rock core/Sediment | place: Rifle... | reverse complement strand
CGCCTCTGTTTGCCGGGGGTCTCGTCGTTCTCGCTGTGTTATCCTTGTGGTCGCAAGCAGCCCGCCTCGCTCTGTTAGGCGGCATCGCGGTGTACATGGCGGTGCTGGGCCTGGCCGGGCTGCTCCTCGCGTTCAGGGCAAGGAAAGCATATCTTATCGTCGGACTGCCGGCGTGTATCGCAGTAATGCATTTCGCCTGGGCCGGCGGATTCCTGTGGAGCGTGCTTGGTGGCAGACCACGCCCTTAAGAGCATGACTGAGACCATCCGACCGGCATTGCGACTCAGGCCCAGCGAGCAGCGCGGCATCCTGTTGCTCGGCGACCTCCTCGCCGGCGCGGTGGCTGTGGCCGGCGCCCTCTATTTCTGGAAGCGCTACGCTTTGTTCCAGATGATCGCAACAGGCATGCCACCGAATCGGGCCGAGCGGCTCTTGGAAGTCCCGGTTCCCTTCTGGTTCTATCTCCTGCCACTGGCCTGGATCCTCCTGATGATCGAGCTTTATGAACCGCACGCGGCGGCCAATTGGGGGCGGACGCTGCGGGGCATCGCCCTCGCAGCGGTTCTCGGCCTGATGGGCTATTCAGTCGTGTTCACCATCAACCTGGATCCGAACTCGCTACCGCGTATTGCGATCGGCGGCTTCCTGGTCCTGGCTGCGGGCGTAACGCTTGCCTGGCGGGCGGTCTACATCAGGATATACACCACGTCGGGGCTTGCGCGCCGCGTGCTGGTGGTTGGCGCTGGAAAGGCGGGCACGACGCTGGCGGCGGTTTATACCGGGCTCAAGCCAAGGCCATTTACGCTGGTCGGCTATGTCGACGATGATCAGCAGAAACGCGGCAAGGCGTATGAGGGACTCCGGGTCCTGGGAGGGACCTCCGACCTTACCCGCATCATCGAGGATCTGCACGTGAGCGACGTCGTTGTGGCGATCACGGGCGAAATCGCCGGCACGGCGTTCCAGCGGATCCTCGACGCCCAGGAACTCGGCGTGGAAGTGAGCCGCATGCCCATCCTTTATGAAGAAATGACGGGCCGCGTGCCGGTACACCACCTCGAGTCCGACTGGGTGATCCGGTCCTTCGTGGATGATGTTCGAGTGAGCGGCCTGTACGACGTATCGAAGCGACTGATGGACCTGCTCGCGGCCAGCGTCGGGCTGGCGCTATTCGTCCTCACATACCTGCCCCTGGCACTCGCCACAATCCTTGACAGCGGCCGACCGATCTTGTACGGGCAGACGCGCTACGGCCGAACGGGCAAGATCTTCAAGATCTTCAAGTTCCGCACCATGCGTCAGGACGCGGAGGCCGATGGGGCAACAAGGCCGGCCGAGATCAACGATCCCCGCGTGACACGCCTTGGGCGTCTCCTCCGGCGTACGCGCTTGGACGAGCTCCCGCAGTTCTGGAATGTTCTTCGTGGTGAGATGAGCACCGTTGGGCCCCGTGCCGAGCGTCCCGAGCTGATCCCGGCATATCAGCGCCAGATTCCGTTCTATCGGGCGCGCTTCCTGGTCAAGCCGGGCCTGACCGGCTGGGCCCAGATCAATCATGGCTATGCAGCCACCGTCTACGATACGGTCGTGAAGCTCGAGTACGATCTTTACTACATCAAACACCGCACCTTGTGGATGGACCTTCGCATCTTGTTGAGGACCATCAGCACGGTCGTTGGTCTGCGTGGGCGCTAGCATGACCGATCTGGTGACGGGCGGTGCAGGCTTCATCGGTTCGCACCTGGTGCGGGGCCTGCTCGAAAAAGGCCGCGCCGTCCGGGTGCTCGACGACTTTTCCACGGGCCGAAGAGAGAACCTTGCTGACGTGGATGGCGACCTGGAGATCATGGAGGGGGACGTGCGTGACGCCGCGAAGGTCAGGGAGGCGCTTCGGTCGGTGGAGCGAGTCTTCCATGAGGCGGCGTTCGTTTCTGTGCCGGCGTCCATGGAAGACCCTGCCGAGTGCCTCGACGTGAACGTGAGAGGAACTGGCGTCCTTCTATCCGCGGCCCGGCAGGCAGGCGTCCGCCGGGTGGTCCTGGCCTCGAGCGCGGCTGTTTACGGCGACAGTACTTTCATTCCAAATCGGGAGAGCGCCATCCCCGCACCGCGGTCGGCCTACGCGGTCTCAAAGCGAGTGAACGAGATGTACGCGGGGCTTTTCGCCAGGGAGCATGGTCTGGAGGTCGTGGCATTGCGTTATTTCAACGTCTATGGCCCGGGCCAGCGGCCCGGGTCGATCTACGCCGCTGCGATTCCGATCTTCATTCAAAGGCTACTCGATGGCAAGCCGATCGTTATCCATGGGGATGGCGGGCAGTCCAGGGATCTGATCCACGTGAAGGATGTCGTCCGCGCCAACCTGATCGCATGCGAACACCCGGGCGTTTCGGGCCAGGTCTTCAACGTGTGCACTGGAACGGAGACTCAAATCATCGAGGTCGTGCGGATACTGCTGAGTCTGTTTCCGACTCACCGGGAGCCTGAACACACTGCGCCGCGTGGGGGCGATGTCTACCGATCGTTTGGCGATGCCTCGCGGGCTGCGGCGGAGCTGGGGTTTCGGAGCGAGGTTCCGCTTCCCGCGGGGCTCACAGAGACCGTGGGGTGGATGAGGGCGGCCTAGATCCACCTCGGCCGTTGGCGCATGCTCACTCGAATCCAGCCCATCCCGGTTCGCAACCGAATCGTGCTCCTTGCCGACGTACTTCTGATCCTGATATCAGTGCTTGGAAGCTTCGCGCTACGGCTCGACGTGGCGCAACTGCCGTACTACCTTCCCGCGATCATCACAATGTCGGCGGTGGCCACGGCGGTCAAACTCCCGGTGTACTACCTGTTCGGGCTATACCGGCGACTGTGGGTCTATGCCAGTACGAGTGAGCTCCGGCTAATCACGGCAGCTGTGAGCGCTGCGTCGGTCCTCACGGCAAGCGTTATGCTCGTGCTGATAGGCGCGGGACGAGTGTATCCAGGGATGCCAAGGTCGGCCCTCGGGATCGACTGGCTGCTCTCCCTCGTGCTCATCGGCGGCTCGCGTTTTGCGTTGCGCATCCTCGCGGAGCAATCGCTCGCGAGCCACCCGGCTGGCAGCAGGCGGGTGCTTGTCGTCGGGGCCGGGAATGCAGGCGCGCTCATCGTGAGGGAGTTGCAGAAGTCCCCTCGGCTAAACATGACGCCTGCGGGCTTCATCGACGATGACCCCGCAAAACAACACCAGGGGATCTACGGCGTACCCGTTCTGGGGACGCTTTCTGACCTGGCTGCTGTGCTGCAAAACCAGACCATCGATGAAGTGATCATCGCGATCCCCTCGGCGCCGGGCCGCGTCGTCCGGCACGTCAGTGAGGTGTGCCGTCGACTGGGAATACCTTACAGGACGATGCCAAGCCTGTTCGAGCTGATCGGTGGAAAGGTCCACGTCAGCCAACTGCGGCAGGTGAATATCACCGACCTGCTGAGGCGTGAGCCGGTCAGCACGGATGACAGGCTCGTCGGCGCGGTCATTTCAGGTAAGCGGGTGCTGGTGACCGGTGCCGGCGGCTCGATTGGCCGCGAGATCGCGAGGCAGGCGGCGCGCTGGGGTCCGTCGGAACTCGCGCTCTTGGGGCACGGCGAAAACAGCATTTCCGAGACACTTCTATTCTTGCGCAACGACTTCCCGGGGTTGTCGATCAGCCCGATCATTGCAGATGTGCGAGAGGCAGACCGGATGGCGGACATCGCCGAGGCGCACCGCCCGGAGGTGATCTTTCATGCCGCGGCACACAAGCATGTTCCGCTCATGGAGGTGAACGTCGAAGAGGCAGTGCTGAACAACGTGGTCGGAACGGACAGCGTCGTCAATGCGGCAATCCGCAGCAGCGCCGATCGCCTCGTACTGATCTCTACCGATAAGGCTGTGCGGCCGGCAAACGTATACGGAGCCACCAAACGTGTCGCCGAGATGATCGTCGTTGACGCTGCCCAACGAGGCGGGCGTGCGTTCTCGGTAGTGCGGTTCGGCAACGTGCTCGGAAGTCGCGGATCCGTGATCCCGCTGTTCCAACAACAAATCGCCCGGGGTGGACCCGTGCTCGTCACACATCCGGACATGACACGGTACTTCATGACGATCCCTGAGGCTGTCCACCTCGTCATGCAGGCGTCGTCCCTTGGAAATGGAGGCGAGATCTTCATACTGGACATGGGTGCGCAGATCAAGATCCTGGACCTGGCCGAGGATCTCATTCGCCTTTCCGGGCTGGAACCCGGGCGGGACATCGAGATTGCCTTCACCGGAATCCGCCCTGGGGAGAAGCTGCGCGAGGAGCTCTGGGAGGAGGGCGCCCGATTCACGCCGACATCGCACCCGATGATCTTCCGGGCCGAAGATGACGAACGTGTGAACGGTGGCAGGCTCTCCGGAATCGTGGATCAACTGGCCCGCCTCGCGCACCAGGCGGAGACCAGGAGCATCCTCCAGCTGTTGGACGACGTGATCCCTTCAGCCTCCGTGCGTTCCGGTCCGCCGCCCGACATGACCTCAGTCGAGTAAGCCCGATGGGGGAAGTCTCTGCCGCCGAGTGGAGCCTCTTTCTATCCGGGCACCCGGAGGCGCATCTTCTGCAGACGACAGAATGGGGCGAACTTAAGGCGGCATTCGGCTGGGAAGCAGTCCGCCTTGTCGTTGGTGCGGGAGGAGCACAGGTGCTGTTTCGGCGCCTCCCGCTCGACCTGTCGGTCGGATACGTCCCGAGGCTGCTGGTTCCCCAGGAATTCCGAGCTCCGAACGGGCAGATCTGGGATGACGGTAGATTGCGCAGGGCGCTGGATGCCATCTGCCGCGAGAGGAAGGCGGTTTTCTGCATGGTGGAGCCCGACGCGTGGCAGGGCGAGATCAGCACCACAACGGGGCCAGGGCAAGCAGAGGCGAGGAACGCCGTACAACCGCTGCGCACGATTCAGGTCGACCTGAAACAAGACGAGGACACGATCCTGAGCCGCATGAAGCAGAAACATCGTTACAACATCCGCCTGGCTGAAAGAAAGGGGGTTAGCGTTCGGCCCTGGGATGACCTCAGTGCGTTCCACCAGATGATGGTGGCGACGGGCCGCCGCGATGGCTTCGCGGTGCATTCATATGACTATTACAGGCGGGCATACGAGCTCTTCCATCCGCTGGGCATGTGCGAACTGGTCGTCGCACTCTTCGAAGACAAGGCGCTGGCCGCGCTCATGGTTTTCGCTCGCGGCTCCCGCGCCTGGTTTCTGTATGGGGCGTCCACGGACGAAGACCGCAACCGCATGCCCACCTACCTGCTCCAATGGGAGGCCATGCGCTGGGCAAAGCGTCAGGGTTGCGAGACGTATGACCTCTGGGGCGTCCCGGATGAGGAGGAGGCGGTCCTGGAGGCTGAGTTCGGACGTCGCTCTGGCGGGCTGTGGGGTGTCTACCGATTCAAGCGCGGTTTCGGTGGCGAGGTACGCAGGGCGGCATCGCCGATAGATCTTGTGTACCAGCGACCGCTTTACATGCTCTACTCGCGGTTGGCTGCCGGACGCGGCGTTGCGGCGTGAAGCCATTCTCGGGCACGCCAGGTGAATGGGATCAACTCATCAGTCATCTGCCCGATCCGCACCTCCTCCAAACCTGGGAGTGGTCGAGAGTCAAGTCAAGGTTCGGTTGGAGCGCCAGCGCCGCAGTATGGGATTCGCCGGGGGGCGCCGGCCAGGTCGCGGCGGGAATGATCCTCCGGCGTCCGATCGCGATCGGACGGCTTGGGTCTGGTGCGTCCATGCTGTATTGCCCGAAGGGACCACTCGCGGACTGGTCGGACGCGGCGACGCGTGATCGCCTCCTGGATGACCTGCAGCAGACGGCCGCGAGAGAGCATGCGATCTTCGTAAAGATCGATCCTGACGTTGTGGTCGCGACCGGGATCCCCAGTGGCCTGAGTTCTGACCAGCACGAGCCGGGCAAGGCAGTCATGGCAGAGTTCATGCGGCGACGGTGGAGGTACTCAGCGGAGCAAGTGCAATTCAGGAATACGGTGCTGTTGCAGCTCGCTTTTTCTGAGTCTGCCCTGTTGGAGCGAATGAAACCGAAGACCCGCTACAACATTCGCCTCGCGCAGCGGAAGGGGGTCAGCGTTCGAGCCGGCCGGCCCGACGAGCTTTCCATGCTGTATAACATGTATGCGCAGACCTCGCTGCGAGATCACTTTGCGATACGCGACGAGGAGTACTATCAGACCGTCTGGAACACGTTTATGGTTGAGCCCTCCGCGTCAGAGAATCGGCCGTGGTGTGAGCCGCTGGTGGCTGAAGTCGAGGGTGAAGTCGTGGCCGCCATTTCTGTTTTCTTCTTCGCCCGAAGAGCCTACTACCTCTACGGCATGTCGAGCGACCGCCACCGAGACAAAATGCCGAACCACCTGCTGCAGTGGGAGGCCATCCGTCTGGCCAAGAGCCGCGGATGCGAGATCTACGACCTGTGGGGCGCACCGGACCGGTTCGACGAAAGCGATCGAATGTGGGGTGTGTTTCGCTTCAAGGAGGGGTTGGGTGGGAAAGTCGTGCGGACGTGCGGCGCGTGGGATTTTGCTCCAAGCAGGCTGCAATATGCGCTATTCGCCAGGATCGCGCCTACGGTCCTCTCCGCGTTGAGGCCGCTTGCCTCGCGGAGGCTTCGGCAGAGGCTTGGCGCGTGAGTTCGGCGGGACGCCTGGATTGGTCGCGTCCGGCTGAGCAGCGACGCCATCCAGTGGGCACGACGTGCAACAATGGAGAGGGCGAGCCGTGAACGAACTCCCGCGTACTGCGATCGCACATCTGCCGACCCCCCTTGAGGAGTTGCCCAGATTGTCACAAGAGCTCGGCGGACCTCGCCTGCTCGTGAAACGGGATGACCAGACCGGCCTCGCGTTCGGGGGGAACAAGACGAGGAAACTAGAGTACCTGGTCGGCGAGGCGATCGCCGAGGGTGCCGACGTTCTGGTTACTGCAGGCGCCGTGCAGTCCAATCACTGCCGGCAGACAGCCGCAGCCGCGGCGCGATTCGGATTTGCCTGCAAGCTCGTGCTGTTCGGCGATGCCGGACCGCGGCCCACGGCCAACCTGTGGCTCGACCAACTGCTGGGAGCAGAGATCATCTACACGACGCGCGCGCGTCGGGACGTAGAACTCCAGAATCAATTCGATGCCGCGCGGCAAGAAGGGAGACGCCCGTATCTGGTGCCATATGGCGGCTCGAATGGTACCGGCGCGGCCGCGTACGCGGAGGCGATGCGAGAGTTCCTCGAGCAGCGTGTTGCGGCTGACTGGATCGTGTTCGCCTCCTCAAGCGGCGGTACCCAGGCCGGGCTGATGGCAGGTGCGCGCCTTCATGGCTTCGGCGGGCGTGTGCTTGGAATCAGTGTGGACGAGCCACAAGCCGCGCTGCAAGCGAAGGTTGCAAGCCTTGCCTCGGAGGTGGCAGCAAAACTGGGATTCCCCCAGACTTTCTCCAACGAGGACGCGCTGGTGAACGACCAATACTGCGGCGCAGGGTATGGCGTCATGACGGACGGCGAGCGTGCAGCAATCCGGCTGTTCGCAAGGATCGAAGGCCTGCTGCTCGATCCCGTCTACACGGGTCGGGCGGCTGCCGGTCTGCTGGATCTGATCCGCCTCGGGTTCTTCCCGCCGGATGACACAGTCCTCTTCTGGCACACGGGCGGTACGCCGGCGCTGTTTGCGGACGCCTACTCGCAGTCACTCTTGTAAGGCGCTAGTCGAGGCAGGTGCGTGGGGTTGACGGCACCGGCCCCAGATCACATCCGGGCGACTCCAGGGACTCACGGAGCAGGTCATCGTAGAGTCTGGACAGCGTCACGGCTCCCCAACCTTCCGCCCGAAGCCACTTAAACGCCTCTGCGGTCGTAGCGAGATCCTGCGTGCGGATATGCAGCAGGACGATGTCGCCGTTCCTGGAATGGCGAACGGCATTCATACCACTTTCCAGTTCGCCGCCCCAACCGGTGGACCACATGGTCACAACCTGGCCACGCTGGCGGGCAAGCTCGTCAAATGAGGTGCTGAGCACGCCAAACGGAGGGCGCGCAAATCGCACCGTCGGCCGGGAGCCGGCGACCTCGGTGAGCGCCGCCATCCATCGATCGAAGTCCGCAACCGCGTTCGCTGGTGACATGACGTGGATGCCGCCGTGATCCCATGAGTGGTAGCCTATCGCGTGGCCCCGGTCGAGGAACCTGCGCCAGACGCCAGGATCTTGACTCTCGAGGTTCAGGAGAGCGACGCCCACGGGAAACAGCGTGACTTTGAATTCCGGGTAATCGGCGAGCAGGGCTTCAAGATCCAGGAGCCTGCGCAACAGGTAGCAGTCATCGTAGGTGAGGGCAACGTAGCGATGCCGTACGCTGCCGCGCCAGATCGTTGGAGGCGAGGTCCGTTCGAGAATCGGACCATTGCCGCGCTGGGAGAGACCCAGCGACGCAAGTCCCGTGAGCGTAACCTGGAGGAATTCTCTGCGGGGGTTCATCGAGTGGTTCTGAGGATCCGCCCTTGTCGCGGTGCAGGCCCTGCTGACTACGCCACCGTCCGGGTACCGATCGGTTGATTGGCAGGAGTGGCGTCGGTCAGCCGGATCCGTACATCAAGCGCGTACGCACCACGACCGGCGGGCTGCACGCGGAGGGGATTGACCTCGATCTCTGCAAGCTCCGGATGCTGGTGCGCGAGCCAGGAAAGCCTGACCAAAGCGTTCACCACGGCTTCTTCGTCCGCCGGCGCAACGCTGCGATAGCCGGCCAGCCGGCGTCCGGCCCAAGTCCGACGGATCAGGCGTCCTGCTCCCTCGTCGCTGACGGGCGCAAGGGCAAAAGCGACGTCTTGCATGGCCTCAACCTCGATGCCGCCGGAGCCAAACATGAGCAATGGACCGAAGTCTGGATCGCGCACGACGCCTAGAATCACATCAGCCCCGCCCGCAATCTCGTGCTGCACCTGCACGGCCTCAATCCGCGCTTCGGGCCGCCGCGCCCTCACCTGACGCAGCAACCGCTCGTACCCTTCGCTTACCTCACGCTCGCTCTGCAAATGCATCAGTACGCCGTCTGCATCGGACTTGTGCGGAATGTCCGCCGACACGACCTTTAGGACCACAGGCAACTCCAGCTCACGGGCCGCGGTGACCGCCTCCGACGCGCTGCGGGCAAGAGCGCTTCGGGCTGAGGCGATCCCGCACGAGGCCATCAGGTCCTCGGCGGACATGCTGTCCAAGGTCTCGATGGTCGGCGACACTTGCGGCGGCAGGAGGTCTGCGAGGGTGGATGAAAGCGGCGCTGTGCGCCGAACCAAGGCAGCGAAGCCGGAAACGGCCGCCTCGGGAAATGCATAAACCGGGACGCGGGCGGCAGTGAACTCGTCGTGAGCCACCGCCGTCAGTGCGGAACCCATCAGTGTCACGAGCACAGGCTTGCCCGCGGCTCGAATGACCGGCAGAACTGCCGCCGCCACCTCCTCGGCGCGGAACATTGGCGGTGGAGGGAGAATCAAAATCACTCCGTCGACTCCGCCGTCCTTCGCGATCGTCTGAAGCGATTCCGCGTACACCCCGGGCGTCGCTGAGGCCAGCATGTCGATCGGATTACGGACGCTTGCGGACGGGGGGAGAATGTCAGTAAGGTCGCGACGGGTCTTCTCGCCGAGCACGGCCATCGAAAGGCCGTTCAGCGCAACGGCGTCCGCGGCCACCACACCCGGACCGCCCGCGTTGGTCAGGATAGCGACGCGATTTCCCGCCGGCGCGGGGCAGAGGGCGATGGCGCGCGCCCAATCGAACATCTCGGCCGAGGTTGATGCGCGCAGCACGCCACAATTCTCGAAGGCTGCGTCGTACGCGCGGTCTGAGCCGGCAAGCGCGCCGGTATGTGAAGCGGCGGCGCGGTGCCCGAATTCAGACCGGCCGACCTTCAGCGCAATGACTGCTTTTCGAGGCGTGAGCTCGCGCGCGATAGCCACCAACCGCCGGCCGTCGGACACGCCTTCGAGGTACAGCACGATCACGTTCGTGTTTGGGTCTGCCCCAACTGCCGCCAGCATCTCGACTTCGGTGACGTCCGCCTGGTTTCCGACGCTGGCGACCTGTGAGAACCCAAATCCCTGCCCTCGCGCCCAATCTATGATAGCGGCACAGTACGCCCCCGAGTGTGACACAAACCCGATGTTTCCTTTCGGCGGCATGGGCGGCTGGAGGAACGTCGTGTCCAGCGGAAGGTGCGTATCAATGATGCCGATGCAGTTCGGCCCGAGCAGACGGATACGCTGCGAGTGGGCGATGTCAAGGCACAAGGCCTCCAGACGCGCGCCCTCATCGCCCGCCTCCCGGAAGCCGGCGGACACAATGATGGCCGCGGGAATTGCGCGGCTGCCGCAGGTACGCAGAACGTCCGGGGTTGCTGCCGGCGGGACCGCGAGAATCGCCAGGTCAACCGGATCCGGGACCTGAGCAAGGTCAGTATGCACGGGCCGGCCGAAAAGGCTCCCGCCTCTCTGGGCGACGAAATGGATTGGTCCGGGGAATCCGCAGTTCGTCAGGTTTCGTGCGATTCCGTGGCCCAGTTTACCTTCGGAGGTCGAGACTCCGATGACCACGATGCCACGCGGCTTGAAGAATGGAACGAGCGAATCATCCACGCGTTAATTAGACCACAGAACGAATCTCGCCCGGCGCCGTTCCGGCAGCGCGGGCTGGCACTGCGATCACCAGTGTTCGAAGTGTACGACCTGTGACAGATCGATTCTGCCTCCGCGGCGCGGTGGCTCTCGAAGCATGGCTGGATCTCGTGGGTATCCGAAGGAAAGGGCAATCCGAAGATGCCACTCTTGGGGATAGCCGAGGATCTGGCGTGCCTTTCCCTCGTCGTAGATCGATGCAGGGCATGATCCGATGCCCAGGTCCCAGGATGCCAACTGCATGTAGGCAGCGGCCTGGCCGGCATCAAACATACGCTGAAACTTCGCGGCAGGGTCCGGTGTGAGGATGGCCACGCCCAAGGGAGCGCCAGCGAGGTGGCCGGCCCACTGCCCGCAGTGTGACAGTGCCTCAAGCGTGTGGCGTTCAGTCACCGCGATGAATCGCCAGGCCTGTTCGTTCTTCGATGATTGCGCGCGCCGGCCGGCGTTGAGAATGGCCCGGATCTCCCCATCCGCGAGCGCTCGCGTTTCGAAATCCCTGACGGCGCGCTTCGAAAGAATCGCTTCCGAAACTTGCATGCTTCCCTCCAGATGCTGTGCGCAGCGATCGAATGAACGCCGCGAGTATAATTCACGCGATGTTCGAACGTTCGCGCGCCCGCGAGCTGATGGCGGGTGTGATCATTCTGGCAATCGTTGGATGGGGGGGACTCGCACTGTTGTTTACATTCACCGTCCCCACCGTTTGGCCACGCTGGCTATTCTTCCTGCTCTGGGTAATGGCGCTGACCGCTCTCGCGCTGCCGATCACCCAGTGGCTTAACGCAAGACATGATGCGCCCGACGCTCCGGAGCTGGCGGTTGTGGTCAGGCAGGCGGTCTGGGTGGGTGTCCTTGGCGCTACACTTGCCTGGCTGCAATTGGGACGCCTGGCGTCGCTCTGGCTCGTGATCGGGCTCTCCGCCGGCTTGGGCGGCATCGAGTACTTCATCCGGATCAGGGAACGGGCTCAGCGCCGGCCGGGGCCACCAGAATCGCAGGTGAAAGGGCGGGCTGCGTGACTGCCCGCCTGCGAGACCTGCCGTCCACGGACCGTTTGCTGGGCACGCGAGCGTCAGTCGGGCTGATCGCCACATACGGGCGGCCGCTAACAGTGGCTGCGTTGCGGGCGACACTCGACGAGGTGCGGAGCAACGTGCGAGCCGGCACGGCCGGCAAGATTCCGGTCAACGCTGACTTGGTGACCCGAACCGCCTCACTACTTGCGCGATGGACCGCACCGCCTCTCCAGCCGGTCATCAATGCAACCGGCGTGATCCTCCACACCAATCTTGGTCGCGCGCCGTTGAGCGGGGCGGCAACTCGGGCGGTAGTTGAGGCGTTGAATGGATACAGCACCCTCGAGTACGACCTCGAGAGGGGCGGTCGCGGCTCGCGGCTGGACCGCGTGGAAGGTATATTGCAGAGGCTCACCGGCGCTGAGGGTGCGGTGGTTGTGAACAACAACGCAGCGGCACTGCTGCTGTTGCTCGCAACACTCGCAAAAGGCAAGCGCGTGGTGGTCTCGAGGACACAGCTCGTTGAGATCGGCGGCGGTTTCAGGGTTCCGGACGTGATGCGGCAATCGGGCGCAAGAATGACCGAGATCGGGACAACCAACCGGGTGCATCTCCAGGACTATCAGCGAGCGACGGAAGAACCGACAGCGCTTGTTCTCGTTGCCCACCGCTCCAATTTCCGCCTTGTGGGATTCACCGAGGAGCCGGGCCTGGCGGAGATCGTGCAGCTCTGCAAGCTTCGAGGCGTCCCGCTCGTATATGACCTGGGTTCGGGCGCACTCCTCGATACGGCGAAATACGGCCTTGCGCACGAACCGATGGTGCAGGAGGCGCTGCGAGCGGGAGTGGACTTGGTGGCCTTTTCGGCGGACAAGCTTCTTGGCGGGCCCCAAGCCGGAATTATCCTGGGCAAGGCCGAGCTCGTATCAGCGATCAAGCGCCACCCGATGGCGCGGGCCTTGCGTGCCGACAAGACCTGCCTCGCGGCACTTGGCGCGACGCTGGTACATTACTTGAGGGGCGAGGCAGCGGAGCAGATCCCCGTGTGGCGTATGGTGGCACTGAAACCCAGGCAGCTGCGGCAGCGCGCGGAGGCGATGCGACGCGACCTGGGGAAAGGGGAGGTCATTCGGGGCGAGTCTGCTGTTGGGGGCGGCAGCCTTCCGGGCGACACGCTGCCCACTTACCTCCTGGCACTTCCGCAGTCCTCACCCGAAAAGCTGATGCAGGCGCTGCGTTTCCAGTCGCCGCCGATCATCGCGCGGACCAAAGACAATCGGGTCTTGATCGATCCACGCACGATCCTCCCGGGGCAGGAGGAGATGCTTCTTGCCGGTGTAAGGAAGGCACTCCAGGAGGTGGCCCCGTGAAATCCGATCTGGATCGAATGATGCGCGAACGTGGTTACGTTGCAGTGCTGGTGCTGGGCAATGCCGACCACAATCCGGCCATGCACTACTTTACAGGCGGCGGCCATGTCCGAGATGCTGTGCTGATCAAGAGAGCCGGCGCGGCCCCGGTGCTCTACTGCAATTCCATGGAGCGCGACGAGGCAGCGAGGAGCGGCTTGCGAATCGCGCCGCTGAGGAAGTCGCCGATGAACGAATTGGCGATTAGGCCTCGCGAGATCCTTACTGGGGAGGGGATCGCATCAGGGCGCGTGGCGGTGTACGGTACGGCGAACGTCAGCACGACGCTGCACCTGGTGGATCGGATTCGGGAGGAGTTGCCGGACATCTCGATCGTCGGTGAGGCGCTGGAAAGCGGCCTGCTGCTGCACGTCATGGAAACGAAGGACGCGACCGAAGTCAGCAGGATTCGCGCCATGGGCAAGATCACGACGGAGGTGGTCGGCATGGCCGCCGACTACCTGACCTCCCGCCCAGTGGATCCGGAGGAGGTGCTGCTCGACGAAGGCGGGGCACCGCTAACGATTCGGAAGATGAAGTCGCTTATTGAACGCTGGGTCTTGGAGCGGGGCGCCTCGCTGCCGGATGGCTTCATCCTCTCGATTGGCAGGGACGCAGGTGTCCCGCACTCGGTGGGTGAGCCGGAGGATGTCTTCCGTCTCGGCCGGACGATCATCCTCGACCTCTTCCCGGCCGAGGACGGGGGAGGCTACTTCTACGACTTCACGCGCACGTGGAGCCTGGGTTACGCGGACCCTGAGGCTCAGGGACTGTACGACGAGGTCCGCCGCGCGTATGCACGTGTGGTCGAGAACCTGGACTTGAACGCCGCGTTCACGGAATACAACCGCATGGTGTGTGATGAGTTCCATGCAGGCGGGCACAAGACGCCACTGCATTCTGAGGGCGTGCTGCTCGACGGGTACGTGCACTCCCTTGGGCATGGGGTCGGCCTAAACATTCACGAGCGCCCATTCAGCAGCCCCACCTCCTCACCTAATAATCGCATCAAGCCGGGAGTGGTGTTCACGATCGAGCCGGGCCTGTACTATCCGGAAAAGCAGATGGGGGTCCGCATCGAGGACACGTACTGGATGAGCCCCGAGGGGAAGGCGGAGGTCCTCGCCGAGTATCCGTATGACTTCGTGCTGCCGATGAAGTCGAAACGGGCCGTGCGAGCTGCGCGGCCGAAACCCAGGCGGCGAGAGAAAAAGTGACGCCGCGCCAGAAACCCGTTCGCGTTCTCGCGATCGAGACGTCCTGCGACGAGACTGCCTGCGCGGTCGTCCAAGATGGCCGCGCGTTGCTTTCGTCCGTTGTAGCTTCACAGATGGAGATGCATGCCCGATACGGCGGAGTGTACCCAGAGGTGGCTTCGCGGCAACACGTGCTCTCCATCATGCCAGTGATCGAGGGTGCGCTGGTGGAGTCTCACCTCACGCTCCGGGACATCGACGCGATCGCTGTGACGCGGGGACCGGGCCTGGCCGGCGCGCTGCTGGTCGGCATAAATGCGGCGAAAGGTCTCTCACTGGGAACGGGCCTGCCCCTGGTAGCGGTGAATCATCTGGAAGCTCACATCTATTCCGCCTGGGTTCACCCGGCCGCCGAGGGCGGGGTGCCAGAGCCGGAGTTCCCGCTCCTGGCGCTGATCGTATCCGGCGGCCATACGGAACTGATTCTGATGCCCGATCATCTTGCCTATCAGCGCCTTGGCGGAACGCTGGACGACGCCGCCGGTGAAGCGTTCGACAAGGTTGCCCGACTGCTGGGCCTCGGGTATCCGGGTGGGCCGGCTGTCGAGAATGCGGCGCAGGACGGAGATGCGCGTCGGTTCCGGTTCCCGCGCGCCTGGCTGGAGTCCTCATGGGATTTCTCGTTCAGCGGCCTCAAGACTGCGGTCCTATACGCCGTCCGAGAACTGGAGGCGCAGGGAAAGACCATCCCGGTTGCAGACATGGCGGCGAGCTTTCAGTCGGCTGCGGTGGAGGTCCTCGTTCATAAGGCGGCCGCAGCCGCCCGCGAGCATGCCGTGAGATCCATCGTTTTGGCCGGGGGAGTGGCCGCAAATCGTGCCCTGCGGGAGGCGCTGCGAGGCCAGGCAGCCTGTCCGGTTCACATCCCCGCGCTGTCGTTGTGCACAGACAACGCCGCGATGATCGCCGCGGCTGGGTACTTTCGGTTCAAGCGCGCCGATATTGCGGGGCTAGATGTCGACGTCGCCGCAACCTGGCCCCTGACCATGTCGGCCGCAAAGCAAGGATAGGGGCCCTGAGGCGTCGACATGCGCGAGCGCATCGCTGTTAAAAGCCAAACCCCGTTCTGGACGGCCCTGTCCATACGGGGTTTGTACAGAGGAGAATGCAACTGTCATTATATGGAAGTGCCTGAACGCAGGCTGAAGCCGAGTTTAGGCACGTATTAGAGTTTTGCGAAGATTCCGCGGGCTACCTGGCGAGTCTGGCATGTCCGGGCGTAATGTCAACTTAACGCGGACCGCAGGTCTTCAAGCGTGAGGGGACCCGGGCGCAGAATCACGAGCTCAGCCTTCGTACAATCGACAATTGTTGAAGGCTGACCGCCGGGGGCAATGCCGCCGTCAAGGATCAAGCCTATTCGTCCGCGCAACTGATCCGCCACTTCCTCGGCGTTACGCGTTGGAGGACGACCTGCTAGGTTGGCAGACGTGACGGCGAGCGGGCCAGCAGCAACAAGCAGCGCATGCGCAACCGGATGGTCCGGAACGCGCACGGCGACAGTCTTGTAGGGGGACACCGCCCGCGGGACATCCGGGTGCTTGAGCAACACGAGCGTTAGCGGTCCGGGCCAGAAGCGAGCGGCGAGCGCCCTTGCGTTCCTCGAAACGCCGACGGCAACCGCAGAGAGCGAGGCAGCGTCGCCGAGCAGCACGGGAATTGCCCGCTCTTCTGGCCGTTCCTTCACAATGTAAAGTGCTTCGGCCGCATGCTCGTGAAAGGCCAGGGCCCCGAGTCCGTACACGGTGTCCGTGGGAAAGGCAACCAGCCCTCCTGAGCGCAGCACATGTACCGCCTCATTCAGAGATGTTTCCAACGTTGCCGGACGGATCGAAGTCTGAGATTGACTCATCCCGGCAGCTTGATATCGAGTACGCGATCACGGCCAGCGAGATCCTTGATCATGTCGATTTCGGAGCCGGCGAAGGCCGCCTGGGCAAGCAGACGAGCCTGCTCACCGTGAGTCGCTTCGACCTCCAATAGCATTTTTCCGCCGGGCCTGAGCCAGGGCGGAGCGAGGCTCAGCAGTCGGCGGAGGGGTTCCAAGCCATCTTCTCCGCCATCGAGCGCCAATGTCGGTTCACGGGGGAAGACCGGAAGCCGCCTGAGCTCAGCGGACGGGATGTAGGGCAGGTTGGCGCAAAGAAGGTCGAAACGCGGACCAGCATTTCCCGGCTCTGATTGCGCTTCGTCCCTCGGAAGCAAATCGCACTCCACGAATGTGATCCTGTCGTCCACACTGTGGCGTCGAGCGTTCCTTCTTGCGACTTCCAGCGCGGGCTTCGAGATTTCCGTTGCCATGATGCGAAGGCGGGCAGTATTGACGGCGAGCCCGACGGCAATGCACCCACTGCCGGTTCCGACGTCGAGGGCAGTCGTCGCGCTCGGCGTCGCTCGAAGCCAGCCAAGGGCACGTTCGACGAGGCATTCGGTCTCCGGGCGCGGAATCAAACAGTCGTTCGTTACCAAGAAACGGAGGCCGAAGAATTCCCACTCGCCGAGAACGTACGGCAGGGCCTCGCCTCTCTCCAGTCGCCGCAGGGCAGACTCGAGGCCCTGGACTTGGTTTGGTGTCAGCGCCAACTCAGTGTGCGCAAGTACCCAGGCGCGTGTGCGCCCCGCGACGGCCGCCAGGAGCACGGAAGCATCCAAGTCGGGCGTTTCGCTGAGGGGACGCAGGCGCTGCGAGAGTTCCGACAGCACAGATTCTGGCACGGTTCTGGGGGACGAGACCTGCGAAACGCGGGCTTTGCTAGCCGGGGAAGGCCGTGGCGGCCGACAGCCGCTCCGCCTCCTCCCGTGTGGAGAGCTCTTCGATGAACTGGTCGATGGCACCGTTCAGCACGCCGGTCAGGTTGTAGACGGAGAGGCCAATGCGGTGGTCGGTCACGCGGCTCTGCGGGAAATTGTAGGTGCGTATCTTCTCGGAGCGTTCACCCGAGCCGACCTGCGAGCGGCGATCCGCCTCCTGTGCGCTTCGGCGTTTTTCCTCCTCGATGTCGTACAGGCGCGCCCGGAGGATACTCATGGCGCGCGTCTTGTTCTGTAATTGGGATCGCTCGTCCTGGCAGGTAACGACCATGCCGGTGGGCTTGTGATAGAGCCTGACGGCAGTCGAGTTCTTCTGGACGTTCTGGCCGCCGGCACCGGAGGACCGGAAGACCTCGACCTCGATGTCGCTGTCGGGGATCTGGATCTCGACCTCGTCGACCTCCGCGAGGACGGCGACGGTCGCGGTGGAGGTGTGGATGCGCCCCTGCGCCTCGGTCGTCGGCACGCGTTGGACGCGGTGCACGCCGGACTCGAACTTGAGCTTCGAGAACGCGCCCCTGCCGCGAATCTCGAAGATGATCTCCTTGTAGCCGCCAATCCCAATCGCGTTCTCCGAGAGGATATCCAGCTTCCAGCCATTGTTCTCGGCAAAGCGTGAGTACATGCGATAAAGGTCTGCGGCGAAGAGGGCGGCCTCGTCTCCGCCCGTGCCTGCGCGAATCTCCATGATCACGCTCTTCTCGTCGCGCGCGTCCTTGGGCACAAGCAGGCCCTTAATCTGCTTTTCGAGAACTTCGACCTTAGGGCCGATCTCCGATACTTCCTTCTGGGCGAGTTCGACCAGGTCGGCATCCTCACCCGCGGCAATGATCGCCCGCGCCTCTTCCAGCGACTTCGTGACACGGCGGAGCTCGCGCCACTTCTTCACCACAGGTTCCAGGTCCAGGCGTTCCTTGTTGAGTGTTGCGGCGCGTTGATAGTCGCCGCCGGCCTCCAGCAGCTCCTGTCCGATCTGCTCGTAGCGCGCTTCGATGTCCTCAAGCCTGGGAAACATCACACCGCCATGATGGCTGAGCAGCCGTCGATATTCGATGGCTGAGCGCAAGACCGCGCGCATCCATCCCGGCTGCGGGCGGGATTATACCATCGCGTCTTGGCTAGAAACTTGAAGTCAGGGAGAGAATCATTGACAAGACCAGCAAGACGGAGAAGATCGCGAAGATGATCTGGAGGATTCTCCGCTGCCGAGCCTGGCGCCCTGCGAGTGAACGCGCTGCGGCGTTACGCTTTCTGTTGTAGTTCGCCATGCGACTCGCTTTCGAGGCCGTGCAATCTTTTGCGGCCCGGTCACTCCAGATGAGACTTGACCGCTTCCGCTGCGGCCGCATTCATTCCAGGCGCAGCAACCAACTGTTCGATAGTGGCGCTGCGAATTCGGTCGACCGATCCGAAATGGCGGAGCAGACTCCGACGCCGGCCGGGCCCGATGCCCGGGATGGCCTCGAGCTGTGAGGCGAGGCCCTGTTTCGTCCGGCGGTTGCGGTGCGCGAGGATGCCGTAGCGGTGTGCCTCATCGCGAATGCGCTGGAGGAGATAGAGCCCCTGAGAATGCCTTGCCAGCATCAGGGGATCGCCTCTGCCCGGCCGGAAGATCTCTTCGCGCTGCTTGGCCAGCCCGATCACAGGTACCTGCCCGTTGAGGCCGGCCGCTTCCAGGACGGCGACAGCCCTGCCAAGTTGGCCCTTGCCTCCGTCGATGATGATCAGGTCGGGTAGGACTCCGAAGGCTGCGTCCTGCTTCACGCCAGGGGTCCTCGCCTCATCCTGATTGGAGCGCCAGCGGCGGAAACGGCGGGCGAGCATCTCCTCCATCGAGGCGAAGTCATCGGGCGCACCCGCGACGCTGGCGATGTTGAATCGCCGGTACAGCTTCTTCGCAGGAACGCCCCGCGTGAAGACCACCATCGAGCCGACGATGGCGGTTCCCTGCGTGTTGGAGATATCGTAACACTCGATGCGATTGGGCGGCGCAGAGAGGTCGAGGGCCACCTGAATCTCACCGAGGGCCTGCTCCTGCCTGTGGGCGTCCGCTTGCCACTGCGCCCGCAACGCAGCAAGCGTCTCCGCCGCGTTTTCGGCCGCCAGCCGAATCAGCTCATGCGGCTGGCCGTCCTTCGGCACCATGATCTCGACTTTCTCGCCCCCGCGGCGAGAGCGAAGCCACTGGGAGACGATGCGCGCCTCCTCGATTTCCGCTGGAAGCATCAGCTGCGGTGGCACCGAGGCAGCCTCGGTATAGAACTGTTTCACGAATTGGCCAAGGACCTCACTATCCGCGGCCTCCTCGGTTCCGTCCAGAATGAAGTACTCGCGGCCAATCAGTTTCCCGCCCCGGATGAAGAAAACCTGCACGCAGGCCTCACGATCGGATCGCGCCATGGCAAGGACGTCAGAGTCCACGTAGTCGGTCGAGAAGACCACCTTCTGCCGTTCGATGACTGCCTGCATGGCGGTGAGCTGATCGCGCATCGCGGCAGCTTGCTCAAAGTTGAGCTTCTCGGATGCCTCCTGCATTCCAAACTTCAGCCGTGTGACGATCTCATCGCTGTGCCCGTCAAGGAAAGAGATGAGGTCGGAGATCGATTGCCGGTAGCCCCGCTGATCGATCGCGCCGATGCAGGGGGCTGAGCACAGCTTGATGTCGTGGTAGAGGCAGGCTCGCCGGTCCTGCCCAGTGATCTCGCGATCGCAAGTCAGGTAGGGAAAGATGCGACGGAGCACATCGAGCGTCTGGTGCACGGCCCACGCGGACGTGTACGGGCCGAAGTACCGGGAGCCGTCCGCTGTCATTTGCCGTGTGACAGTCACTTTCGGGAACGGATCCCCCCAGTGGATCCGGATGTACGGATACCGCTTATCATCTTTCAAACGGACGTTGTATTTGGGCCGGTGCTTCTTGATGAGGTTCATCTCGAGGATCAAAGCCTCGAGCTCGGACCCCACCAGGATCCACTCGATGTCGTCGATCTCCCGCACCAAACGCCTCGTCTTGGCGTCGACGCCCGAGTCCGCGTGAAAGTACGATCTAATCCGATTACGAAGATTGATCGCCTTTCCGACGTAGATGACGTCGGCCGTGGAACCGCGATACAGGTAGCAGCCCGGCTTGGGCGGCAGCGTGGCGAGGATCCCCTGAATCTTTTCGCTAGGAACCATGCGCGCGAATTCTAACATGCGCTCCGGGGGCGGCCCACGCTTGACGCGCGGTGGTTAGCGCTTAGAATCAAATCGGTACGTTGCCCCGGGGCCTTGCATGTCCGGGTTTCCCGCGACCAGGGAGAGAACGCTTCCCTGTTCGCGGACGACTTGACAGAGGAGAGATACCCATGCAGCCGACACCGACACTCGAGCCGCCTGCGGGACCGGCAACCGGCCCTACCGGCTGGCTGCCCGTTTGGATCAAGGCGCTCACGAAGCCAAGCCAGACTACGTACGTTGAAATCACCGAGTCTCCCCAGGCCGGAATCGGAACCGCGTTGCTCTGGGTCTTCCTGGCTGGGACCGTCGGAGCGATCATCTCCGGCCTGCTCACGGCCATCCTGCAGGCGGCCGGCGTGTCGACAGACTGGATGGGGGAGGCCATTCGGCAGTTCGCGCCGAGCGGCACACAGGACGGTGGATCGATAGGTGTGGGACTAGCTTTCTCACTGCTGTGCTCGCCCATCGCGGGTGTGGCCGGTGCCATCCTGTTTGCGATCGGCACCGCATTCATACATTGGGTGGCGAGCCTTCTCGGAGGAACTGGGACGTACGGCAGGCTGGCCTACGCCCTGGCAGCTATCTCCGTACCGGTCACTCTGTTGTACTCGGTGATTTCGCCGCTGTCGGCCATTCCATTGCTTGGCGTATGCTTCGGGATCGTCTCGCTTGGAGCGACGATCTACCTGCTGGTGCTTGAGATCACGGCCGTAATGGCGGTCGAGCGCTTTGGGGCTGGCAAGGCGCTACTCTCTGTCTTTGCCATCCCGCTGATTCTCTTCCTCTGCGCGTGCGTGGTCATCGCAGTCCTCGCGGCTTCAGGTCCGGCGATCGGCGATATCTTCAGCGAGATCAATCAGTCGCTCCTGAATGCGCAGTAGCGCCGGCCCGGTTGGCGCCAGTG
>Ga0209341_10001730_pt1 | contig 21377 bp, 15 predicted proteins | sample RifCSP13_2_FD_184020 | JGI IMG/M metagenome (GOLD analysis project Ga0209341, IMG submission 184020) | Soil microbial communities from Rifle, Colorado - Rifle CSP2_sed 13_2 (SPAdes) (version 2) | ecosystem: Environmental > Terrestrial > Deep subsurface > Rock core/Sediment | place: Rifle... | reverse complement strand
CAGCGCGAAGGCGGTCATGCTGGTTCCTAAAAGCGAGATCGCCTGGCCGATCCAGACGATGGTGAAAGCCAACATGCCGCTGGGACGGTTGCTTCGCATGTTTGGGTTCAAGGGAGGCTATTCGATGAAGATTTCGACGTGCTCGCCATCTTCTTCATCGATCACATCTACAATCTTGCCTTCCACGCCAGTGCGGAGCATCTCGCTGAGTTGTTCCATGTTCAGGTCCCCGACTTCGGGGGCAAACTGTGCCCCGATCTGCATGCCCCATTCCATCAGGCCGAGCGGGATGTTGACGCTGGTCTTGGTCTTCCCGGTCACCGTATCACTCACCCGCACACGGAACCAGCGCGGCTCTCCAGCCATGCGGGGAGAGGGCTTTCGCCCAGCTTTTTGACCGCCTCCTCCCAAGGCCGAGAGCAATTTCGCTCCCTCCTCAGCGGAGATCTTACCTTCCCGAATCATGTTGAGGATTTTCATCCGTTCTTCAGTTGTTGCCATAAGCTGGCCTCCTTAATTTAAGGGACGCTGATCAACGCTGATTTTCGCTGACCGAATCCGACATCCGGTGTTCTTTATTAACCCACGAAGAGCTAGCAGCTTATTAGACAGGCTTAAGGCTCTGGGCTACCGATGATCGTTGGTTTAACCGATATAGATCTGAACGCGCTCTCCATCCTCACCTTCATCAACTTCTACGTAAAATGGATTCTCTTGGCTAGTAGTCTTCTCCAGGGCGAGGATTAATTCATCCAATCCAGTTCTGTCCAGCCGGGGGATATAGTGACGAAAAGTGCGCAGGAACCAGGCCGTGAAGTGTAAGGGTAGTGGAAAACTGAGAGCGATGGTCTGTGGCCAATCGCCAGGTTTTTGGTGCACGCGCAGGTGCAACCAACGGGCTGTCCGGCTGCCATAGGCCAGGACGATCAAGGCCAGGCCTAAGAGGAACGGCAGCCACGCACAGGCAAACCAGAAACTGATCCCGGTGGATTGAAAAGCCCAGAACATCAATGACCCGCCGATGATGGTGATCCCTACTCCCACCCACAAGGGGATCATCCACCACCGCCGCCAGCCGGCAAGCCTGGCGTTAAACTCTTCTTTTGGAAGGCCGGTTCCGTGCACCGCCTCCACGGCCTCCTCTGCTGTAGTTGCCGGTGGGGGAGAGGCGGTCGACGAAGCCTGCTCGCTGGAAGGAGCAGTTTCAAAATCGCCAGCGAGCGACGCGTCTGGCTCATATACACCTTCCAAGGCTTTGAGCAGGCGCGTCCCTTCGGCGGGGGTGATCACGCCGCTTTCGATCATTTCCAGGATATGAAGTCGTTCGCTGCTCTCGTCCATACTTAGTCTCCAGAAGCCTTGCCTTCCAGGGCCGCCAGCAGCTGCTCGGCTTCTTCGATGGTGATCTTCTGCTGCACCAGCATCTGCAGCACCATCAGGCGCTCTTCATCGGTCACCTCTTGGTCCGGGGTTTGGGGCTGTGCTGGCGACCAGTCAAAAGGCTCGTAGCGTTTGCGACGGTCGCGCGCCGCCCGTTCGGCGGCGTGGGCCTTCATTTCTGCCCGGCGGCGGGCCGCCTCCAGCTTGCGTTGCAGTTTCTCTTGGGTGCGCTGGATTTTCTCCTGGGCGCGAGCGCTGGCGCGTTCGCTCGCTTCCCTGGTGCGCTGGGTGATGCGCTCGGCCTGTTCCGGTGAAAGACTGGATGTCCTGAACATCGTGGAGAGACTGTCGAGTTGAGACTCCAACTGGTGTTCAAGCATCTCCATCTGGGCTTCGATCTGGTGGGTAATCTGTTGGCTGATGCTCTCGGCCACTTGGTCAAAGTCCTTTCCGATTCCGATATCTTCCATATCCCAATCAGGCGGCAGGCTGGCCAGGATCGCTTCGCCCCCGGTTGATAGCGTGAGCGTCGCATCACCCTCGCCCAGTGTCTGGCTGTAAGGCGCCCGGCTGGGAGAGGACATCGCTACCCCCGGGATCTTCACCAGGACCGAACTCGCTCTGGGGATCTCCACTTGCACACTGGCGTCGGCTGGGATACGGCACAGCAGGTTTCCGCCCGCCTCGAAAGTGTAGCTGTTCCCCGGCGCCGGGTCGAGGCTAAGTGCCGCATTGCCGTGGGCGATCGCCCGGGCGTCCCCATCGACATCGCTGAGGGTTAGATTTCCCTGGATGGCGTCTGCGACGATGAAGTCACCCTGCACGTCGCGTACAGCCGCGTTGCCCTCAACGGTAGTGACCTTCAGGTCACCGGTGATATTCTTGGCGGCGAGATGTCCACTCACCCGGTCGATGGTCACCGATCCAACGCTGCGCAGGGTTAGATGGCCGGAGACCTGCTTGATCGCCAGGTCTCCTTCGAGCGATTTCAGGGAGGCGTGGCTGGAGACATTATTGACCTGCAAAATCGCGCCGAATGGGACGCGCACCGTGCAATCCCCCTGGCAAGTGATAGCAACTTCGTCGCCGCGCTGTTCCAAAGTCAGGTCTTCCGGTGTTGGGCACCTGGCGAGCACCTCTAAGTCTTCCCAACCCTTCAAGGTTAGGGAGCCGCTTACCTCTAATGTAATCTTGGGGGTTCCACTGGTTGCTACAGAGCGTTTGTCCATAACTATCTCTCGCCTTCTTGGAGCATGCGCATGGCTTCCTGATAGGAGATGCGTCCCTGTTCCAGATTATCGAGGATATTCCGACGCTCTTCATCAGGAACCTTGACCGGTTCCTCACCGCCCGGTTCGTACCCTAAGGCGCGGATGATCTCGTGCAACCGGTTGCGGATGGTGGGGTAGGAAAGGCCGATCTCGGCCTCCATCCGGCTGATCTTGCCTTCACAACGGATGAACGTTTCGATAAAGCCGAGCTGATCTGGGGTCAGGCGTTCGAATGCGCCGTGGATGAAGCGGCCTTCGATGGTGCTATCGCATTCCTGGCAGTGAATGCGGGTGACAGTAACTTCACCGCCGCATAATGGGCATTTGCTGGGTAAGGTTTGCATTGCAGAATTCCTACGATAACTTAAGTTAAGTATAGAGCGGTGTGATCATTTCCTCACTTGAGGCTTTGGAGAAGTTTTTAAGCCATAATCCCAAGGAAATCAACGTATCGCCGGTGATCACCAGCAGGCGACTGGGGAGCATCCTTTTCTGGGAATCTGGCTGCTTGAGCAGGCGGGCTATCTGCGCTTGTTGAGCCATCCTCTGGCGGTAATCCCTTGCAATCTCATCTGATGGGAGCCACATGGCGTCCTCCTTTCTGGGAAACCGATAGCGTTTATTCACAACGTAAATATTATACTAAACTAATTGAAAATGTCAAGACCTATCTATTAATTATATTAATTCAATAATTAATTTTATTGATATTAGTTTGGGATTTAATTGTTGAGAGAAGACTAAAGCGACCTTGATATGGAATGTGAGCCCGATCTAACGCTCCCCGGCGGTGATGAAGCTTTCCGCGTCAGAGCACACGCAGGCGGTTACGGTGCGCGAGAAGTGCGTCAGCGTACCCAGGTAAGGCGCGGCGCCGTTGGATGCGATCCAACCCTCCAGGTTAAAGGCCAGCGGCCCTTCGGCGGGAATCCACTCGCCGTTGTATTTGCGCGCCAGATGGATGTGCGTTCCGGTGCTCTTTCCCCCCTCGCAAGAGGGATGGCCGAGCGGGTCGCCAGTCTCCAGCTGCGCCCCAACTGCCACACGAGCTTCCGTACCCACGTGTAAGTAAAAGATTATCCACCCTGTACGCTCGTCGCCATCGCTGTCCAGGTCGAGCACGACGATCCCGGGCTCAGAGCGCACTACCAGCCCCGGAGCGACTGCTGTGGCCCACTCGGCGGTGGGCACACAACCGCCGATAACCGCTGGCGGGGCGAAGTCAAGCGCAGCCAGCGGCGAACCCGTGCCCCAGCCGGTATGTGGACCACCTGTCAAGGCCCAGATTTTCCCGGGTTCGAAGGGAAGCACGAACGGCGGCTGCGTCAGGCTGCCCGGGAGGTGAGGCCGGTCTGCCGACCAGGGATCGCCGAATAAGTCCTGGTAAGTCTTAGCTATCCCGTCCGAACCGCTGGCTGCGGCGTAATCTTCCACCGAGAACAGGTCAGCGAAATAGGATTGCAGGCTGACGGTGGCGGCGTTCTGCCAGGGGTCGGGACGCTCGAGAGTGCCATCCTGGCGGAGGATCGACTGCAGCTCCCCGGTGCGCCAGTCATAATAACCATTGTTGAGCAGGTTTGCAGCCCAGACCAGCTGCAGATATAATCCCCTATGTCCACGGTCAACCTTCCCGAGGAAGTACGGACTGATTCCACTGGATGGAGAGGGCTGGCTCAACGCGCCAGCCTGATATTCGAGCAAGGCCAGCAGCAAGCGTGGGCTAATGCTGAAGTTGCGGCTGACCAGATCGACAATCTCAGCTCCGCTGCGGTTGGCATCCGCGGCGTACTCAACATACCCATTCAACCAGCCAGGATGGTCAGCAACAAAGGCACGCGCCTCGAAATCCCTTTGTGCTGGCCCATTGACGAACAGGCTATCCGGCAGGATCCTGAATGGTGAGCCCCAAAGCGGCGCGTAATAAATCGGGATTTTCATCGGCATACCCGGCGGGAGGGTAGTCGCATCCTGGGGGATGACCGGGTTAGCGGCGCGGATCTCCTCGACGTGGGTGTTGAAGTGACGCGCCAGGGCTGGCAGGGTATCCCCCGTCTGAACGACATAATCCACCAGCTCACCCGGGGCGTATGCCGGGCGGGTCGGCAAGGGCGTGGCTGGCGCGGCAAGAGACTGCAACTCCTGGGCAGCAGTTTCTGCTTGTGCTTCAGGAGCAACCAGGCCGATCGAGGCCGGCTGCGGCTGGCAGGCGCTGGCCAGCAGAGCAGCCAGGAGTAAAGCCAGCACGACTATCGAAACGGTCTTATTCCGCATCATTCGTCCCATAAAAGGCTGCGCTTAAACTTCCGACCAGCGGGGAGGTCCTCGCCAGGACGGCTGATGAAGGTCTGGGAAGGTGTGTACGGATTCGCTATAATGGTCAGGTCACCCTTGGTGAGCGTGCCCTCATATGGCTTATAGCCGGCGTGCACCACCCACCCATCTAAGACAAACGGCAGCGCGCCGTCAGCAAGGATCCATTCTCCATTATACTTCCTGGCGATATGCAGATGCGAACCGCTTGCAGGGCCGCCCTCACAGGAAGGATGGCCGATCGGATCGCCGGCGCGCAGATCAGCGCCGGCAGCCACGCGGTCACGGCTCTCGACGTGCATGTAGAGGATCGCCCAACCGGTCTGTTCACGCCCATCACCATCCAGGTCCAAGATAACCGCGCCATGCTCCGCGCGCGCGACGCGCCCATCGGCAACGGCTACGACCCAGGCATCAGAGCGGACACAGCCATCTTTTTCGCTGGCGGGGGCGAAATCCAGAGCAGCCAGAGCGCCATCGGTCTCCCAGGCTTTATGCGGCCCACTGGTGTAACTCCAGACCTGGCCTGGCGCGAAGGGTAAGATCAACTCGGGTTGGGTTAATCCTGGGGGAAAGAGAGGCTCTACCGATCTAGCTCGCCGCCAGGAGTCTCCGAACATCCGCCGGTGCAGGGCTGGGAAGCCCTGCTCTGGATCTAAAGCATGCCGCCAGTCCTGATAATCGTAGAGTTGGGCAAAGAAATATGAGAGGGCAACACTGCCGGCATTCAAATCCGGCGCTAAGTGGAATGCCTCGCCATCCACAAAATACAGTTCTGTGATCAGGCCATTCCGCCACCCATAATAGCCCAAGGAAATTTGGTTGACTGCCCAGCCCAATTGCCTGTAAAGCCCCTGGCGTAAGCGAGCGTTAACCCCTAACAGGTGATCTGCTTCCACTCCCTCGGCGAGGGGGCCGAGCACACACCCACACTGGTATTCCAGCAGGGAAAGCAGCAGGCGCGGGTTGACCGAATTTTCCAGGGCGACGCGCGCAACAATCTCCGCGGCGCTGGTCCAACCTGTACTGCGCAAGTACTCACGATAGGTGCTCAGATACCCCCCTGCGCGAGCGATATAAGCTGCAATGTCAAAACCGATTGCTGAAGGGGAATGGACCACTTCACTATCGGGCAGCAGGCGCTGAGCAGCCGGAAAGCCGGTAGAGTACCCGGGGATGATCAACGCCATCCCGGGGTCGAGCAGTTCAGTCGGTGAAACCTGCCTGGGAAGGAGGATATCTTCTGGAAGCAATTGGAAACGAGCCGCGATAGCCAGCAATGTGTCCCCGGCCTGGGTGTAATAAAGCAAGGGGGCGGGGGGGGTCGGGGTGTTGGGGGTCTGGGCTGTTGGAGATGCTGAGGCGGAGAGATCAGGAGAAAAGGGGGTCGGGGAAGCAGGGTACGAGAGGGAAAGCGAAGCAGGGAGGCTGGGAAGCCAGGGGGAACGAGGAGAGGCCGGCTGCGCAGGCAGATATCCTGACCTGTGCCATAAAAATACTGTTCCTACCAGAAAGAACAGCCCAACCGACCTCCGCCACAACCCAGGTAAGGATTTTTCAGGCATATTGGCAATAAAAAACCATAAGGGTCTCTATGGATCGCCAGCGCGACGGATGATGCGAGAGGAGAAAGGGCTGAGGGGATTAGCGCGAATCGTCTGGTCGCCGCGCGTCAAGGTGCCTTCGTAAGGCCTCTCTCCCGCGTGGACGGTCCACCCGCCAAGTACGAAGGGCAAGGGGCCATCGGCGACGATCCACTCGCCGTTGTATTTGCGGGCAAGATGAATATGGGTGCCGGTGGAGAACCCGCCTTCACAGGAGGGGTGGCCGAGCGGATCGCCAGCCTCTACCCACTGTGTGGAGGCGATGCGCCCCTGCTTGGCAATATGCAGGATAATCAACACCCAGCCGGTCTGCTCGCGCCCATCGCCATCCAGGTCCAATACGACGACTCCATTCTCAGATCGCACCACCAATCCCGCAGCTGGGGCGATGGTAAAAACGTTGGTTTCAATACAGCCAGATTCGAGGCTGCCGGGAGCGAAGTCGATAGCCGCCCAGGCGCCATCCCGTTCCCAAGCGCCATGCGGGCCGCCGGTGTAGCCCCAGATCTGGTTGACGATGAAGGGCAGGCTGAGCGGAGGCTGTACCAGATCGGGGGGGTAGAGCGGCTCGACGGTCAATGCGCGCACCCAGGGGCTGCCGAACATATTCTCATAGAAGACCGGAAACCCAGTTTGCGGGTCTAAGGCCTGGAGCCACCGCTGGCTAGCGTAGAACTGGGCGAAGTAGTATTGCAACGCCGCAGTGCCAGCGTTCAGGTCTGGAGCCAGCCGCGCTGTGACGCCATCGGAGAAATTGATCTCGGTGAGGCGCCCTTCACGCCAGCCATAATAACCGATCGATAACTGGTTAACGGCCCAGGCCAGCTGCTGGTACAACCCCTTCTCCCGTAAGTCGACCCTTCCCATGGGGTAATCAGTCTGAGCCAGGTCGGTGGGTTGGCCGTACACCCAACCGCTCTGGTACTCTAAGAGGGCGAGCAGCAGGCGTGGATTGATCGAGTTCTCAATCGCCACGCGGGCCACGACCTGCGGGCCGGGGGTCATGCCCGTGCTGGCCAGGTACTGCTTATAGGTGCTCAGATATCCTCCGGCTTGATCGACAAAAACAGCCAAGTCGAAATCGAGAGAGGAGGGCGAAAATACTACTTCACTGTCCGGCATCAAGTGTTGGGAAGAGGTGGTATTTGCCAGGCGGTGTGGAATGATGAGCAGCTGGCCGGGATTGAATAAGGCGGCCGGCGGGATCGGGTTTGGGGAAGTGATCTCGGAGGGGTCGACACCAAACCGAACCGCTACGACAGGCAAAGTATCACCGGCCTGAGTGTAATACAAGATGGGTGTTGTATTCACAAGGGGAGGCGTCGGGGTAAGTGTCTCGGTCGGCGCAGCTGGCGGATCTAGCGTTGGATCAGAAAGTGTCGATGTGGGAGTCGAAAAGAAAGGGATTAAGGTCTCTGGGGGGGCGACCGTCGGATTATTCACCCCACCCGGAGGGTTAAAGAGCGGAGCGGAAGCGGGGCGCGGGCTCAGTGCGCAAGCCAAACTAACCAGCCCCAGGAGGAGGAGAATGGTTATTAAATTCCTTACCTTGGGGGAGTGCAGGCCCCTAGCGTTCGATCGCATTTTTGGAACTACGACCCTCCCAGGCTTCGATCGTTTTGCCATCTTTCTGAAGGTAACCATCATATTCATTACCCAGCCCGACAGACACCCATCCGTCCAACACGAACGGGAGTGACTGATCGGCCGGGATCCATTCCCCATTATAACGGCGGGCTAAGTGCAGATGGGTCCCCGTAGAGACTCCGCCCTCGCAAGAAGGATGGCCAACGCGTTCTCCTACCGTTAGATACGTTCCCGGCTTGACTCGCTCGCGGTTTTCGACATGCATGTAAAGCACAGTCCAGCCGGTCTGTTCGAGTCCATCGCCATCCAGGTCCTGGACAACGGCGCCAATTCCAGTCCTGACGACCAGGCCATCGGCGACGGCGACCACCCAGGCATCGCTCTGTATACAACCAAGGGCCTCGCCCGGTGGGGCAAAGTCCAGGGCTGCCCATGCTGATCCACTACCCCAACCACCGTGTGGACCGCCAGTGAAGGCCCAGGTCTCTCCAGGTTCGAAGGGCAGTTGCAAAGGCGGTTGGGATATATCCGGGGGGAGGAGGGGGTCAAACCCAAATTGAAATGGATAGCCAAAGAGGGCGTTGTAGGTGGCGAAAAAGCCCTCTTCTGAGACAGCCTGCTTCCATGCTTTCCGGTCAAGCAATTGGGCAAAGAAGTATTGCACGCCAGCCGTTCCGGCATTGATCGTTGGGGCGATCGGGATTGTGTCGCCATCCGCCAGTACCCAGGCTGCCAGGCTATTGACCCGCCAGAGATAGTAACCGCGGTTAAGGTTATCCGCGGCCCAGGCCAGCTGGTAGTATAACCCGCTGCGCCACTCTCCCGGCGCGCCGATCGGGTAATCCAGGGTTGCCTCGGCGGGGTCAGATTGAGTGACCCAACCGCTTAGGTATTCCAGCATTGCCAGGAGCAAGCGCGGGTTCATGGAAAATTCCTCGGCGACGCGTTTCACGATCTTTGCTCCGCTCAAGGTGCGATCGTCCACAATCTCTTCATAATCAGCCAGGTAGCCATCCCTGCTTTTGATGAACTCTGCCACATCGAAGGAGGCGCTGGTTGGCCCGTAAACCAGCTCGGAGTCCGGGATAATCTTAAAGTCTGGGCCGGTCGCTTGCGGTTCTGGCGCTGGAATGCTCAATACCTGACCCACATCCAGGTAATCGGCACTGTCCAGGCGGTTGGCTTTGGCGATGGCGTTTACACTGACCGCGTAGCGGCGAGCGATCTGGTTGAGTGTATCTCCAGGCTGGACGACGTATTCTTCACTTCCTGTTCGCAAAGAGGGCAAGGGGTGAGGGTCATCCGGCGTGGGGCTCATGGCTGGCGCACCTGGCAACGCCGTGGGAGGCAGAAAAACACTCTGGTTGGCCTGGCCTCCCTCGCCAGGCTCAGAACGCGGCTCAGCGGAGGTTAGCCAGGCCCCGCTATCGATAAAAGCGATAACGATACACGCCAGTAGGGCTGCCATCCATATCAGAGCGAATAGAATAATTCTTGAGGGCGTTAGGAACGTGCGCGCCATTGAGCAATTCTATCCTGAAAGATCGCATTCTGACAACAATACAAGCATTTTTTTAATTTGACCTTATCACATAATTTGCTATAATATATAAAATACTTATCATTGCTTAATGTCTCAGTTTCGTGCTTGAGACCTGTGGTTCAACCGATTCGCACGGATAAATAGCAGTTAGGGTCGGGAGTTGCGAGTCCAATATCACTTTATGGACAATTTACCTGTTAAACGCTCACGTGCGGAACGGGTCCAATTAATTGGAGCTGCTCGACAAATCGCGTTGATTCCCTATGGAACTATCAATCATATATTCGGCGTTCATGCGGAGGATTTAAAGATGAGGACACATAAGCTATTCAACCTGTTCATCGCCTGCCTGTTCCTCTTGGCGACTTTTGCCTTGCCTGGACAAAATGCGGTGCGGGCGTCAGATGAAGGCCCAGTTGAACCCGAGGCGATCACTGCGCCCATGCCACCACCGATCGATGTCTTCCCAGGCATGCAGCGGCCGGATAATCCTGGAACGGACCCTGATATCTATCCAACCACCGTGAACATCAACGATCCGCGGGTGATCGGCGCTGTGCCGGATACCACCGGCGCGGCCGGGCATACGCATTTTCTACAGGCCGTTAACAAGATGGTCGCCATCTACCAGAAGGATGGCACGCTGGTGGACAGCGCCACTTTCACCGAGTTTTGGGCTACCAGCACCACCACCACAGCCTGTTCGGATCAGGCCGGCGCCCTCCATCACGGCCAACCCTACGTGCTCTACGACCATCTGGCAGGGCGATGGGTCGTGGTGGATGTGGCCTACGAGAATATCGACAATGGCCCGTATTTTCTGTGTGTCGCGGTCTCAAACGGCCTACTCCCGCCAGTACCGCCGACTCCTTATTTTGACAGCAACTTCTGGTACTACTACACCCTAAGCACCGACCAGGGTAGTGTGCACTTTTACCCAGACTCACCCAAGCTAGGCCTCTGGCCGGATGGGTACTACCTGGCGGCAGATATGTATGATGTCTTCAACAACGGTTTCAACCGTACGCCGCGTGGCCTCAAGGTCTGGGCTTTGAAACGCGCTGATTTGATCAGCGGCAACATACTACCGGGTATCTGGTATAAAGATTTTTACCTGACCGAGCACATGGGCTACGAGCATCTGGTGCCCAGCAACCTGCTCGGTACGAACGCGCCTCCGATGGGCACTCCCAATTACTTTGCTTCCATCCAGCCTGGCAAGATGCATATCTGGGAGTTCCATGTCGACTGGAACGACCTGGACCTGTCCACCTTTGGTGATAACCTCGTACCGAACTTCACCTTCACCACCGACACATCATTAATTTGGGCGATCGGCAATCTGGTGCCCCAACTGGGCACGGCAGAAAGGCTCGACGCCCACGGTGAGCGGTTGATGTCGCCGTTGCAATACCGCATTTTAGACGGCGTCCCCTCGCTGTGGACTAATCACACCGTGTTGAGCGATGGGGTCACCGGTGTGCGCTGGTACGAGATTCGCGCCCCCCTTAACGACGCGCCTTATATCTACCAGGAAGGTACGCACCAGCCGAATAATGACTTCCGCTGGCTGGGCAGCCTGGCGGTCGATCGGGTGGGGAACATGGCGCTTGGCTACAGCGCCTCCAGCCCATCCATTAACCCTAAAATCCGCTATGCTGGCCGTCTGCGCAGCGACCTTCTGAACAAACTGCCCCAGACCGAGAGGCTCTTTCGGGTGGGAGGTTTCCCGCCTTATGATGGCTCGCAGTATGACGGCGACGGCATTCCCGACGGCCCGTGGGGGCGGCAGAGCCAAATGTCTGTCGATCCGTTGGACGAGTGTGTCTTCTGGTATACCAACATGTACTACGATGCGAACTCTGCTGGGACAGAATGGCGTACCGCCATTGGTTGGTTCAGCTTCCCCCAGTGCAGAGGCGGGCTCATCAAGCGCATTTCGCTGCACACCGATGACACCCAGGGCAATGCCTCCTCTGGCTTAGATTTTGAGATGTACAGCGTAGGCATCTCCGAGGATGGGCGGTATGTGGCCTTCTCCTCCGAGGCCAGCACCCTGGTGGACGGCGACACCAATGGTCACCGGGATGTATTCCTGCGCGACCGTGATAAAGATGGCGACGGCCTGTACGATGAGCCCGGCTTTGTCGAGACGACGCGCATCTCCCTGGCTTTCAATGGGGCGCAGGCTAACGACGACTCCTGGGAGGTCGCAATCTCACCGGATGCGAGCTTTATCGTCTTCAGCTCGGACGCCAACAACCTGATACAGGATGACAATAACGGCGTCCGGGATGTCTTCCGCTATGATCGGCAAAACAATGCGATCAGACTCGTCTCGGCTAGAAATGGAACTTTCGCACAAGAGGGCAATGGGCCATCCGATCACCCGTTTATCGCTGGCTCGACTAACCTGGTGGTCTTCCGCTCCGAGGCGACTGATCTGGTCAACGGAGATACGAACATCTCAGCCGATATTTTCCGGCGGAATATGGTCACCAACCAGACCTACAGGTTCATTCCTCACCCCAGCACCGGCAACCCGCAGTCTAACGGCGATTCGTTCACTCCGACCATCTCCAACAACGGAGTTTGTGTCGCATACGCCTCTTTTGCTGACAATCTGGTCACTAGTGACCTAAACGGGACCCTATCTGATGTCTTTGTCGACTGCGGCAGCGGACCAATATTGGTCTCGGCTTCTGCATCCGGCGATCTAGGGGATTCCTACACGCCATTCATCTCTGGCAACAGCCGCTACGTTGCTTTCGCTTCGCGGGCGTACAGCCTGGACCTGGTCGAAGCCATCGGCGACTATGATGCCGATATCTTCGTCTACGACCGGGTGATAGGGACTAATAGCCGGGTATCGGTCAATTTCTTCGGCGCAGAAGCGCTTAACGGCGATTCCTATTCCCCCTCGATCTCTAGAGACGGACGGATTATCACCTTTGCCTCGGACGCTAATAACCTGGATGTCCATCTGCCGGACTTGAACGCCCGGCGGGACATTTTCGTCCACGACCGCACATTGGCGCTATCCGGCGTGTACGACTTTGGCCTGACCCAGCGCATCTCGCTGAGTTACAACCAAGGTGAACCAAATGACTGGTCCTTTGCGCCGGTTATCTCGCAAGATGGCGATCATGTGGCCTTCGTCTCCGAAGCTACGAACTTAGTGACCAACGATACCAACAGCGTCTGGGACGTGTTCGCCTACAACAGCCAGCGAAATATTCCGATCTTCCTGAGCATCCCCGGCAATATCCCGGGCAGCATCGGCTCGACGGTCTCAGTGCCGGTGATCTTCGATGGGAATGGGATGGCGATCGATACAACCACCTTCTCCATGGACTACGACCAGAGTTGTCTGCGCTTCAATCCAGGGTTACCGAACGCCATCGTTTTCAACCTGCCTGCCAGTTTCATCACCAGCTGGACGTTCACCCCGGGCGACGCGAATGGCGAATTGGACATCTCAATTTATGACCCGGCCGCACCGCTGACTCCGATCCCGAATGCGACTATCGTTACGGTCAAGCTGGAGGTTAAGTCAGCTTGCGCCTCTTCCCCCTCACCATATCTGGCGCGGGTTGGTTTCTCCACTGATCCGGCTGCATCGTTCGGCAGCAACGGCCTGAGCATCCTTGGCTATACCTTAGACGGCTTTGTCCACATCCTGGCTGGGCTATTAGGCGACTGCAATGGGGATGGCCTAGTCGATGCCGGTGATTTGAGCGGTCTGGTACTGGAAATCTTCGACGGCGACGGCTCACTGCCCAATGATACGCCTGGCGGGACTTTCGATGGAAACCCGGTGGGTTGCAACCCGAACCAGGATATCGTGGTAGATGCCGGTGACCTCTCCTGCACGGTGTTAATCATTTACGGAGGCGGCTCGGCTGCTTGCATGGGTGGGCCAGACCCGCTCAAAGTGAATCTCTTAGGTGGAGGCTCGAGCGGGGAAGGCAAACTCATCTCCCTGATCATCCCAGCCAGCGTGCCAATCTGGCCTGGTGGACGAGCGGCTTTGCCTATCGCCTTCGATCCGCAAGGCCAGGAAGTCGCTAGCCTGGTGTTCTCGGTGGACTTCGATCAATCCTGGATATCGTTCAATCCTTCCGATGTGAACGGGGATGGGTTGCCTGATGCCATCGACTTCAACCTGCCGGATGGTTTCCTGGCAACTGCCCAATACGATCCTGCAGACACCGACGGTGAACTGGATGTGGTCGTCTACCACCTGGGAATGCCACAGGCCTCCCTGCCGGCCGGCAACATCTTGACGATCGGCTTGGTCGCTGGCCGGCCACAGGGTACGTTCCTGGCGGAAGTCAAATCGTCTCTCGATCCACACGCCTCTTTCGGCAGCCCTGCCGGCATGAGCCTGGATGGGGTGGCTGTGGATGGGTCCATGTTGATCGCCGGCGAGGCTGACAACCTGGTCTTTTTACCCGTCACGATTTATAAGCGTTAGTTCACCGTGAGAAACTCATGCATACAAGAATGTCCAAATTGAGCGTATCTGTTCTGATCGCCAGCCTGCTGTTCGGGACGATAGGGATTGTGTTTGGGATCGGCCCGCGCATCCAGGCTGGCCTGGCTGCTCAGCTGGCTGGCCCTTCGCTCTCGATCCCTTTGAAGATCCCGGCCGAGCCTAACAGCACGGTGACCATCCCGGTCCAGTTCGCTGCGAACGGCTCCCAGATCTCAAGCGCGGTGTTTGGGATAGACTACGACGAGACCTGGCTGAGCTATGACTCCAGCGTGCCAAACTCAATCGTCTTCAACTTGCCGCCTGACTTCGTGGGATCCTGCACACCGGATACAGCGGACGTAAACGGGGAGTTAAAATGCTTTATTATGGATCCGGTAGTCCCCCTGGCTTCCCTGCCGAACAGTGTGGTGCTATCTGTCATCTTGCGCACCAAGAACCCCTCCAGCCCAACCGAGGCCAGGGTCGGTTTTTCTCAGGATAGCCCACCGCCTTCGTTCGGCGATAACCAGGGGCAAAGCGTACCCGGCTCAACCATAGATGGTTCTGTTCAGATTGGTGAGGAGGTGGCCCCCACGCTGACTCCCTGGCAGTATCTCCCGGTCGTTCTGCGGAATTTCCTGATTATACCTTCGATAACTCCAAGCCCGTCAGCCACCGTCACCCCGACCGGCACGGTCTCCCCGACTCCCACCAATACCCCGCCTGGTTGCCCTGACCTGATTGGAAACGGTGGGTTTGAAAAGAATTCGGACTGGGAGATCATGAATACCGAGTACTGGGCTGAGTACTCCGAAGAGCAGGCCCACAATGGTAACCGCTCGATGCGTACCGGCATCATCAAGACCCGGGAGAATATCTACAGCTACTCGAGCGCCCGTCAAATGGTGACCATCCCCAGCAATGCAGACAGCGCGGAGTTAACCCTGTGGATCTACCAGATCAGTGAGGATGTCTATGCGCCCCACACGCTCCCCAGGCTAACCCTGGGCGTGCCCTTTGGCAATGAGCCGTTCTCGAGCGACTTCCAATACATCCTGATCCTGGACAGCTCAGACAACTTAATCGATGTGTTATTTAACGAACTTGGCAACGCCCGCGCCTGGAAAGAAAAAGTATTTGACTTGAGCAGTTATGCCGGATGGACTATCCAGCTAGAATTCGGCACGTATAACACCGGCTTGGGGGATGTCTCGGCGATGTATGTGGACGATGTATCTCTGGAGGTATGCCGGTAAGAATGAATTTAAGCGACAGAAAGGAACCGGGTTTCTTAATATCCAGAAACCCGGTTTCTTGTTAGAAAACCAAGAGTATAATTGCACCTTGTTGCGGAGGCGCTGAGTTTATCTTCTCCCTGGCTTTTCTGCGTCCTGAGAGCGAACCAACAACCGGCTACTTGACCTTTAGAAGCTATGTCTACACCGATCATCGAATGCGTCCCAAACTTTTCGGAAGCCCGCCGCGCGGAGGTGGTGGAAGCGATCCTTGCGGCGATCAGCAGTGTAGCTGAAGTGCGCGTGCTGGATCGCCATTCCGATCTGGATCACAATCGGACAGTGATCACCTTCGTCGGCCCTCCACAGGCAGTGGAGGAGGCCGCCTTCCGAGGGATCGCCCGAGCAGCCGAGCTGATTGACCTCAACCAGCACACTGGCGAGCACCCACGCATCGGGGCGACCGACGTGGTGCCCTTTGTGCCCATATCCGGTGTGAGCATGCAAGATTGCGTGGAGATCGCCCGCCGGGTGGGGTCGAGGGTAGGGAACGAATTGGGCATCCCCGTTTACCTGTATGAGCAAGCCGCCACCCGCCCGGAGCGACAGAACCTGGAAAACATCCGCCGTGGCCAATACGAGGCCTTGAAAACAGAGATCGTCACCCAACCTGAACGGGCGCCAGATTTCGGCCCGGCGCAGCTCGGCCCAGCGGGGGCGACCGTCATTGGCGCACGGCCCTTCCTGATCGCCTTCAATGTATACCTGACCAGCGATGATGTGTCCATCGCCGAGAAAATCGCCAAGGCCGTGCGCCACTCCTCCGGCGGCCTACGCTTTGTCAAGGCGCTCGGCTTGTTGGTGGATGGGCGCGCTCAGGTCTCGATGAATTTGACCAATTTCCACAAGACGCCCCTGGCGCGTGTCGTAGAGCTGATCCGACGGGAAGCCGCCCGTTATGGGGTGGCAATCCAGCATAGTGAACTGGTCGGCCTGACCCCTCAGGATGCCCTGATCGAGGCAGCTGTCTGGTACCTGCAGCTGGACCAGTTTGAGGCGGAGCAAGTCCTGGAGCGGCGGTTATTTCTTCCTGCGCAGGGGGCTGCTGAAACCCGTGGCGAGCAGCTGGCAGCCGACACCAGCCAACAAAGCGGGGAAGACTTTTTGGAAGCCCTGGCTGGCGGCCGGCCGGCTCCCGGCGGGGGATCGGCGTCCGCTTACGCAGCCGCCATGGCGGCCGCCCTGGCGGCGATGGTCGCCCGTCTGACCGTCGGGAAGAAAAAATACGCTGCCGTGGAGGGGGAGATGCAAACGATCCTGGAGCGGGCGGAAGCGCTGCGCGCCGAACTGACCCGGGCTGTAGACGAAGACGCAGCCGCTTACGAGGCGGTGATAGCGGCTTTCCGTCTGCCCAAAACCACCCCAGGCGAAGAAGCCACCCGCGCCGGAGAGATCGAGGCCTCCACCCTGCAGGCGGCACAGGTGCCCCTGAAGGTGGCGGAGATGTGTGTCAAGGTGCTGGAACTGATCCTCCAGGTAGTTGCCCACGGAAACCAGAATGCGATCAGCGACGCCGGTACAGCCGGGGCATTGGCAGCTGCTGCCCTGAGTGGGGCCGGATTGAACGTACGCACCAACGCCGCCGGCTTGCAGGACCAGGTCCTCGCCCAGCAGATGATTGGTAGACTCAAGGCTCTGGAGGAAGTCGCGGGGGACCTGCAAGGGCGGATACACTCAGAAATCACCGCCCGGGGAGGCTTTTCCTTAGAATGAGGTCCTTCCCGGCATCCTCCCGGCGTTCCCCACCCGTTCCGGCGGTGTTATTGCTTCTGAGCCTTTACGTTACTGCGTGCGCAGGCGCTACGCCTTTTTCTTTGAGCGATAACCCTGCGCTCACAACCCCTGGGTTGCTGCCAACTGTCACACGAACCCCTTTCCAGCCTCTGCCTCCCACCCTGGCAACAATCCCGGCGAGTGAAGCGCCGGCAATCCCGGTTACACCTACCCCAAATCCGCCCACCGCCGCGCTTGTGACCATGTGGGTCGCTCCCTTTTTACCCACCGTACTGCAAGAAAGCCTCACCCTTCCGGATAACTTAACCCTGGTGGATGCACCCGGGCAAGCCTCACTGAGGCTCGAGGTGGGTGACGAGCAGCGGGTCAGCCGGTGGGTATTCGCCCTGGTGGCTCCCTTCCCGACTATCCCAGACGGCCTATCTGTCCAGGCGCTCAAGCGTTCGTGGCGAGGAGAGCTGGCAGGGCCATTCAGCGGCGAGCCATTGTTGGTGGACGATAGCACCTATGGGGTATTTTCCGCCTGGTGGGGAGAACCTGCACCTGAGGCAACCAGAGCCTTGCCAGCGAATGAACTGGTCGATTACGCCTGGGATCACCAGCCTTCCTGGGCACTCGTGCCATTTGAGGCTTTGCAACCGCGCTGGAAGGTTCTGGAGGTCGATGGGCAATCCCCGCTGCGGAAGGAATTCGATCTCGCCAGTTATCCTCTGAGCGTACCAATTTCATTGAATGGCGACGCAAACCTTATAGAAGCGACCCTGTCTGCGGAGACAGGGGAAAACGCCGCAGCTTGGGATTTGCCGGCCAGCAATCGCGATGCGGACAGGTTAACCACCGTTGCCTTGACTGGTGTGACTGCAATGGTGAGAGCGACGGCCTTCTCCATGCACCGGAAAGGGGTTACCTATCCAGCGCAGGATATCGGCGAATTGCTCCGCAATGCTGACCTGACTCACATCAGCAACGAGATCCCCTTTACCCCCGAGTGCCCGCCACCCAACCCAACCCAGGCCGGGTTGGTGTTTTGCAGTGACCCTGACTACATCGGTCTTTTGGAAGAGGTTGGCACCGACATCGTTGAGCTCACCGGCGATCATTTTGGCGATTGGGGGCCAGAGGCCATGTACTATACCCTCGACATGTATGAAGAACGCGATTGGATTTATTATGGGGGTGGATCTGACCGGAAAGATGCCCGCCAGGCGCGCCTGATGGAACATAACGGCAACCGCCTGGCCTTTATTGGCTGTAATGCCAAGGGAGGGGGATACGCCACGGCCAGCGAGACGCAACCCGGGGCAGTGGCTTGCGATTTTGATTGGATGACTCAGGAGATCGCTCGCTTGCATGAGGAAGGTTACCTGGTCATCGCCACCTTCCAACACTTTGAATACTATGATTTCCGTGCGCAGCCCGACCAGGTGGAGGATTTCCGCAGCGCGGCGAAGGCTGGCGCGGTAATTGTTAGCGGTAGCCAGGCGCACCAACCCCAGGGGATGGAATTCCTTATAGGCGCATTCATCCACTATGGGCTTGGCAACCTGTTTTTCGACCAGTATCATTACTGTACGGATAATGCTTGCGACGATGCGTTCATCGACCGCCATGTCTTTTATGATGGCCGGTATATCGGTACGGATTTAATCACTATCGTCTTTGAAGACTATGCGCGCCCGCGCCCGATGACTGATGAAGAACGGGCGCGGCTGCTGGAGACAGTTTTTGCGGCAAGCGGGTGGTAGGGGACGACGATGGATGGAAGGCGAAGGATGATAGACAGTGGACGAAGGACGGAAGACGATAGATGAAGGACGATATAGGAGGTAATCGTGGGACTTAAGCCAGATCATTGGATCCGCAAGATGGTGCAAGAAGGTGGCATGATCGAGCCTTTCGCCGATAGCCAGGTGCGGAACGGCGTGATTTCATACGGCGTTTCCTCATATGGATACGATATCCGCGTGGCCGACGAGTTTAAAATCTTTACGAATGTCTTCTCGGCAATTGTCGACCCGAAAGACTTCGATCCAAAGTCGATGGTGGATTTCAAGGGAGAGGTGTGCGTGATCCCGCCAAACTCGTTTGCCCTGGCGCGTACCATCGAATATTTTCGCATCCCCAGGAAAGTATTAACGGTCTGTGTGGGAAAGTCGACCTATGCCCGGTGTGGCATCATCGTCAACGTGACGCCTTTCGAACCCGAGTGGGAAGGGTTTGTCACCTTGGAGATTTCGAACACTACCCCATTACCTGCCAAGATTTACGCCAATGAAGGCATTGCCCAGGTCTTGTTTTTCGAAGCCGACGAGATGTGCGAGTCATCCTACGCGGATAAGAAAGGTAAGTATCAGAAGCAGCAGACAATCGTGCTGCCAAAGTTGTAACGGAGAGCGAATTCTCGGATCAAGTTTCACGCATCAATTCTTATGAGTTTGAGATATGACCGATCCTTTCGCCCATCGGGTAATCCATCTTAAGGAGGAAGGCGCTTACGCCGTGCTGGCACGCGCCCAAGAGTTGGAAGCTCAAGGGCGGGAAATCATCCACCTGGAGATCGGGCAGCCTGATGTTCACACTTTCCCACACATCAGCCAGAGAGGGATCGAGGCGATCGCCGCCGGTCAGACGCGCTATAACCCGCCGGTGGGCGTGCCGGAGTTACGCCAAGCCATCGCCGCTGACGCTGGTTCACGGCGAGGGATCGCCATCCGCCCAGAGCAAGTCGTGATTGGACCGGGCGCCAAGCCTGGTTTGTTCTTTCCCACTCTGGCTTTGGTCGAACCCGGAGACGAGGTGCTCTTTCCTGATCCAGGTTTTCCAACCTATCCGGCGATGATCGCGATCGCTGACGGCGTGCCGGTGCCCGTCCCGCTGCGTGAAGAAAGGGGATTTTCTTTCGATCTGGAGGCTTTCGACCGCCGCCTGACCGATCGCACGCGCCTGATCATCCTTAATTCGCCCGCCAATCCTACTGGCGGGGTGATCCCCCTGGCAGACCTGGAGCACATCGCCAGCACTGCGATGGCACACAATTGCTGGGTGATCTCAGATGAGATCTACGCCCGGTTAGCCTACGACGGCCAGCAGGTGCCCAGCATCGCCTCGCTCTCTGGAATGGCGGAGCGCACGGTGATCGTGGATGGGTTTTCCAAGACTTATGCCATGACCGGTTGGCGCCTGGGTTACGCTATCATGCCTGAGGCACTGGCGGAAAGGGTTGGCTTGCTGCTGACACATTCGATCGGCTGCACCGCGACCTTCACCCAATTCGCCGGGATCGAGGCGATCACCAGCAGCCAGGAAGTGGTCGAGGCGATGGTGGCAGAATACCAGCGCCGTCGAGATCGGATGGTGGCTGGATTAAACGCTATCCCCGGTGTGCGCTGCCAGGTGCCGCAAGGGGCGTTTTATGCTTTTCCCAACGTGAAAGCTTGGGGGCTGCCGGCGCGTGTAGTGGCAAGCCGCCTGCTCGAAGAGGCCAATGTGGCGGTATTGCCGGGGACAGATTTCGGCCAATTGGGGGAAGGCTACCTGCGCCTGTGCTACGCGACCTCGCTTGAGAAGATCGATCGCGCCTTAGAGCGGATCGCGGCTGTGATGTAGGAAAGTTTGCCAACTTGTCCTACACTACGGCGAATACCCAACCGAAATCAGATCTTTCAACTTGTCAAAGGTGGTGGGACCAATCCCATCAACTTGCTGAAGATCATCGATCTTGGTGAACGGCCCGTGTTCTTGACGGTAGGCGATGATACGTTTAGCGATGACTGGACCAACTCCTGGGAGACTCTCCAGATCATCCTGGGGAGCTGTATTAATATTCACCGGAAAAATTGGTTCTGGAGGGGATGGGGAGGTCAGATTGCTTCCCCGGGCCTGGTCTTCTCCTGCCACCGATTGAGGAGGAGCCCGAGCTGCTTGTTTCCAAGGCACCCAAACTCGCTCACCATCCTGCACCAATGCCGCCAGGTTAAGCGGTTCTGCATCGGCATCCGAAAGCATGCCACCCGCTGCCTGCACGGCGTCTGCCACGCGGCTGCCGTCAGGAAGCGAATAGACGCCCGGCCGGGCAACCGCGCCGGTCACGTGGAGGACAAGCGGGGGAGCGGTCGGCGGGGGCGAGAGCTGGACGGGAGCTCCCTGCGGCTGGCTGGTGACCAGGAGCAATAGACC
>Ga0209341_10001728_pt1 | contig 21401 bp, 18 predicted proteins | sample RifCSP13_2_FD_184020 | JGI IMG/M metagenome (GOLD analysis project Ga0209341, IMG submission 184020) | Soil microbial communities from Rifle, Colorado - Rifle CSP2_sed 13_2 (SPAdes) (version 2) | ecosystem: Environmental > Terrestrial > Deep subsurface > Rock core/Sediment | place: Rifle... | reverse complement strand
GCCGAAGGAATCACGGAACTCCTGCGCGCGCTGGGGGTCTCTGAGGACGGGGCCCGACGGTTCCGGGAGGCGCCGCCGAACGCGGAAACACTCATCGAGATGGCGGGGCGTCTCTGCTATGAGTCCTTCGAGATTGGTCTCAATCCGAACGTGACCCGGATCCGAGGCACGAACAAGGAGTACCTGGAGAACATCCTTCTCAAGGGGGACGGCAGCATTGCGGAACACGGTCTCGCAAATTTCGCCTTCCTCAACGTCAGTCGCATTTTGACCCACGAGCTCGTGCGCCACCGCGTCGGAGTCGCGATCAGCCAGGAGTCGCTCCGATACGTCCGCCTGAAGGAGATCAAGATGTGGCTCCCGGACGAGCTGACCGATGAGCAGAAGAGCGCGATGCTGAGCGCCGCGAAGGAGTCCGAGGAAGCCTATCTGAGGCTGGCGGACTCCGTCCCTTGGGACAAGATGAACATGGATCAGAAGAAACGGATGACGTCCGCTCTTCGTCGGATCCTTCCGGACGGCTTGGCCACGAACATCATCTGGAGCGCGAACCATCGGACGCTTCGCTGGGTCATCGAGATGCGCACGGACCCGGCCGCAGAGGTCGAGATTCGCATGCTCTTCGACCAGGTTGCGTCGATATGCAAGAAGGAATGGCCCAACCTCTACCAGGACTTTGAGAGGACACCACTGCCGGACGGCACCGGCTCCTGGAAGCCAAAGCTTCGCTCGAAAATCTGATGCTACAGCCAACGGTACAGGATCTTGTAGACTTCGGTGTCCTCCCACTTCTTCTCCGTGGGCATGGACTTCCGCAGCGCGTTCACGAGGTCCTCGACCTCCGTGTACCCGCTGACCGTCGCGTCGTGCCGCGTGAGCCGCCCCATCGGCGCGGCCTCGACGAGGATGATCTGGCCCTCCCCGATGACCTCTTCCTTGAGCTTCACGATGATCTTGTTCCCGGGGTAGAACTTCCGTGCAGCCCAGTCCGGGCCGGTCACGTACGCCTGGTACACGAGCTTCTCCTCGAGCTTGGACCGGAGGGAGTCATCCGAGTACGTGATCGTCTTTGGCGGCTCGCCCCAGGGCGGGACGTCCGGCACCGTGGTCGCCATCCGACGCCGCCAAAATGGTCCGGGCGCTTAACTCTTTCCCGCGAGCGCCGCCAGGACCTCGGCCGCGTGCCCCTCGGCCTTCACGCGGGGCCAGTGCCTCGCGACGCGCCCCTTCTCGTCGATTAGGACGGTGGAGCGGATCACGCCCACGGTCTTCTTCCCGTACAGGACCTTCTCGCCCCAGGCTCCATACGCGCGGTGAGTCTTCGCATCCGAATCGGTCAGGAGCGGGAAGTTGAGGCCGAACTTCGCCTTGAACCGCAGATGGGAGGCCGTGTCGTCTCGGCTGACGCCGAGCACGACCGCACCCGCGGAGCTCACGTCGGGCAGCGCGTCCCGGAACCCGCACGCCTCGACCGTGCAACCCGGCGTGTCGTCCTTCGGGTAGAAGTAGAGGACGACTTTCCGGCCGCGGAAGTCCTTCAGGGACACCGTCCGACCGTCGTCCGCGACGAGCGCGAAGTCCGGCGCGGGCTTTCCGACTTCGATCAAAGGATCACCGCCGAGGCGCGAGGAATCCGCCCGCCAAAAGCTTTTGGACGGCCCGCGAGGTTTTCATCCTCGCTATTCTCATGGTCAATTATAAGTACCGGGGGCCGTAGTTTCCGCACCCCCCGGCCGTGCCTGGGCTGACTTCGATGGCCCGCAAGCGCAGTCCGACCACCCAGCCGAAAAAGAAGACCGTGCCGAGGGAACCCCCCGCCCTGCCCCCGCCGGTCTCGGACCGCCGGTCGTACATGCAGAAGTGGCGGCAGACCCAGGCGATCGGGTACGACGCCGAGAAGTGGGCGATGCTGGAGCTCGAGATCGGGCGGTTCGGCGTCGGGGCGTCGCTCGCGTGCGGGTTCATCCTCGTGATCGTCGCGTACATCGCCTCCCTCCTCGCCGCGGGGGCCGATATCCCGGACTTCCGGCGGCCCGAGCTCTGGCTGTGGTTCCCGCTTTCGTTCATGAGCGCGGTCGTGTCCGCGTTCACGATGGTGAAGAAGATCGGCCCGTACCGCCGGGGGTATCGGTCCGCCCACTTCCTGTCCTCCATCGCCGCCTTCGCAATCGCCGTCGTCGTGCTGCTCTTCGTCGTCCTCGACCAGTGGGCCGTCGTCGACCTCGGCCTCGTGGCCCTCGCGATGTGGCCAGCTTCCAGCCTCGGGATGTCGCTCGCGTTCGTGTCCCTCGCGCTCACGTGGGAGGGCGTCGGTCTCCGCCGCCTCGCGAGCATGACCTCGGCGTCGCTCGTGCCGATCTCCCTCCTGCTCGCGCCGTTGCTCGGGGTCACCTACCAGAGCCCGGTCCTGATTCTCGTCTATATGTTCGACGTGATGTTCATTGTGTTCGCGGGGTCAATCCTCCTCCTGATCGCCTCGTCCGCAGAGGCGGCGCAGCGCGAGATCATTCGGGCGAGCGATACGAAGCTGTCCGCGACGAAGGCCGAGATGGAGCAGAAGCTCAAAGCCTTGGACTACAAGGAGAAGGCATACGTGGAGCGGGAGGCGCACCTCGAAGCGAAGGAGAAGGAGCTCCTCGAGATTGGGACGGAGCTCGACGGGAGGAAGGGCGAGCTGAACCAAGTCCAGGCGAAGCTCGACCAACAGGCGAAGAACCTGTCCGAGGTCGAGTCGAAGCTCGCGAAGATGCGCGCCGAGGTCGAAGTAAGGGTCGAGGAGTTCGCGCTCAAGGACAAGGACGTCTCGGCGGCCCGGGTCCAGGTCGAGCAGGCCCGCGCGTCGCTCGCGGAGCGGGAGCAGGCGGTGGGCGAGCGGGAGAAGGAACTCAAGCGGAGCGCGATCGAAGTCTCGTCCCAGAAGCGCGCGATCGACGCGAATCGGAAGGAGCTCGGGGACCTCCGGGCCCGCCTCCAGAAGGAGGGCGAAACGATCGACGTCCGGCGGGACGAGGTCATCAAGCTCGAGAAAGAGCTGCGGCTCAAGGAGAGCGAGGTCAAGCTCAAGATTGACCAGCTCGAGGCCCAGCAGGCCGGGGAAACGACGGAGAAGGTCCGCGAGCTGAAGGACTGGGAGTCGAAGGTCCTCGCGAAGGAGCGGGAGATTGCGAACCGGGAAGCCTCCCTCCAGTCCATGACGGAGGAGATCAAGCAGCGCCAGACGGACGGCGATGCCTACGCGGCCGCCTTGCAGCAGGAGCGGGAGCGGCTGGCGGCGCGGGAGCAGGAACTGAACGCGCTCGAGAAGCGGGTCTCCGACACGTCCTCGGAGGCGGGGGAGCGGAACGCGGAGATCGACCGCCGGTGGCGGGAAGTGATCGAGACGCAGAAGCGGCTCGACGGCCGCGAGGCGGAGTACAACAGCCTGTTCAAGGACGCAAAGATGCGCGAGGCGGACTTCTCGACGACCCAGGAGGAAGTGGCGCGTCGGATGGCGGCCATCGACGCCCGCGAGGCGAAGATGAAGGAGTGGCAGGAGAACCTCGGAGGGGAGACGAAGCGGCTTCAGGACAAGTACCGCGAGCTCCTCGCGAAGGAGAAGACGATCCAGTCGAAGGAGAGCGACCTGTCCCTCAAGTCCCTCGAGATCGAGAAGCGGGAGCGGGAGGCCATCCGCGCTCCACCGTCCGGCGGCCCCGTCGACGTGGACAAGGAGAAGTACTTCGAGATGTGGGAGGGTCGGTTGAAGGAGCGCGAGGACGAGTTCAAGCGCCGGATGTACCAGAAGGAGAAGGAGATGGAAGCCCGGGAGATGGCGATGAAGGAGCAGCTCAAGACGCTCGCGGCGGGCGCCGTGACGCCCGGGGCGGAGGTGCTCGAGGCGTCCGTCTCCGTGGCGGCGGACCGGGGAGACAAGTACAAGACGGGGACCGCGCGGCTCGACGACCTGCTCTACGGAGGCTTCCCGATGAACGCGAACATCCTGTTCGTCGGGCCCGCGTTCGTCGGCAAGGAGGTCGCGATCCTGAACTTCATCGCGGAAGGGCTGAAGTCGTCCGTGCCCGCGGTGATCGTGACCACGTCGAAGCCGCCCGTGGAGATCTCGAAGGAGATGGCCCCCGTCCTGCCGACGTTCATGGAGTACGAGAACCTGGGTCTCGTCCGGTGGATCGACGCGTCCGGCACGACGCCGACGCAGAAGCTCACGCGCGACAAGAACACGTTCCGCGTCCCGAACGCCGCGGACTTCGACGGCCTCCTCGAGGCGGTCAACGAGGCGGAGGAGGAGTTCCGCGAGAAGAACGCGACGCACTACCGGCTCGCGTTCCTGAGCCTTTCCTCGTCGCTCTCCCAGGCGGACGAGAAAGTGGCGATCGGGTTCGTCCAGCGGTTCGTGAACCGGCTCCGCCAGGCGAAGTGCATCGCGACGTTCGCTCTCGAGCGCGGAATGCACACGGACCAGCAGGTCGAGTCCCTCCAGCAGCTCATGGACGGCGCCCTCGTGTTCAAACAGGACAAGTCGAAGACCCTGATGTCCGTCGTCGGCGTCGGCGAGGTCCAGACCCGGGATTGGGTCCCCTACAAGTTCACGAACAAGGCCCTCATGATCGGGTCCTTCCAGCTCGAGCGGATCCGGTAGGGCGTCGACGCCTCGGGGGCGGCACCGCCAACTCGCACAGGACCGCCTCATCGCCCCACTTCACGATCTCATAGCCCGCGCGGGTGGCACGCCGGAGCAGTTGTGGGCGGTGGGGCACGTAGGTCCCAACGAATTCCAGACCTTTGGCGGCTGCGAGGCGCCGACCCTCCCCGAGGATCGCGTCGGGGTTCCCCGCCCACATCGTGAGCTGGAGAGGGGAGTCTTCGGGCACTGGGCGAGGGAGGTCCGGCGCCGCCAACAGGTTCGGGCCCCAACCGCGCATCGCGCCACTCGCGGCGATCGCCTTGGCGGTCACGCGGTCCGCGCGGACGAACTCCCATCCGTGTGGCACGAAGCCGTTGCCCATCCGCACGAGGGCGGAGGAGGCGATCCGCCGCCAGAGCCTCGCGTCGAACGTTCTGGGTCGGCTCTCCACGCGGCCCGAACGCGCCGCCGCTTGGATGCGGGTGAACCGAGCCACCTCGCGGAACCCGACGGCGGAGAACGTCGCCATCCCGTCCACGTTGCCGGCGTTCGTCCACAGCCGCAGGCGACGGACGCCGTTCCGGCGCGCGAGCCGGACGTAGCTGTCCACGATCGCGCGGTTCACTCCTTGGCGGCGGTAATCCGGGCGTGTCCGGGCCATCGCGAGCCAGCCGCTCCCATCGATCACCGGGCGGTACGTTGCCATGCCGACGATGCGATTCCCGTCCAGGGCCACATGGACGTGGCAGTTCTCGACCTCCCAACGGAGGTATCCGATCACGTAGTCGTCGGCTCCGACCGAGGTCCGGCACAGCTCTTCCACGGCGGACAAGTCCCCGCGGGACGCGCGACGCACGCGCCACTCCGCTGACTCTCGTCCCGCGCGCCTCACGGGGCGAGCGAAGCGGTCTCGGGACGTTAAGGTTCACGCGCGCGGCCGGAACGAGGGAACCGCCAAACTTGAAATCCACGGCGGGGTTTTGGCGGCATGATGGACGAGCTGATCCACGAGCAACGAGAGGTCGGACCGTTGGCGAACTTCTGCTACCTGATTGGAGACCCCGCCACGAGGAAGGCGGCGGTCGTCGACCCGAGCTTCGACGCGCGCCCCGTCCAGCGATTCGCGGAGGAGCACGACCTGGCGGTCGAGGCGATCCTCGTCACGCACCACCACCCGGACCACATCGCGGACGTCGCACGCCTCGCCGACGAGACCGCCGCCAAGGTGTTCGCGCACCGCCTTTCGAACGTGCGCAAGGACGTGCCGCTCGAGGACGGGGACTTCGTCCAACTGGGCGAACTCCGGATCAAGGCGGTCCACACGCCCGGGCATTCGCCGGACTCGACGTGCTACATCGCGCGGAACCGCATCTGGACGGGGGACACGCTCTTCATCGGGGAGTGCGGCCGCGTGGACCTGCCCGGCGGGAGCGCCGCGCAATTGTGGGAGTCGTTCTTCACGAAGATCGTGCACCTGCCGGACGAGCTCGTCGTCTTCCCGGGCCACAACTACGGGCCGAAGCCCTTTGACACGCTCGGGAATCAGAAGCGGACGAACTACACGTTGCAGCCGCGCACGAAGGACGAGTTTGTTGGATTCATGGGCTCGCCCTGATCACAGCGCGTACATTGGCGGTTCGGGGGCCGAGTCCGGGATTGCGCTCCTGTCGATTGCGGCGCCCGCAATCCGCTCGGATAGTTCCTTCGTCTTTTGATCCCGCGCCTGCGGGTCCGGCATATACATGACGCGCACGTAGTTCGTCGAACCCACGCTCGTCCGCCGGATGCACAGCTTCGTTACATCCCGGTATCCGGGCGGCTGGCGGCTGAGCATGCTCGCGACCTCGACGCCCCACCGGCCTCCGATGAAGAACGCCTTCCACTCCGACGCGTTCCGCTCCTCGAGCGCACCCTCCACGAGCTTCGCGATCGCGTCCGTGTAGTTCGGGTTCATGTAGTTCCGGAACGCCTCGAAGTTCGCGAGCGCCTCCTCGAGCACGCCGAACGCCCGCGGGTCCTTCGGCGGGTTCGCGACCTCGGCCCAGTACGTCTCCAGGTACGGCGCGTACTTCGGCGTTCCCTCCTCGAGCTCGAACTGCGCCGCCGCCAAATCGACGGCGTAGTGGAAACGTAGATGCGAAACGAGGAAGTCGAGGGCGAGGCTGTACTCCAATTGACTCACGATCTCCTCGACCGGGGTGCCGCCGTACCCCTCGGGCTTCGCCATGTACCCCTTGAGGTCCCGCATGATAATCCTGTGGAACTCCTCCTTCAGCGCGACGACCGCGGGGCGCTTGAGGTACAGGCCCCACTCCTCGCCGAGGCGGAACGAGCGGTAGAACCCGACCGCCTCCGGCCCCTGCTTCAGGAGGCTCGGGAGGGTGTTCGAATCCTTCGCGACGCCCGAGAACGCGGCGGGATCGCCGTCGAAGGGGACCGCGCCGGTCGTTGGCGGCGGTGTCCCGAGGCCCGGGACCCGGATTTTGGCGGCGTCGCAGAACTCCGGATGCTCCGCGCGGAACGTAGCGGCGTCGAAGTCCGCAACCATCGCGCCGCCAACCCTCCGCGCCGCCTTAACGTTTGCTTCAGAGCGGTCGTCTCCCGACGACGACGGTGTGATATGCGTAGACGCGGCGCTCGGAGACCCCTGTGAATCCCGCGGCTCGCAGCGCGCGCGAGATCTCCCGGGCGGACACGCGGACCTCGAGGGGCGGCCCCATCGGTGTGTCGATCGGCTTCCAGTCGACGAGGAGAACGCTCCCGCCAGGGCGGAGCAGCCGGCGGACCTCCCGGAGCAGCGCGACCGAGTCCTCGAACTCGTGGAACGTGTTCACAGACCATGCGACGTCCGCACACGCGTCAGGCAGGGGAATCTCTTGCTCTGCGGACTGGACGGGACGCACGTTCGCGATCTTCCCCGCTCTCAGCCGACGACGGAGCTCGCGGAGCATGTCCGCCTCGGTGTCGATCGCGAAGACCATCCCTTTCGAGCCGACCCGCTTGGCGGCAGGGATGGCGAAGTAGCCGATGCCGCAACCCACGTCCGCGGTCGCCATCCCGGGACGGACCCGCGCGAGATCGAGGAGGATGCGGGGACTCTGCCACTCCCGGCGGTCTTCGCGGTCCAGTTCCGCCATGTGGGCGGGGTCGAACTTGTGCGGCATTCGGTGATCGGCTGGGAACCTCGCGGCGCGGATAAGGGCATGCGTCAAGGGGTGAAGTCTTCCAGCGTCGTCGGCGTGGGCCCGACCGACCCCAGGCGGTCCACGGCGGCCCGAACGCGATCTTCGGCGAACCCCCGCTCTCTGCAGAGGAAGGTCACGACGCCCTCCGGGTCCAGACGCCCCGCGTGAACGTCCGGGGACGCGTCCACCTCGGGCTCAAGGAAGTAGGACCGGACTGCGTCCGCGTTCGACGGCAGAGCGTCGCGGAACTTGGCGGGGAGATTCCCGAGGCTCTTGTGTTCCCGAAGGAGCTTCACCGCGGTCTTTGGGCCGACCCCCTTCACGCCCTCGTTAAAGTCCGTGCCGATCAGGATCGCGGCCTCGATGAGCTGGCGGTGAGTCAGGCCGAGCGCGCGCAACATCGCCGCCAAGTCAATCAGTTCTGGCGGCACGATCCGCGAGGTCCGCTTGCTCGGCAGGAACTCCCGCCCCTGGACGCCGACGAACCGCGCGAGCCGCGGCGCGCCGAACAGGAGCGAGTCGTAGTCCTTCGAGCTCACCGCCCACGCCTTCCCTTGCTTCGCGAACCATGCGCACTGCGCCTCCGCCTCCGAGGGGGCCTGGACCCACGGAATACCGAGAAGTCCGAGCAACCGCTGGGCGTCCTCCTTCATCTCCCGCGTGAGGCGCGTCGTCATCACAACCTTCGACCACGCCGCGGCGCGGTCCCCGCGGGCGACGGCTTCGGCGTATTCCTTCTCGGCCTTCTCCTTCGCGGCGCGCCGCTTCTCGATCTCCCGCCACTTCAGTTGCGGCGGCTTCCCGTCGAACACGTACAGGAGGCGCGCCTGGTGCTGGCTGATCAACCGCGTCGAGCGGAACAGGATCCCGTTCAGATGCGAGGTCACATGGCCCTGCCCGTCGGAGAGCAGGGACCCATCCGGGAGGCGCATGATGCTCAGGAACTGGTACAGCTCGATCGAAGCATCTACCGCCAACGTGCGGCCCGCGAGGCGGTCCAGGGAAATCGTCTCCTTGACGACGATCGGAGTGAGGTGGACGCCCACGGGGTCGCGAGCGCGGACCGCCGCCAAAAGGATGACGTTCAGGCCTCGGCCCGCTCCCGCACGGGCTCGGCGAGGAACTTCCCGCCGCCGACCATCGCGAGGGTGTGCGTGTGCCGGCGGGTGACGCGCACGCCGTCCTGGAACCGATCCGGCCGCAGGCTCTTCGCGTAGTACAGGCAGAGCATCCGCGCGTACCGTCGGTGCTCCTGCGAGACCGCTCGATCCGGTCCGCCATCGACGCGTCCCCGCGCTCGAAGAACACGGGCGCGACCCGGCCGAGGACGGTCAGCCCCGCCTTCCCCATCCCTGTCGCGAGGTCGAGGAGGGACTCGATCGCCGCCGGGACGCCCTCGAGGTCGCGTGGGTTCGCGACGTTCGCGTCCTCGAACGGGACGCGGATCAGGTGGCCTTGGTTCACGAGCGGCTCGAGGCTCAGGTTCCACGGGGACAGTCGGACCTCGAGGTCGGCGAACTCGGCCCGCGGGACCGTGACGAGGAGGAGGTCGTTCCGACGGAGACCGCCCCGGAGGTACGCCGCCACCGCCTCGTCCGAGGCCTCGGACCCGTCGCTCCACAGGATGATGTGGTCCCCGGGACCCGGTGCGTCTAGCAACGCCCTCCACGGCGAGGCCGATGTCGCATCCACGGGCATGCGCAAGGTGCGGCGGGATAACACCGTTTTGGAGCGATTATCAAATCCGTGTATCGGGGCCCGATACGGCACCGAAGCACGTCACGTCTCGGGGACGGCGAACGTCCAGTCGTCCTTCCGGCTCGCGAGGTCCTGCAGGATCGCCCGCGCGCGAGACGGGGGCAGGCTCAGGAACAGCCGGCCGACGTGCTTGCAGAACCGGCGGTCCCGCATCCCCTTCGCCCAGTCCTCGCAGTCGTGCACGATCGTCCGCCCCGCCACGTCGATTTGCACGCCGTATTCCTTCACGCGCGCCTCCAGGGACGTCGCCGCGTCCCCGACGACGTTCACGCCGGCGGGGTCCTCGCGCCGCGCGCGCTCGAGCCGGCCCTTGTCCAGGAACGCCGCCAACAACCGCTCGACGTCCGCGTCCCCCGGAGCCGCCGACACGGTGAACTCCTCGAGGGTCGGCGTCCGCACGGTCCCGATCGCGGTGCGCACGAGCCCCTTCCGGTGCTCCGCGATCCGGCGCTTCGCCCCGTGCTGCGCGGGCGTGAGCTCGACGCCGAGCATCTCGAGGACCTGGAGGGCGTTCTCCGGCGCATACCCGTGGTAGTGGTTGTTCCAGAACCCGTACACCTCGTCCGCCTTCGCGGCGACCTCCTGGACCTTCGGGACCCACGCCGCGAGCTCCTCCTCCGAGTACCGGTAGTCGTACCACGGGTCTCGCCCGTGCCCGTGCCATCGGACGTACGCCGTCTTGGCGGTGACGCCCAGCGTCGGCGGCAGGAGGGGCTCGTCGACGATCGTGTACGCGAGGCTCCGTTGTCGCAGCAGGTCGAACGCCTCGTCGACCATCCACGACTTGTTCCGCGGCTCGACCGCCCACGTGAACTCTGGCGGCAGGATGTCGAAGAACCGTTCGAGCCTGTCCGGTTCGAAGCGGAGCCGGGGCGGCAACTGGAGCAGGAGCGGGCCGAGCTTCCCCGCGTCGAGCAGGGGCCGCATGAGGCCGCAGAAGTCGAGCAGCTCCTTGGCGGCGCCGCGGTCCACTTCCAAGAGCCGGTCGTGCGTCACGGATTGCGGGACCTTGGCGGCGAACCGGAACGCGTCGTGCGTGTACCGCACCCAGCCGATCACCATGCCCTTCGTCGGCGGGCGGTAGAACGTGCTGTTGATCTCCGCGGTGTCGAAGACGCGGGCGTACGCCGCCAGCTTCGACTCCGTCGCGGACTTGTAAAACGGCCCCACCCACTCCGCGTAGTCCCAGCCGGAACAGCCGAAGCGATAGGCACTCAACGGCCAACGAACAAGACGCGCCTACATTACTCTGGCGGTGCGCACAAGCACAAGGGGGTGGGGGGAGCTAGTTCGGAACGCTCCAGACTGTCGCCGATGACGCGTAGAGCCAGTATCCCTCTCCGGCGCGGAGGATGGAGTCCTCGGCAAGGGCCCGGAGATAGTATGGGGCCGCGCTGGCGTCGAATCCCTCCACCTCTGTAATCGGGAGACCGGCCAAGATGACGGAGGCCGGGCGGTCGACGAAGGACGGATAGGGGACGAGGTTCCATCCCTGAGCTAGGGGGACCGCGGTCATCGAAGAGACGCCGCCCGCGATCCGCCATTCCGCACCTCCGTTCAGGGTCACCCAGAATCCCGTGGAGGGCGCGAGGATCGAGAGTTCCTTTGCGGGCTGCGCGGCATTCCAGGTCTTCCAAGGGTCCGTCGCGTCGGAGGGGAGATAGGCACTCACGGAGTCGAGGACGGGGAGGACGGAACTCAGGACAGCGGTTACCGCGTAGTCTTGGACGGCGACGGGGATACCGAGTAGCGACCTCCCCGAGGGAAGGGCCCGCACGTACTTTGCGGCCTGGGAGCCCGCATTCGTGGCGCCTCCGGGACCGACGGCGCGCACGACGTAGAAATGGGTCACCCCGGGGAGCGTCGCCGTGTCTGCGAAAGACGTCGTACCCGTCGGGAGACTGGCGGCGACGACCCCGTAACCCGCGCCTTTCGCGTCGTACGCCTCCCCCCGGAGGATCTCGTAGTGATCGAACACCGAAGGGTCGCCTTCATCCGGGCTGGCCTGCCAGGTGACGAGCACGTCCTGCCCGCCTCCCGGGAGCGTGGCGCTGACACCCTCCGGGGCAGCTGGCGGCAATGGTCCCATACCAGGGGACCGATACCGGTTCGCCCAGATGTTCGAGGTGCCCCCGTCGAACTGGGACCACACCGCCGTCACATTCCCGCTCGGATCGGCGGCGAGTTGCGGATCCATGGCATGCCCGGTCTCGCCCAACCCTACGAGGACCACGCCCTCCCAGCCGACGCCCGGCGCATAGCGGTTCCCGTAGATGTCCTGCCAGTTCCCGCCGACGTATTGCTCCCACACCACGATCGCGGCCCCGGAGGCGTCGAAGGCGACCTGCGGGAGGAGGGCGTCCCATATGTCGTTGTTCTCGAGCAGGGTGGGCGACTCCCAGCCTGTGCCGGGAACGAAGCGGTTCGCGAAAAGGTTGTACAAGGGCGTGTCGCTGTTTTGCGACCAGACGGCCATGGCCGCTCCGGCCGAATCGATTGCGACCTCGACGTCGAAGGCCCAGCCCCGGTTGTCTGTTTCAAGGAGGGTCTCGTTCGCCCAGCCGATCCCGGGCTCGTAGGTGTTGGCCCACACGTTCATCCACGACCAGTCGTCCCACGTCCACACGGCTACCGCGTTCCCCGCCGGGTTCACCGCCAAGTGGGGGGTGACGACATTCCCCGTCGAATCGCTCTCCGCGGGAACAGGAGTCCCCCAGCCCGTGCCCGGGACGAATGTGTTCGAGGCGAGGCTGTAGACCGCGCCGTCGAAGTACACCCAGATCGCCAGCGCGTTCCCTGAGGAGTCCATCCCCACCTGGGGCTCGGAGGCGTCGCCGGTGTCGTCGAACTCGACCAGGGTCGGCGGGCTCCAGCCGACGCCGGCCTCATAGTAGTTCGACCAGATGCTCGAAGTCGACGCGCCCCACTGACACCAGACCGCGATCGCGTTCCCGACAGCGTCGGTGGCGACCTGGGGCTCGGAGGCGTCGCCGGTGTCGTCGAACTCGACCAGGGTCGCAGTCCCCCAGCCGGCGCGGGGCGAATACACGTTGGCCCATATGTTGGACCGAAACCGACCGTCAAGCTGATGCCACGCAGCGACGGCGTACCCGCTCGCGCTCATGGCGACTTGGACCCCGGTCGCGTCCCCGGCGTCGTCTGTCTCGAGGAGCACCGGCGTCCCCCAGCCCGTGTCGGCGTCGAATCGGTTCGCCCAGACATCCTTGTGGGTCGAACCGAACTGGTCCCACACCGCGATGGCGTTCCCAGAGGGGTCCACGGCGATCTGCGGGTACTCCGCGCCCCCAGGGGCGTTCTCAATGAGGACTGGCCTCCCCCATCTTGTTCCGGGTGCGGAGGTGGTCGGGACGATGCTGAGGAGGAGAACCAAGGAGAACACCGCGACCAGAAGAGCCCCAGACCGAGACATTTTCTGACCACCCGCAGTACACCTGCTCCGGTCTTCGCGCGAATCGCTTCGGCCATATTAATGCATTCGCCCGGTATGGAGCGCGGCAAGTACGTTCCGCCACCTCGCCCTTCCCGGCGACGAGGTCACCGGACCGCGCACGACTCGAAATAGAATGAGACAGGGAATTGCAGGACGGTGATGTAGAAGCCCGTCGGCGTGTATCGCGCCCAGCCGATCACCATGCCCTTCGTCGGCGGGCGGTAGAACGTGCTGTTGATCTCCGCGGTGTCGAACACGCGAGAGTACGCCGCCAGTTTCGACTCCGTCGCGGACTTGTAGAACGGCCCCACCCACTCCGCGTAGTCCCAGCCGGACCAGCCGAACCGGAGCGCCGCCACGCGCGTCGATGGCCCCGCGCTTAGTTGAGGCTTTCCTTCCGGTTCGGCCTCGCCGCCGCATAGAGTACGAGTGCGAGGAGGAATAGGAGAATCTGGGCCGTGAATAAGCCTATCCCCGTCAGGCCCAACCTGAGGAGGGCGTGTCCCACGAGGGTGGCGATCCATCGGCGACGGGAACGTCCGACGCGACGTGTGTCCCGGTGCGCCCACGCGGACAGGAGGAGGCCCGCCGCCAGAATCGCAAAGCCCAAGAGGACTTCGTCGGAGGTGGGGTGGACGACGAAGTTCTGGACCCAACCCGGAGGCACAAGGGGGCGATCCGCGTCCCGATAGAACGCCTTAGTTTCGGGGGCCTCGCCCTCAGGTTCATCCCGCCCAAGTCCCTCCACGATGCGTGGAGACGCTCGTGGGCGCAGGCGGCTGGGCCTACTTTGACGTACCGGGCGAGGACGCCCTCCGCGCGTATGCACGGGCGTTCCCGTTCGTCGAGGTCAACGCGACGTTCTACGAGTGGCCGGACCCGCGGACGGTTTCGCGGTGGCGCCGTCGCGTCCCGCCGGGATTTCGCTTCTCCGTCCGCGCCCACCGGGACCTGACACACCGCCATCGGTTCGTCGCGACCCCCGAGGCGCGCTCGTGCTTCGCGCGCACCGCCAAGATTGCAGATCGGCTCGATGCCCTCGCAATCGTGCTCGAGACGCCGGACGCCGTCCGACCGGAGGCGGAGCAACTCCGCGAGCTGCTGTCGACCGCCCGGCTCCCGTGCCCGGTCGCGCTCGAGGCCCGTGCGTACTGCGGCCGGCCGCTCCCCCGGTCTTTGGCGGCAGCGATGGAGGAGCACGACGTCGCGGACGCCGTGGACCTCTCCCGCCAGTCCCCACGCACGGAGTCTGCGCTCGCCTACGCGCGCCTCTTCGGACCCGAACAGGGAAACCGTTGGGAGTTCACCGCGGATGAACTGACGGCGATCGGGGAGCGGGGGGACTCCGTGGGGACGAAGCGGATTGCGTACGCCTTTCACGGCGTCCGCATGTACAAGGACGCGGGGCGCTTCCTCACGTACGTGCGCACGGGTCGGGTGCCGCCCGCGACTCGCCACGCGGGCCTGCGGTCGCTCGAGGAGATCCTCGCCGAGGACGCCCACTTCCCTGCCACGGCCACGGACCTCGTGCGGGAGCACGGGTTCCGCGTCGTGGCCTTGCCGGACCGGGAAATCCACGCGCGGGAGCTGCTGGGTCGGCTGCCGCCAGATCGGTACGACGCCCCCGCCGCAGTCACGGAGGCCCTCCGGGGGCTTGGGTGAGGGGTTGTCGCGGTCTCCGCAACTTGTAGTAGCGTTTACTACATTACACTTATTATCGACCCCTTGACTACGACCGGACAAGGAGACGAAAGGAATGTCCCTCTGCGGTACGGAGTACCAGGGCGGCCTCGTTCGCCAGATGTACAAGGAGTCCCGTCAGGACAACGCGATGGTCACGATGCCCTCGAAGCTCCAGAAGGGCCTGCCTCGGCGGACCGGCTCGCTCTGTCCCGAGTGCCTGAAGATCATCCCCGCGACGCTGTACATCGGCGACGGCGCGCTCATGATGAAGAAGACGTGCAAGGAGCACGGGGACTTCCAAGAGGTCTGCTGGTCCGACGCGGAGCTGTACCTGAAGGCGGAGAACTGGGCCTTCGACGGGGTCGGCATCGCGAACCCGCAGATCCCGGACGCGAAGGTGTGCCCGTACGAGTGCGGGCTGTGCAACCTCCACTACTCGAACACCGCGCTGTGCAACATCGACCTCACGAACCGGTGCAACCTGAAGTGCCCGATCTGCTTCGCGAACGCGAACGCGGCCGGGTACGTGTTCGAGCCGACGTACGAGCAGATCGTGTACGAGTTCGCGGTCCTGCGCGCGCAGCGCCCAATCCCTGTGGCCGCGATCCAGTTCGCGGGCGGCGAGCCGACGATCTACCCGGAGTTCCACGAGGTCGTTCGCGCGGCGAAGGAGATGGGCTTCGCGCAGATCCAGGTCGCGACGAACGGGATCAAGTTCGCGACGGAGGAGGGCTTCCTCGAGAAGTCCGTCGAGGCGGGCCTCCACACGATCTACCTGCAGTTCGACGGCCTCAAGGAGGAGAACTACATCAAGGCCCGCGGCCGGCCGCTCATGGACGTCAAGCTCAAGGTGATCGAGAAGGTCCGCCAGATGCCCTTGGGCAAGCGGCCGTCGATCGTCCTCGTCCCGACGATGGTGAACTCGTTCAACGACGACCAGGCCGGGGAGATCCTGAGCTTCGCGGTCAAGAACAAGGACGTGATCAAGGGCGTGAACTACCAGCCGGTGTCCCTCACGGGCCGGATCCCGGACGAGGACCGCCGGAAGCTCCGGTACACGCTCGCGGACCTCGCGTACGACCTCGAGCAGCAGACGGGGTTCCTGAACCGCGACGACTGGTACCCGGTCCCGTTCGTGGCGCCGATTAGCGAGCTCGTGTCCGCCCTCACGGGCACCGCGAAGCCCGCGTTCACGTCGCACCCCGCGTGCGGCCTCGCGTCCTACCTGTTCTTGGAAGAGGGGAAGGACCCCGTGCCGATCACGCGCTTCGTCGACGTCGAGGGCCTCATGGAAGACATGTGGAAGCTCGCGCAGGAGACGAAGGACAAGAAGATCAAGTTCACGTCCAAGATCAAGGCCCTGAACCTGCTCCGGAAGCACTTCAAGGAGGAGAGCGCGCCGGAGGGCATGGGGCTGACCAAGTTCCTGAAGATCTTGAACGCGATGTTCACGAAGGGCGACAAGTCCGGCGTGGCGGAGTTCAGCTGGTCGACGATGTACGTCGGCGGCATGCACTTCCAGGACAACTACAACTACGACATCGAGCGCGTCAAGCGGTGCGTGATCCACTACGCGACGCCCGACGGAAAGGTTATCCCCTTCTGCGCCTACAACACCGGGCCGAACTTCCGGGAAGAGGTCGAGAAGAAGTTCGCGGTGCCGATCGAGGAGTGGCGGAAGAGGCATGCCTGAAGCCGTGGCCGTCGCAGTCCGTCCATCCGTCCGCGACAACGGCATCATGGCGATCGACGACATGCTCTGCATGCACTGCGGAGCCTGCGTCGGCACGTGCCCGACGAACGCGATCTTCCTGAACGAGGTCTACCTGACGTTCAACGAGGATTGCACGCAGTGCGGGATGTGCGTGAAGGTCTGCCCCGTCGGCGCGATCGACTACCCGCACGGGCACAAGCTGACCCAGCTGAAGTGAGCAACGCGGGTCGGCTAGACGACCTTCTTCTTCAGGACCTTCTTCACGGGGACCGTCTTCTTCTCGGAGTCCTGTCCCGGCCGGTGCCCGCAGGCGTAGCACATGATCGCGTCGGAACTAATCATCGTTCCGCACGCGGGGCATGGAACCTCGGAGGCCTCGCCGGCCTCCTCTTGGAGGCGGTGCCCGCAGGCGTAACACATGACCGCGTCGGAGCTGATCATCGTGCCACACGCGGGGCACGGGATTTCCGCGGCGGCCGGCTCCTCCTGGAACCGGTGTCCGCACGCGTAACACATGACGGCGTCCGTGCTCACCATCGTACCGCATGCGGGGCACGGGATTTCGCCGCCCACCGCCGCTTCCTCGGGTTCCGCGGGCGCGGCCTGCCCCTTCGCAGGTGCCGCCGCGACGGCCGCCGCCGGGGCGGGCGCTGAGGGGACGGGCTGCGCTGCGGCCGTCTTCATCTGGGTGACGAGGCCCTGCTCTTTCGCAAGCAGGTCCTTCTCCTTCGCCAGGAGCCGCTTCTGATCTTCCCCGAGCTTCTGCTGGGTCTGCGTGAGCGCGTCCTCGTCCGCGTGGAGCCGCCTCTCCCGGTCGACGAACTGCTGTCCCTTCTGAATCTGCTGCTCGAGCGTCGCCTTCTGCTGCTCCAAGAGTTGGATGGCTTGCTCCTCCCGCTTGACGATCTCGGCCCGTCGCGCCGTGATCTCCGCGGAGATTCGGTGGAGCTCTTCCTCTTTGGCGGCGATCTCTTCCTCGCGTGCGAGGACCTGGGACTGACGGTTCCCGAGTTCGGCCTCGCGTGCCTTGATCGATTCCTGCGCCTTCAGCACGGCCTGCCGCGTGGACTCGAACTGCTGCTCCCGGTTCTGGAGGTCGCGCTCGATTCCCTGGAGCTCTTTCTCCCGGGCGCGCATGCCCTTCTCGCGGCCGCCCAGGGACTCTTTCTCCTCCTCGAGCGCGGCGCGATCCCGGTCCAGCTGCGCCCGCATCTCGTCCAATTCCTGTCGGGCCTTCTCGACGGCGGCATCCTTGTCCCGCAGCTCGGCCTCCTTCGACTTGAGGGTCGTGGCACGCGTCTGCAGCTGGCTGATAATTTCGTCGAAGTCCGTGCCGCCCAAAGGCTAACCCCCCGAGGGTGCGGGATTCGGGGTCGTATGGAACGTCCCCCTATTAGACTTTCGCGGGTCGGTCTGCATTGCCGTCACTCTCCCGTTTCGAAGATGGGGCCGAGGACCGCGATGCTCCCGCGGCGGACCTCGAGGGCGTGCTTCTCCACGCTGTGCTCGCACGCGCGCATCTTCTCGACCTGGAGGAATCGCGCGAGCTTGCCGCGGCTCCGGTCCAGGCCCAGGTGGATGATCCCGTCGACCAGGAATCCCTCGTTGCCGAGGAGTTGGCTCTGGCCGCCGAGCTCCCGCTCCATGACGACGAGCGAAACGAGGTTGTAGTCGCGCAGCATCTTGAAGAAGTAGAACATCCGCTTCCGCATCGCGGACACGTCCTCCATCAAGGAGTAGAGCGCCCCAAGGGAGTCGAGGGCGAACACCTTGAACTTGTCCCCGTGGACCTTCTTGAAGTGCGCGATCATCTTCTCGAGGAACTCGAGGTAGTTCGTCTGCTCGGACTCACCGACCATCTGGTCGATCTCGCGCAGGTCCGTGAAGTCCGAGATCTGCATGTTCATCGACAGGTCGATGCCGAGCGACTCCATGTTCTTGAGGTGGGACTGGACCGTCTCCTCAAGGGTCGTGTACATTCCGAACTCGCCCGTCTTCTTCAGGTACGCGGACATAAGCGCGTAGCAGAACGACGTCTTCATGGAGCCCGGCGGCCCCGTGATCAGGAGGACCTTCGGGGGGTCGATGTCCGTTCGGAAGACCTTCTCGAGCCCCTCGATGGAGTTCCGGAAGACCACGCGCGGCCCCCTGCGACGGAGTGCGCATGAGATTTCAAGCCCACTTAACGTTATCGCTGCGATTATCTGGGCTCCGTCCCCGCAGGTATCGCGGCCCACAATCTTGGCGATAGGTATATAATAAGCTCGTCCGTTCATCGCCAACGCCGAGCTCGCAGCCAGCAGGATGGCGCAGCCGTTGGTGAGCGGGGAGACGAAGGTATGTCCCGTCTGCGACGCCGTGATCGAAGCGGACGCGCGGCGGTGCACGGAGTGTAACACGGACCTGTCCCTCTTCGACGTCGACTCTGACGGCGTCCCGGACATGGACAAGGCGCCCTCCGCGAACGGGAAGTCCATCGACGACATCCTCGAGTCGATCGTATCCGGAAAGTCCGTTCGATCGGACATCTTCGAGGACATCAAGACGATCGCGACGAACAACAAGACGTCGGACGAGGACGACATCCTCGCGGACACGGAGGTGGAGCCCGGCGTCGAGTTCGAATGCCCGAACTGCGGCACGCGGGTTGCCGCGAGCGCGACGGTCTGCCCGGGGTGCGGCGCGGAGTTCGCCGAGGAGGCGGTGGAGCAGTTCGAATGTCCCCTGTGCAACGCGATCGTGGACGTGACCGCGACCTCGTGCCCGAACTGCGGCGTCGCCTTCGCAGAGGAGGCCCCGGCGGAAGCCCCGCCAAAGCCCGCCCCGGCGCCGAGCCAGAAGCCCGCGCCGTCCCCGACACGGCCGGCCCCGGTCGCGATGGCGGATCTCGAACTCCAGGCGCCGGCGCCCACGAGGCCACCGATGAAGGTGACGGGCCCCGCGCCGATGGAACGCCTCTGGTCCATCGTGGAGTCCCGCCGGATTCCGCCGGAGGAAGAGGTCCTCGACAAGGCCGCGCTGTACAAGGAGCTCCCCCGCCTCGTGAACGAAGTGAAGCCCCTGCTCCTGACCGCCAAGAAGGTCGGCGTGGAGATCGGGGATGAGAAGGAACTCATCAGCGAAGCGATCGCGTACGGGAAGCAGCGCAACGTCGACAAGGCGGTCGTGCTGATCCGCAAAGCCCGGTTCCGATTGGAGAGCGCGTTCACGTCCCAGATCGCGAAACGGATCGAGGGCGTCCTCGTCGAGACGGAGCGCGTGCGCGCGACCGGCGGGGACGTCGGCGCGATCCTGCGCCTCTCAGCGGAGTCGATCGACGCCCTGGAGAAGCGGGACTACCTCGTGTCCGGCGAGAAGGTCCGCGCCGCCCGGGAGGAGTTCGACGCCCGCGCGGGCGGGTACGGAAAGGCCCGGCAGGAAATGTCCGCGATCCGCACCCTCGTCGGGGACGCGAGGCGGATCGGTCTGTCGCTCCGCGAGGTCGACTCGTTCGTCGCAAAGGCGGACGCGGCGATGAACGGAAAGAACTACGACCAGGCCGCGGGGTACGCGGTCCAGGCGCGGCAGGCGCTCTTGCGGGCGCTCCCCGACGTCCTCTCGAAGGAGATGAAGCGGGCGCGGAACGCGCTCCTCGACATGAAGGTGAAGGGCGGGGACCTCACGAAGCCCGTCGGCCTCCTCAAGCAGGCGTCGATCCACATGAAACGGGAGGAGTACGCGGACGCGGTGAAGTTCGTGCGGATGTTCCAGGACGAGGTCGGGCGGCTCTAGAACGCGAGGACGTCCATCTCGCGCTCCAGGTTCTTCAGCTCCTGCTCCTTCATCGTCTTCGGGCTCACGGAGACGAGGAGGACGAACTGGCTCTCCGACGTGTGGTCGATCAGGCGCCGGAGGAACTTCAGGACCGCGTCGAAGCTGTTGCTGCTCACGAGGTACTCCGTGCCGTCGATGAGGATCGCGCCCTTCCCGCCCTCGCGCATGAACTCCTCGATCACGTAGATGATCCGCTCGAGGGACGGCGGGATCGTCTCCACCGTCGCGCTCTCCCGCTCCGTGAGCCACAGGATCTTGGACTCCTCGACGTCGTGCTTCTCCCGGATCCGCTTCGGATTCGACCGGGTGATCACGAGCCCGCGTCCCTCGCCCGCGAGGGCGGCCCGCGAGAGGGAGAACGCGTGTTCCGGACGGTCCTCCTCGACGAGGTACGCATGCCCGGTCTGGATCGACGCGCCGGCCGCCTGCGCTTTCGCCACCGCGCGCGTCGCCTCGGGCTCCTCCAGGTCCTTCAGGACCTCCTTCGCGAGGTCGAGGCTCACGGGCTGGCCCATGAGCTGGGAGAAGGCGATCACCCGGTTCAGCGCCCCGCCGAGCTCCCGGATGTTGTTCTCGACGCGGCGGCCGATGTACGAGATCACCTCGTCCTCGACGTGGGCGCCCGCGTCCCGCGTGCGCCGCTGGAGGATCGCGACCCGCGTCTCGTACTCGGGCGGCTGGATGTCCGCGATCAGGCCGGACTCGAAGCGGGAGACGAGACGGTCCTCGAGGTCTGGAATCTCCTTCGGCGGCCGGTCGCTCGTGAGGACGATCTGCTTGTTCGCGTTGTAGAGATCGTTGAACGTGTGGAACAGTTCCTCCTGGACGTCGCCCTTGCCGGAGAGGAAGTGGGCGTCGTCGAGGAGCGCGACGTCGAGCGTCCGGTACTTCTCCCGGAACTCTTGGATCCGGCCCGCGGCCATCGCCTCGCGGAACTCGTTGCTGAATCCCTCTGCGGTCACGTAGACGACCTTCGCGTCGGCGTGCTCCGCAAGAATCTGGTTCCCGATCCCGTTCAGGAGATGCGTCTTCCCCAGCCCCGGCCCGGAGGTGATGAACAACGGGTTGTACGCCGTGTGCGGGGACTTTGCGACCGCGACGGAGGCGGCGTGCGCGAACCGATTGCTCGGGCCGACGACGAAGTTCTCGAACGTGTACTGCCGGATCAGGTTCGTC
>Ga0209341_10001721_pt1 | contig 21467 bp, 30 predicted proteins | sample RifCSP13_2_FD_184020 | JGI IMG/M metagenome (GOLD analysis project Ga0209341, IMG submission 184020) | Soil microbial communities from Rifle, Colorado - Rifle CSP2_sed 13_2 (SPAdes) (version 2) | ecosystem: Environmental > Terrestrial > Deep subsurface > Rock core/Sediment | place: Rifle... | reverse complement strand
ACTCGACGACCCTCGAGGAGATCCTCAAGGAGCCGGTGGCCCCCGCGCAAGGGCGCCCGGAGGGGTCGACGGATTCGATCGATTCGGAGTTCGACATGGATCTCGGGGGGGCGGGTGGCCCATGAGCGAAGAGATCGTCTCGGAGCTCATGCGCCAGTACGTGTACCGGCTCGCGAAGGCGGGGCAGCGCGCGGACGGACGGGCCCTTGCGGAGCCGCGTCCACTTTCCGTCCAGACGGGATACGTGAAGACCGCGGAGGGGAGTGCCCGCGTGAAGTTCGGCACGACGGAGGTCCTCGTGGGCGTCAAGATGGCTCCCGGCGTGCCCTATCCTGACACCCCGAACTCCGGGGTCTTGTCCACGAGCGTCGAGCTGATCCCGATGGCGAGCCCGACGTTCGAGGCGGGTCCGCCGAGGCCGGACTCGATCGAAATCGCCCGGGTCGTCGACCGCGGGATCCGGGAGTCTAAGATGGTCGATGTCTCGAAGCTGGTCGTGACCCCAAAGGAGAAGGTCTGGATCATGTTCATCGACATCCACGTGCTCGACTACGACGGGAACCTGTTCGATGCGGCGTCGTACGGGGCCGTGGCGGCCCTCGGGACGACGGTCGTGCCTGCGAAGACGCACGGACTCGGGGACGACTTCGCACTCCCCGTGGAACACTGGCCCGTGAGCGTGACGACCGCGAAGATCAAGGACCTGCTCCTCGTGGACCCGAGCCTCGACGAGGAGCGGATGGCCGACGCGCGGCTCACCGTGACGACGGACGAGAACGGAGACATCCGCGCGATGCAAAAAGGCTTAAGTGGAAGCTTCACTTACGACGAAGTCAAGAGGATTATCGAGACCAGCCAGCAGGTCGGAGCGTCGATCCGCCCGTTGCTTCACCCCTGAGGATTCTCATGGCACGTCGCACGCGAAAGGTCGGTGTCGTCGCCCGCTTCGGGCCTCGGTACGGCGTGCGGATTCGGCGCCGCGTCCAGGAAATCGAGGAGGGTCTGAGACAGAAGTATGTGTGCCCGACGTGCCAGCACGTCGCCGTGAAGAGGCGCTCGTCGGGGGTGTGGGCATGTCGCCATTGCGGCGCCGTGTTCGCCGGCGGCGCGTACCGGCCCGTCGTGACGACGAGCTTCAAGCGAGAGGTCCCGCTCGTCGAGGAGGCGGGCGAAGAAGCGAAGGAGCCGGAGGAGGCCTGACGTGTACAAGTGCGGAGTCTGTTACGAGCCGATCCGGACGAACATCAACACGGTCGGGATTCAGTGCGAGCGTTGCGGTTCGAAGATTTTCTACAAGGAACGCCCGAACGTGAAGAAGGTCGTGAAGTCCCGATGACGCATCGGGCGACGATCACATTGGAGGGCCCGCAGGCGGACGTCGTTCGACAGGCCTTGAGCCCCGAGGCGGGGCGAGACGTCCCGAAGGCCCGCGTCGCGTTGCGGGGCCGCGCCGGGCGGGTGTCCATCGAGATCGAGGCGGAGGACACGAGCGCCCTCCGGGCGGCCGTCAACTCGTACCTCCGATGGGCGGATGTGGCGGCCCGCGTCCATTCCGAGGCGAAGGCATGAAGGAGATCTCCCCGCAGCTCCAGAACCAGATCGCCCAGTATCAGAACCTGCAGCAGCAGCTCCAGGTCTTGGGGAGCCAGAGGCTCCAGCTCGAGGCGAAACTCCGAGAGGTCCAAGGCACCCTCGAAGAGCTCGGCAAGATCGAAGCCAAGACCCCCGTGTACAAGAGCATCGGGATGCTCCTCGTCCGGCAGGACGACCGCGAGAGCCTGAAGAAGGAGCTCGAGGAGCACCAGGAGACGCTGACGATCCGCGTGAAATCCCTGCAGAAGCAGGAGAAGTCTCTCACCGAGAAGTACGAAGGTCTCGGAGAGAAGATCCAGAGCGCCCTCGGCGGACCCTCCGCACCCCAAGGCGGCTGAACGCGTGCCGCGCCCGGCTGACAAACTCTTATAGGAACGGCCCCATTGGCGAAGCCGTGGCGGACGAAACGGCGACGACGGAGACGCCTCGACCGACCGTGCAGACGCCCAGCGTGTCCCGTTTCATCATGATTTTCCTGTTCCTCCTCGCGCTGTGGACGATGTTCGACCCGGGACTCTCCGCGGGCTTCGCGGTCGCGGCGAACGTCGTCTTCGCGCCCGTGATTGGCTTCGGCGGCGGCTTCCCCGTGCTGACGATCCTCCTCGCGGGCCTCCTGACGACGACGATCTCGTCGGTCCTGCGTCACTACTTCACGGACTGGGTGCGCCAGGCCCGGACCCAGAAGTGGCTCCGTGCGTGGCAGAGAGAGCGCCTCGATGCGGTCCGCAAGGGGAACAAGGCGAAACTGGAGAAGCTCCAGGACATGTATCGGGGGTCGCAGAAGGAGCTGATGGATCTCCAGTTCGCTCCGATGAAGTCGATGGCCCTCACCTGGTTCATGTTCATCGTGGTGTTCAACTGGGTCCGGGTATTCGTCGAGCAGAGTCTCGCGCAGCTCGGAAACCATTGGATCGCGGTCCCGTGGTCCTCAAACACGCTGCTTACGGACGTCTACGTGTTTCCGTCGTGGCTCCTGCTGTACTCCCTCCTCGCCATCCCGTTCGGCCAGATCGTCGCCCGCGTCCTCAAGTTCGTGAGCTTCCGCAGGAAGCTCCAGGACATGGGCCTGTCCCTCCACCCGGGGGCGGGCGACGCGGCCTGAGGACCCTCCATGATCGTCGTGATCGGAGGCACGCCAGGGAGCGGGAAGACGACCGTCGCGGAGCGATTCGCGGAGAGGTACGGCTACGTGCTCGTGTCGGCGGGCGCGATGTTCCGTCAGATGGCCGCCGCGCACGGGAAGGACATCGTCGCGTATTCCGGCGAGGCGGAGCGTGACCACTCGATCGATCGCGAGCTAGACCGCCGCGTGCTCGAAGACGTGCTCCGACACGACACGTTTGGGTCGGACGTGATCGTCGACGGTCGGATCCAAGGCCATCTCCTCGCCCTTCGCGGGGTCCCGTGCCTGAAGGTCTGGATCGATGCGCCCGCGGACCTCCGCGCGGATCGGGTCGCGGGACGGGACGGGAAGACGGTCGACGAGGCCCGAACCGAGATTTCCTTCCGGGAGCGGTCCGAGCGGACCCGATACCTGGCGATCTACGGAATCGAGGTGCGTGATACGAACGCCTACGATCTCGTGGTCGATTCGGCGGGAAAGGCGCCGGAGGACATCGTCGAGCTCGTGTGGTCGCGGGTTGCCGCATGAGCGACCTCATCGTCCTGCACGAGACCCGCGACTCGAAGCATGGCACGAGGCCTGAGGAACGTTCGATCGAGGCGCGAATCCGGCTTGGCGTGGCAGTCGTCGACAAGCCCCAGGGCCCGACGTCCCATCAGGTGAGCGCCTGGGTCCGGGAGATGTTCGCCGTTCCCCGCGCGGGGCATTCGGGTACGCTCGATCCGAGGGTGACGGGCGTCCTTCCGGTCGCCCTCGCGAACGCGACGAGGGGGATCGAGGCGGTCCTGTCGGGAGACAAGGAGTACGTCGGGGTGATGCAGCTCCACCAGGACGTCGAAGAGAGAAAGGTCCGAGCCATGATCGCCCGTTTCGTCGGGGAGATCTACCAGACCCCGCCCGTCCGGGCGGCCGTGAAACGCGAGCAACGGACGCGGCGCATATTCGATTTCGATCCTCTCGAGATATCGGGGCGGAACGTCCTGTTCCGTGTCCGATGCGAATCGGGCACCTACGTGAGGACCCTCGCGGTGGATCTCGGGGATGCCCTCGGAGTCGGTGCGAACCTGGTGGACCTCCGGCGCACTCGAGCCGCGACTTTCACGGAAGCGGAGGCGCGCCCGCTCCAGGTCTTCCGCGACGCGCTCGCGTACTGGAAAGAGAACGGCGACGAGGACGAGATTCGTCGGGTCCTCGTCCCGCACGAGCGGCTCCTCGGCCACCTTCCGCGAATCGTCGTGAAGGACACCGCGGTCGACGCGATCTGCCACGGCGCGAACCTCGCCGTGCCGGGCGTGGCGAAGCTCTCCCCCGGGATTCGCCGGTCGCAGCGAGTGGGCGTCTTTACGGGGAAGGAGGAGGCTGTCGCCCTTGCCGAAGCGACGATGACCTCTGACGAGATCGTCGTCGGCAAGTCCGGCGTCGCCGCGGACACGGTCCGCGTCCTCATGGACCCGGGCACGTACCCGAAGCTGTGGAAGTGAGCCTCGTGGGCGTGGACGCCTGGGGGTTCGACCAGGAACGTCAGGCTTTCGCGCGTCGACTGCGGACCCGGCGACGGTGGCTTGCCGGGGTCCGCGCCTCGCTCCTCGCCGGCTTCCTCGTCGCCTTGCTCGCGGGAGGCTCCCGCATGCTGGATTCCTGGGTTGAAGGAGTCCCCGCGCCATCCTGGGCTCGGACGGCCGCGTTCATCACGATCTTGTACTCCGTCGGATCGGGCCTCCTGCTCCCCTTCGCCTACGTGAGTGGGTACCGCTGGGAGGTGGAAGCGGATCTGTCGTCCCGGACGCGCGGCTCCTGGCTCCGAGACCAGGGGAAGGGGTTCGTGCTGGGCCTCGGGGCAACGGTCCTCGGCGGCGAGGTCCTTCTCTGGCTCCTCGCGACCTCCCCCGACTGGTGGTGGCTCGCGGCGTGGGCCCTCGGCGCGCTCACGGCGTTCGGACTCAGCATCCTGGCGCCGGTCCTCCTCGTGCCCATGTTCTTCCGGTCGAGGCCCGTGCAGGATCCTTCCCTCCGTTCTCGGATCGAGGCCCTCGCGACCGCCGCCGGGGTGCCGGTCGTCGGGGTGTACGAACTCGGTGCCTCGGCGAAGACCCGGCGCTCGAACGCGGGCGTCATGGGCCACGGCCGGACGCGCCGAATCGTCGTCACAGACACGCTCCTGTCGGACTACAGTCATGACGAGATCGACGCGGTTCTCGCCCACGAACTCGGCCACGAGAAGTTCCGCGACCCGTTCACGGGCCTCGTGTACACGGTGACCGTGTCGCTCGGTGTGGCAGCCGCCGTCGGCATCCTGTACGCCCTGACGTTCCGTACGTTCCTGCTCGCATCCCGGACGAACCTCGGCGGACTGCCCGTCCTCGCCCTGTGGGCCGGGCTCCTCTCCCTCGCAACGAGCCCGATCGATCTCTGGTGGTCCCGGCGTCGCGAGCGACGTGCGGACCGCTTCGCGCTCGAGCTCACGACGAAGCCCGCCGCGTTCGCGTCCGCGATCGCGAAGCTCCACGACAAGAACCTCGGGGTGGCCCACCCGACGCGATGGGAGGTGTGGCTGCTTTACAGTCATCCCTCGGGGCGAGAGCGGGTCGAGGCCGCACGAGCGTTCGCCGCGTCGTGAGACGACCTCGCGTCCTCCGGTTTCGGCCGGCCAACGTTTAATACGCCGCAAAGAATCGCGCGGATACTCGTTGCCGCGGTCGCCTAGCCCGGTAGGGCGCCAGCCTGGAGAGCTGGTGGCCGCGAGGCCTCGGGAGTTCAAATCTCCCCCGCGGCGCTCCGCCTTTTCACGGTCGGCTCGCGAGTCGCGCCTTGAGCTCCTCGATCGGTCTGACGGGCAGCGGGTCGACCCCGAGCAGGGCCGCCAGGTACAGACTCACGTAGTCCCCGAGATACAACAGCCCGAGCATGCGATCCAGCGGCGCGTCGTCCTCGTCGGTCACTTGATGGACCGTCGTGTACGAGCTCATCATCGCGGCGGTCGCATCGAGGCGGTGTCTCAGGGCGGGACTCTCGCCCGCCTCGCGGAGCAGGACCGGCGCGAATCGCCTCGCCCGGGGGTCGCTGCACCAGCCGACGAGCTCGTTGTGGTCCGCCTCCGGAAAGGAGGAGGAGAAGGCGAGGACCTTCGCGTTCTCGTTGAGTTGGGTCTGCCACCGCATCGCGACGGATGCCATGGGCCCGGCCCCGTACACGATCGGCACGCGTCCCCGGAGCTTCGACGCGAGGAGTTTCGCCCGGTTCTTCCGATGGCCGACCTCGGGACGGAACTGCTCACGGAGGGCTTTCAGGTGAACGATCGCCATCTCGAGCTCACCTCGCAGGTCGCCGTAGATCCAGTCCTCCGCGACGCCCGGGAGCACGCCGAAGAGATGTCCGAAGGCGCCGCGCGGCGGCAATCCTGTCGGCACGTCGAGGACTTGGGCGCCCGCGTCGTGAGCGATCTTCGCGAGCGAACCGCCCGACGTGATCGCGATGAGCCGGCACCCCAACTTGAGCCCGTGCGACGTCGCGGCGAGCGTCTCCTCCGTGTCCCCGGAGTAGCTGATCGACACGAGGACGTCGCCCGCCTGCGCGGACGGAGGCAGACGGTAGTCGCGCACGATCCGGAGCGGGAGGCGGGCCCGCTCCGCGACCCACGCCGCGAAGATGTCCGCGGCGATCGCGGATCCGCCCATCCCCGCGAGGAAGATCCGCTGCGCCCCGCGGAGTTCCGCGGGCGTCCCCAGAGCGCGGCGAGCTCCCTCCGCAAGCTGCTCCGGAAGCGACCTGATGATGTCGCGCATCCCCCCCGGGTCCATGCGAGCGACCGCCTCCGGCTCGAGCAACGGGCTCGGAAAGAAGCAGGCCTCCATAAGCCCTCCGACACAGCCGTCTGCGCGCGAACGATAACCATGAAATTGGTAACTACAAAAACGTTGAAATAATTCGGACCCGTCCCCGTTCCCGTGGATGACCTGACCCGGGCGATGGAGTCCATCCGGCGCGGGGAGTTCGTGCTCCTCTACGACGCGGACGGCCGGGAGGAAGAGACCGATCTCGTCGTCGCGAGCGAGTTCATGACCCCCGAGGCGGTCCGGACGATGCGCAAGGACGCGGGCGGTCTCATCTGCACGACGGTCGCCGGGACCGTCCGCGAGCGACTCGGTCTCCCGTTCATGGCGGACATCCTGAAGTCCGCGGCCCGCGAGCACCCCCTCCTCCTCGATGTGTCCCGGGAGGACCTGCGATACGATCGGCACAGCGCGTTCTCGATTTCGATCAACCACCGGGACACGTTCACCGGTGTGACGGACCGGGACCGAGCCCTGACGATCGGACGGTTCGCGACCCTCGCGCGAGAGGCGCTGCGCCGCGAGAACGGATGGGCGTCACGGGCGTTCGCGCAGGAGTTCCGTTCGCCCGGGCACGTGCCCCTCCTGAACTCGGCGGAGCCGCTCCTCGAAGCCCGCCGCGGACACACAGAACTGGGCACGGCCCTTGCAATCCTTGCGCGGCTCGTCCCGAGCGTCACGCTGTGCGAGATGATGTCGGACGACGGCCGCGCCCGCTCGAAGGAAGATGCAAAGGCATATGCGCGCGCGCGAAATCTCGTCTTCCTCGAAGGGCAGGACATCGTCCGAGCGTGGCGCGCATGGTCCGGGTAATGGCGACGGGGGTCTTCGATCTCCTTCATCCCGGTCACGTCTCCTTCCTCTCGGAGGCGCGGAAACTTGGGGACGAGCTCGTCGTTGTCGTGGCGCGGGACAGCACGGCCCGGCGGGTCAAGCACGAACCGATCAACTCCGAGGCCTCCCGCGTCAAGATGGTTGCCGCGCTCAAGTCTGTCGACCGGGCGATCCTCGGCCTCGAGGGGAACATCTACGACATCCTTCCGGAGCTCCGGCCGGACGTCATCGTCCTCGGATTCGACCAGGCCCACAACGAGGACCACATCCAGGACGAGGCTCGGAAGCGTGGCCTCCGGATCAAGATCGTCCGGCTTCCGAGGTTCGAGGGGGACCTGGACGGGACGCGGAAGATCGTGAGGAGGGTCGGGGAGTGGCTCCGGCAGCAAGAGAGGCCCGCCTCGGCGCGGCGGCGCCCCGCGCGCGGGGGAAGGCGCGTCGGACCGGCGCGACGCCGCTGAAACGGATCGGGATCGTCGACACGAGCTTCGCGCGCTACGACATGGCCGCGGCGGCCATCGACGAACTGCGGGCGCAGGGGGGCGGCTTCACGGTGGACCGGTACACAGTCCCGGGAATCAAGGACCTTGCCGCGGGCGCGCGGATCCTTTTCGACCGCGGGTGCGACCTCGTGATCGCCCTCGGCATGGTCGGTCGGGAGAAAGTGGACAAGGACTGTGCCCTCGCCGCCGACTTCGGTCTCCAGTCCGTGCAGGCTCGGGTGGGAAGGCACATCCTCGGGGTGATGGTCCATGAGGAGGAGGCCGACGACGAGCCTCGACTCGCATGGCTCTTCGATCGGCGGACACGCGAGCACGCGATGAACGCGTACGATCTCCTCTTCCGGCCGGAGGCGATTCGGGCGCGCGCGGGCACGGGACAGAGGGAAGGCTTCCCCGACGCGGGGCCCCTGAAGGAGCGGGTGGTATGAGGCTCGCGATCGTCGCCGCCCAGTTCAACGCCGAGGTCACGGATCGGATGGTGGAAAGCGCGCTCGAGCAGGCGAAGGATCGGAACGTCCGCGTCTCGACGGTCGTCCGCGTCCCGGGGGCGTTCGAGATTCCGCTCGCGGTCCAGGCACTCCTTCGGCGGGACGATGTGGACGCCGTGGTCGCGATCGGCGCGGTGATTAAAGGGGAGACCCTGCACGACGAGGCGATCATGGCCGCCGTCTGCCCTGCCTTGCTGGAACTCGGATTGAGGGAATCGAAGCCTGTCGGGCTCGGGATCACGGGGCCAGGCGTAACGGACGAGCAGGCGATCGAACGGATCCGCAACGCGGCCCGCGCCGTGGATTCGGTCGTCGCGATGTACGAACTCATGAAAGGTCTCTGAGTCCGGTTCTCCGATGCGGGCACTCGGACGGAAAGGTATTAATTCCGCTTCCATGCAATAGGGGCGACCCGCGTTCTTCCAGAGGTCAGGAACCAACCATGTCGGACCCCGTTGCGATCGAGTCCATCCTCCACGAGATCGAGAAGGACGCCGGCGTCGACGACGTCGTCTTGGTGTCGCACAGCGGCGCGCACATCGCAGGGAACGTCCCGCAGGGTGCTCATTCGGACACCTTCGTCGCGATGTTCGCGATCATCCTGGGGGCGGCAGAGACCGCTCGGTCCGAGCTCAAGGAGCGCCTCGACAGCGTCGTCATCAACATGGAGACGAGTCGGCTCGTCATCATCAACCACGGCTCGAAGGCCCTCTTCGTCGTCCGCACCCCCAAGGACAAGGACCTCGTCCAACTACGACAGAACCTGGAGAAATACGCGAGACGGATTGAGGAATACCTCTAGGTCAAATCCGACGCATGCCGCGGAGGAACCATTCTCCGACGCACTTCGTGACGTATCGGACCGTCCCCCCTGCTCCTCGACCGGACCCCTGCGCTCGCGTCCTCGCGTGCACGATGGCCTCCAATACCGAGTCGACGTCCGTCACGCCCTCGTCGATGAACGTGATTGCGCCCCCGATTTCGTCGAGGAAATGTGCATCGCTCCCGCCGGTCACCCCAACGATTTGGGCCTGCGCGAGGATTTGCGCTCGGACGTTCCCCCGCCGGAGGGTCCGCGCGTTCGCGGTCTCGTAGGCCGGGAAGCGCGCGCGGATCGTGGATGCCTCCCCGAGGCCGGACCAGAACCGGTACGGATGGGCCGCAACCGGTACGCCGCCGAGCGCGACGATGCGATCGATTGTCTCTGAGACGGGCAGGCTCCGCGGGACCGTCTCTCGGACCCCGAGGGCGAGGACATGGCCATCGTGTGTCGAGACCTCCGTGCCGGGAATGAGGAGGAAGCCCGGCGCGGCGGCCTCACGGGCGGCCTCGATTCCCGCCACCGCATTGTGGTCCGTGATGGCAAGTCCATCGAGCCCGAGCCGGCGTGCGGCGGCGACGAGCTCCCGCGGCTCGGTCCGAGAGTCGGGGCTGAATTTCGTGTGGCTGTGCAGGTCGAGGCGCATGAAAGCGCTCGCAGAAAGGCCCCTCGTTCTAAAGTCTTGCGGCGGCGGCCCGACGACGGCTTGACGTCCCTGGGGCCGTTGCGGTCCAGATGGTCCTCGAAGCCCGCATCGGACTCCTGCGGGACACCGTCCTCGACCGAGGGATACCGATCGCGGTTCGGCGGGAGAGCGGCGGATGGCGTTCCCTCCCCCTGCCCGGGGGGTCCGAAGTGGGACGGGTCCTCTACGACGGGCTGCGGGACCGGATCTCCGTCGTGACGATCGACGGGACCCTCGACATCAGGTTCCGATGGAGGAGGACATCCTTTGAGTGGAGGGGGCGGCGGTATGCCGTCGGGCGTATGTTATGGGGCCACTTCACGATCACGGAGGGGACGAGGATCGTCGCCTCCGGGACCCCGACGATGAGCGGTGTTCGGCTGGACGACGTGATGGCGGATCTCGAACCGATCGCCCGTGCGCTCGTTCTGGCCCTCGCGCTCCGCGTCGTCGCGTTCGGGGTGGCGGTCGCCGCGGGCGGATGACTCAGTGGACCCGAGTGCCTTCCTTCAGTCCTTTGTCGACCGTGAGGTCTGCGGCTCCCGCCCGAAGAGGGATCCGGACCTCGCCGGAGGTTCCGAGGAACCATACGACACCGCCCTGGCCGACCTGGAGTCGGAATTTCTGGAACTCGGAGAACGGCAGCCTCGCGGCCCCTCGCACGCCGAGGATCTGGCTCCCAAGGACCGCGTCGTGGGGCACGAGCACGAGTCCGACGTCCTTTTCGTCCTCGCCCGCGAGCAACATGCCCGCGCTCGGGATTCCCCGAAGCATCGCGGGTTCCAGGTTCACGAGGAGCGCGACTCCCCGGCCGACCAAGTCGGAGGCGCTGTATTGTTCCCGGATTCCGGCGACGATCTGGCGCCGCTCGTCCCCGAGGTCCACCTGGAGGACGTACAGCTTGTCCGCGTTCGGGTGCTCCTTCACGTCCACGATCCTCGCGACGCGGACATCGAACCGGTCCGCGGGGCCCGCGCCCCCTGCGTCGAGGTCGATCTTCGCGAACAGGGGCTTCCCGACCCGGAGCGTTTGACCTTCCGGGAGATCCTCGAGCGCGTCGGACCACCGGGCGTCCTGGGTGTCCGTGTCGTAGCCGAGCGCGAACCAGAGCCGTGCGGAACTCGCCGGGAGGAACGGCGCCATGAGGATCGCAAGGGCTCTCGAGACCCGAAGGGCGACGTGGATCGCCGTCCCGCACGCGGCCCGGTCCTTTTTCAGCAGATCCCACGGCGCCTTCTGGTCGAAGTACTGGTTCCCGAGTCGCGCGAGGTGGATCGCCTCCCGCACGGCGTCCTTGAGATGGACGTACTCGAGGTTCTGGCCGACCTTATTCCACTGGTCCTCGATTCCGCGGATCATCGCGCGGTCCGTCGCATCGAGGAATCCCGGCGGCGGCACCCGCGAACCGAAGTTCTTCTCCGCGAACGTGAGGGCGCGATGCGCGAAGTTTCCGTACACCGCGAGGAGTTCGCTGTTGTTCCGCTGCGCGAAGTCCTCCCAGGCGAACTCCGTGTCTTTCGCCTCGGGCATCGTCGCAAGGCAATAGTACCGGATCTGGTCCGAATCGAACCGCTCGAGGAGGTCGGGAAGCCAGACGCCCCGACCGTGTCCCGCGCTCATCCGCTCCCCGGAGATGTTCATGAACTGCGTCGCCGGTACATCGTACGGCAGGGTCAGGTTCTCGTCCGTGCCCATCAGGATCGCGGGCCAGACGATGCAGTGCCACACGATGTTGTCCTTCCCGATGAAATAGTAGTGGCGGGCCTCGGGGTCGTGCCAGAAGTCCTTCCAGCCGTCCGGCTTGCCCGCGCGGCGATACCACTCCTTCGTGGCGGTCAAGTACCCCATGACCGCTTCGAACCACACGTAGATCCGTTTCGTCTCGAACCCGGGAAGAGGAACCTCGATGCCCCAGTCAAGGTCCCTCGTGACGGGCCGGTCTCGGAGGCCTTCCTTGAGCCAGCGGCTCGCCTCGCCGACGACGGGGTGGCGCCAGTGATCCTTGCCGCTTGCCATCCATCGGGCGAGGCGCTCTTGGAACGCGCTGAGCCGGAAGAACGCGTGGTTCGTCTCTTTCGGCGCGGGCGGGGTTCCGTGGACCCGGCAGCGGGGCTCGATTAGCTCGAAGGGGTCCCAGAGGCGGCCGCACGCATCGCACTGATCGCCGCGCGCACGAGGGTTCCCGCAGTTCGGACAGCGGCCCTCGACGTACCGGTCCGGGAGGAAGTGCTCCCCCGTCGCGCAGTACGGGGACACCATCGTGGCCTCGTAGATGTGCCCTTTCGCGTGAAGGGTTTGGAAGATCTCCTGGACCCACGCCTTGTGCCTGGGGTCCGCCGTGTTCCAGTACAAGTCGTACCGCACCCCGAGCCGTTCGATGTTCTTCGCGTGGAGGGCGTGGTAGCGTTCCGAGACGGCGCTCACAGGGACCCCCTCCTCGTCCGCCCGGACCATCGTCGGGGTCCCGTGCATGTCGGTCCCGCCGACGACGAGGACCTCGTCGCCCTTCAGCCGGTGGTAGCGGGCGCACACGTCCGCGGGGATGAACGTCGCGGCGGCGTGACCGATGTGCCTCGGTCCGGAGGCGTACGGCCAAGCGACGCACACAAGGATGCGGGCCATCGCGGACGGCACGCAAGGGGCTGGTTCACTTAAACCATTCGAGGTTTTCCACAGGTCCTTCCGGGCCGGGGTCTCTCAGGGTTGATTATCAGGCCCGACCAGTTTCGTGATATCGCTTATTCGGCGCGGACTCCATATGCGGGACCAATCAGGGAGTGTCCCGTTGCCGGAAGGACAAGGCGTGGCCGCACCGGTCCGCGAGACGCGTTCCACGGACCGACCGGCCCCGGGCATCCTCTGCTGGAGTTGCCGCCGCATGACCCCCTACTCGGAGGACCGATGCCAGAACTGCGGCGCCGCCTTCGCGGGCGGCACGGGCGGCGAGTACTCAATCAGCCGGATAAGCACGGCTCCGCGGCGAAGGACTCCCCTCGAGACGAGCGCGACCCCGTCCCGGACCCTTGCGGATCTCCTCCGCGATCTCGGCCGCGTTCACGACATCTCGACGAGCGTCCAGCGCCTGCAGCTCGACCCCGCCCAGACGACCATGTTCCAATGTCCCTCGTGCGGCCGATTCGTCGAGGAAGACGCCCGCAGCTGTGCGTGCGGCGTTCGGTTCGCGGCGTCCGAGGCGACGTTCCCCTGCCCCGAGTGCGACTCCCGCGTCCCCACCCTCGACAGGGCCTGTCCCGTGTGCGGAGTGCGCTTCGAGGAATCGCCCCATCTGAGCTATTCGTGTCCCCGCTGCGGGTCTCCCGTGTCCTCGGATGCCCTGCGCTGCGCGTGCGGGGTCTGGTTCGAAGACTGAAGTACTTAATTCTCGTTTCCGAGAACCGTCCGAGAAGTCCTTTATCCTTCGAGCCTCGTCGTAACATCTCGCCGGGAATCCGGCAGAGGCAACCCGCATCGAGATGAAGCCGAAGCGGACACGGGCAGCCGCGAAGAAGACGTACTACCTCGTGCTCTGGTGGATGTCCCAGACTCCGTACGCCGCGGTCTTCGAGAACGAGGTGGCCGCGGAAGCCGCCGCGAGCGTCCGCAACGCGCTCATGGTCACGGTCACGGGCAAGGACGTGAAGATCGACCACGTCCACGACTGGTACCGCCGCGACGACGAGGGCAAGCCCTTGCCCGCGGAGTGGCGCGACCTCGTGGGTCAGGTTCACGTCCCCTGGCTCGTGAAGCCGAAGACGGCCGTGTGAGCCCTGGGAACCCAGCCGTAGTCCGCAGGCCGAGGTCACCCGACAGACCTCGTTTTCAGATCAGATAAGGAAGCCAAAACGACTATATGCGCGGGAGGGCGCACGGTACCCGACGATGCAGATTCAGGAGCCCGCGACGATCGCGGAGTGCCCGAGCTGCGGCGCCGAGGTCTCTCTCGAAGCGACGGAGTGCCCGCGCTGCGGGGAGATGTTCTCCGCGGAGACGACCGAGGTCGAGGTTCCCGCCAAGGAACCGGAGAAGCCCGTTGCAAAGAAGCGGGGGTTCCGCGAGAAGCTTTTGTTCTACGCGGGTGTCGCGCTCATCTTCTTCGGTGGACCCGGCATCGCCCTGGGCTCGTGGGTCCACGACGTGCTTCGCATCCCGTTCCAGGAGTTCACCGCGTTTGAAGTGTTCGGCTCGGTGAACCGACTCGTCTCCGCGGTGGGCCTCATCGTCCTCATCGTCGGGATCGTGATGCTGATTCTGTCCCTGCGGCTCACGCGCGCCGTCGAGCCGGACTATGACGTCGGGACGCCTAAGGGGACCTAGCGGCCAGCCCTCATCATTAAATACGCACACTTGGATTCGAACCGTGTCGGCGACGCGCGGTCGCCGGATGGAGCAGCGGATGTCGTACAGCGGCTCTGGCTTCCGACCGTCGAGCACCCCCGTCGAAGAGGGGAAGGTCTACGAGGCCAAGATTGAGGACATCGGGCGGGAGGGCGACGGACTGGCGCGGATCCAGAACTTTGTCGTGTTCGTGCCGGGAACCAAGATCGGCGATCAGGTGAAGGTCCGGATCACCCGCGTTCACCGTCGTATGGCCTTCGCCGAAGTCGTGCGCGAGTGACGGTGCGTCGCTATTCACGGAACCGCCGCCGAGGGGTCAGGCTCGGCCCCGGGGGCTCCCGAGCTTCGAAAAGCGTAGAATAACGTCTTTATAGGGTCCTCGAAATCGAATGCCGTTGCGCCTCCGCTTCCTCCGCCTCCGGGTCCGCCCTTGGCTCTTCGCCGTCACGGCCGCCTCCGCGCTCGTGTTCGCGTCGGGCACCGCGATCGCGGGGGATTCGGACGGGGATGAGATCCCGGATGAGATCGAAGACGCGACGGCACGCACCCTGGACATCGTGACATTCCCCAAGCCCCCAAGCCCGCCGTTCAGTCTTTCCGTCACGAGTCAGTCCGTCGGTGCGGAGGTCGACGACAAGTTCCGCGTCCGATACGAGGAGGGCGAGTTCGACGTGGAGTACTATCCGGTCGCGTCGTCCGGGCGCGTCGCAGCCCGCTATTCCCTCGAAATCATGAACCTGGTGGAGTGGCGCGATTCCGTTCAGAACGGTGCAGTCGACCCGGGGGAAGTGACTCCAGTCCTCACACTTGGCTCCGGTGGATTCGGCGCGAGGCCCGTGGAAGGATGGAACGCGTCGAGCGCCGACGGCGGGAACGTCGCCGGGTTCCGGATTCGAAGCAACGACGGTGGCGTTACGCTGACCCTCGTGGTTGCGCAGCGGTTCCTCCGTGTCGCGCAGGACAAGATCCTGACGCCCATGGAAGTGAAACTCGACCTCTGGGCGAACCACACGCTGTCCTCCACGGAGGCGCGGGTGGGCCTCGAGCTCGCCGTCGACACGGACGATAACATGATCTTCGGCGGCCTGCCCTGGGACGTGAGAAACAGGTTCAGCGTCGACGAGAGTTGGATTAACGTGACCGGCGGCCCCGCCGGGACTCCCTCGACTGTGTTCTTCTCGTGGGCAAACGAGGCCACGGTGAACGGTACGCAGGGCTTGACGAACATGACGGTCCCCGAGGGCGCCCAGGGGCCTTACCGGATGTACATGATGTACCCCGCCGGGCTCACGAGGGAGCAGACAGTCTACCACGTGTCCACGTTGGGAGTCGTGAGCCAGGCCTTCAAGGACCTGATCCGGCCGCCGGTCCCCCTTGGCGACGCTGTCGTATTCGTGTCGTCGTTTGTCGCGGTCGCGACGATTGTCGGCGCGTCGATGATCCTCGCGAAGCGACGGCGGCGAAAGGACTGAGGGGAAACCTTAACATCGCCGCCCGTTACCGGGCCCCGGTGATTCCGTGGTCGCCGTCGAGAACGTGATCGTCGCTGCGGTCATGGTCCTCGCCCTGACCCTGACGTTCATCGCGACGCTCGCGTGGCGTCGCACCCGAGACGTGCAACTCGTATTCCTGGGAATCGCGTTCGGGATTTTCTTTGTGAAGGCTCTCGTCCTCATTGCGGCCCTCTTTTTCCCTCCCATCGCTCTCTCGACCCTTATCGTCGTCTGGGGTGCCTTCGACCTCGCGATCCTCGTCCTGTTCTACGGGTTCACGCTGCGGCGCTGAGCGCCGCGGGATGCCCATGGACGAGGACGTCCTGGCCGTCACGACGCGGCGAAGTCTCTACGAGTTCGTGCGGAGAAACCCGGGATTCCACCTTCGGGAGATCGCGCGCGCTCTCGACCTGTCGATCACCCTCGCGGACTACCACCTTCGGTTCCTCGAGAAGCACGACCTGCTCTCCGCAACGATGGACGGGGAGTACAAGAGATACTATCCTCGATCCTTGCCGGGAGACGTCGACGCGAAGCCGGCCCTCACGGACGTCCAGAAGAGACTCCTTGCGTTCCTCCGGCAGCCGGTGCCCCTAAAGATCCTTGCGTTCCTCATGGAACGAGAATCCGCGACGCACAAGGAGATCCTGACGAAGGTCCCGGTGTCCCCTTCGACCCTGTCCCACCACCTCAAGAAGATGCATGCGACGGGGGTCCTCGAGCGGGTCGAAGGGGCCGATCGCGGTTACAAGGTCGGCGACCCCAAAGCCGTCGCTCGACTCATGACCACGTATGAGCTCGCGACGGCCGACCAGGTGGATACGTTCATTCGGGTGTGGGGCGAGTTCCGGGTTTGACCAGAAGAGGACCCTCAAAAGAAGGAAAGGACGGCGCGTCCCGGATTATGGGGCGTCGCCGTCTTCGGTGGCGTTCGGCAGCTCGAGCCACGTCGGCGGTCCGTACGGAGCGGACTCGTTGAGCCACTCCGCGGGACCGTACGGCGCTTCGTCGCCGAGCCATGCCGGAGGGCCCGGAGGCACTCCGTTCATCTCGTGGGACGGATGGCCGCTCGCATCGGCGCCGAGAAGCGCTGGCACTCCGGCGCCCGCAGCAGTTCCGAGGACGAGGACCGAGGCGATCACGCCCATCCAAGCCGTTTTCTCCATTGTCTCTTCGCACCTCCTCGCGACATTCGAGTAATCACCGGACGACCCTCGTGTGGGGATAAGGGTTGTTGGACATTCGTCGAAAAGGTACCATCACACGATCGAGGCGAGCTCTTCCGATACGCTCTCGAGGAACGCGCGGTCCGTCGGGCTGAACGCGTCGAGTCGCTCCGAGTCGATGTCAATCTCCGCGACCGCCGACCCGTCTTTCATCACGGGGACGACAATTTCGGACTGCGTGTTGAGGAAGCATGGCAGATATCTTGGGTCCTTGCTCACGTCGGGCACGACGATTGTGGACTTTTCCTCGACCGCAGCGCCGCAGATCCCCTCTCCCGACGGAATCCGCGTGTGTTGTGTCGCGCTCGGGCCCGACCACGCCTCGAGGACGAGGTCCGTACCCTCCACGGCGTAGATGCCCACCCAGGAGTAGTGCGGCACCTTCCGGAGCTCGCGGCACACGAACTCCATGATCGCCTTTCGCCGGCTACCGGAGCGGATGATCTTCTCGAGACGCACGGCAAGCTCGTCGTAGCTCACCTTCCCCTTCTCCGCCGCGAGGACTTCCCCGAACTTGCCGACCCCTTTCATCCGAAGCCGGTCCGTCGAACCGGACGACCGCGACATAAGGTTTGCGGAATTCTCTCTCGGACGGCGGTTCCCGGGCTCCGGTCGGTCCGAATCTTGTCGGAACGGCACGTTGCCAGCCCCTTTAACGAACCTTGAAATACCACGGCCCGTTTTCGAGGTTCAAGCATCCCTCCACAACGAGGCCGTCCCTCGGTGTTTTGCTTCCGAGGGGACGGCCTTACCCTTTTTCTCTTCTTCGCGCTTTGTCAGGAACCCTTGCGAATCAGCCGACCCCGGGGACGTCCAAGTCCTTGGTGTCGATCCGAACGCGCCGTCCTTCGATTCTGACGCGTCCCTCCGCGAAGAGTCGGACCGCGAGGGGAAGCGCGACATGTTCCTCGTCGAGGATTCGCGCGGCGAGGGTCTCCTCCGTGTCGTCGTCGTTGACCGGGACGGCCCTCTGGAGGAGGATCGGCCCGCCGTCCACGGAGGTGTCCACGAAATGGACCGTGCACCCGGACACCTTCACCCCGTACTCGATCGCATCCCTCTGCGCGTTCGTCCCCGGGAAGGAGGGCAGCAGGGACGGGTGGATGTTGATGACCCGCCACGGGAACTCGCTCACGAAGTACTCCGTCACGAGGCGCATGAAGCCTGCGAACACGACGAGATCGGTGCGCTCGGCGCGTAGGACCCGGACGACCTCCTTCTCGAAACCCACGCGATCCTTGCCGAAGGGTCGGTGGTCGATGACGAAGGCGGGAACCTCGGCTCGGCTCGCCCGCTCGAGCACGGGCGCCCCGGGCACGTTGCACACCAGGACTGCGAGATCGACGTTCAACTCCTTCCGGTCACGCGCGTCGACGAGGCTCTGGAAGTCCGTTCCTCGACCCGAGGCGAGCACCCCGACGCGGAGGCGAGACATCGTCCCCCTCAATGGCGGAAGAGGCGCGTCCCGGTGAAGACCATCGAAACCCCGTGTTCCTCGGCTGAGGCGATGACCTCCGCATCTCGCATCGACCCGCCCGGCTGCGCGACGACCGCAACCCCGGCCCTGGCGAGCGTATCGAGTCCGTCCCGGAAGGGGAAGTACGCGTCGCTCACCGCGACGCTTCCGCGTGCTCGGACCCCCGCCTTCTGGGCCGCAATCGCGCACGCGTCGACCCGGCTCATCTGTCCCGCGCCGATGCCCACGGTCCCTCCCTCGTGGACGAGGACGATCGAGTTCGACTTCACGAACCGGGACAATCGGATTCCGAAGAGGATGTCTCGAGTCTGCGCGTCGGTCGGCACCGCCTTCGTGACGACGCGGAACGACTTCGGGTCGGGCGTCGGGAACTCCGTGGTCTGGAGCAGGAGCCCGCCGAGGACCCGGACCATGTCGGTCCCGTGGTCCCGCACGAGGTCCCCGCGCGTGCGAAGGATGAGGAACGCGCCCTTCTTCTTCGCCTTCAGGATGTCGAGCGCTGCCGGGTCGTACTCCGGAGCGATCACCGCGTCGAGGGCGTCCCCTTTCATCCCTTTCGCTGTCTCGACGTCGACCGGCCGATTCAGCCCCACGACCCCCCCGTACGCAGAGATGGGATCCGCGTCGTGCGCGGCCCGATAGGCGCCCGCCAGGGTTCTGCCGAGGGCGGCCCCGCATGGGTTCGTGTGCTTGATCACGACCGCGGCGGGACCCTCGAACTGGGACACGACTCGGAGCGCCGCATCCAGGTCGATGAGGTTGTTGTACGACAGATCCTTCCCCTGCAGCTTCTCCGCGGTCGCAGCGGACGCGTGGGGGAAGGGTTCGCGGTAGAGGGCCGCCTCCTGGTATGGGTTCTCCCCGTACCGCAGGTCCGTCACCTTCTCGTACGCGAGACGGAGTGCCGGAGGGAAGCCGCGACCGGATCGCCCTGCGAGGTAGTTGTAGATCGCCGCGTCGTAGCGGGAGGTGTACTCGAACGCCTCGAGGGCCAGTCCTTCGCGCAGTTTCGGAGGGACCTGTCCGAACTCTTTGAGGGCGTCGAGCACGCCCACATACCTGGAGGGCCGGACGACGACGGTCACCCGGGCGGAGTTCTTCGCCGCGGCCCGGATCAGGGAGACGCCGCCGATGTCGATGTTCTCGATCGCGTCCGCGTGATCGATTCGAGGTTTCGCGACGACAGACTCGAAGGGATAGAGGTTCGCGACGACGAAGTCGATCGCCTTCGCACCGAGATCCTTGAGCTCGCTCTCATCGCCCCGCGGCGCGAGGATTCCTGCGAAGATTCTTGGATGAAGGGTCTTCACGCGTCCCCCGAGACCTTCGTGCAAGCCCGTGTAATCCGCGACCGTCGTGACGGGGATCCCGGCCTCCTGCAGAAGGCTCGCCGTCCCCTCTGTCGCGATGAGCTCGTGGCCGTGGTCGTGCAGGCCTCGCGCGAAGTCGACGAGGCCTTCCTTGTCGGCGACGCTGAGGAGGGCCCGGCCCGCGGAAACCATCCGTGTTACCGCGTCCGTATCGGTCGTGTCGGATTAAACTTGCGCCGGGGTGTCTCGTGCGCCGCGTCTCGGCCGTCTACAGGGGGCTCGGGGGCATCGCGGGTCGCGGGAGAAGCCCCGCCTCCTTGGCGAGGATCGGGACGATCTCGTCCCAGTTGATCGCCATGATGTGCACGCCCCGGACGCCCTCCACCTTCCGGAGTGCTTTGATCGTTCGAAGGGCGATGCTCATGCCTTCCGCCTTCGGATCCGGCGCGGTCTCCATGCGCTCCATGATGAACTTGGGGATCACGATCCCCGGCACTTTCTCCGCGAGGAAATGGGCCATCTTCGGGGACCGGAGCGGGATCACCCCTGCGAGGATGTGGACCTTCTCGTGGAGCCACTCCTTCCGGACGAGACGCATCCACTCCTCGAACGCGTCCACGTCGTAGATCGCCTGCGTCTGGATGAAGTCCGCTCCGGCGGTGACTTTCCCCCGGAGGTTCGCGAAGGACTGCTCGAGGTTCCCGCCGAGGGGGTTCGCCGCCGCACCGATGAGGAAATTCGGGGGAACGTCCACCTTGTCGCCTCCCCGAAGGGTCCCCGTGTCCCGCAGGGTCCGAAACATCCCGATCATCTCCTCCGTATTCAGGTCGAACACCCCGGTCGCGTCCTTCTCGTTGCCCACCTTCGGATCGTCCCCCCGGAGGCAGAGGATCGCGCGGACGCCCAGAGCCGCGGCCCCGAGGAGGTCCGCCTGGAGCGCGATCCGGTTCCGATCGCGGAGCACCATCTGCATGATCGGTTCGACGCCTTCCTGCATCGCGAGGATGGAGCCGGCGAACGACGAGATCTTGACGAGGGCCCGCTGGCAGTCCGTCACGTTGACCGCGTCGGCGACCCCCCGGAACAAGGCGGCGAACGCACGGATGTCGTCCGGGCTCGCGGATGCGGGCGGGGCGATTTCCGTCGTCACGGCGAAGTAGCCGTTCTCCAAAACCCATTCGAGCCGGCTGCCGACTCGAAGCGACTTCCCCCCGGAGACCATAGACCGGCTCGGGGACGCCGCGAGGTTATTTAGCGTTTCCCGAGACGCAGGGTTTCGGACTGCAGCCTCTGGACGACAATGTCGTCCGAGCGTCACCAGCCGTACCGCTCGCACAGTTCGAGGGCACGGAACATGCGGTAGAATTCGCGCGCGTGGAGCGCAAGGCTCGGGTGCCGCAGGATCGTCGAAAGCGCAAGACGGAGGTCGACCGCTCGCCAAGAGAGCCCGTCAATTTCCTCCCCCACCGCGTTGAGGAGGCGATCGTCCCAGGTCCGGATCCGCTCGATCATCCAGAAGAGTAGCGGATCGAGAAACGGCGAGGCCCGGAGCACTCGGTCGTAGCCCACGATCGCCGCGGGGTCCTCCGTGGCGAGTGCGACCCCGGCGTAGAACCCGGCGAGACGACCGGAAAACAGGCCCGGATGGATTCCGGCGCCATTCATCGAGTTCGTCACCCCCGCGGCGTCGCCTGCGACCGCGAATCCCGGGACCGCATACGAGGACAACTCGAAGCGGTACGGGATCGTG
>Ga0209341_10001720_pt1 | contig 21470 bp, 18 predicted proteins | sample RifCSP13_2_FD_184020 | JGI IMG/M metagenome (GOLD analysis project Ga0209341, IMG submission 184020) | Soil microbial communities from Rifle, Colorado - Rifle CSP2_sed 13_2 (SPAdes) (version 2) | ecosystem: Environmental > Terrestrial > Deep subsurface > Rock core/Sediment | place: Rifle... | reverse complement strand
TACGCCGCATTGACAACCGGGGGCTGCCGGTCTATCCTGCAAGCGCACCGGGGTGGCAGGGTTAGTCTCGCAAGGACCACCGCCCTTCTCCCCACACGCCCGAGGCGCTGTCGAAGCCGGAGAACCCATCAGGCAAGCCCCGCAGGCCCCTCGAGCCGCCGGCCGCCTCCGGCCATTGGAGACGAGAGGTTGTCATGGACATCTTTGAGAAGGCCCACGAGTATATGGATGCCCGGATGGCCAAGGCCGCCGGCCTTTATCCGTATTTCCTGCCTCTGGAAGATACGGAAGGCACCGAGGTGGTGATCGACGGCCGGCGGATCCTGATGATCGGTTCCAACAACTACCTCGGTCTCACCACGGATCCTCGAGTCCGCCAGGCCTCGATCGAGGCCGTCAAGCGCTACGGCACAAGCTGCACCGGCTCTCGCTTCCTCAACGGCACGCTGGCCATCCACCAGGAATTGGAGCGCCGCCTGGCCGGCTTCGTCGGCAAGCCGGCCGCCCTGGTCTTCAGCACGGGCTACCAGGTGAACCTGGGCGTGATCTCCTGCCTGGTGGGGCGGGGCGACGTCGTCATCGCCGATAAGGACGACCATGCCTCGATCGTCGACGGCTGCATGCTGGCGCTGGGGGAGCTGCGCCGCTTCTCGCACAACGACCTGGGCCACCTCGACCGCGTCCTCTCCGGCGTCGACGAGAAGGCCGGCCGGCTCGTCGTCGTCGATGGCGTCTACAGCATGGGCGGCGACCTCGCCCCGCTGCCTGAGATGATTCCCATCGTGAAAAAGCACGGCGCCCGCCTGATGGTGGACGATGCCCACAGCCTGGGGGTGATGGGCAAAGGCCGCGGCACCGCGGCGCACTTCGGCCTCACGGCGGAGGTCGATCTGATCATGGGCACCTTCTCCAAGTCGTTCGCCTCGCTGGGCGGTTTCATCGCCGGCGACGAAGACGTGATCGACTACATCCAGCATCACGCTCGCTCGCTGATCTTCAGCGCCTCCATGCCGGCCTCCAACGTCGCCTCCGTGCTTGCCTCCCTCGAGATCATGGAAAAGGAGCCCGAGCGCGTCGAGCGGTTGTGGGAGGTCACGGAGCGGATGCGGGCCGGCCTCGTACGCCTGGGGTTCAACATGGGGCCGAGCGTGACGCCGATCATCCCGATCGTGGTCGGCGACCAGACGACCGCGCTGATGGGCTGGAAACTGTGCTTCGAGAAGGGGCTCTACACCAACGCGGTGATCGCTCCCGCTGTCCCACCGGATCAGTGCCTGCTGCGCACCTCCTACATGGCCACCCACACCAACGAGCAGATCGATCGGGCGCTGGGCATCCTGGGAGAAGTCGGCCGGGAGCTGGGCCTGATCCACTGAGAGGCAGTGAATCAATCGGACTAGGGCTTGCGCCATCATCCCTCACAGAATTGATGCAGTGCCCTTCATGTCTGGTAGCTATGCGCCTCACCCCCTGTCCCCCTTCGCGAAGCACCCCTTTGGGGCTCCGCTGTCACGATTCCCCTACGCATTGTGCGAAAGCGGAGAGGGGGATGAAGGTCTAAGGAGGCGAGGGGCGGCAGAGCCGCCCCTCGCCTCCTTAGGTAACCTCCTCTCCCCCGGCAGATCCTCTTCACACAGACGATGAGACCAAATGCCGGGGGAGGGGTCGGGCGTGAGAGTCGCGCCAGCCGTAGACTGGGCGCGACTGGGTCGAACCGAAATCACTCCATGGGCAATGAGCGGCTGTCGCCGGGTTTGCTGCCCATGGCGAGCGACAACTCAACCTCCGGCTTCACGGCGCCCGGCCCGGTTCTGGTCACGGGCGCGACCGGCTTCATTGGATCAGCCATCTGCCGGGAGCTCATCCGGCGCGGCTTCCACGTCCGGGCTCTGCACCGGGCGGCCTCCTCCCTCCTTGCGATACAGGACCTTGCCGTGGAGCGGGTAGTCGGCGATATCCTCGATCCAGCGAGTCTCCGGGCGGCCGTGGACGGCGTCGGGTGGGTCTTTCACGTTGCGGCCCAATCCGATTATTGGAAGCACCCGCGGGGAGTGGTCGAGGCGGCGGTTGCCGGGACGGCGAACGTCGTCGCTGCGGCGCGGGAGGCGGGAGCGCGGCGCCTCGTCCTCACCAGCTCGGTCGCCGCCCTCGGCGTGCCGCGGGGCGGCCGGCCACTCACCGAGGCCGACACATACAATCTCCGGCCGGACGAGTTCCCCTACGGCTATGGGAAATTCATGTCGGAGAGGGAGGCGCTCGAGCGGGGGGGAGATTCGCTAGAGGTCGTCATTGTGAATCCGTCGGTGGTCCTTGGCCCCGGCGATGCGCATCAGATCAGCGGGTCGCTGGTGATCGAGGCGGCCCGCGGCCGCGCCGTGTTCTGGATGGACGGGGGCATCAATCTGGTGCACGTCGCCGACGTGGCGGAAGGGCACCTAGCGGCGATGGCGATGGGCCGGCCGGGAGAGCGCTACATTCTAGGGGGTGAGAACCGCACGCATCGCGAAGTGTTCGCCACCCTGGCGGAGATTGTCGGGCGGCGGCCGCCATGGCTGAAGATCCCCCGCTGGGCGCTCGGGCCTGCAGCCGCCGCGGTCGATGCCCTCCGGGTTCTCATCCCGCTTCCGCTCGACGGCGATCAGCTGAGGATGAGCGGCCACTACCTGTTCTGCGACACCTCCAAGGCACAGCGGGAGCTCTCTATGGGGGAACCACGCTCCTTCCGCCAGGCGGCGCAGGAAACCTTCGATTGGTACCGGGCGCAAGGGGTGATCTAGCCGAGGCGGGCGAACGCGGCCTATGAGCATAGAGTGGTAATCAGTGATCGGTGAACGGTGATCGGTTGGCAGGCTCGGGGTCGCCAAGCGACTGATGGATGGGCAGATAGTCACGCAGTAACAGATCACTTTCTTGCGTGTCTTCCGATACCCCCTGTTCGCCTTACGGAATATGTTATTATCAGACCAATCCGGGAGGGTTGGTCTCCGTTCCAACGCCCGTACGAGGGTCGCCGCGGGAGGGCCCGGGGAGTGGGTGCGCTTGACGCAGCGAACGGAAACCAACCTGAGACTATCGCGCCGCCTGCGGTCGCTGCTCGGGGGTAAGGCTACGCCGGGCGGCTCCCGACCCCTCGATCCCCCGAGTTGGGTCGACCGCCTTGCGCCTCCTCCGGTATCCGATCTTGATCTGGGAGCAGCGGGGATTCTGGCTCGGCCGTCCTGCGCGCACCTCCTCTGGCGGCGGACCCCGAGGACCCAAGACGGCGGTAGCGCCGCCTTCGTGTCGTCGACCGTAGTCCGTCCCGACCTCTGCGGCCAGGCGAGGCTATGGGTGTGAGGCGGAGCTCCACGACCGCAAGCCGGGCCCGCCCGCTCGCCACCCCCGAGACGCCTCTCAAGGGGGTGGGCCCGGCTTTTGTGGCTCCCTACTCGCCCTCCTGGCTCGACCGCCTCACTCAGGCGATCGACCGCGCCCCGGGGCCGGCCTGGTTGGCCTTTCTCGCTCTGGGGGCTACCGGAGCCATCCTCCAGATCGGCGTTCAACAGCTCACTGGAGACTACCGGCTGGGGCCGTTCCTGCCGCTCCACATCTGGATGACCGGCAACTTCGCCTATCTGTTGGCGATGATCTTCTACCTCGACCGGTCCGCTTCCACGGCGATCGACGCCTTCCGCCCCGTCCTGCAAACCTCGCCATCTGAAGGAAGCGCAGGGCGAGGCCGCACGGAATACGCCGAGCTTCGCTACCTCCTCACCACGCTGCCGCCCCGGGCCACGGCATGGATAACGGTTGTGGGAGGGTTCGTCTTAGCTGCCGTTCCGATGCTTCTGATCCGAAACCCCGCCGGCGGGCCCTACTCGTTGGCCCGCACCATGGCGGCCTTCGGTCTGTCGGCTGCTCCGGTGGCGTTCGTGACGGCGCTGATTCAGTTCGTCCTGACGCAGGCCGTCGCCGCCGCTGTCGTCTATCACACCATTCACCAACTGCGCCTGATCCACCATATCTACGTCCACCACACGCGGCTGGATCTATACCGGCTCCAGCCGCTCTACGCTTTCTCCGTCCTCGCCGCTCTCACCGCCGGAGGATTCCTGCTCTACACCTACGCCTGGTTTGCCACCGCCCCGGCGCTGCTCGACCAGCCGGCGAGCTTGGGCCTGGCGGTCTTCTTCGCCGGCATCGCCGTCATCACGTTCGCCTGGCCCCTGTGGGGCATCCACCGTCGATTGGTGCAGGAGAAGAAGAGGCTGCTGGGAGAGTCGTCTGCACGATTCGAGGCGACCGTGGCTCAGCTCCACCGACGGGTCGACCTCCGGCGGTTAGCGCGGATGGACGACCTCAACAAAACCCTTGCCAGCCTGGAGATGGAGCAAGCTTCTCTGCGCCGCATCCCCACTTGGCCCTGGGAGCCCGGCACGCTGCGCGGCGTGATCGCAACATTAGTCTTGCCGATCCTTATCTGGCTGATCCAGTACTTGCTGCAGAGGCTGTTGGGATGACCCGACGCAAGACGGGCGCCGTTCTCCGTACCGGGGGCACGCCGACGGCGGCGCCTGCCTTCCTCCCTCCCTACCCTGCCAGTTGGTTCGACCGGTTGACCGACTGGGTCGGCAGCCTTGCGGGCCCTGCCTGGGCTTTCTACCTTGCCTTGGCCCTGGTCATCTTCCTGATCGAGACGCTGGTCCAGTGGCAGGCCCAGACCATGCCGTGGGGGACGCTCCTGCCTACCCACGCGGCGATGGCCATGCCCGCTGTTGCCCTCGGCCTCGGTCACTACCTAAGGGGATATGCCGGCCGCGCCTTTGACAATTACCGGCCTTCCTTGCTGGCCGGCCCGGCGGAGGCCCAGGGGATCCGCTATCGGTTCACCGTGATGACCAGACGCGGCGCATGGCTGGCGACGAGCTTCGGTGTGGCTTTCGGCCTGGCCGGCACCCTGTTGACGGGCGTTCCCTACATGCGCATCCTTCACCTGGCGACGAGCCCGGTATCCTTCCTGGTAAACGCGTTGCTCGGCCTGGCCACGTGGGCGGCGTTCTTCACCGTCCTATTCATGATCCTTCGGCAGTTGCGGATCGTCAGCCGGCTGTTTTCGACACGCACCCGCGTCGATCTCTTCGCACTCGAACCGCTGTATGCGCTGACCGGGCTGACGGCGCGCGCCGCCATTTCCTTCCTTGTGATGCCCACCCTGTTTGTGATCGTGGCGCCATCGCTACTCAACCAGCCGGCTTCGCTGGTGATCGCACTACTGGCGTCGTCGATTGCCGGGGCCACCTTTCTCTTGCCCCTGGCAGGCATCCACCGGCTGCTGGTCGCTGAGAAGACCCGGCGCCTGGCCGAACAATCCCGACGCATGAACGCCGCCATCGAGGACTTGCATCGCAGGATGGATCGGAGACAGCTGCGGCTGATGGACGATCTCTATAAGGCGATCGCCAGCCTTGACTTGGAGAAGGCCACCCTGAACAAGATTCCCACCTGGCCGTGGGAACCGGGAATGCTCCGTAGCCTGGTCGCGGCGCTGCTGGTGCCGATCGTCATCTGGCTGATTCAACTCGGCCTACAGAGGGTGCTGCAATGACTTCAGGGAGACGCACAGCGACAAACCGCTCCATGCCCAGAGCCAAGAGCAGGCGCGCGCCCGATCCCCCCGTCGTGGAAGCCTTCGTCCCGCCCTATCCCCCTTCTTGGGTCGACCGGCTGACCGACTGGGTCGATCGGTTGCCGATCCCGTGGTGGCTGTTCTACGTCCTGTTGGCGCTGGTCCTGTGCGGCGCGGTCGCCGTGGCGTTGTGGCGGACCGGGGTCTATGCCGCCGTCGGCTTTCACCCGATGCAGGTCTGGCTACCCATCGAGGCCGTCTATCTCCTTGGATTGATCCACGGCCTGGACCACGCGGCCGCCTCCTCGATGGAGCGGTTCCGGCCGGCCTTTCGAGGCGATGAAGCCGCTTTCGACGAGGCTCTTTACCGGATGACGACTCTTCCCGCCCGGCCGACGCTGATCGCCACCATCGCCGCGGTGCTCAGCCTCCCCCTTGGACGGTATGAGATGTCTCTGATCCAGACGGGGGGCCTGGAGTTGGTCCCCGTTCTCTTCCTTGTGATCCTCGCGATCCTCTTTGTGACCTCCTATCCGTTCTTCTATCACATCTGGCACCAGCTCCGCGAAATCCATCGCCTGCACCGAGATCACGCGCGGGTTCACCTGGTCTCCATCCGGCCGATGTATGCGCTGGCGCGGGTCACAAGCCTGACGGCCTTCGGGATTGTCGCTTACAACTATGGCTGGTTCCTGGCACAGCCCGGGGTCGATCCAGGGAATCCAGTAATCATCGGAGAAACGGCCCTCAGCCTCGTCATTGCACTTGTCGTTTTCGCCTGGCCCTTGTGGGGCGCGCACCAATCGCTCGCCGAGGCGAAGGAGCGGGGACTGACTGGTGTCGCCGCCCGCAAGGAGTCGGCCAGGGCCCAGCTCCACCAAGCCGTTGACAGCGGCAAGCTCGAGCGTGTGGATCCGAGTCGCTGACGCTGCTCATCCTTGCCCCCAACCTGCTGCTGGCCGCATCCGCCTTCGTCCTGCCGCTGCTCGGCGCGCACCGCTCGTTGGAGGCCGAGCGCGACCGCGTGCGGCAGGAGGCGACGCTGTCGATGGAGTCGGCACTCGCGAAACTCCACCAGGTGGTCGAACGCGGCGAATATCGCTCCGCTCCCGCCGTGAAAGACGCCGTCGCCGCGCTCGACATCGAACTCACGCGCCTGGCCCGCGTCCCCACCTGGCCGTGGAACCCTGGCACGCTACGCGGCGTCCTGGCCGCCGTCTTCCTGCCGGTCTTCATCTGGCTAGTCCAATACGTCTTGCAGAGGTTGCTCGGATGAAACGATCGACCAAGGCCCGCTCTACACGAAGGGTTCGCTCGGCGAAACCGGCGGCGGTCGCACCTATGTCCACCGAGCCGCGGTTCGTCCCGCCCTATCCGCCTTCGTGGGTCGACCGGTTCACCGATTGGGTCGACCGGCTGCCCATGCCGTGGTGGTCCTTCTACCTGATCGTCGCCCTCGTCTTGGAAGCGGTGCAGGTGACGATCCTGTGGCGGGATGGGATCTTGGCCATCTACGGCGTCCAGTTCTTCCAGCTCTTCTTTCCTGTCAACTACGTCCTGGCCCTCTTTCTGATGCATGCCTTCGACCGGCGGGCCATGACGGCACTCGAGCGTTTCCGCCTGGCGCTCCGGCCCGATGCTTCACCGTATCCGCGCTTGCTTTACGAATTGACGACCCTGCCCGCACGTCCGACGATCGTGGCTGGCCTCATCGGCTTCGCGTTTGGCGCGTTCTCCGTGGCGGCCGGTCAGGTGGGGCTTCAGGACTATCCGATGTTTGGCCTGAATGCCTCGCCGACGGCGTTCGCCTTCATGCTGATCACGTTCGTTCCGACCCTGTGGTTCTGGTTCACTTTGATCTACCACACCATTCATCAGATGCGGACAGTGAGCCGTATCTATACCCGTCAAACCCAGGTGGACTTGTATCGCCTGCAGCCGGTGTACGCCCTGGCGGGGCTGACGGCGGTGACCGCTCTCGGGTTTGCCGTCTACACCTACCCGTGGCTGGCTGACCCGGGCCTCCAGGAGGGAGCCTTGCCTACGGCCTACAGCACGGTGGTCTTCCTGACCCTTCCGTTCTACGTGTGGCCGATCCTGATCTTCGTCTGGCCGCTGTGGGGCGCGCACCGCATCCTAGTCGAGCGCAAGGAAACGGAGCTGGCCGCCGTTGGCCACCGGCGAGAATCCATCACCCAGCGATTCCACAAGCGCGCCGAGCGTGATCCCTTGGTCGGCATGGATGAGTTCCACAAGGCGCTGGCGACGATCGAGCTGGAAGCGGCCGCCCTGGAGAAGATCCCCACCTGGCCTTGGCCGCGCGGCATGTTCCGCAATCTGATGGCGGCTTTCCTGCTGCCGGTGTTCATCTGGCTGATCCAGTTTGTCCTGCAGAAGGTGCTGGGATGACGCCTCCGAAGAAGCGTCCCGGGGGCGATCCCCGGCCGTGGTCCGATGGCTCCGGCGGGGTTTGCTCGCTCCGACTGCGGCGCGGCCCGATCGGGGCGCAGGATTCGGCCCTCCTCATGGCCATCTTCATTCGAGGCAAGACCGCATGAGGCTCCGACGGGCGTTAAACGCCCGTTCACCCATCCTGCTCCATGGAGACCTTCGATGAACAACGCCCTTTCCGCAATGCATCCGTATCGGCGCCAGATCACGCTCCTGTTCCAGGCCGCGCTGCTGACCTTCACCTTCACCGTCGCCGTCGGCGCGCTGAACGGGATGAACCTGATGGAATTCGTGCGCCCGGCGCTGCTGACGCACGTCCACGCCGGAACCCTCGGTTGGATCACACTTGGGGTGTTGGCGAGTGGCCTGTGGCTATTTGGCGGAGGGGACCAGCCGGCCGCCGGAAGCCGCTTCCTTGGCGCCGCCGGCCTTTTCGCCATCCTCACCTTCGCCGTCTACGCCTACGCCTTCTGGGCCAACGAACCCGGCTTGCGTGCCGCCACCAGCGTGGCCGTCTTGCTCGCCATCGTGTGCTACTTCGTCTGGATGATCGCCCGCATCCGCCGGATTCGCATGGGTATTGCGCACTGGGCCATGTTCGGCGCCATGATCAATCTGACCGTCGGCGCCGTCATCGGCTCGCTGCTGCAATACCAGATGCTGTTGGAGAGAGCCATCCTGCCGGACGGCGCCTTCCTGGCCCACCCGACGACGATGGTCATCGGCTACCTGATCCTGGTCGGCATGGCCATCACCGAATGGCAATTCATGCCGCCGTCCGAGAGACTGCCGCGGGCCGGCCTGGTGCAGATCGGCCTACCTTTCCTCGGCGGCGTGCTGATCACGCTCGGGGCGCTCTTCGACATCCAGCCTCTGCTCTTCATGAACGTCCCGCTGGAGATCCTGGGGGTGGCCGTCTACCTGTGGCGATTTGGCGCGCGTCTCTGGCGCGTCCGTTGGTGGCAGCGGACACCGGAACGGCACTTCGCCTTCAGCGCCGTGTTCATCGTCGTCAACGTTGCCATCCTGTCCTACCTGATCGTCTCCTTCGTCAGTGGTGCGTACGGCGACCCGCCCGACTTCCGCTTGATCCCGCCGTGGACGGTCTTCGCGATGGATCACGCCATGTTCATCGGCGTCATGAGCAACGCCCTGTTCGGCCTGATCCAGGCCGCCGCCGGCGAACGGCGCTCCTTCTGGCCGTGGGTGGACGATGTCCTGTTCTGGGGGATGAACCTGGGCATGGTCGGTTTCGTGATCAGCCTGCTCGCCAACGCCCGGCAGCTCGAAGTGGTGTTCACGCCCATCATGGGTGGGAGCATTCTGCTGGCCATCATTGTCTACACGATCCGGCTGCAGATCGTGCAAACCCGGTCCACGGAAGGCGGGGGGCTCGCCGGAGAAACCGGCTGATGGCGCCGGGCGAGGTTGATGCCAGCCGGGAGACCGCCAGCGCATGAAAACCGGATTCGTCGACTTGAACTACGCCCTCACCAGCCGGGAGATCGAGTCCCGCGCTTGGGGGGGATATCAACCTGGCCGTGGGAGCCCGCCACCCTGCGCGGCCGGCTGGCGGCGATCCTGCTGCCGATCGTGATCTGGCCGGTCCAGTTCGGGTTGGAGCGACTCCTCGGCCGGCGAGCATCAGAGGTGACACCGTGAAACGCAGAACCGTCCGAACCGCGACATCGCGACGGCCGGCCGAGGCCTCCCCTTCGGCCTTCGTCCCGCCCTACGCGCCTTCGTGGGTCGACGGACTGAACGGGGCGATCGATCGGCTTCCCGGGCCGTACTGGGCACCCTACCTCGCAGCTTTCCTCGCGTATCTTGGACTGGTCATGCTGGTCGCGTGGCGAGCCGAGACACCCTTTCCGCTCGAGAGAGCGTTCCCGGTCTCGCTCCCCTTCTACGGTTTCTTGCTCATCCACTACCTGGATCGCAGGGCGGCTTCCTCGCTGGACGCCTTCCGCCCTGCCTTTACCGGAACCGAGGTTGGTTTTCAGGAAGTGCGCTGGCGCCTGACAACACTGCCCACCGTGCCAGCACTGGTGATCTCACTCGTCAGCCTGCTCCTGAGCATCGGATCCAGTCTCAACTGGAACCGGGCTTCCCCGGAGCAGGTCCTCACGACTCTGGCTTACTATGCGACGATGGTGTTCGCCGGCCTGTACGCCTACCACTCCGTCCGTCAGCTTCGGCTCGTCACCTCCCTCTATGCCGGATGGTCCCGCGTCGACATTCACGACGTTGCTCCGCTTTATTCCTTCTCCACGTTGTCCGCCCACACCGCCATCGGCATGCTCCTGATCCTGTCCGGGGCCGTACTCTTCACGGCAGACAAGCTAACCGGGGGGTTCGCTGCGGGAGCCGTTCTCTTCGGCGCTCTGGCCGTTTTGACCTTCCTTCTGCCGTTGGCCGGGCTCCACCACCGCCTTGCCGAAGAGAAAGATCTGGCGCTGGCGGAGAACGCCCGGCGCTGGCAGGCCAGCACGACCGAGCTCTACCGCAGGATCGACGCGGGGGATTGGGCGGGCGCCGACCGCCTCAATGCGACCCTGACCGCCCTCGAGCGCGGCCGCAACGCCGTCGAACGCATCCCGACCTGGCCCTGGCGGCCGGAGACGCTGCGAGGCCTGGTGGCAGCGCTGTTGCTGCCGGTCGTGATCTCGCTGCTCCAGTACGTCCTGAAGAGGTACCTCGGATGACGCGCCCGGAGACACCCGGAGGCCGAGACCGCCGGCCGCCGAAGCCGACGGCCAGCCCCCCTGTGGCCTTCGACCCTTCTTTCGTACCGCCGTATGCGCCCTCCTGGGTCGACCGCCTCATCCGCTGGGTCGACTGCCTGCCGGGGCCTTACTGGGCCTACTATCTGGCGGCTTTCGTCGGCGTCAACCTCGCCCTGGCGGCCGCCCACTGGTCTGCGGGCTGGTATCGGCCATGGAGCTTCGATCGGGTCCACGTCCTGATGGCCGCAGGCATGCCGCTCCTGTTTCTAGTGATGACGTATTTCAACCAAGCCGTCGTACGCGCGCTCGAGGATTTCCGGGCGGCCTTCCTCGACACCAGCGCCGAATTTCAGGCGTATGACTACCGCTTGACGACCCTCCCGGCCTGGCCCGCCCTCGCCGCCGGGGTGAGCTTCGGCGGTGGCGTCGTGATCATCGCGGGCATCGACCCCGCGCTTCCTTCTCGCCTGACATCGATGACCATCCCTTCCAGGCTCCTCCACGCGCTGCTGCTCGCGTTCGACATCTCCCCCCAGCCGGTGCCGGCGGCGCTGGGCCTGTCCCTGGCGGCTCTCTCCTGGTTGGCGATGGGCGCCTTCGCCTATCAGCTGCTGCGCCAGCTGCGGATGATCAGCGAAATCTACACTCACCACTCGCGAGTGGACCTGTTCGAGCTTTCCCCGCTCTATTCCCTCTCCCGTCACACGGCGCGGGTCTCGATCACGATCCTGATCTTCAACGGGCTTCTCTCCGGGCTCTATCCCGACATCTATGCGTCGGTAGGCTCGCTCATCATCCTCGGGCTCTTCCTGGCGGTGCTTGCAGCAAGCTTCCTCCTGCCCCAGCTCGGCGTTCACCGCCTGCTGGAGAAGGAAAAGGAGCGCATGATCGCCGAGAATGGCGCCATGTTGAAGGCCGCCATCGCCGATCTGCACCGCAGGGTGACCAGGAGGCGGCTGGGAGGGATGGATGACCTCAACAAGACCATGGCAAGCCTGGAGATCGAGCGCGCCGCATTGATGCGGATTCCGACGTGGCCCTGGGCGCCCGAGACGCTGCGCACGGTCGTCGCCGCGTTGCTTTTCCCGATTGTGGTCTGGGTCACCCAGCAGATCCTGGGCGGGGCGCTCGGGGGCTAGGTCCTTTCGAGGCGATCCCGTGCGTAGACGCGCAGCACCAGCGAAGCCCAAGATCGTTGCGATGGCGGAAGGGCCCTTCGTCCCTGCGTACCCGCTGCTTGGATAGCGGCTTGGAGCTCCCCGCGAGGTTGAAGCCCGCGGGGAGCTGGAGACTCGCCGCTGGCGGCGGATTCCCCTTTTCCCCCTGGAAGGTTCGACCCTGAGCGGTTATCATGGCCCCCGATGAGGGACCGTTTCGCCCGTCTGCTGCCACGGATTAGAGAGACGCAAGCGAAGGCGCGGGACGCGGCAATCAACGTCCGCCGCGCGTTCGGCCTCGTCTGGGAGGCCCATCGCCCCTCGGCCCTGGTCATGGGCGCCTGCACCGTGGTCGGAGCCCTGCTTCCGGCGGGGCAGGCCTGGGTGGGCAAGCTCATCGTCGATGCGGTGGTCGCCGCAATCGGCGGGGACATCAGCGCGCAGGAAGGGTTGCGCGCGGTGGCGCCGATGCTCGCCGCCGAGTTCGTCTTGCTCGTCGGGCAGTCGGCCGTCAACCAGGCCCGCAACCTGGCCGAGCACGTGCTGCACTCGCGGCTCAACCTCACCATCAACACCCGCATTATCCGCAAGGCGCTCGAGCTGGACCTGAGCCACTTCGAGAATGCCGACTACTACGACAAGCTGCAGAACGCCCGGCGTGAGGCGGATTGGCGCGGGCTGCAGATCGTCAATGGCGGCTTCTACGTCGTCCAGAACGTGCTCACGCTCCTCTCCTTTGCCGCGCTCCTCCTGCGCTTCAGCCCGCTTCTTGCGCTCATTCTCTTTGTGGCCACCCTTCCGGCCTTCATCGCCCAGAGCAAATTCGCCGACCTCACCTTCCGGGTGATCACCTGGCGTGCGCCGGAGTCCCGCAAGCTTTCCTACCTTGAGTATGTGCTCACCGACTACTCGGCCGTAAAGGAGGTGAAGCTCTTCGGGCTGGGTGAGCCGCTGCTCGGGCGCTACGCCGATCTCTTCTGGAAGTTCCTGCGGGAGGATCAGGCCATCGCTCAGCGGCGTAGCCTGGCCTCCATGGGCTGGGGCCTGCTGGCCACCCTCACCTACTACGCGGCCTATGCCTGGATCGTCTGGAGGGCGGTCGAAGGCTCGATCACCCTGGGGGACATGACGCTCTATCTGGGGATCTTCCGCGGCAGCCAACAGACCTTCGAAGCGATCTTCTTTGGCCTCAGCGAGCTGTACGAGAACGGGCTCTTCATGAGCAACCTCTTCGCTTTCCTCGAACTCAAGCCCCTCATGGCGAGGGCGCCTCACCCAAGCCCTGCCCCCTCCCGCGTTGTGCATGGCGTGGAGTTCCGCGGCGTCGCCTTCCGCTACCCCGGGCAGGAAACCTGGGCTCTGCGCGGCGTCGACCTCACCATCCGGCCCGGTGAGAAGGTGGCCCTCGTCGGCCCGAACGGCGCCGGGAAGACGACGCTCATCAAGCTGCTCACCCGCCTCTACGACCCGAGTGAGGGCGAGGTGTTGCTGGATGGAGTCGATTTGCGGGACTACGATCCGGCGGATCTCCGGCGCAAGATTGGCGTCATCTTCCAGGATTTCGTCCACTACCATCTTTCGGCGGCCGAGAACGTGGGCTTCGGCCAGATCGAGGCGCTCGGCGACCGGCCCCGCATCCAGGCCGCCGCCGAGAAGAGCGGCGCCCACCCGGTGTTGGCCTCGCTCCCCCAAGGCTATGAGACCATGTTGGGACGCTGGTTCTCCCAGGGAAGAGATCTCTCGGGAGGGGAGTGGCAGAAGGTGGCGCTGGCGCGCGCCTTCATGCGCGATTGCGAGATCCTCGTCCTCGACGAGCCCACTGCCTCGCTTGACGCCGAGAACGAGATGCAGGTCTTCCAGCGGTTTCGGGAGCTGGCCGAAGATCGGATGGCGGTGCTCATCAGCCACCGCTTTTCCACCGTCCGCATGGCCGACCGCATCTTCGTGATCGAAGACGGCCGTCTGACCGAGCGAGGAACCCACGCCGAGCTCCTGGCGCTTGATGGCACCTACGCGCGCCTCTTCACCCTTCAAGCCGAATCCTATCGTTAGCCGATTCCATTTGGACTCTGGGGATGCGTCTCGGGCCGGATCCCGCTCCCCGGGCGATGCCGTTGACCGGCGGAGGGCGCCTTCCGCCCAGGTTCACGTTGCACGGCCTATGCCCCGTTGAATGCCCGCCCGGCGCGGCTCCCAGCGGAGTGAGGGCTTGGCGGCCCCGCGCCGATGATTTCCGTGCAAGGGATGGATGGCTGTGGTTCGCCAGCCCCAGGCCGAGTGCAGTCACCTACGGCCCGCCTCTGCGGCCGCCTATCCGAATGGCTAGGCCTCGCTAGCCGGTCGCGCGGCGCCCCGTTAACGCCGCGCTGATTCTGGCAGCCTATGCTCGTGCCACACCAGGAGGAGACCATGGGCGCTCGTAGTCTGCAATTCCCCGTGGGTGGGAGCACGCCGGAGGATGAGGGCCGAACGACCGCGGAGAGAGCGGCCGCCGATGGGGATGAAGCATTGCTCGACGCCTATTCGCGGGCAGTCATCGGCGTCGTCGAGAAAGTGGGGCCGGCGGTCATCAGCATCGCGGTGAAGAAGCGCCGCCGGGGCCGTGGGTTTGCCGGTGAAGGCGCCGGCTCGGGAGTGGTCATCGCGCCGGACGGCTACGCACTCACCAATCATCATGTCGTCGATGGCGCCGAATCCCTCGAGGCAGGGCTCACCGATGGCAATACCTACGCGGTTGAGATCATCGGGAGCGACCCGCCGACCGACCTGGCCGTTGTGCGTCTGGCCGCTAACGGGCTCGCCGCGGCGAGGCTGGGGGATTCGAGCGCACTCCGCGTCGGACAAATGGCCATCGCCATCGGCAACCCGCTCGGATTTCAGAACACGGTGTCGGCCGGCGTGATCTCGGCTCTCGGCCGCGCCCTGCGCAGTCAATCGGGCCGGTTGATCGAGAACATCATCCAGACCGATGTGGCTCTCAACCCCGGCAACTCGGGCGGCCCTCTCGTGGATAGCCGAGGCCGGGTGATCGGCATCAACACCGCCATGATCGTGATGGCACAGGGGATCAGCTTCGCCATCCCGGTCAATATGGCCCGCTGGGTTGTTACCGAGCTACTCACCCGCGGAAAGGTCCGCCGGGCGTTCCTCGGGCTGGCAGGGCAGATTCGCCCCGTGAGCCGGCGCGCGCAGCGCTACTACGAGCTGTCCTCTGAGTCGGTCGTAGAGGTCGTCTCCCTGGAGCAAGGCGGCCCCGCCCACCGCGCCGGGGTGCGCAAGGGCGATTGGATCGTGGCCGTCGAGGGGCGGGGGGTGGGTTCGGTGGATGACATTCACCGGCTGCTGAGTGAGCGATCCGCCGGAGCGTCCCTCGAACTGTCGCTCCTGAGCGATGGCCGGAGGCGCGACGTCAGCGTGGTGACGGGAGAAGGGTAGTGCGAGGCAGGAGAGGGCGATGGGAGTGCGCGGCGCAGGCGAGAGAATCCAAAGCACACTGCTGAGCTGGGCCGGGGTCTCGGCCCAGCCTCACCGCTTCGGCGGGCGGGAGTATCGGATCGGCCGGCGCGAGATTGGCCATGTGCATGGCGACTGGCTTGTGGATGTCCCTCTGCCGAAGAAGGTGAGGGACGAGGCCGTTGCCGCTGGCCGGGCGGAGCCGCATCACGTTCTCCCTGAGAGTGGATGGGTGAGCGTGCATCTGAGCCAGGAGGCCGACATCGAAGGTGCGATCGCTCTCTTGAGGCTCTCCTACGACGCCGCGCAGCGGCAGCGGGCGCGGAGTCGGGAGGCGCCGGGGTAAGCGCCTGGCGAGAGAAGGATTGTTCTGGGGCGCCCGTCCCTTGTGGCGGGCGCCTTGCGCGCTTCCGGCAGGCGCTCGGGCAAGGAGCGTGTGAGCAATTCGCCCTTCCCGTGGTCCTCCTTCAAGCGCCGCCTCAAAGGTTGTATGATCTCGGGCCCAGGATGCCCTTGAGCCTGTCCCCTTTTGCAAGGAAAGGCGATTAACTGGGGGAACGGTACAACCGGATCCAAGGACCCATCATGCCGGAAACCATCGCAGTGAGTGGGCTAGACGGTCAGGTGGATGAGGAGTCGATCCTCGCCGCGGCACGGCGGCGCGACGCGGCCGCCATCGCCCAGCTGTACCAGCGGTACGTGAGGCCGATCTACCGCTATCTCTACAGCCGGGTCGGAAACAGCGCCGACGCAGAAGACCTCACCTCCCAGACCTTTCTCAGTGCGCTGGAAGGCCTGCCCCGCTACCGCCACAAAGGTCGGTTCGCCGCTTGGCTCTTCACCATCGCCCACCGCAGGGCGATGGACCACTTCCGACGGCACCGACCCCAGGTTGACTTTGATGACCGCTCGATCCCCGCGGACGGCCCCGACCCGGATGGGCAGGTGATCCAGACGGAGGCCCGCGAGGATCTCTCGCGCCGAATCGGAGCGCTTTCCGAATGGGATCAGGAGCTGCTCCGGCTCCGCTATGTCGCTGATCTCTCGTTCGCCGAGATCGGTGCCGTGCTTGGCAAGAGTGAAGAGGCGGCGAAGAAATCGCTCTACCGGCTCCTGGCCACGCTTCAGGAGAAGATGGAGGCCGATGGTGGCTGAGTTCATGCCCTCGCCCGAGCTGGAAGAGAAGATCCGGGAGGCCCTGGCTGCGCACGAGCCTGCGCTGGCCTTCGTCGAGAGATTGGCCGAGAACTTGGGGGAGCGGGTCGCCGTGGGGGCGCCCCGGCGCCCGTGGCTCGCCGCCCGCGGCCGATGGGCATGGGCCCTTGGCCTCCTGCTCATTCTGCTGCTGGCGGGTTTCGCCATCGGCCCTGCGAACATTGTGGCCGCGATGCAGCGGCTTCTGGGGTACATCCCGGGCGTTGGTCTCGTTGGCGACAGCTCGGGCCTCCGCGTGCTGGCCGAGCCGGTGACGCAGGAGCGCGAGGGGATCACGGTCACGGTGTCGCAGGCCGTTGTGGATTCGGAGCGCACCGTTGTCCTGTATCAGGTCGAGGGGATCCCACCGGAGGCCTACCCCGAAAGCGAAGACGCGCCCTTCTGCCCCGAGCAGCCCCAACTGCGCCCGTCGGGCGGCGTTCCGGCGGATGTGATTGGCGGTCGAGGGGGCGGCTGGGGCAGAGAAGGATTGATGAGAGCCGGGACGGCCGAGGGCCAGGGCTGGCGATCCGGCTTCGAATGGCGTCTGATCTACTCCGCCCTCCCGACGGACGTCAACGAAGCGATCTTCTTCATCCCCTGCCTCGACGGCACGGCGCCCGGGGCGGCTCCCGAGGACTGGGAGCTTGCGCTTTCCTTTGTCCCCGCTCCCCCGGATGTCACGGTCGTTCCCGTGCTTGAGCTGACGCCATCGCCGGAATCAAACCCGGAGCCGGGAGAGCCCGCGGAAGCCGGCCTCTTCCTGGAGCAGGTCATCGAACTGGAAGATCGCTACATCCTGATCGGGAGCTTTCGCCAGGGCTCGAGCATTCCCGGAGGGAGCGTGTGGGGGGTGCTTCCTTGGCTGGATTTTGAGATCACGACCGGCGACGGCCAATCCTGGATCTTCTGGCCTGCGGAAGACGTCGATTTGCCCGAGGCGCTGCCAGGGATTGTGCCGTGGGCGTATGAGGTCCTCAAGGGGTTTACCACTCCCCCGCTGACTCTGCGTGTGGGCGCCATTGACGCCGAGTTTCCCGCCGACGTGACATTCCAGTTCGACGCCGGCCCCGCTCCGGAGGACGGGCAGGAATGGGCGCTCAACCAGGACTTCGAGGTCGCGGGCCACACCGTCACCCTCGTCTCGGCCGTTCTGCATCGAGATGCGCGTCAGAACGGCTATGAGTTCTTCTTCCGTTCCGCCCCCGAAGTCGGGGCCATCTCGATCCAGGACGACGGGCACATGCCTGTTGGCGGGTATGGCGGCGGAACCTCGGGGGAGTTCAGTGTCGGTCTTGTCTACGACGGGCCGGTCCCGACCGGCCTGCTCACCTACCGGATCACTGCCCTAACGGCACGCATCGCGGGCCCGTGGACGCTCCCGTGGTCGCCTCCGGCGAGCAGTGCGCCGGTCACGCCGGTCGTCCTCCCGCTGCCCTGTCTCACGTTCGAGGATTGGCAGCGCGCCGTGGCGGACCCCGCGCCGATCCCCGAAGGGCTGGGCGGGAGATTGATCGCCTATGGGCGCATCATCGACGACGGCGACCGACTCTCACCGGAGAACGCGGGAGTCTTCGTCTTCGACCTGGCCACCGGGGAACGTCAGGCCCTCGGCCCGGGGACTTGGCCCACGCTCTCGGACGATGGCCGGCGCGCCGCATACAGTTGGAGCGAGGGGCTACACCTCGTCGACTTGACCACGGGGGAGAATCAGATCGTGCCCGGCACGACAACGAATGACTACAACCCGCGCTTTTCCCCTGACGGCTCCCAATTGGCTTTTGTGCGTATCGACGATCTCAATCTCTACGTGCTCAACCTGGACGGCTCCGGGCTGCAGCGGGTGACGCAGGGCCCGGAGTACGAACTGCTGGTTGGCTGGACGGCCGATGGCGGCAGCCTGCTCTACGGCGTGCCCGGGCCGGGAGGGATCAGCCTGCGGTCCGTCGATCTCCTGAGCGGCGAGATCAGGGACATTCTGGCTTTCGACGGCAAGGACGCCTGGGCGGCATTCTCTCCGGACGGAGAGTGGGTTGCCTATCTGGCGCGTGTTCCTGGCATGGACTATGGCCTCTACCTGGCGCGTCTGGATGGATCTGAGCCTCGATTGCTCGCCCAGCTCGACTATTGGGGAATCGAGGGGCCGGTCTGGTCGCCCGACGGGGATTGGCTGCTTGTCAACGTCGTTAACCCCGACCTCCCCGTGGCTGAAATCACACCCGCCCTCATTGACCCGGGGACGTGCCAGGCGATACCGCTAAGGGGCATCGATGGAACGGTGCAGGATTGGGCGCCCTGAGGCGGGCGTCGACCGCTCAGGATGAACCGGCCGCGAGTCGCGAGGCTCCTGTAGGGCGTTCAACACCTGCCCTCCCGAAGGATACCGGGACGGCGTGGCGGGCGGTGCCAGGGTTGAACGCCCCTATGTTCGATTGAACGGCCCTGCTTGACGCCTCGATCGACGGCGGCTATACTCCGTACACATTCTAGAGACGGGCTGAGGCGGCTCTTCGCCCGGATGCGAGAGCCACCAAGGGGAAGCCGGTGACCGCGAACGCGGAAGTCCGGCGCTGTCCCGCAACTGTAAGGATCCTCCCAGAGCGGCGGATCCAAGCCAGGATACCCACCTCCGCCCGGCGCTGAGACACCCTTCGCGGAAAAGGAGGTGGCGCATGCCCAACCGACTTCGAGCCTTCCCCGAGCGACGCAAGGGAAGGCTCGTTTTCCCTCCCTGAAGATTGGCCGTGCTGAACACATCCCCCGCGGGCTTCCACCGCGGGGAGCGACGCGTTCCTGATGAACGGTCAAGGAGCTAAGCCGTGAACACTCGATCGAAACTTGCATTCATGATCTTGGGGCTCGTGCTCACCGCCGCCGCCCCTCTGCCAGAAAGCAATGAGCCGCTCGGGCGCGCCATCGCCTGGCTTGGGGATCAGCAGCAACCCGACGGCGGTTACTCGAATGGTTTCACATCCGGAAGCGACGTCGGGACGACAGCGGATGTCGTCCTGGCTGTGGCTCTGGCCGGGCAGGCTTCGTCGTTCTGGGGAGCGCAAGCTCCCCACCCGGGCGACTACCTGGAGGCTCAAGTCGCCGCGGGTTCGGTGAGTGGGCCGGGCCTGTCGGCCAAGGTCGCTCTGGCCGCGATCACTCTGGGCCGTGAGCCCCGCGAATTCGGTGGGGTGGATCTCCTGTCCGCAGTTCGGGATGGATACGATTCGTCGCTCGGTCTTTTTGGCGGGGGCACGTTCGACAGTGCGCTGTGTGTCCTGGCCCTCTCACTCGCCGGCGAGCCATTGCCCGAAGGCGCGCTGCAGGGGATTCTCGCCACACGACTCGACGATGGATCCTACGCTTTCAACGGCGACACCACGCCCGGCGGAGGCGACAGCAATACGACCGGGCTCGTCGTCCAGGCGCTGGTTGCGGCCGGGTCGGCCGGGGAGATCGCACCCTCGCTGGAATACTTTCGGCAGGCTCAGAACCCCGACGGAGGCTGGACCTATCAGAAGCCCAGCGCCTACGGAGAGGAGACCGACGCCAATTCGACCGCGCTGGTGATCCAGGCGCTTCTGGCGGCGGGCGAGAGGCTCGAAGATTGGGGCCACCCGACGAGCGCCCTGCTCGCTCTGCAGCAGGAAAGCGGCGCGTTCGCCTTCAACGCTTCGACCCCAGGCGAAAGCCTGTTGGCAACCGTGCAGGCGATCCCGGCACTGGCCGGCGCCAGCTACTCCGACGTGACGAGCCAGGGCATAGGCGGAGCGGCAAGCGCCGCCGTGGGCGAGCGGCCCACCGCCATCGCGATCTCGGTGATCGTCGTGACCGCGGTTGTGTTGACGATCGTCGGCCTGGCGTCCCGGCGCCGCACGTAGGATCGTATGGCGCGCGGCTTCTCTCGCCATCCTGTGGCGTGGATGATCTGGGCCGCGGGTGCGGCGGTCCCGGCCCTGCTCATGCGAAACCCTGCCTACCTGGCGCTCATTGGAGCGGCGGCGCTGCTTGTCTTTGTGCGGGTGCGGCGGCGGCTTCCCACGCGCGCTGGGCTCGGCATGATGAGCGGGCTTCTTCTCTTTCCGGCGATCCTGAACCTGCTTCTCAGCCGGGTGGGTGAGACCGTCCTCCTTCGCCTTCCGATCCCATGGATCGGTGGGCCCTACACGTTGGAAGCGCTCCTCTTCGGCGCTTCGGCCGGCGTCCAAATCGCCTCGCTGCTCCAGGTGATGGTGGTCTTTGGAGAGGTGATCCAGCCGTCCGATCTTCTCCGCCGGATGCCGCCCGGCCTTCATCCAGCGGGGGTGGCCGCCTCGATCGGGTTGACTTTCGCGCCGCAAGTTCGACGGTCCTTCGCCTCAATCCGTGAGGCCTCCGAGTTGCGGGGCCATCGGCCGAGGGGATGGCGCGACGTTCCTTCCGTCGTCACTCCACTGGTCGTGTTGAGCCTTGAAAACGCGCTGGCGGTTGCCGAGGGTATGGTGGTCCGAGGGTGGGGTCAGGCGATGCCGCGGGGTCTACGAAGGTGGGGCGCGGCCGCGGGCTGGCTGGCGTTGGCGTCGGGGCTGGCCCTGGGAGCGGTCGCGCCGCGCCAGTCGGCTCTCGCCGCGGGGCTGGCTGCCCTCGGCGGAGTGGCCACCTGGCTCTCCATGAGGTCGGCGGCCGGGCGCAACCGATATCGGCCGGAGGTCTGGGCCCGCGGCGACACGTTGGTGGCCGGTCTGTCTCTCGGCGTCCTGACCCTCTTCCTGCTGCTTTCGATCACCGCGCCGGCCCTCCTGACTTACTATCCCTATCCGCGCGCCACCTGGCCCTCCTTTCACCCCGTGTTGGCGGCGGCGATTGCCCTACTCACCTCGCCGCTCTGGACTCCTCATGGCGACCGCTGAGATC